>Ga0114973_10000523_pt1 | contig 29119 bp, 30 predicted proteins | sample M_140807_MF_Meta_FD_87025 | JGI IMG/M metagenome (GOLD analysis project Ga0114973, IMG submission 87025) | Freshwater microbial communities from Lake Montjoie, Canada to study carbon cycling - M_140807_MF_MetaG | ecosystem: Environmental > Aquatic > Freshwater > Lake | place: Lake Montjoie...
CTACATACATACGACTGTTGGCTTTGTTCGTAATCAAATAAACAAAGCCAACACAGTCTTCAGGTAGTTCCTCAATAATTTCGTTATTATAAAGCCACATTAGAATAATCAGTAGTGTAAACTACTATTTATTCTTCCTCTTCGTAATCGTCTTCTTCGTAAATATCAGCGGAACATACAGGGCAATAAACTATATCTTCCAATCGTTCTTCTGACTTGAGGATAATTTTACCCCTTGCCTGACATTCAGTACACTCAAAAATTTTAGTTGTCATGCAGCTTTCCCCCATACATCACCCCATGTACCAGACAATGCACCTTTAGCGTAATCAGTTACACGATTCTCAAAGAAGTTACCGTGTACTGGTGCATTGATCATTTCTTCAACCCATGGTAGTGGATTCTTCTTAACTTTAAAGATACCTTTCATACCAAGAGAGATCAGACGACGATCTGCAATATAGCGAATGTATTGCTTAACATCAGCTGCAGACAGTTCACGCATGTCGCCATCTTTATAGCAGAGATCAATAAACTTATCTTCTAACTCTACCATTTTCTCAGCGATAGTGTAGATTTTACCTTTGAGTTCATCATTCCAAATCTCAGGATTCTCTTTGATATACTCACGGAATAACTTAATCATTGACTCAGCATGGATTGTTTCATCGGCAATAGACCAAGTAACAATTTGACCCATACCCTTCATCATGCCGTGACGTGGAAAATTAAGCAACATGATAAAAGAACTAAACAACTGCATGCCTTCAGTAAAGGCACTGAAAACAGCAATATGCTCAGCAGTACTAGCGACAGTACCATTGCGACTAGAAAGGTCAAGTACATAGTCATGCTTATCCTTCATCTCCTGATACTCTAGGAATTGATTGTAAGTTGATTCAGGCAACCCAAGTGTTTCAATCAGATGCGAGTATGCAGCGATGTGTAATGCTTCTCTTGCTGCAAAACCCATCAACATCATTCTCACTTCAGGTTGTGGGAAATAAGGAAGATAGTTGTTAACATAACCACCAGCCACATCAATGTCACCTTGTGTGAAGAAACGGAAGATGTTCGTAAGGAATGTCTTCTCTTGTGGTGTTAGTTTCTTCTTCCAATCTTTAACATCTTCTGCCATTGGCACTTCTGAATGAAGCCAATGTGCCTGCTCATGTTTCAACCAAGCATCATATGCCCATGGATAGTTGAAAGGTTTAAAGTGGTTTCTTGTATCGGTTAATCTTGTTTTTGTTTTTGTAATCATTTTATCCCTCGCAAGCCAAACATTCGTTACCTTCGGCTAGATCGTGTAAGTTAATTTCTTTAATAATTTCTCGTTCAATACGCTTTGACACTTTATCTGCTTTGGCGATCTTATCACTACGGCAGTAGTACATAGTCTTCAATCCAGACTTCCATGCTTGGAAGTGAACAGCGTGAATATACTTAATGTGACTATCTGGTCTAAAGAATACATTCAACGACTGCGCTTGGTCAATCCATGGTTGGCGGTCTGCTGCATGTTGTACCACCCAACGCTGGTCAATTTCCATAGAAGTCTTGAAGACGTCTTTCTCCCATTCTCCCAACCAATCCAGATGCTGAACGCTTCCGTCATTCGCAATAATCGAACTCCATATTTCTTGGGCATCAGCCTTAGGGTTTGAAATAACATAATCAGTGACGACCTTATCAAGATATCGATTCTTATTTAAGTGAGAACCCGATAGAGTGTCTTGGCGATAAGCATTGGCACGATAAGGTTCAATAGAAGGACTAGTGTTGCCCATAAGAATGGAAGAAGAAGCATTGGGAGCAATAGCCATAAGATGACTAAAGCGATTCCCAGTACCCACTGCATCAGGTGCTTCACCACGTTCCAATCCCAGTTCTTTATTAGCGACATCTAATTTCTCTCTTATAGTTTTAAAGATGTTTTTGTTTCTGCCAACTGCCAATGATGATTCCCATGGAAGATTATTCTTTTGTAGATATGCATGCCAACCTAGCGCACCAATACCAATACTTCTCTCACGAGATGCTGAGTACTTTGCACGCTTAATTGAGGAAGGAGCATGATCAATAAAATACTGCAGAACATTGTCAAGCATTTCAGCAACATCACGTAGGAACTGCGGTTCGTCTTTCCAATCATCATAATACTCCAAGTTCAAAGATGACAAACAACATACTGCTGTGCGTTTCTCATTTGTTGGTAGAATAATTTCTGAACATAAGTTTGATTGATTAATCTTCAAACCTAGATCTTTCAAGTGTTGTGGCATTTTACGATTTGATTCGTCAATAAAATGCAGGTATGGTTCACCTGTCATCATACGCATCTCAAGGATTCGTTGCCATAATTCTTTTGCGGATACAGTTTCACGAACTTCATTAGAAGCAGGATCCACTAATTTCCAAGAGTCATCAAACTCTGGATCAATCATACACTGCTCAATGAGTTCCATAAACGCATCTGGAATGTTAATCCCATGATGCATGTTTAGAGTACGCATGTTTTGATCGCCTGTTGGCTTACGCATCTCTAAAAAGTTGATGATGTCTGGGTGATCAATAGACAGATAAGCAGCATAACTGCCACGACGGGTGCGACCCTGACGGTATGCCAAACTAGATGCGTCATACATTTTGAGGTGAGGCATAACGCCAGTACTTTTATCATCAGCCGAACGAATACCAAAGCCAATCCCAACACCACCACCCAACATACTAAGCCAATTTGTTTCAGATAGATTATCAACTAAACCCTCCGCTGTATCTTCAATATAATTAAGGAAACATGATATAGGAAGACCACGCTTACTACGACCAAAAGATAAAATGGGAGTAGAATAAGAGAGCCAATGCTTACTGCTGTATTCATATAACCTTTGCGCATGTTCTGGATTACTCCCAAATTTATCTGAAACAAAAGCGAATCTCTCTTGAGGACTTACCTCGTCATCCTTCATGTAACTTTCTTTTAATCTAATTCTACCTAATTCGTCAAACAAACTATCTCGGTTGTAGTCAACCTTTACGCCATGCACCATTTCCATACTTGCCCCAATATTATTATAGTTTTACTAATTCATTTGCTAGAGGAAATACCTCAGCAATAACCTTTGCGCATTGTCGTGCGACTTCTTGATGTTCCTTTTGTGTACCATTTGCAGATCGGAGTTCGATAAAGTGAATCCAGCTACGCAATGTACCATTCATGTATAAACGAGAAACAGTTAGTCCTTCTGGGAGTACTGCTCTTGCTTGCTCTTTTGCGATACCATTGTCTATCGCCCAAGCATACGCTTCTTCAGCTTCTCTAATCACTCGTCTTTGTCTTTCTTCCCACCATGTTGCCAATGCTAGATTTGTATTCTCAACACTATTTTGACGATTCTTCGTATCTTGAAGTCGGGCTTCTCTAAGAACGAAAGATAAGTCTTTGGTTGGATCAGCATATCGCTGGCTAAATTCTTGGAATGAAAAAGAACGATGACGCAAGATTTGTCTTGCTATGTCACGAGTAGTTTCAATTTCTAAACAAGCACTGACCATTTCTAATGGTGACCAATGCTGATGCTTAATTAAATACTTAATTAACTTCTCTGATGTATCTGTGTTGATTTGGTTGCTGGGATTACTAACACGAGCACAAAAGGCAACTAACTCTTGCACATCTACTAAACCTTCTTGAAACATTTCCTCTGAAGGTTTACTATAACTCACCATTCTAACATTCATATTTTCTTCCATGTACTAAATTTCAATTTTGCTTCCATACCAAAGTAGGTGTTTGTATTTATGACTTTGGTGATTTCATCGGCAGTCATTTCGCCATGTAAAATCATTTCATTCACATCTTTCTGTTCTATGTGTTCTGGAAACATACAAACAGAATAACCTAGATTGATATACTTGTCTAACTGTTTGACAATGTCTTTATTTCTTGGCTCATTGTCCATCACAATAGTTGCATTAGTAAGAATACTCCTAATAGTAGGGGTATCAAAACTTGCTCCTGAAACAGCCACTGCATTCGGTAAAAACAACGAGTCAATTGGTCCTTCAACAACGAGAATTCTTTTAGCATAATCAATCCTTTCGAGCCCATAAATCTTTTCCTGAGTCTCATCCACCTTGATGGTATAATACTTAGGCTCTTCATTTCCGTAAGCTCTAGCCTGATAAGCAAAACACTTACCAGCATTAGTAAAGAATGGTATTATCATTCTTGGATGCTCATCTTGTATTGGCTCTTGGAATTTAGCAGTCACTGAGTTAGTGTATGATTTAAACTTTGGAGCAAAGTACAAGAGACTCCACTTGTCTTTGGGAATCTTTCTCTTAACTACATACTGAACAGCAGGATGTGTCAGGGGTAGTTTATCTAGTCTTGAAAGAGATGAAAGAATATCATCTTCCAGTAAATCTTCTGGTTCAGTCTCAAGAACTACTTGTGTTTCACCAATGTCTTTATGATCATTATATCTTGTTGCGCCAGACTTATATCGTTCAAGCACGTACTCATCATAGAGTTTTGTATCAACATACTTAATTAGATTGCCGATGTTTGTACCATAACCACAGTTGTGACATTTTACAAATAGATCTGCCTTTGCACGATAGATGTAACCTCGTGCTTTTAATTTATTAGATGTGCTATCCCCACAAACTGGACATGAATAGTTCCAGAGATAATCTTTCTTTTGTTTGAAATTTCGCAAGCGACTACCCAGTATTTGGGCATACTTTGCATCAATGTATAACATTACAAATCTCCACTAGTAGAGTACAATTATACCCCACTTATCATTATAAAGCAAGTTTTATTTTATTAGTTTAACGATAGTTCCGATTTGTGCAACAAGAAATCCAATAACTGCAGCACCACCAATTACATACCATTTCCACTGCTCAAGAGCAGAGACACGTTCATTCATTTTTGCTAAATCTTTCACAACATCTTTTTTGATTTCAGCATGTTGGTCTTGAGAGATTTGAGCATTGGCTTGCATCTTATGTTCAATGCGTGTTTGCATATCGTCAATTTTATCAACGATTTCTCTGTTACTTGTGGTAACTCGAGAATGTACCTCTTTAATATCGGATTTCAATTCTTTGACATCCTCTTTTATGGTTTCTACTTGTGCTTCCAATTTAGCGAGTCTTTCTGGTGAGTCCATTTATTTTACGCTCTCAAAAATGCTTTTTTGTGTATTGTACCATTCAACCCAAGTGTCAACCTTAATTTTACATTCATGATATTGCCCGTAATTGTCCACTACGACTTTCAACACTTCACTTAACTTTTCAGTTGGTTCTGTAGTTTTTAAGGCAGGGCATGCTTCCATAAGTTGTTTTGGAACTTCTGGAAAATTTCTTTTAACAGGTGTTGTTAGACATCCTGACAATAAAACAATAATAGGTAAAACTAAAAGGAGTTTCATTTCTTACCTATTGCAGCTTGATTTAAAATATCAACTGTATCGGAAGTTATCTTACATTGTGAATCAATTTTAACTTCAACTGTTTTAATTTTTTCTTGTATGACTACTTGTGTTTCTTTAACAACTTTTACTCTATCCTGATAGACAGTGACGATCTTTTCATTCACTTCTTTAGACTTTTGTTCAGCAATAGCAATCTTGGCTTCTAGTTCAGCAACCCTTTCTCTCCATGCCATCTCAACAGAGTATCCACCTTTTAAGTAAACACCTGCCACTAAAAGCACAATACTTACCACTTGTATTAATAAGTGATAAGGTGCAATAACTGGAAGCCAGCGAACTACATAACCAAAGAAAAAGGATACAGCGAATCCGATGATACCAGCAATAAGAATAGTATTAATTATCCATGCTAAGAATGTATCAGAGAAAAACGCTAACATCCACATTATTAAACTCCCACTGGTTTCGGACGACGAATCATTCCTGCAATTGTAGATGCCTGTCCTGCTTTGTACTTCTTAATTTCCTTTGGACCAATCTTTGGTTCATTAGTGGAAACAGCTGCACCAGTGACATTAGCGATACCGTCTTCTTCAAGAAACTTCTTAACAATAATCTCTTCCTCAACGAGCGACACTCGATTATCCAACATCTTCATGATGTTGTCAAACTTTTCTTGTAGCATTGCAGTAGAACGATTGCCTGACTCATAATGTTCTTTAACTAACCAGAGTGCAGCAACCAATGATTTCATTTTGCTCTCGCCACCTGGAAGTCTATTGATAATCTTCTTCACATTGAAGACTAAACGATTTAAGTAAGTGTATGCATCTCTTTCTTGAGATGTCTGCAAAGTATTTGCCTTACGGATATTCTTACCCTTAGCATCAATGATACCTAGTTTGAATGCTTCTGTGTCCTCAAAGTTAGTTACTAACATTTTGAGAATTCGATATGCAATTAAATTGTCTACTATGCGACTCATTAAATTTTCCTAAGTGTTGATATAATTGTTTCATCCAAAACTATATCAGACAAAATAATACCGTATTCTGGTAACTCTTCTGGCATTCTATCGAGGTATACTAGAAATGTTACTAGCACATCCCAACATGATTTGTCAATCTTGTAGAACAGCATTCTTGTTGCTGAATCACCGAAGATATTATAAAGGACAATAATGTGATTGAGGATTAATCGCTCTCTCAGTTCATCATAATTCTTATACCTTGAGAGTAATTTCTTTAGATATAAGAACTTCTTTATGTCTTCTTCAAATTCCTGTAGGCTATGACACTGCGGATTATCGTAGTGGTGCATTGCGTATACAAGAAAGTTACCTTCATTTAGTTTTTCACTAACCATATTATCTTCAAAAAAGAGAGGGAGAACAACTCTCCCTCTTACATCATGTATTTATTAGCTATCTCTGTAAGCGATATCGTCAGATTGGTCGCCAGTGATTGAACCCATGGCAACTAAAGTTTCATACTGAACACGACCAGCACGACCGCCAGTGCCAACAGTACGACGAACCCAACCAGCATGCTGTGAACCACCAACAGCACCATCACCTAGTGCAGCAGTTGCAGTTGCTTGATCCGCTGCATTTTGAATTTCAAAGTACTGAGCATTGTTACCAGTGCCAGAAATATCGATAACTGTTTCAGTTGTATAAGTCAAACCAACCAAAGTACCAGCAGTAGTAACAATAGCAACACCAGCTTCAGTAGTTAGTGTGAAACCAGTAACAGATGGAGAAGTACCAGTAACTGCAGAAACTTTATAAGTTGTGCCAGTTGCGTAGCCAGTAATAGTGCCAGTACCAGTATTTGTACCAGTGATAGTAACACGATCATTAGCAGCAAGAGTAGAAGCACCGCAAGTGAATTGACCACCAGTACCAGAAGTAGCAACAGTTGCTGCAAGAGTACCAGTAGTTGCTGCTGCCTTAACTTCGAACGCATTGGCAGTACGACCAGCAGTAGCAACATAATAAGATGTAGTAGAAGTTAAACCAGTGGCAGAAGCACCACCACCATTGTTATACTTAACTTCTTCATTGGCAACTAAGCCATGTGCAGTATAAGCAACAGTATCAGTAGCAATAGTAATTCCAGAAGTAGGAATAATACGAGCAGGTTTAGCAATAGTCACAGTTGGTGCTGAAGTATATGAAGTACCAGTGTTAGTAACAGTAATTGCTGTAACTGCACCACCAGAGATAGTTGCAGTAGCTGCAGCAGAAGAGCCACCACCACCAGAGAATGTCACTGCTGGAGCAGTACCAAGGTAACGAGTTTTACCAGCAGAAACTGATACAGCGGAAACATTGTCTCCACCAGATACAGCTTCAGTAGCGTCAACACCGAATACTAAATTAGATCTACCCATAGAAAATGTATCGGCAGAGCCATGTGCTACATATACAGGTTTCTCAGATAGAGTATAAGAAGTACCACCAGATACAGTAGTAACAGTACCCTTACCGTTATTTGTACCCATGACAACTTTAGCCACAGTGTTAGATGTGATTGAAACGATTTGATAATCTACACCACCCGCAAGGATATAGTTACCAATTTTTGCTTCAGTTGTAAATGAAGTAGATGTACCAGTCACTACACCAGTACTGGCGATAGCGATAGTTCCACTTGCTGTTTTAGAGTCTTTGTTGCCCCATAGTGCCATTTTGTGTCTCCTTAGATTTGGACTTTAATTTATTTATTCATTAGTTTGGAAGTGCCTGTAATCTTACGAGCACCAGATTTTGCCCCAGCTGGGCGACCACGACCACGCTTCTCAGCTGCTGGCTTCATTGGTTTTTTATCATCATAATCATCTGCGCCTTCTGGATCAAAGTAATTTGCTCCATAAGAATGCCCCTGAATTCTACGAACTGGTAGATCAGCCAATTTGATTTCCGTAATAAAATCTTTATACGAAATTTTGTGTGGTATTAAATTACCTTCGTCATCGAAAGATTCTTTAACTGGTTTCTTTACTTTCTTAACAGGCTCCCACTTTTCTTCATGTGGTGCGTCACCAGCTGCATTTACTTTAACTTCTACAGATTTAGCTTCATTCATTTCAGAGTGCATGTAGTCAGCTGCAGTTTGGATGTAGTCAGTGGCAAGAGTAATCTTAGACTGAACCCATTCTGGTAAATCAGTATCTGGCTTTAGAATTTCTTTAATCATATCAGCACATCGTGTTAGAGTTGCTAATTGATTTAGAGCCATGTCACCTTCGTAACCATATTCTTGCTCGTCTTTTGCTTCTTTTAGGTGACCAGCATTTTTAGCAGCATTTAAAACATCTGAACGATCTTTATATGACCCAGTAAATACATCTGTGGTTAGATGTTCTTTATATTTGTTGTGATGTTCTGGTTTAATATGTTTTAGTAATGCAGCACCAGCTGGGTGTAAATTATCATTTATGGCTTCTTTGATTTCTTCTTTTGTCAAACGATCAACTGCTTTTTCAAGACCATCTCTACGTTTAAAAGATTTTTGTTTGTATCTGCTGGATAGTTCGTTGCTGGCAGCTTTCATACCAGGACTTCTTGCTGCATCTGCCTTGCGTTCAAAGTCTGCACCAATTTTACGAGTAATTACAGCATCACGGGATGCTTTCTTAGCATAAGAACCAAGAGTACTCTTTGACAATTCTTCGATATATTCAGCTTGTTCATTGGCTTCACTAAGTGCTTTGATTTGACTTTTAACTTTTTTAGTACCAAAATAAGCATGATCAATTACATGCTGACCTTTTTGATTCACTCTAACATTGTAGTTATTATCTTTGTGCTTTGCTACAAGTGCTTTTTTAATAGAATTTGCTTGATCTGCACCATCATAGACATTTTCTTCAATCTGTTCAACTTCTTCGTTTGCTTGTTGCATTTTTTGCATTGCTTGTCCAGCAAGGTTTGCTGCTTTACCAGAACCTTCTTTTTTCTCAGTAGACTTTTTCCAATCGCCTTCGTATTTGAAAGAGATTAGTTTACCATTCTTATCTTTTTGTGTAGTCATCTTGTCTTCGTTGCGCAGAGCACGACCAATTGCTTTGTTGTGCGCTTGAGCAGTTTTGTGTTCTGGCTCTGCAGCTGGAACTGGATTGTTAAGTTTATAACGAGCACCACGAGATGCATCCATAGTCTTACGCATTAAAGCATTTTCTTTATTGCGCTCTTCAATCTCTTCAACTTCTTCATTGGTTGGGTGACCATTGATTGGTTTGTTTGCAGCTTTGTGTGCTTTGTTCTCAGGTGTCCCTTTGATATACTTTCTATCAGGAACAGGTGCTACTGGAGCATGAGTTGGTGCTTGTGGTCTTCTTGCTGGAACTGGATCTGGAACATGATACTCATCATCTTCTCTTTCACGACGACCAAAACCGCTACCACCATATGCATGTCCATGACTTGGACCAGAGTAACTTTGGTATCCTTCAGAGACACCATCTTTTTTCTTGTTAGTATCGTAGTAAGCACCAAGAGCCATTTTGATACGCTCTTTCTTAGACTTACCATCAAACTTTGGATTCTGACTATGAACAAAATCATGGATCCAATCACCAGCTTTGGCATCTTTGGATAGAACTTCATTGAGTGCATCTAGATCTTCTTGATCGATATCGTCACCCATGTTTAAAGTTCTTCTTTTATTGGCAATCAGAGCACCTTTGGTTTTACTAGACTTCATAAGGTTAGATAACTTCTGACGAGCAACTGACATGTGACTAACTGGATCTAATTTATTAAGTTTAGTCTTCATACGACGAATCTCATCTAGTTCTTCAACTGATTCAGACATAGTTGAATGTTTAACTTTAGTAGAACTACCATTAGCACCTTGGAAATGAACATCATCGCCAGATCGTTTAGCAGTCCAATGTTTACCATCTTCAGTCTTAAACTTATGCTCTTGTTGGTCTTTTAATTTTGCGATGGCTTCGTGATGTTCTGGGTGTAAAGGAATAGAGAAATCAAAATTATGATGAACAGTCTTCATAGTACCCCAAGAATACTTTTGTGACTTCACAGTACCTTCTTCTAGCTGTTCAGTTTCTTCTTTACGAAGAATCTCAAAGTCTTGTTTGTCAAGTTCACCATTATGGTTCTTGTCCAACTTCTTTTGTTTACCCTTCAACGCTTCCATAAATGATTTGTATTCCATTCTTATTCCCCAGTAGTTTTTAGGATGGATCTTAACATCCAGCCATGTTTCTTATGTGCATCCAGTCTATCTGCCACGAAATTAGCAAAACCTTGCTCTTTTGCAGCAGTGAGTAGATCGAATAACTTATTTAGGCGAACGATGCTTTCGTTGTTCGCTGCAAGTAGATCTGCAATCATTGTCTCTGGAGTGTGTCCAACATTACCTGCATCGATAGACTTATGAACATAAATCTCGTCTAGGTTTCTGGGAGCATACTCGTTCATTGCACGGAGTTCTTCTGCAAATGGATCGACTGCACCATATAATTCTTCATATAAATCTCCGAAGAATTCATGTAGTTGAGGGAAGTCTTTACCTTCTACATTCCAGTGATAGGAGTGTGCTTTGAAATACATCAAAAATGTATTGCTTAGACAGACTCTTGCTTCTAGTACAGTATCATTCATTTTAACAGTTCCACTTTCTAAGTGCGAGTGCCTTACGACTTGGCTCGCCATTTGGTTTCTTCATTGGACCTTCCATGCCACCCATTCGTGCACAGAAAGACTTACGACGATTTGCTGCTTTACTTCCAGCTTTTAATTTAGATGGAGAAGTAGTAACTGGTGCTTTTAAATTAGCACCTTTAGCATTGTATGCGTCACGACCCTTTTGAGTCAGACCACCAGTCGAAGACTTGTGTCCTTTGGCATCAACTGCATACTCTAGTAATTCTAGATCGCTAAACTGTTCAAACTTTTCCCAGATGTATTCTGGATCTAAATTATGTAACATTGCCATTTCTTCGACAACGGATTCGATTAGATCAAACTGTGCTTCTAGTTCTTCATTCTGAGATGCCTTCAATGCGGCATCAGTTGGAGCACCTTTGCTTCCAGGTTTGCGCATCTTTTCGCCTGATCCAGCTTTGATTCGTTTTTGTTTAGCATGGATATTGTCCCACAATCCACGCTTACCTTCTTTAATGCATGAACCTTCAGCACATGGTGCAGTTCCAGGTTTGCGTTTGTAACCTTTCCAACAGTTACAGGTCTCAGATAAATGATCTGCAAAAGATTTAAAATACACTTGGCATACTCCCTTTAGTAACTTTACCATGAGACATTCTTGACTTCTCTACTTTACGAACACGAGACACTAATCTTTGAGCAACACGAGAGATAATATCTTTTCTCTTTGCCATTGTTTTCTCGATTCGTTCTTTTTCTCCAACAGAAACTTTAGCAGGATCACGACCACGAAGCATTCTTTTCTTCATTAGTTTGATTGCTAATCTTCTTGCTCGTTTATTAATAGTCGCTGGGTTTGAGAATCGCTTCAATGCAATCTTGGTAGAACGACCTCTTTTTGCAGAAGTCTTACGGAGACGAATCTTACCTTTTAATCTTTCTGCACGAGAAAGAACTTCCATTAAATCATACTTGGCTTCTTCTTGTAGTGGTGGAATTTCTTCGCCATCGTCATCATATACTAAAACAATCTCATCTTCTTCATAGAGATCTTCAATGTCTTCATCAGTAACAGAGTTTACCATTTCTTCAATGTCTTCATCAGTAAAATCTTCTTTGAAGAATGGATCTTTTGACATTGTTGAATCTGTGCTAATTCCTGATCGTTCTTCACCACATTGGCATTTATGCTCACCACACTCTGGACAAACTGCTTTCTTCTGAGCTTCTTCTAATTCTTCTGATAAACCACTTGGTTTATCTCTAAAGTGTTTCCAATCAGATGCATCTGTAGATACGATATGTTTATAAGGAACTTCATGCCCAGACATAGTCTTAACATGAGTGCCAGTTTTATTTGCTACATTACTGAGGTGATGTTGATTACCTTTTTTGTAAATAACAGTTCCGCCATGACTAGAGACATCATCTTCTCCATATCCTTCTTTCATTTGACTATGTTTCTTTAGATCATTGTCAAATTGTTTGTTGGTGGCTTTGTTGATACCTTTAAATCTTTTATTACCTTTAGCATAGTTGCCAGAAGCATCAGCTGCTTTTGCAGATGCGCCAGCTGCTGTCTTATATCTTGCTAAAAGATCAGTTGATAATTCATTAACAACTTCTTCTTTAACTTGATCTTTTGTATTGTAATTATAGAATGTCAAGAAACCTTTAGTCTTACCAGTTGGCTTAGTGATGTCTTGTTTAGCACCAGTATCTGTTGTAGATGGCTCTAATTTATCCGTGCCGTTTTGTTGTATGACTGCTTCTTTCATTTGTTTTTCTTCCGTAGGTTTAACATCTTGAATCCACTTGGAAACAAGATTTCCTGACTGTTCTTTTAATAGTAAATGATTCGAACCACGCTTAACGATTGTAAACATCTCACCATTTGATTCTACAACATCACCTTCGTTAAAAATCTCTCCACAGAAATATTGTTCACGGAGTTTATCTTTAACTAACAGCAACTGTTTTTTGACTGGTTCTAAACCTAAGCCAATACGAACATCGTTCATTAGACGACGACCATCAAGTTCACGAATGTTGCTTGGTAACTTCTTCTTAAATTCTTCGTATAATCCTTTGGTTGCTAACTGTTTCATTTTAGCAAAGTTAGCATCAGGATTCTTTTCTGTGATTGGAATAATTTGGATGGAGGTATTTTCTTTAACAAGTTTCTTTAGTTTGTCGACTTGTTCGCTTCCAGTAACTATTACAATCTTCTTGTATTTTTTACCCAAATCTTCTAGAAGGTTATTAATCTTAGACTCATTTACAGATTTGAAATTAGTCTTAGGGAACATTAACTTGAGGTATTGTTCCTTCTTCTCTTCTTGAATTAGGCTATCTTTAGTGGATGCGTAGATGACATGGTCAGTATTCTTTTGCTCTGACAGTCTATTGACAGTCTTAACCATTAGTTCGTGTGCTGTAGTTGGAGGATCAAAATCTCCGAAGGCACAAACTAAGGTTGTTGACGGTAATTCTTTGATTAGTTGTCTATAATCTTTCATGCGATCCATCTATAAAGTAGTACATATTATTTAGGAGTTTGTATCCTTACATAGATTAGTTATTTCATAGCCTTACGAAGATCATTGTACAATTCATCTTTATGTTCAGGTTTCATCTGAGAAGATAGATGAGAATGGAATTCTTCTTTCTTACCTGCTGACGCTAACTCTCTTAACTTAGTTCCAGAGATACCAGTAACACCTTTGGCATTTTCATCTCGTTCACCTGATGAACTAAATGAGATGTCTTTGAAGTTGTAGTGACCATGAGCACCTTTGACACCATTGTATTTCTTTAGTAAGTCATACATTGGTTTACGATCTGAACCACCAACAAAGTGTAGATGAGTCACACCCTTAGTGTGGAGATCAGCTGCATGTTGTAACACAGTTGGTTTATCTTTGGAAGCGACTTCAATGTTAGTTCCAGGAAATGCATTTCGTGCATGCTTCAGTTTGGTTTCTGGATCGAGAGGATTCTTACCATCTTTTGTATCGTGAGAGTGAGAAAGAATCAGAGTGTGACCACCACCAACTTCTTTGGCTTTATCTTTGATAGTCTTAACAACTTCTTCGTGACCAGCAGTTGGAGGATTCATACGACCATATGCCATAACATGGTGCACATCACCTGCTGGCTTTGGTTCACCACGAGACTTCAATAGATTCTGGCGAGCAAACTCTGCACGATTGACCAACTTGGTTGGCTCTGTTACACCATTGTGAGTATGATTGTATACGAAACCTTCTGGCTTCGAAGCAACACCACCGATGGCATGTTCATAAGAACCTTCATTAGATTCTAGAGTCTTAACCAATTCATTCTTAGCATTGGCAAGGTGACCATGCATCTTCAGTAGATTGTCGTAGTGTTGTTTGTTCTTTTCGATATGCTTTAATTGTGAATCAGCATCATCGATAATTGCTTGTTTCTTTGCAGGGGTTTTAATCTTATCGAACTTCTTCTTCAACTGAGAAGAAACATGAGCAGAGAATCCTTCAGTGGAAGGTGTCTCACCAGTACGAACTGTTTGATTGATATAAGTTGCTAGGTGTCCTGATTCACCGCTATGCTCTGGGTGAATTGCTTTGTACATTTTAGCACCATGAGTCTCATGAATAGTTTTGGCTTTGGATAACTCACCAAGGACTTTCTGTTGAGACTGTGGAGAGTACTTTGCACCTGCTGAATCGTAGCTGGCAGTATGGTGGAACATATCTGGATGAGAACCGAACTCACTCTCAGAAACATTACCTGTTGCATTCATGTTGCTAAGGTTAGTGCCTTCGTATTTGGTATGAGTAACTACACCCATCTTTGACTTATTGATTGCTTGGGCTTTGTCACCAGATGCAGTATAAGTGATAGTGTTTGGTGTGAAAGAAGTTTTGCTTCCTTCTTTTTTCAAGTCGTTATGTGTATACATAACATCACCTTGATAAACACCTTGCTTTGGAGCAACCTTTGGTAAATGTTCTAAACCTGCTTTAAGTTTCTCAACAAGACCTGGAGCATGTCCATGATTCTTCTCGATGTCTTCAGGTGTATAATTTAACTTTGGGTTTTTATTAAACGCAGACTTTGACGCAACAAAGAATTTACCATTCTCTGGATGATGACCATAAACGATAGATGGTGAACCATCATACTTCATTGTCAACTTGTTGGAGGTTGTACCTTGTTTAGTATGATAGTGTGCAGCATGAAGGGCATTATACGCATGATTGAATCCGTCTGCTCCGTGGAACAGTGGACGATCCTCAGCGTGAGTAATGTGTTTAAGTTTTGCACCCTCTTCGGCTGGTGCACCTTCAGTTAAAAAGTCTCTAAATCCTAGTATCATATCACTATTATACCCTAAGTTGCAATAATTGTCAAGCAATAACCCTACAGAATTGAGGGGATTATTTCAGTCCGAAAGTACCAACTAGACTCTTATGTGGTCCAGAAGAACTTTTAATAGCGAAGGTAGCCACACGAACTGGTTTCTTGGTTATTGGATGTTTACCTTTAATAACAACTGTACTTCCTTGATGCTCTGTATAAAGATCTGTAGCGTTTGCCAAATGTTCATCGGCAATGCTATGAGATGATTTAATAACTGGCTCAGAAGAACCATCAGCTTTAACTTTACTGTGAGCAACTGAATGCGGAATGTGAGTTGGAGCAGAAACATGCTGACGAATAATGTCACGCAATTCTGAATCAGATTTGGTAGAAAGCCCTGCATGAAATTGTTTAGCAACTGCAGTCTTTGCATCTCTGGAAGAAGACTCTGCAGCATTGACACGAGCATTAGAAGTGTGTAGATATTCTGCTTGTTCTTTTGGCTTTAAACTATCATGACCATCGATAAATTTACCCAGATGTTCGTGCATAATTTTATTCTTCTTGCTTAGAGTTTTGCCTGTTGCAGCAATACCCTGTAGTTTGGCGTGTTCCATTCTTGCCTTATCAATACCCATCTTATCAATTTTGTACTGAATATTCTTTTGATCAGCAGAACCATTATATCCAAGTGATTCCATATGTTTATGGTGAGCATCAGTCAATGCTTTCAAACTACCCTTTTCAATACCAGCAGTCTTCTCCATAGAGTCAAGACCTGGATTACGATAGTTTGGTTCATTGGATCCATACTTAGCTGATACACCATGGTATCCAACTGTCTTACCTTCTTTATTTTTAAGAGTGAGAATCAAGTCAGCGTTTGAATTTGGATCTGATACACCATTACCATTTGCATCTTTTACTGTCTTGAAATGGTCTCCAGGGCTGTTTGGTTTGTCTGCGTTAGATGTCCAATGAACATCACCAATATGAGCATGATCACCAATATGTCCTTGCTCTTGAAGATGTTTTTTAAATGCTTCAGCTGTATTTTTAGCATGTGCATCAATTTCATCGTATGCATCTTTACCAACCTTCTTCATTAAGCGATCGTGAACTTGCTGTGGAGTACCAGCATGCTCTTCGTTCTCTGATTCAGAACGATGATGCAATGGAAGTTGTTTATCTGCATGAAGATGTTTTGCCAAAAGTAACTCGTGCAGTTTACCTTTATCATCAGACTCTAAGTCTTGTGACAATGCTCTTTCGAGTATTAGGTTATTTTCTTCTTTAAGAAATGATTTGAAATTTAACATAGTTTTTATCTCTCGACTACAATTACATTTTTGTTAATGCGTTTTTTATAGGAAGCCAGTACTCTAATTCCTGGATACTCTTTAATACTTTTTCTCGTCTTGTCATTACGGATAAGAAAGAAAACATCTTTATCGCCATGAACATGTTCTAATTTAGTTATAATATTAGAAACAGTCACTGTCAGCGTATCATCCTCTTGGCTAAAAGAAGATGATGCAAATGTTTTAGTGATAACTGCACCACCTGGAATTAAATCTGAACCAAATACTACTGCTTTCTTTTCTTGCAGTTTAGCAGCAACTGCTATATTTGGTTCAATGGTATAATATGTGCTGTGCTTTACTAATTTAGTCTTTTTGGCGACCACCGCTTTATCAATAATACCTTTGGCTTCTGCGCTAAAGTATGAGTCAGCAGACTCCCAAGTCTCTGCATCATCTTTCTTGATAGAAATAGAGTATCTAACACCAGCAGTATCCTCAAGAATAACATCTGCCTTTTTTCTACCAGCAGTATCAGTACCAACTGATACTGCTTTCTTACAACCATTAACAACATATGTATTATTTGGCGATTTGAAAATTACATTAATTGGACCAGTCTTTGCTGTATCATTAATCCAATCAATTAAAAAATCTTCATTACCAACACCAGCGGATGCTTTACCTTGTTTGCCTGCTGGCTTAGCAAGAATTTGAAATTGTTGAACCCTCACACGACCAACTGAAGATTCAGATGAAGGTGATGGATCGTATTGTCCTCTTAGTTTGATTTGGATATCTTCAAGCGTGGAGACTCTGTTCTTGTCTGTAAGAACAGCCACTTTCTTATCACTCAGTTTTTTGACATCTGTATAACCGACATCAGCCAATGCTGTGATTAGAGTTTCGATTGAATAATTCTGTGGTTCCGCCATTCGATTCCATTAACAATAGGTTTTTATAACCTATTATTTAGGACGACGAGATGCTCGTATAGTTCGCTGATATTTACGATCCCACTTAGCAATCTGCTGCATCAACTTAGGAATTGCAGCGTTATTACGATAGTCGTAATTGAATGCTTTGAGGATGTAGTTGAGTGTTGAAGAATCTTTAGAGTATTTTGCTCTATTGATTAGTTCTTCTGTGGAGATGGTTGGTTTGTAGATTTTGAAATCAAGTAACACACAGTGGGCATATGCCTGAATTTCATCGAACTCGGAGAGATATCTTCTCTCAATGTTCTTCTTTTCATGTTTTACTTTTTTGTAAGGAACGATGTAGTTTGACCACTCGTCTCCTCTTCGATCAAATTGCATGAAGTGGATTAGCTCGTGCATTTGAGTCTGGATTATACGATACTTAAACTTGTTCCAAGTATCTTGTGTGAATGGGAATCTATCGAAAGCAGTAGTGTATATTTGGATACAGCACTGTCGTTCATCTGGTCCATATTCACCACCAACGGCAACATAGTTGTCGTACATTTTGGCTTTGGATTTTTGTGGGAGGAACTCAACTTTAGTTCTCCACTTTTTGAAGTAATTTGAAAGACCCTTACTATCGTTGCAATAGTTGTCTAGGTCTTGCCAGACTTTTGAAGGTATAAATTTTGCTCTGAATGGACGCTCGTGAAAGTTGAGCAGATCCATCCAATCGTAATTAGCGTTTTCTAGGAATTCAAAATTGCATGGCATTTTACATCCCAGAAAGGCATTTTACATCTTGAAATTACCTTCCAAGAATGTGAGTACCTTTCCCTGCTCCTCTAAGTTAGTGTTACTAAACTCGGTAATATAAGGCATCAGTTCAAAGTTTGATAGTAGATTACTATATTTAGTTTCTCGCCCTCTTAGGAATTGTTCAGACTGGTCGGAACCACGATCTTTGTATCGTTGTTCTAGGACTTCCTTAGTGGTCTTCAAATAGACCACCTGAAGGTCGGTGTTCGGTAGTCCCATGGCGAACTCTAAGAAAGACTGATTGAAGACTCGATCTCCCTCAAATAGAATGTTACAGTTATGAGTCTGAATCCACTTTTGTAGTTCTGGCTGGACTGCCATTGATAGGCGATCTGTTCCAGCAAATGTTTCACCCTCTTGATACTTACCAAGAATATAAAGATCCATCTCTTCATTATACATGGCAGATACTAATTTGGCTGGCTCGACCTCGATCCATTTCTTATCTTCCATAAACTTACGGAATAGAGTGGTCTTACCAGTTCCAGGTTGTCCACCAACTGCAACCAACTTGCGAGTCTTCATAGGGTTAGTCACCTTTACAATATTAATAGTGTCATCGACACCGAATCTATCATTAAACATTTCGTGCTTCTTTAATTAAGTTCTTCAATTCATCTTCTGTGAACACCCATACTCTTCCGAGAAAGTGATGAGTGTCACTATCTACATTATGCTTCTTAGTGAATGTAGTTTTCTTAATTATATCTCTTGCAAGATTCTTAGACAAGTTTTCTTTAATCTCGTCTGCATAGGTTGGGACAGTTTCTTTTAGTTTGGCTAACTCGAACTCAGCTACCTTATGTTCAACTGTAATTTTATTGAACGAATGCGTATCAAGAAAGTCTTCCATGTCAAATCCACATCCACCAAATGATAGACTGCTTGAAGAAACAGCAGCATTAGTTGATATGGTAACACTACCAGTTGTTAAACCATCAGGTATACCTGTGCCAATTATCGTACTCATGTAAACATCTCCAATCCATTTAATATAGGTTCTTCATCATTAAACATCCAATCCAGATTCTCTAGTTTACCAGAGTTAAGGAATGAACTAAATTTATCTTTATTGATACCATGTCTATGGTCTAATCTCAAGTCAATAGTTTCTTCTCTTGATTGCCATAGAACATTCCAATCAATACCATACCAACCATCTTTCTCACACTGCTGGATTTCTTCTGCTTGACGATCCAGATAGTATCCAAGATACCTGCCATGACTTGTTCTGAATATCTTCTTGTAAGAACACAGGCAAGTTTCCATTGTGAAGTAATCTACTTGCGATTCCAACTCTGGGAATCTTTCTTTCGTCTCAATGAGAATGTCCCTCGCTTGTGCTTCCAGATTTGAATAATCGACTCCAGTGAGTTTTCTATCCATATCGTTATCCCTCCCAAGGGCGAGAAGTAATCCATTACGATGAGAGCGAGAGCCATCATAATCATCAAGCATGAGGCTAGTAGGATTGATACACACACCAGCAGTATGCTTAAGATGCTGCAGATAAAACCAAGTGGAATAACGACCAAACTTATGCAGCCCAGACTTAATGCCTGTCCAGAGATTATTAAAGTTCTCTTCCTCAGTGGATCCATAAAATTCTTCCAGTCTTTCTCGTTGTGTCTTATCGCCAATAAATTGCTGATAAGAAGCAAACATCACAGGGAGATGTCCTTTGTTCCACTTTGTATCAGTCTGATATCTTAATCGTTTATAGTTGACAGTGTTCCATTGAGTCATGCGATCGACAGTTGCCAACTCAAAGTCTGGAAACTCGTTCATGAGAATCCAAGCTGTTGGAAGATAGTATGTGTTACCATACAACCAACACAACCATAACTTCTGTTCATCGTTATGTTCGTATCGTTTGTTGAGATAGTTCGTCGCCCATACTGCTGGATCGCAATCGTCATACTTTAATGACCAAACATACCAGCGAATGAACGCTTCTCTACGATTTTGTTCTAGTCTGTAATCCATTATACTAAAAATTCTTCAAGTGATGGTTGTTCCATTAGTGCTTCTCTCAACCATGCCTTACCAACTGCATCAATTGCTGTTTGCGTTTTGGCTTTCTTCTTCTCACCCCACTTATAGGATTCTAATCCTTCAGCACGGAATTGATCTCTGGCTTTGTATGGTGGCAATGCTTGAAGTGCATTCACAATGGCAAAGTCACGATAAGCAATCTGCTCTGCTCTTGTTGGAAACAATGGTTGATCTGAACGAAGTGAACCTGTTGGATCAACTGCCCACCAAATCAAACCATTCTTGTAGTGCCATGTAACTGAAGAAGGAGTGCAAGACATCTTTAGTCTAGTCATCTTTCTTTCCTTCACTGCATAATCAATCCAAGCATCCCAGCATTTTGAAGCGTAACCATTTCCTTCTTGTCCTTCAAGTGTAACAATCTCATACAGATTGCTATAACCATCACGATTGAATGTGGCAAAGATTAAACAAACAACATCACCACTCACTTCAAGAGCCATTGGTGGTGCTTTGTCATAGTTATGAAATCGATACCACAATGAATGTGCAGCCGATAAGAACTTGGTGTTCTTACCAGCTGGGCTATTTTTAATTAACTCTTCAACTCTCGTTGAATTAACAAAGTTCATATTGTAAGTCTACCTCATCCTCAATAACTTCTCGTTCGATAGTCATTGCAAGTTGGTCATCAAATGTAATGTAATGGTTCATCAAAGTATTAATCGGAAATCCTGGAACAAATGCTCGTTTTGGAACATCAGCAGTAGAAGTAATTATACACCCATTTGAGATAGATGTCAAATATAATGGTCGTTTACCATTGCGATAGAATCTAATTCGTTTATCAGTATACAACTCAATTACTGCAAGACTAGAAAGTTTCCAATGTTGCAATGGCGAGTAGTGTTCCAACGATCGAAGCAATAACTCAGTATCGTTTTTGCCTTCGCAGGTATAACCATGGAGTAATTCCCAGTCTTCATAAAGTTCTTGAGTAATAACTCCATTATGAACCACAGAAACATTCTCATTGGCAATTGGTTGGTTGAATTCTAAGTCACTGGTACTGTAACGACAGTGACCAATTAGATAAAGACTACCATCTTCATTAACATAACTGGGAAAGTTAAATGAGAACTCATCGGCAGGGACTGGTCGCTTGTCAGTGATAATCTTTCCATGTTTAACATAGGAGATTCCAGTAGCGTGCATGCCTCGAATCTTAGACTCAAGGAACACACGATGAAGCATTAAGAAATCCTCGGCAAGAGGTTCTTTAATAATTGCGCCAATGACTGAACACATTAGAAGAATCCTTCAAGTGAGTTTGCCTTTTCTGCTTCTGGATGATACTTCATTAATATATCACGACCAAGTTTGCTTTCAAGGTATTCATACCACTCATCTGATTCCCACATTGCTGGGCTAACACCATTCCAAAGATGTCGTTGAGAACCATCTTCATACTTCTGGTCTGGATGTTCTTTGTTAAGTCTGCGTTGTTCAACAAAGTCATAACGACAATCTTCGTATTGTTTTGAACCCAACTCAAGCATCTTCTCACGGAAGTAAACAACCAATGAGATTCGTTCTGCTTCTTCATCGAGCAATTCAATTTGAGTATTGCCGTGCATAACCTCATGGTTATTAATCAACAACAGATCTCCAGGTCTTGGATTAACTGCAACACGATACTCTGGTGCTACCAAATAACAACCTGTATAGTTACCATTGTTTGTTAGAGTCAATAGATTGGATAGACCAGCAGTAAAGTCACCAGCATCGTAGTGACATGCAGTTCTGAAAGACTTATTAACAGTGACAGTAGTGAATGGAGTTTCAGGAACTAAGAAAGCAGGATCTAGTTTCTTTGCTGCTTCCATTTGATTGTTGTATCTCCATGGCAACAAGTCTTTGAAACCCTGCGCAAGTTGCTGTAAGAATGGATATGCCATGGCAAACTTTGCTGGCTCACGAGCAGTATAAGATGTTGCACGACCATAAGGAATGCGAGGATAACGATCGAACCAACCAGCAATACCAGACATGACACCATTGGCATAGGTAGTTGCACAGACATATGATTTCTCAATTCGTCTCGCTTCGATAACCATATCAGATGCATCTAATTTACGAACTTTCTCAACCCACTCATTGAAAACAAATCCATCTTTCTTAACTGCTTGGATACCCCAAACATTATTTCGTGTGGATGGTTTGTCAGTCTTACCTTCGTGTTTGGCTTTAATGGCTTCGATTGGATCTCCATCCAAAGATGCTTTTGGGTTTAAGAAGTAGTCAATGATTTCTGATTCATATTCAGTTACCCATTCACGATTACCCAACTTCTCTGCTCTTGGACCTGCAGCCATACCTCTGTTCTGAGTTTCAGTTGCAGCTTCACGCAAACCAATGTATGCTTGGTCTTGTTGTTCTTTGCTGAAGTAGTTCTTACGAAACTTCAGAACAATTCTTTCTTCAGAGTATGTTAGTTCTGGATGTCCAGGAATTTCTGGCATATATACATCGCAGTCCTCTTCAATCAGGAAATCATAATGTGACTCATCAGGGAACTGTCCCAACATATGAGTCATATCAAGTTTCTCTTTTGCTACAATTACCTTTACCATATCTTTCTCCTAAAACTTAAATCCTTCGAACGATTCTGCTTTTTGTCTACGACCAAAATTACTTTTATCAAACATTGGTTCATCGTCATCATTCTTTCCTGAGTCACTTAGTGTCTGTGCCGATGCTTCTACATCATACAGTTTCATTTTTGCTCTATCAATCCCAACTACAAATCTTTTGTAGAATCCTGGATCGTTATAGCGATTCTTTAACTGCTTAACAATAATCTGATTCAATCCTTCCAACTCTTCATTGCTGACCAAAGCAAACATAAAGTCAGCTGTCGCTGGCAAACCAAAAGATTCAGAGGTATCTTCAAGTCCTGGATCCGAGTTTGTGAATCCAGAACGAGTTGTTTGTGTAGCTGATACAATCGGGACATTATATTCAACTGCCAAACCTCTCAACTCTTCTGCAATGCTCTTAATATATGTATAAGAGTTAATACTTCCACCTTGCTTCATTCGTTGACTCGCACAAATATTGAGATAGTCAATGAAGATAATATCAGGTTTGAATTCTCGTTTCAACTTTAGTTCTTCCAGCAACGCACGGAAGTGACCAGAGTGAGCACCAGCAGTTGGATATTCTTTAACAATAAGTTTACCTTTAGTCTTACTTGTAATCTTGGCAATACGATTCTCGTAAATATCCCTGTCAATAACTTTCAGTTCATCCATGGTTAGGTTAAGAAGATTCGCATCAATCCTTTCAGCGATACGTTCTTCTGCCATTTCCATAGTTATGTATAAGACATTTTTACCTTGGACTAGGCAACCAGCACCCACGTGACACATAAACAAAGACTTACCAACACCAGTGCCAGCAAGAGCAATATTAAGTGTTTTCTTTGAGAGTCCACCTTTAGTAATCTTATTGAACATGTCAAGATCAAAAGGAATCTTTTCTTCAACTCTATGATAGAAGTCATAACGACTTGAATGGTCATCGAGGTAATCATGACCGATATGGTTATCAAAAGACACGGCAAGAGCATCAGAAAGAATAGAGGGAAGAGCATCAGTTGAGTGAGCTTTGTCTCTGCCATCAATGATTTGAATTGATTTAAGGATTGCATTATATACTGCCTTGTCTTTACAAAACTTCTCTGTGTGTTCCATCATCCAGTCTTCGTTGACTGGTTCATTACTCAATGTGCTAATAAAGTCTCCAAGTTCAGCCAACTCTTTATCGTTGAGATCTTTTCTATTACTTACTTCAATTTGTAGGATTTCTTTGGATGCTGGTTTGTTATACTTCGTAAAGAAAGAAACAATCTCGTCTGCGAGAATTACTTCTTTACGATCTGTAAAATATTCTTTCTTGATAAATGGAATTACCTTACGACAATAGTTCTCATCAAATATCAGATTGCTCAGAATCTTTTGTTCTATTCGCATCAATTTCTGTTCCGCCTGTATATGTTAAATTGTTTTCTTCTACACCTTGATGCAGTAATTCTTGTAGTATATCACCTATGTATGCTTCAAAAGGTTTCATATCTGTCAAACCTTTATCACCATTCTCAAGTATCTCATACTCAAACTTTAAATGAAGTTTATCATTCTTTTCATCTGGATCGAATGATACCTTTCCATAGGTATAGATTATACCCTCAAACGCACCTTCAGTCAACTTAATTGCTTGAAGCCCACTGTGTTTGTGTTCAAGGACTTGATATCTAAAATTACTCATCGAATTCTAATTCTTCCAATGCTTTATCAAGGTCGTCTTCTTGCATCATCTGTCCACCTTGACCAATGGAGTATTTGCTCTTAATAAAGTCATAGAATGTTTTGCTTGTAAGAATCGACAACCAAAAGTCTTTACTATCAGTTTCTTTAATACGATATTTCTTATCTTCTACTTCTCCAGTAGTAGGATCACATTTGGCATACCATCCATTGCTTGGTTTGACCACATGCTTGGATTCAAGAGCAAGGTCAAGCAAACCAGACCACTTACTGAGACCACCATCAAAAGATACGCTAACAGGGATTTTAGATTTTTCTTTGACATAACGACTCTTCTCTACATTGATAATAAAGTTATAACCAACAATCTCTGTTCCTTCTTTCTCTTGCTGACGACCGAGAATGTAAACATTATCTGCTGAATACATTGCACCAGTGCCACCACCAACGATTGCTTTCGGGAACATTCCGATCTCCATATATGTATGGTTCACTACAACGAGTGGAATATCTTTAAGATTCAAGTGCGGAGTTACCATACGGAACAGTGACTTCATCTGCTTGGCACGAGTCATGTCTGCTGCAGATTTACCTTCCAGCGCATCTTCAACTTCTTTCTTAGATGCTAGATTACCGATTGAGTCGATGACGATAATCAAATGATCACCACGATCTACATTCTGTAGCTGTTGCATAATGTCGAACTTCAATTGTTCAACGTCTGTCAATGGAGTGTGAACAACTCGTTTTGTATCAATACCAAATGTATCGAAGTAAGATTGCGGAGTACCGAACTCTGAATCATAGAACAACAAAGCTGCATCTTCATATTTGTCCATGTAAGACTTTGCCATTAACAAACTGAACGCAGTCTTAAAATGTTTACTTGGACCAGCCCACATTGTAATACCTGGAGTAAGTCCACCATCAAGACGACCAGATAAAGCCACATTGATGATTGGAACAGAAGTAGGAATCATATCCTTCTTCTTAAAGAACTTTGATTCAGATAGAATCGCAGAGTCTTTGATAGTTGTGTTCTTTTTAATTTTGTCTAGTATGCTTGCCATATTAACCTTTCAGGAATTCTAATAATTTTTCTTCAGTGACTAAACCAACTTGTCGTTTGATTTCAGATCCTTTATCATCGACTAAAACCATAGTTGGAACAGAACGAACTTTGTACTCTTGTGCCATCATCATTTCATTATCAATATCGTATTCTTCAATCGGGATATCAATCTTATCTTTCGCACCATTGATAATCATTGTAAGTCCTTTGCATGGACCACACCACTCGGCATAAAATTTTAACAGCTTCATTTATATCTCCTATTATACAGTAACTTTTGTTGCAAGGCAACTATGGATTGTTCTTGGAATGTGGAACATCAAACACAAATGTAATGCGAACTACATCACCAACATTCTTGGTTCCATGTGACAGTTTATTGTTAAACCAAAACAGATCTCCTGCATCGATCTTTACAGATTCTCCACCAACAGTGTAAACATATGAACCTTGTATTGCAAGATGGTATCGATCTCTTGTTTGATAATAACTACCAATATCAATATGCTGTCCAACTTCTCCACCAATCGGTAGTGAAAGAAATCCACATCTATCAAATTTCTTAAAGTTGCGTTTTAAGAATCCTACAATCTCTGTGTGTCTGCTATACGCTGGTGTTTCTACGGATAATTCACTATCACCCACATATTGATTTAGGTCTTTTACCGCACCGATTTTTAATTGAAGGACACCTGCTTGTACTGCAGGGAATCCATACTCATTGACTAAATCGTGCACACCTTCAATTTGTTTCTGAGCACCCCAGTCCTCTGGGTATTGATGCAGCTGTTTCAGTATCTTAGAAACATTAATACCTTTTTTTATAACTCTAATGTTAGCCAAAGAAATCCTCCAATGAACTTTCTTCTTGCGTCTTCCAACCTAGTGGTTCAATTACAATTTGTAGTGCGTCCAAGAAAACTTTCTCAAACATCTTATCATAATCTATGTATGATTCTAATTTAAACTCTTTTGGCAGAACCTGAGGGAATGCAATCACATCTTCTTGGAAAGGATTCGGTGTACGAACATACACAAACTTAATCTTATCTCCATCACGAATTGGCTGGTACTTCTTCTCAATACCAATACGCTTGCAGTGGTGATTGAACAACAATGCACCACGAACATGGATTGGTGTACCCTTTGTGTAAATTGGACTGCCTGCATACTGCTTCAATCCATTTATACCTCTTGGGAAAGCAATCTCTTGAATCGGTAATTTGTCAAACTCTTTTCTAAACTCCATAACATATGTATGTAAATCTTTTTCATCCCCTGCGAGGATAACTTGAAGCGAATCACGCAACTTTGTGCGAATAACCGCAGGTGTAGATGACTTGACCATCTCAAGACCCATAACTTTGATCTTAGGTTTCGCAAACTGAACTCCTTCTGAGTTGTGAACATTAATGACATATCGTTTCTTTGCAGTCCAGATGGCTTTGTCGGCAAGAACTTCTCGCTTCATAACCATCTTCTGACTGTAAGCATTCATGTAATCTGATAGTTCGGTGTAGCCTTGATCAATGAATGGTTGGAAAACATCCTCGCAAATCTTATCCATGTACTTGATTTTCTGCTCAGTGTTCTTACCCTCGCAAACTTTCTCGATGAGATGTTCAAGTGTAAGATAGATTGAGTCAGTGTCAATCGCAATAACAAAGTCTTTACCCTCTGTCTTGAGAGTCTTGTTAAGGAATGCATTCAACTTGTTCGCCATCCAACGAATGGACAACTGACCAGAAGTTGTAATACCCTCTGCCATTCTAATATCAAAGTAACGGAAGTATTGATTACCCATCGCACCATAAGCAGAGTTAAGAGCAATCTTCATTGCCATCTGCAGATTATTAAGACGAGAGATATCTTTCAACAGGTGAACCTTGGACTTATCGTTTTGATATTCCTGTTCAATCTTTAACATCTGTTTCTTAAACTTGGAACGATTCGCATACATCTCTTCCATCAACTCAGGCATAAACCCTTTGATGTCTTTGCGGTATGTCCAACCATTTGCAGTCATCGCTAGGTCTCTTCGTTTGAGATAGTCTGTGTCAATCTCTTTGTTGAGTAACTTATCAACAGTCACTGACAACTTCTCGGATGTCAGAGTTTCTGGGCTGATGTTATACTGCATAATCAAGTGAGGATACAAACTGTTCAAGTCAAAGGAAACAACCCACTTATGCATACCAATCATCGGATCTTTGACATAAGCACCTTCGAACTGAGCATCTTTACCAGAGTATGCCTTCGCTGGAATCACAATACCTTTCTTGCGTAGGTGATTGTAAATGATAGTGTCCCACATACGAACCTGAGAGTAAACATCTTCAGGATTAATCTTCGCATTGTATGCCATGGTCAGATGCAACTCAAGCAGACGCATCTTGTCTTCTAGTTTGTCAACCAACTCCACATCGTGAATGTTATACTCAACAAACACATCCCAGTGGTTTGTGTAGAAATCTTTGAAGTCATTTCCTGGATTTTCTTTCTTCGCATCATCTAGTTCTTCATCAGCGATGTAATCCAAACGATATGACTCTTGTTTAGTATATGTATATTTTTTGTAGAGTTCGAGATAGTCCAGCTGAGAGATACCTAGAATGTCATAGTGAATCTCTTCGTTACCTTTGATGAATGTCTTGCGTTGATTGACATAACCCCAAGGACTAATCTTGTTGGCAAATGTATCACCCAACTCTCGCTGAATGCGATGGATCAAGTAGACATTATCGAAGAAGTCAGTGTTCCAACCAGTAATGACATCTGGGTAGTTACCTTGCCACCAAATCATAAACTCTTTGAGCATGTGTTGTTCATCACGACAGTTGACCATCGTAACATCGGCACGAGTAGACTTATACTCACCATACTTCGTTTGAGCAAAGGTAATAACCTTCTTGGATTGAAGATCTTTAATAGTAATTAGAAGAACTTCTTCGTTGGCTGACTTGATATCTGGGAATCCATTTTCAGTTTCAGTCTCAATGTCAATGGTGTAAACTTTAATCTGTTCCATATCCCAGTTGACATCGTCTTCGTAGGTGTCACTGATATACTGATATGCGTAGTTGGTGTTACCATAAACAGGGAATCCCTCAACACCTTCATAGCGTTTGAGGAAGTCTCGAGTCTCACGGATACCTCCAGGTTTTATTTCATCAACGAATGTATCTTCCAGAGTCTTCCATTTTGATTCGACTTTAGAAGTGACAAAAAGCGTAGGATAGAAATCTA
>Ga0114973_10000525_pt1 | contig 29116 bp, 27 predicted proteins | sample M_140807_MF_Meta_FD_87025 | JGI IMG/M metagenome (GOLD analysis project Ga0114973, IMG submission 87025) | Freshwater microbial communities from Lake Montjoie, Canada to study carbon cycling - M_140807_MF_MetaG | ecosystem: Environmental > Aquatic > Freshwater > Lake | place: Lake Montjoie...
CTTCTTGGTCATAGGGCTTCTTTTGCCATAAACCCTTCTTGGTCATAGGGCTTCTTTTTTGGGTTCTCAAATAAAAATTGATTTACTTTTTTTATATGATATTATGATCATAATCTTATATAAAACATGCAAACGACCAACAACCTCGATAAACGCTGCGTTCTTACCCAGACCGATATCATGAATATAAATAAAGCAAAGGCTTTATATGACGAACCTATTCCCGATGATTGGAGTAGCGTCTATATCCCGCGCATTGATTTCCGCTGGACACGCGAAGAACTCGTTCATCTATTTGAACGAAATCTCGTATTAGGTAAAGTATCCAGGGTCGATTTCGCACCTACAAAAGACGGATCGGGTCGTATGGCTTTCATCCATTTCGCCGAATTCTACGATAATATGCAATCCGAGAATATGCGCCAAGGATTGGTCGAATTCCCACAGGGTATAGAAATCCCCATTGAATTTAACCTCTATCCGACCATAAGCATGCGGTGCGCCATTAACCGCCGTCCTATTCCAAAGACCGAGTTCACCTTGGAAACATTAACTGATGCAGTAACCCGTATGGGATATACAGTCGAACAACACTGCGAAGAATTGGAACGCATGAAGGCAGAACATTTCCAATACCGAGAACAGATGTATCATTGGTCGATGGCCCAGACGGATATGATGCAGAAAATGATGGCGCGTATTGACTACTTGGAACAAAAGTCCATTGAAAAGGACCATATGATTGAATATCTTGAAAGTAAAATCATGAATAAGAATAAATAGTTAGTTAGCCAGTTGTTAAAATAATTTCTATTTGATAAACGTAAATAATAATGAGAAACCCTTTTTTGTCATATAGAATAAATCTTCTATATGACACTAACCTACTATTGTAAAATAGTTCGCCTCAATGTATTCTCCATTACTTTCGGAATCCCTTTTTCGAGAACCATAGATGTCCGATTTAAAATCCCCACATAAGATTCTTTCCGATAAAGTTCTCGATATAGGTCACATAGAGATATTATATTACTTTCTATATGACGAAATTGGATAGAACCCCGATTCCGGGTCGCACACCAACGTAAGAAATCGTCCAAATAGAAATGAAAACAGGATTTGATAATATAATACGATAAGACTGGCGAATTTTCTCTATATGACCCGCCTCCCAATAAATTCATATAGGATAATTCATAATGATAGAGAACCCGGGCACATTGATAGATCGCGAATCTACGTTCGACCTCGATCGCCTCTTTGAATCTGGCGAAAGACCCCTTCGCTATAAAACAGGTATGAATAATATCCGCCCAGCAATCCGTATATGCCTCGTAAAATCGCAAATCTAATTTTATAGGAATAAGGTCATATATACGCGTATTCGCCACATTATCATCCATAGAAGAGAAATCCAAATGGAGACTATGAAATGTCTCGTGTATGACTATTTTGAACCACTCCTCCGCCCTATAAACATGGATCTCATTTTTAGGTAGACAAGAATATGTGAATCCCGAATTCACATGGGGAATACCGAGAACTTGACCCCGGTTCTCTGGAAAAACTTTTTTCCCTTGAGTCATATAGATATAGATATTCAATGCCTTGCTACACTTATTTAGGGCTGCAAATTCGCATGCTATATAAAGCCAAACATAGAGTTTTCTTAAATAGGTTCTCAAAATCCCTTTCCCAATCGCCGTAGGCGAATAGAGAAATATTCCTATTTGACGCTCTTTGGTCGAGGAATCTTTATCTATATTACGCTCTTTGGTCGAGGAATCTTTATCTATATTACGCTCTTCTATTGAGAACTTGGCCTCGTAAATATAACCAAACCCCGCGATTTCACTACGGACGATTTCGGGGATGGCCGGGTAATGTATTCCCCAGACCCGTACCGCCGAAGGCGGTCGAAGAATAAATTCTATATGACCCTTCTTCGTATCCCATTCGGTTTCTCCCTCTTTCATATGTTCGCATATTTTCTTTATAAGTATTTCGGATTCATACGAATATTTCACTGGCCCGAGTTTTTTATATAATTTCTCAATATAGGATTGCATCTATTATATCAATAGATAAAATTGATTATATAAATATTCTATATGACCAATTTAAATTAAAATCAAACCGAATCAAATGACCTCTATCCCAAACCAAATCCGCCATATATGCGCAATGACCTATAATAAATCTACTCTACCCACGGTAGTAAATAGATGCAAGGGCTTGATCGCCAACTATGACCGTTGCTTATGTGCAGTTATACCGCATATTTTACGCCTGAAATCGAACGATCTCTCCCTAATGGTTCTGACGAAGGCCAAATCATCCTGCCGTTTCTGTCAAATAAAAATAAATCATCTATATGACATGGTAAAATCCCTACCTCTCCATATTATACAGCGTATAATACCACTAGAGAGTATCAAGTCAAATAATGATATTCTATATAATATCTTAGATGATCACCTATATGGCATGTCCAAAAGTTATGTCCAAGATATCGTCGAGGCGATTTTCACACCGAAAGATCCGAAAATGGGACTCATCGAATATATTAAAAAAGAATTCATATTATATGCCCTCACCATAATCATCAAAAATAATATCGAAAGGAAGAAATATCTCAAGAAGGACGCGGTTTTCGTCCTATTCTACGAAGTGGTCAAATATATTAATTCGTTCGTTTTAGAACCCGAATTTTCGGTGGATATTATGCTGAATATATGGTCGATCCTGAAACATATCATAGAAGAATCTCTATTGGACCAAGTCGAACGATATGCGATCGCCGACCTCATGTTTATGCATTTCGCCCCCTTTCGTATGTCTATCCAGGATAGTTTCAAGAGAGTTATTATAAAAAGGGATTCGCCGGAATTCTCCGAACAAGATACGTGGCAACATAATCGTAAAGCCCTTTTCGAAAGCATAGAAATTACGAAAACCTATATCAAAAATATTCTATTGGAATACGACCGCCCCATTTATCATATAGATAAGAATCTATATTCCTTTATATTACAACTCACTGTGGAAGAGTCGCGTATTATAATGGATAAGGTGGCCCCCAATGCGATGATACGGGTCATATCAACCATCACTATGCGCCCCACTTCGAATCTAAGTTTCGATCTCCGGGTCGATCCTCTACATATGATAAATAGTTCTATATGTCAGAACCTGAATCTCGCTGCCACTATTCGCAATTTCGTCGAATTGGACCGGAAACCATATATCATATATGATAATGAAAATGGTCAAATAGGTATTGATGCAGGTGGTCTTACGCGCGATTTTTATAGCCAGTATTTCTTACAACTCCGGGGACATATGGTAGAGAAGGATGGCTATATGACATTCGCCGCGGATTTGAACGGGATCAATAGCCTGCAACGCGCCAGGTTTGCCGGCGTCATTACGGCCTATGCCATTTTCAAAGAGAATATTTCGCCCAATATCCGCTTCCACCCCATCATCTCGTATTTCATAGTGAATGGGTCGACGGTGGAGATCCGGGATATTCTCCACTTCCTGGAAAAATACGATATAGAATACGTGAGAAATATGCGGAAAATATTGGACCTCGATAATGACGAATATGCCGCGTATCTAGATATGCAGGGCGAGGATGTGATTTATCCCAAAAAAGAATATTTAAAGAATCTTCTATATGACAGATATATAACCCCCTCTTTCATTGCATTTATCCGAGGTTATAGGTATATCTTTATACAAGTGGATATTTACTCTTTTATAAAACCCCATATGATTTATGATTTTATGATCGGCATAGAATCATATTGCATATTGGGTAAATCTTCTTTGGAATCTATTCTGAAAATCGATTGTGGGGATGATACTTCTATGTCAAGTAAGTCGAAAGAATGCGTGAAACGGGCCTTCTTGGAAGTTCTCGAGAACCTGAATAAGACAGATATTCCGAAATTAAAAGCCCTCTTCCGATTCTGGCACGGGTCACATAGTATCCAGGATTTCCAAAACGTCGATTTGACACTGCGGATACTCTATGGGGAAGACGACTTATACGGGTGTTTCTCGAGTAGTACGTGTTTCGGGAAATTATATATACATTCGTCGCGTTTGACTACGGCACAATCGAAGGTCTTGTCAAATAGCGATTTAATAAATTGTCTTATAGGACATATTGATAAAACATTGGAGAACCAGCGGTTGGTAGAAAGCGTGGGTATGTATATGCAAATGGATTAGACCCCCCTTTGCGAAAAATCGACGGTGAAAACGATATCGTCCCATCTATCTTTCATATGTCTTAGATCATACGTTTTTATATAGGGTTTAAATTCCTCGGGTACACATTCCGATAATTCGTCTAACCATCCTATATTATCCACATCTTCTATGATAAAAATCCCGTCGTCTTTGATAAGTGGTAAATAGAGTCTGATAAATTCTTTCATATCTTCCAATCTATGTGACCCATCATCTAAAATCATATCAAATGAGGCTTTTTTTTCTTTGAGAAAGGTTTCGATGAACTCGTCCCTATATCCATCATATCCCGCATGTAATACAATACGGTCTTTATTTTTCAATTCGTCCCATAAGGTATCTGGTAACATAATATCTACGGCATATATTGTCGCATTTGTGAAATAATCGTGCCATAATTTAATACTACCACCGTCTTGAATACCTAGTTCCAATATATTTGTCGCGGAGTCCTTCTTTTTATTTAAAAGAGATTCATATAGAGGTAAATAAGAATGCCTAGTGTTCTTATCGGTTCTCAAATTATCGACTAAATCTTCCATTGACATATAGAATATATTTATATCATTATTATTCTATTTTAACGACGATCATTGTGAATAAGGATGGAAAATTGATTCTATATGACCCTTTCATCTATGTCATATAAAATAATATCCTATGGGAATTAAAGACTTGAATCAATATTTGACGAGGAATTGTACAAAAAAAGCGATACATAAGATCGAACTAAATACTCTTGCCGAAAAAGTTGTCGTAATTGACGCCAGTATTTTCATTTATCGGTTTATAGGAGAACCCGATGGCCTCATTCCGAACCTCTATTCCATGGTAACCACGCTATTGTCCTATAGGATTATTCCTATTTTCATATTTGACGGGAAGACACCAGATGAAAAGAAGGCACTTGTCCAACGGCGGAGGGTGGAGAAGCGAGAGGCCGCCGAGAAATATAATGAACTAGTGGCAAATGCAGACGCGAATTCGAAGAAGGAGATAGAATATTTCAGGCGGAAATCGCTGCGTCTTACATATGCCGATTTGGATAATACTAAACTTTTATTGGACGCATTTGGAATATCTTATATGAGGGCCCCCGGCGAAGCCGATGCACTATGTGCCCTCTTGGTTCGGCGGGGTCTAGCGTGGGGATGTATGAGCGAAGATATGGATTTGTTTTTATATGGCTGTACGCGAGTCATCCGGCATTTCAATCTATATGACCATACTGCGATTCTATATGATACATCTTTGATATTAGACGAATTGGGTATTTCGGAAAAAGTTTTCGTAGAAGCCGTTGTCCTAACTGGGACGGATTATAACGCACCCTTTGATAATATGACCTTGGAGGGGGTTTTACGCGAAGCCCGGGCGAAGCCCGGTGAAGAAATGAATCTATATGACCATTTACAAATAGATAGCGGCGAGAGCGAAGTCCTATATAAAATATGCGAAATATTTCATATAGATAATATGGAATTCGATTCCGGGGCGTTGATATTCAAACAACCTTTGGTCGATTGGCCGAAAGCAAAGTTGTTTCTTAGGGATTGGGGTTTTATCTTTATGTAATGTCATATAGAAATTATTTATTTGACTTTTTCGTTTTACTGTGGTTTCTATGTTTTCTTTTTTTAGTTGTTCCACCTCTCTCGCTCATATTGCTTCTATCGCTCATATTGCTTCTTTTTCTTTTTCTTGTATTAAAGTTTTCTTTTATTTTCGAATTTATATCGGACACTGTGATATATTTTATATCATTCGGTGTTATTTCAGTTGTTATTATTTTTCCATTTTTTTCTTTTCTAGAAAAAAAATAACTCTTACTATTATTAACTGAATGTTGTCTACTAAGTAAACTAAATGCTTTTTTATAAGGATTAAATTTGCCTATATTTTTACCTTTATAAAAAAATACAACATCACTTGGATGTATTGGTCCGTTTTCACTTTCACTAATTAAACTAATCAATTCTTCGAAATCGAGTCTACTTCTAGTTCTACCTATAAAATCAGTCATTATATAATAACCCTAGATAATTGTCGAGATATAGCACCCTCTATAATCCTCAACACCTGTATGGATCAAATTAATCGTAACATCGATATAAATATCGCCGCCCATCTTCGTCCATCGGTCACAGAAAAGCCAATCCTCTGAAAAATAGTGTCCCTCCTCTACGCCACAGTCAAATAAGGCATATGCATTCACATTCTCGTGTGGTTGTAGGAAATTCACATCGTCCACATATTTTGTCGATGGGAATGCCTTTTGCATATTCGCAATAACCTCGCGTTTAATAAGCATGAAGCCCGTGGCGATATGTTTGACTTTGGCTACATTATTCTCGATCTGTAGGACAGTATCCTTATAGTTGATATTATAACGCAGTAGGTTAAACTGGATCATTTGTTCGTCGGTAATGAGGTCTTTCAATTGCGATGTGTTTTTTCTTTTTAAGAGAGAACCTAATAAATCTGTCTCATAGGGGTTCATCGGATTCTTCGTCAATTTGGACCAATCGTAGTTCTTCAGGGGATAAACGCCCCCGATCAATTCTTTATCGGCTAAAATGAGTTTCATAATATCATAGGGTTCCCATGTAATATCATTATCGATGAATAAAAAATGCGTGGCAGTTTTATCTGTCATAGCACGGGCAATCAGATTATTACGCGCACGGGATACTAGACTATCATTCCTACAGAATTCTACTTGGAGGGGGAAATTATTTTTACGGAAATATTCGATAGTATTCATCAAAGAATGCACATAGGGAATATAACAGATCGATGCGAAGCAGGGGGTCAATAGATATAGTTTTGGGGAATTCTTTTTTACGAATTCTTCTATTTGAATTTCGATAGATGGTCCTATAGAAGGTTTCGATGTTACAGATGGTTTCTTTTTATCTGAAGTAGCAGAAGATTCTTCACCATAAAGTGTTGAATCGTCGTCCACAATTTTATATTGGATATTATCCTCAGACATGTCCTATAGATCATTATATGACATGATTTTTATATTCATTTATAGTAATATTTATTTCATATAAATAATTTATTTTATATGAAATGTTTTTCGCGTTGTCTTGTTTTCTCATTTTTATTTTCTATATGACCCATTTATTCGAGGATTTAAACAACAGGGGCGGCAGGGGCAGCAGCCTTGATGAAGTGGTGCTTCATGTATCTCTGGAGGTTGAAGTAGGTGAGTTCCTCTCCCTTGGCAATCTTCAAGAGTTTGCTCAACTTGACATCAGGGTGGATCTTGCGGCCATTGGCAGAGTCCTGGAGGTTGTTGGCACGGATGTAGGTGTTGATCTCCTTGCTGACGGCAGTGCGGGCAAGTTCAGTTCCAGAGGGCTTTCCAAGGAAAACGGCAAGCTCGTCGCTGATCAAGGTAGGCTTGATGAATCCGGATGGCTGTCTGTTTCCAGAAGTTCTCTTTCTGTTAGAGGCCTTCTTGTGGGCGTTCTTCAAATCACGGATAACGGATTTCTCCAAAGCCTTGAACTCGTTCTTGAGTTGGTTGGCAGCGGCAAGGTTAGCAAGAACCATGCGGCCATATTCGGCGAGGCGCTCAACGACGCTATCGGTGGTCTCGGTGACAGCACCCTCAACAGCAGGGGCAGCATCGACAACTTTAGAGGCATCAACAGCAGGGGCAGCAGGTGCGACCTCCTTGGTTTTCTTGGCACGGGGGGCTTTCTCAACAACAGGGGCAACAACGGGGGCAGCGGCAACAGTGGCGTCAACAGGAGCAGAAGCAGTCTTAGAAGTGCGAACCATTCTAATTATACTTTATAAAGTGCTATTTTTTTAAGTACTTTAACGCATAATTGTTTTTTCTTCCTCTTCGATACCGGATAAAGGGTCATATAAAAATTATTCTCGAACAAAATCGAGAAATGCCTAAATAATTCTTCTATATGACAAATTTTCCCCCCTCCCCTCGATTTTCCTAGACCCTATATAGGTTCTCGGGGAATCTCTCTAAATAGTGATTTCTATGGGACTGAAAAAGACACCCCATATTTTTCGTATTCGAACATACCCACATTTCTGGTGCTAAATAAGGTTCTCGACTACATTCTTTTAAAGAGGAAATATATGAGGCCCTGGCCCACCAAAAATTCCCGGAATAGTGCCATGCAACCTTTTGGCTTAAGTTGACTCCCGTCGTGTCATATAGATTCAATTCTATTTGACACTCGCGCCAGCATTCGACTGTGAAATAGGTCATATATTTCGTCCAATCCTCAATACAGGGATTTTGTCCATTGGTTCTCACACCTTTGCTATGTAAATAGAGGATTCGAGAACCTGGCTGCATTTTTTCACTATGTTCTCGTATAAGATTAATTGTGACAGATTCGCCGACTGCTAGATCCATAGACTGGTATATGACTTTTATTTTAGGGTCCGTTAACCCGGTATATCCTGTGGGATCGCCTAGGATTCCCATCCGGATTTCGAGAACTTGGTCATATAGACCACTTTCGTGGATTTTATCTATAAGACGTTGTACAATGGTCTGCCAATTATTTATACAACAAATATGGATATATATGTAGATCGGGTTCTCAATCGAAACCATATATATTGTATGGAATTCTTTTATATGATATTTGGACTTATATATCATATATATTTATATGGACCCGCCGAAGAAACAGAAGCGTAAATATACAAAAAAGGTGAAACCCATATCGGTTATTCATCCTATACAATATTATTTCCGTGATAATCGAGAACCAGAGGGAGAAGTCAAACAGAATATTTCTTTAGGACCAGTCGAAGAACCTATCTCAAATAAATTCATAAAACCCAAACGTAAATATACGAAAAAGGCGAAACCCCGAGAACCTATAGAAGAAGTCAAACAGAATATTTCTATAGGACCAGTCGAAGAACCTTCCGTCGTACCTTTGAAACCCAAACGTAAATATACGAAAAAGGCGAAACCCCGAGAACCAGAGGGAGAAGTCAAACAGAATATTTCTATAGGACAAGTTCTCGAAGAACCTCTAAAACAAAATAAAAAGAGTCCTATAAAAAATAGAATGGTAGAAAGAATGATAGAAAGAATGATAGAAGAATATAAGGCCCAAGGATATTCGTTCCTAGAAAAACAATCGAAAAAATCAATCGAAGAATTAATCAAACTTTGTAAAGATACCTATTATAACGATTCCATCTCCCTAATCACAGATAATGAATACGATATCCTAGAAGATTTCTATAAGACAAAATGGAACGAAGAGGTCGCTATCGGCGCCGCCGCTGCGAAAGAAACAAAAAATAAAGTCGCACTACCATTCGAAATGGCCTCGATGGATAAAATCAAACCAGATTCTAACGCCCTAGCGCAATGGACCAAAAAATGGCCCGGACCCTATGTTCTCTCATGTAAATTAGACGGTGTTAGCGGTCTTTATTATTGCGACGATAAAGGAGAACATCATTTATATACCCGTGGAGATGGTCATATAGGACAGAATATTTCCCATTTGATAAAACCCCTTGGTCTACCCTCTTTACCCCGGGGTACCGCCATTCGGGGCGAGTTCATTTTACCAAAGGCCGTTTTCCAAGAGAAATATAAAGACGAATTCGCAAATGCGCGTAATATGGTATCCGGTATGATTAATCGGAAAAGTGTGGACCCCAAAATAAAAGACCTGCGATTTGTCACCTATGAGACCGTTTATCCCGCGATGTCTCCCAATAAACAATTGATGTTCTCGAAACAACAGGGTCTAGAAGTTGTCAAATATCTTGCGACAAACGAACTCTCTAATGAATACCTATCTTCTCTATTGGTCGAATGGCGGCAAGACTACGAATACGAAATCGACGGGGTTATCGTTGCATCCGACCATATTTATCCAAGGGGTCAAGGAAACCCAGATCACGCCTTCGCATTTAAAATGGTTCTATCTGACCAAGTCGCAGAAGCCAAAGTGATTGACGTTATATGGACACCTAGTAAAGATGGCTATTTGAAACCCAGAGTTCGTATTGAACCCATACAACTAGCCGGAATACGTATAGAATATGCCACCGGATTCAACGGGAAATTCATACAGGATAATAAAATAGGACTCGGTGCATTGATTACAATGGTGAGATCGGGGGATGTGATTCCTTATATAAAATCCGTCACAGTTCCTGCGGACCATCCGCAAATGCCCTTGGTCCCATATAAATGGACGGATACTTTGGTAGATATTGTTCTCGAAGATGCCTCCGCGGACGCCACAGTGATAGAAAAGAATATAACCAATTTCTTTGTGACATTAGAAGTGGATGGACTTTCGTCGGGAAATATTAAAAGAATGATGGCTGCTGGGTTCTCTTCTGTACCGGCGATCCTAAAGTCAAATAAAGAAGATTTCGAAAAAGTCGAGGGATTCAAAACGAAAATGGTAGAGAAGATTTATAATAGTATTCAGGATAAAATCAAAAAGGCGACACTTTTAGATATTATGGTTGCATCGGGGAAATTGGGCCGAGGGCTGGGAAAACGCAAAGTTGCACCCATTTTAGAAAAATACCCGGATATTTTGACCCGACAATCTACCAATGAAGAGAAAATACGCATGGTGAAAGAGGTGGACGGAATCGGCGAGAACTCGGCGAAGGAATTCATAGAGAATATTCCTCAGGTTCTCGAATTCTTGAAAGAATGTGATCTAGAATATAAATTACAAGAAAAGAAAGAAGAAATAAATAATCCTATAGGACCCCTTTCCAACGAGGATATTCGAGAACCTGTAGATTCACCCTTCTATAAGAAAAAAGTGATTATGACGAAAACGAGAGATAAGGCGATTATAGATCATATAGAAAAGAACGGCGGTATATTGGAAGATAATATAAAAAAAGATACGTTTTTGCTAATTGTCAAATCATACGAGGATACGTCGTCAAAAACGGAATATGCCAAGAAACACGGTATACCGATTTTGTCGGTAGAGGATTTCAAAACGAAATATTCTATTTGACCTATTTGACATATTTGAAATCTTTGTACGTTTATACCCATTTTTCTATAAAATTTTCCTACTTCGTAATGAAAATGTTGATATTATATTTATATAAATAATATATAAATATTCTATATGACAGAACCCATCTATTTTACTATAAGAGAACAAAAATACACATTAGATGATGAAAATTCGAAAATAGCGGAAAAATTCAATACAAAAATATCCGAAATGACCTATAAAGTCGATTTATTGAAAAAATATGCGTCCGATGTAGTCCCTTTTTTTGAAGAATTGGAAACGCGATTTATTCGTAGTATTAAAAAATTGTATGATGAAGATGATTCATTTGGTTTGTTGGATTTAAATCATATTATAGATCATATTCAAGAAGATAGTAATAATACAATTTATTTTTATACCAAAAATAAAAAAGGAGGAGTAAAAAAGATTCAAGCATTTATCACATACAATATTCAGTTTATGGATGATTTGAAAAAACAAGACCCGTTTATTTATATTCATACATTCGCAATAAATACAAGTATCCCACTTGATGAACGCCTAGTATCGGGTTCAAATGTATTTACATGGTTTTATAAAAATGCAATGCGCGACGGTTTTGTTTGCATTAAAATAGATGCGATTTCATCCTCAATTGATTTCTGGCGAAACAAATCAAGATTTGTCTATATTACAGATAACATTTCTGAAATAATAAAGAAGAGATTAGAAGCATTGGACGAACTATTCGAACAAAGAAAAATATTACAAACTACTACAGGAAATGAAGAAAAACTTCGTAAAATTGAAATAGACATTAGAAAAATTTTTGTAGGAAAAGTACCAATGAAACGTACAAAATCGCAAAATAGTCCCGATTCATCTGCGAATAGTCCAGAATCTATTGCATCGTCATTATCATATTCTATAGTATCTCCTAAAAAAATGGTTGCGCAACTGGATAAACAATATTCGAATCCTCCAAGACGCGCAAAATCTGCCACGAGAAAACGAACCCAACAAACGTCAAAATCAAATTTACGTAGAACCAAAAGTTTTCATTTGTAAATCCAGATAAAAACCTGTCGTGGTGTCAAACACAATATAAGATTGAAAAATGTATAAATGAGAAAAGGTCTAAAACTAATTTTGAGAACCTATAGAAGTAAGAGATGCCATGTCATATAGAATAATTTCTTTGGACGCCCCTCAACCAAGTTCTCGAAAATACCCTTTGAAAAGGGTAGAAGAATATTCTCTATAGGACAACTTTCTTGGTTCTCCTATGTCCATATCCGTGTTTCTTTTGTGCCTTCTTTGCTAGTTTATACGCAGTACCCGTGTGCTTGCAACCTTTATCTATAATAGCGAAATCCACGGCAGCGGCTTTACCCGCGGTTAATGCACTCGCCAATCGGGCTAAACCCCAGGATTGTCCTGTTTGATTCGGTCGAGAACCAGAGGAGAAATACGCGCCCTCCCCCTTATTCACTATTTTATTTAGAGCCGCTAGACTACAACCGGTTTTTCGGGCAAGTTCTCGATTCACATTCATATTTTCTATATGATAAATACGTTGGGCTTCTTTAATATGTGACGATTTCTTATGAGGGAACGATGCGACTTTCTTCCGACTATAATAAATTCCTTTTTTATATAGGTTCCTAGATTTCTTGAGTTCTTTTTTTGCTGTTTTTTTATCCCCTTGGGATAATACTTTGGGTAAATATCTTATAGGGACTTTATTCATATAAGATATATTGACAAAATTGATTAAGAAGGATTTTATATGATAAATGTAAAATGGAAAATAATATTGTATGTGAATTTATTGAAGAAAAACCTAAACGACAAATAAAAAAATGCGAACACGGAAAACGAAAAAGATATTGTAAAGAGTGTAAAGGTTCTGAAATATGTGAACATGGAAGGCATAAACGATATTGTAAACAATGTGGTGGTATATCTATATGTGAACATGAAAAACGAAAATCACGTTGTAAACAATGCGGTGGTATTGAAATATGTGAACATGGAACACAAAAAAGCAGATGTAAACAATGTGGTGGTATATCTATATGTCAACACCAAAAACGAAAATCTATATGTAAAATATGTTACGGTTCTGAATTATGTCAACATAAAAGAAGAAAAACATTATGTAAGATTTGTTGTGGGTCTTCATTATGTGAACACGGAAGAGCAAAATCACAATGCAAACCTTGTTGTGGTGCTTCTATATGTGAACACGGAAAAAGAAAATCACATTGTAAAATTTGCGGTGGTTCTTCTTTATGTAAATCAAGTTGGTGTGAAACATATGCCAACAAAAAATATAACGGATATTGTCTTCGTTGTTGTATAAACCTATTTCCAGATATAGAAGTCGCACGTAACTATAAGACAAAAGAAAAAGACGTCGTCGACCGTATTATCCAATGGAAACCCGAATTCACGTGGGTACAAGATAAAAGAGTCCAAGACGGTTGTTCTAAAAGAAGACCAGACTTATTATTAGATATGGGGTCACATATAATAATAGTAGAAGTAGATGAAAATAAACATACAGGATATTCCTGTGAAAATAGACGAACTATGGAACTCTCTCAAGACCTAAATCATAGACCCATTATTTTCATAAGATTTAATCCAGATTCTTATATGACAAAAGAAGGTATCAAAATAACCTCTTGTTGGAAAACAAATAAATTAGGCGTATTCCAAGTGCCAAAATCAAAACAAAAAGAATGGGAATACCGCATAGAAACATTAAAAGGTCAAATAGAATATTGGACAAAGTTATCCACAGAAAAAACAATCGAAATCGTGGAATTATTCTACTCCTAATTCGAAGTTCTCCTCATCCGATGAAGATGGAGAAGAAGGAGGAGAAATAATTTCTATATGACCCTCTTCAATCTCACTATCATAAAAATACGCATAATATACCCGCATACCCAGTGCCGTTATGTCCAATAGAAGCATTGGCCCATAATTCACGATGAGCGCAATATTCCCATTCAACATGCCATATGAGAACCCACACCCAGTGGCGACCAACATGAGAACCTTCTCCGGTAAGTTATATACGTTCGCATTTTTATTCACATAATTCGCATATAATTCGGGAATATAACAAGATAAATATAGGAATGACGCCACATACATTAAATAATCCGCATCCATATTCTATATGACAAATATTTTTTTATTTTATTTTATAAAAAACATAATAAATCATTCTATATGACAATCTAATAAGCCACACTCTCATATAACCAAGGCATCGCCAATCTCGCCGGGGGGCTAACCAAGGTCAACGCAGAAAGGACATGAAATGCCCCTATTTTCCTATATTCCACGTCCACCCCGCAATATATCATGTTCTCGAAAACGATCAAACATGCCGACCGAATAAGATCCACCGACATATCATTATAATACGTATTCATATTCAATACCCCATAGAATGGATCCCCGATAATACAAATATTCCGTTTCATAGGATAAGGTATATGTGCCCGATAATTCCAAATGTCATATAGACATCTATATAGACGGACATAGTCCCTCCTTTCCAAATTCGAGAACCAAGAACTCTGCGTATAATTCCCCAATTGGTCGATTTCGATAAATAATTCATTGATTCTATTTGACACCGGGCGCGCCCTTACCTCCTGTAATTTCGCCACTATTTCTCGATATAGGGGCGTATTCACCTGATTCATAATAAACTCCGTCCTCGTATTTTGGTTTCTCACAGCCACCTCATTATGTCTCTGTGTGACATTGATCGTATTCACATGCTGGTTCGTAATCGCCGGTGCGCCATTTTCCTCGCACGCGCGAGGAAAGACCAAATGAATAATCTTATAGAGGCCTATTATCCGATTCAAAGTCGCTTTATTGAGAACTTCGCGAGTATACGGGTTCTCGATTTTCTTCGCCGATTTCAAAAGCGTTATCAGAGAGATAATATTGAACCCATATATATGACCCTTCGAATCCCGATAACTGAAGAAAAATTCGTCCATGATTTCGGCCACGGGTTCTAGCGTACAGGGATCGGTATCATTCGTACAAGCCGCGCGGTTCTTATATCCATCCCCCCTCAATCGAAAACATTCTCTTACTATATGACCCCTCGCCATACGCTGTATCGTAATCGCATACCGAATACTCTTGAAATGGTTCTCGATTCTACTAATTAAAACGGGCTTCGTACATGTGAAATGCAACCGGAGATTCTTCGCAATGGATTTCAACTCGGGGATTTTATATTTTTTCAGAATGGCCGGGTTCTCCAAATATTCTCTATATGACAATGTAACAGTAGATTTTTTCTTCTCTTTTTTAATCTCGGTCCTCTCATCCTCTTTTTGTACCACCGAATTGGTCAAATAGGAAGGAAACATAGCACTCGGTCCTGGTGGACTCTCACTCAATATTACATCTACAGGTATATCTGTAGGTCTTCTTATAATATTTTCCATTTGATATAATCTATTAATATGTGTTTATATAATTTTATTTAACAAAAATATACCCGTTACTAGTGTCATATAGTGATTATTATATTCTGTTTTGTAGTAATAATCAAACGCGTGGCCCTCCTAAAGTGGGCCGGTCAATAATTTACCTGTCGAGAACAAAATACAATGATTCTATATGACACTGCGTAGATGCAGCCATAGATGCCCTTTCATATAAACAATTTATCATAAAATTGATTTAAAGAATAGGTACTAGATAATGTATAACCCGCCCTAAGTTATAATGTCCTCTTTCTCTAACAACGCAAACTCTAAAGCAACTAGTGTATCTAAGTCTACCTCGCCCATTATTTTGGACGTTGGTTCCTGGGATACAACCGCAAATAAATATATGCAACCAAAAATTAATAAATCTGGTGGTAAAGCCATCACTCTTATAAGCAAACAGACCAATCGTTCTCTTCATTTGACTACTCCGCTTATGATGACCTGGGGAATCGCAGATTTCGTAGATGAACGCGGTGAAAGCGATGGAAAATTCAGTATTTCTCTCAATTTCCCGCTTGATAAAGACGCCAATATGTCGACAAATAATTTCTTGGAAAAAATGAAGGCATTCGAGAACCAGATTTTGGATGATGCTGTTGCAAATAGCGAATCATGGTGGGGTGAGCATATGTCTCGCGAAATTGTCAAACATACATTCTTCCCTTTCCTCAAATACCAGAAGAATAAGGAGACGAAGAAAATCGATCCAACTAAGCCGCCTTCTATCCGCGCCAAAGTCCCTTGTTATGAGGGAAAATGGGGTGTCGAAATCTATGATACCAAGGGTAATATGATCTTCCCCTGTGATAATGAAGATTTGACACCGATGGATTTCGTACCAAAACAGAGCAATGTTGCCTGTGTGATTCAATGTGGCGGTCTCTGGATAGGTGGTAAGGGTTGGGGTCTCACTTGGAAACTCATCCAGTGTGTCGTCAAGCCATACGAAGTCGTCAGTGTCTATGGAAAATGTCATATACAATTATCTAGCGAAGATACCCAGACAATCGAGAACCAAGAGCCAGAGATTGACGATTTCGATGATATTCAGGGAAAACCACTCGTACCCCCAGTGAAATCTGATGTTGTCTCTGTGCAACCAACACCTACTAGCACAGAAGTGGAAGATAGTGATAACGAAGGAGACGATTTCGTACCACAGCCACCTCCTCTATCACGTACTAAATCAGTTCATGTAGGTGTAGATGAAGAAGATGAAGACGAACAACCACCTGTAAAAGAAGAAAAACCTACTGCGATTCCTAAGAAAGTTGTCAAGAAGACAGTTGTCACTCCCGCTGCACCACCTGCAGAGGAACCGACCGTCGAACCAGTCGTCGAAGAACAACCAAAGACGGTAGTTAAAAAGAAGGTAGTAAAGAAGGTTTAAGTATTAAATATATCTTCTATATGACCATTTATAAAAATATAATAAATCATAAAAAACCCATTTTTTTATGATTTATAAGACAAGTCTTATATGGATAATAATATCCCCCCTTTTCGATATGTCATATACATCCCTTGTATTTATCCGGGATATACCATGCTCATATAATTTCACTATTTGATTCTCTTTCAAAAATAAACTCTCTCTCGTAATATAAAATGTTGTGCATCCTATATAAATAAATAGATTCGTTCTATCCCATATCTCATCTATCTGCCATTCTACTTCAACCACTATATTATTATTCTCGTCAATGGTTATACCATCGGGTAATATAGGAATACATTTCACCGAAAATTCGGCGCCACTATTGTCATATAGTAATTCATGATGCCATAGGGGTACTAAAAACGTATTCCCATCCCTAACCAATTTATATAATTTATTTTCAAATAGATCATCTATCGTAGGATGTATCATAATTTCATCCACTACCATCCCTACCTTTTCCATTCCAATCTTTTCTATTCCCATCTTTTCCATTTTTTTATCGAGAACCACTTTGACCTCTTCCATAAAGTCGTCAGATAGGTGTAATAATTCTCTATATGACAAGAGTATCGAATATATCCGCTGGAAAAGGTCTAGTCCCATTTTCTCGAAAATGGTAATCGCCCAACCCTCCGTTTTCTTTTTTAAACCCTTCAACATAATATCGAGAACATAAATCAGGTTCTCACTATCCATGCCATCCGGTATGTTCTCACGTAGAAAGTCAAATAACATTGTCCTATATGACTCTATTCCTACTCCTCTGCCTCTACCTTTACCTTCGGATAGGCATTCATATGCGGCCTGGATCTTCTGAAACTCGTCCGTAGCATTCGGCGCCGGGTTTTTATCGGGGTGCCACCGGAGGGCTTGTTCTCGATATTTCCTTTTTATGACTTCTATGGAATCCCCCTCCGTCACATTTAAAATCCGTCTTGCTTCCTCCATCATATTTAAAATCCGTCTTGTTTCCTCCATCGTTAATCTGTATTATCATATAAAATAGAATTCTTTCTAAATGATATATGGGGCGATAATTATTATTATAATACTTCAAAAAAGGATACGTCTTATTGAGAATATTTGTTATATTTTGAGAACCTAGACTCCCATTCATGATAAAATGACATAGAATATACCATAGACATTCTGTGGCATCCAAATTATATATCATTATATCGTAGATAATATCGCGGAATTTCGAATAGTGGATATCCCCCGGGTTCTCCATCTCTTTAATAATAATATCACATATGGTATTGAAAATATCTGTGGGAATCTGTTCCTGCGATTTTATCATAGGGAACGATCTCAATTCTTTAATATTGAGAACCGTATCAATAGGTATATCATCCATAATTCTATATGACCCTGCCTCTTCGCCCTCAATCACCCCCTCCCCCTTATTCGCGAATAATTCGCCCGTCGGTTTTTTCTTATCGTATATTTCCAATAGTTTATGGTATTCCGTCGGAGACGGTCTCCCAATATTTACTATATGACATACATCGAGGATTTTATTCGGTATAAAACTCAAGTGTTCTGTGATGAGAATGAATTTAATACGTATAAGCGTATAATTATACTGTTGGATATAACTATAAAAAATCTCTAATAATTCATTATGTATCATATGGAAATTCTTGCAAACTACTATACCACACCGGTTTGTTTTCATAGAGATAATATCTACTATTTGACTGAATATTTCGTACCAGGTATTCTTCGAATTACACCCTAGGAGTGACATATCTATCTCATAGTGAATATCACTTATATGATAGATGAATTCCTGTTTATCTACTTGATAAATAATCTTTTTCTCGTATTTCAATTCACTGGGACTATGTGTACGAATCATTTTGAGAACCTGGGTATATTTCCCCGTTCCGGATGGGCCATATACAATCATGTTCTCGATGGGTATTATATGACCCCCTGATTCTAATTCTCTGTGAATATTATATTGGTCTACTGAAGTCAAATATTCTTCAAATGTCGATTCGTAAAATTTCATATATCCTTGATATGAAATTTTATCATATTCTTTTATATGACTTCTATACGCAGTAGAATTTTAGTGAAATCGGATTAAGACCTGGTAGTCGCGGTAAACATTTATGTCGCGGTAAACATTTATGTCGCGGTAAACATTTATGTCGCGGTAAACATTTATGTCGCGGTGACATTCGTAACGGATGTTTTCGGTACTACCACATATAGGTCATTATGTCTCTGTTTTATTTTCAAAAATTTACTTGCTTTTATGATTTCATTAATAGACATACCAATTAGTGGTATTGTAATTATAACACATAGACAATTACGTATCACTATCTGGGTTTCTGGTGAGAACCTAGGAACTAATATAAAATAGGCGAGTAATAAGAATAACATCGTCGTATGTTTGAATGAGGATTTATAATTATTCACCAAATCCCTATTCTCTTGCGACATATCATACGTATTATAATTATTATTCGGTGTCTGATATCTGGCATAATCAAATACCGCAATAAAAATCGCGAGTGATATTAATTTGAATATGAAAGCAATAACCAACATAACTAGGAAAACCATCAATATTTTCCCATTATCTGTCGTTATTTTGAATTTTTCACTAGAAGATAGTTTCGACATTAGTTCGCTATTTGAGAAAATATCCTTTAAGATATAGAACCCGGAAATCGTATGGATACAGAAAATACATATAAATGCCACGAAATTAGACCAAAATGTAATATTCATAAAAGCCACGCCATATAAAACGATAAATACAATATATATTATAAACTTGTTTATAAATGTCCATATTCCTTCTTTCTCTTGATCCGTAAGTGGCGCACCGCCACTTTGTTGTAACCATTTCATTATTTTTTTATTTGACATATATGTAATATATTACTATTTTTTCCCATACGATTTCCCATATGATTTCCCATACGATTTCCCATACGATTTATATGGCATTTTAACTACCGTACTTCTAGCATCTTCTGATAAATATGTCGTATTAATCCAATCTATTAAAACCTCTTTATCACATGTTAAAAAAGGCTGATGAAAATTCGATAATCGGAAAAATTCGGGTTTCGGCATATGCTGTGTCTTATAGAATATATATGAACCATACTTACCCATCCTTATTGATAAATCGTCCGTCAAAACTCTTTGTATGTTACCTTTCTGTTCGCCCCCTGCCCTGGTCCCTTCACCTAGACCACCCCCGCCCCCAACTAATTCTATAAGACTATATCCGCCCTGTTTCAGAATTTCTAAATCAATATTTTTCTTCACTTTTACATATTCGAATCCTTTCGTATCCTCTATCGACGTTTTCTTTAATACGGGGCCATATTTCTCACATACGAGAACATGATCCCCATCGATTTTGAATTCCCTCTTCTTCGATTCCTTACCTATTAACCCTGCATATTGCATTATTTTTATATGACAATCCTCGCATAAACGGGGTTCTTGAGAACCTCCCGCAATGGCGTCTAATTTCGCCTCCATCTTCGCCGTATAACCATATTCGAATAATTCTGTGAAATAGTCATATAGAAAATCTGATACTATCTGACCTACGAATTGTATGACGAGTTTTCCTTGTTCTGCCCCTATCTTCTTGTCCGTTTCTATTATTTCTATATGACCCGTTTCTGACCCTGGTCCCGATCCCGCCCCTTTCGCATCCTTCCGTAAAATATAATTCTTTATTTTCACTAAAGACCCCTCGATATTTTCCTTTTTGACATAGCCCCGCTCTTTCAGCGTATCTACTATACCCGCATATGTAGACGGCCGTCCTATACCTAAATCCTCTAATTTTTGTATAAGACCCGCCTCTGTATAATGCGAAACCCGATTCTTCACCGTCTCTACTGTGGTCAAATATTCATATTCTATAGGACACGCATTCCCAGGACCCAACATCGCATTTACTGTCATATAGAATGTCGATGCCGACTGAACCTCCGCCGTATCAATCGCCCGTTCTAATCGCATCCACCCCATATATACCGGGATTTCTATCGCATAATGGTAGGCCGCCTTACTCCCCAATGGACTAGACACCGTTAGGTCAATGGATTTATATTTATATGACGACATGCAACTCTGAACCGTGTTTTTCCATATATGGTGATATAAAGTGGCACCATCCCCCTCTATTGAACTATATTCTATATGACAACAGCGTATGGCCTCGTGTGCCGCCGTCGAATCAGCCGCTAATCCCTCGAGACCCTCACCTAATACCCTGTCGTCGCCTGAATACTCCCTCAATAAAAAACCCTTGGCCTCTTCTATGAATGCTACGGCATATTTCTGACTATCTGTTCTCATATAGGTAATATGACCCTCTTGGTAAAGCCCCTGGCAAATACGCATCGTCTCTTTCGGTGAAAGTCCCAAATGTGTCGATGCATATTGTAATAGTCGCGAGGTATTGAATGGTAGGGGTGGCGATTTATTCGCCATCCGGGGCGGTTTTGCCGATAGGATATGACGGAAACCCCCTGCACTCATCCGATAAAATTCGAGAACATCGGTCTCCGTATCCATCTCAGTAGAAAGCGTAAATGCCTTACCCAAAAACTGTCCCCGGATTTTATATGCCATTTTTATAGGACTCGCTACGATTTCTCGCTGATTGTCATATATAAGTCTCAATGCGGGCGTTTGACAACGCCCTGCCGAAAGCGCATTATCCGGACTCTTATAAATATGACTCCATAGGATGGGCGATATCTTGAACCCGACCAACATATCGAGAACCTGCCTGCTATGTTGGGCCCGAACTAAATTCATATCTATAAGACCCGGGTTCGCTACCGCTGCCAAAATCGCATCTTTCGTTATCTCGTGGAATTTTATCCGCCTAGTGGTCGTAACGTCCAATCCAAATAGGTCACATATATGCCATCCGATGGCCTCGCCCTCGCGATCATCATCCGTCGCAATTATAACAGCCTCTCGGGGGTATTGTTTGATAATACCCAACATTTCTTTTATATGACTCTTTTTCTCCTCGATGATCGAGAACTTGATAGAATAGTCGTCGTCAATTGCGATAGCATCCAGGTTCTCAATCTTTCTTATATGACCTTTCGACGAAATACAGCGGTATTGTGATCCTAAGAATTCCTCGATTTTCTTACATTTAGAAGGGGATTCTACAATGACAAGCCATTTCACGCTACTTGGTATGGTTACTTTTTTAGGTGGCATTTCGAGAACTTATAACAAGGATATATAGAAAGTCATATAGAAATATTTCTATATTACTTTATATCTTCCATCGAATTATCCGCTTATATGACATTCTTCCGTAATATGTTGTTGAAACCTTTTTTTATAAACCTATTGGAAAAAATTCGAGAACCTAAGAAAATCCTTGGCCGGTGGACGATGGAGACTTGCCAAAATAAAATCGCTAGGAAAATCGACCTATCTAATGAGGACCATTGTGGTCCATGTGGTTATACGCATCATTCTAAATCCACTATTGTCCAGAATTCTAATACAAAATATACACATCCGCTAAAATTGCCAGTAACATCGGAAATTGCCAGGTATTGAAAATACCCTTATTATCCCCCGAATTCTTTTCGTGTCTATGTAATAATAGATCTACAAAGATATAAAACGCACATAAGGTTGCGACCCATAGAGATATTTTGAGTAAGTTCTCGACTAATTCATCGACTAATTCATCGATATTCATATAGGTGATATATAGATAAATGACATAAAAACAAAAATATATTCTATATGACACTATGAAATATAGAATACAAATCGACGATCGTAAATATAAATCATGGACTATATATGACGAAAATAACCAGTCTATCGATTTACCCCTTGGGTTTTGTCCTATAAAAATGAAATTGTTTAATGGGGATAATTTTCTATATGACCCTGCTTCGGCGCCGAAGGCGCCTTCGGTTATGTCGCCTTCGGCTTTAACTCTCTTGTTCTCGAATATTCGTAACCAAACCCAATACGCCGGTGTTCTACGTCTCGATAAAATGGTACAAAAGATAAAAGATAAGACGTATTATAAATGCATTCCAGACGATAGCCGCCTACCCATTTTCCTCGTACCATATCAACAGAAAATAGGATTCTCAAAAAACCCCGTGGATAAATATGTGTTATTCGAATTCGATAATTGGCTATATGACCATCCTTACGGTAAATTAACGAATGTTCTCGGTCCCATAGACGAACTCCCCGTTTTCTATGAATACCAACTCTATTGTAAAAACCTACATATTTCTCTGAAAAAATTCACGGACCAAACAAATAAGAATATCGAGAACCCCGCACCGATTATCCAAAAAATCGAAACTAATCCACGATATCAAATAGAATCGAGAACACGGTCACATAGAGTATTCTCTATCGACCCTAACGGGTCTCTCGATTTTGACGATGCATTTAGTATCCAACGTAATGGCCCCGATGGAACCATCGAAATATCTATTTATATCGCCAATGTTTTCGTATGGTTAGAGAACCTGAATCTATGGGACTCTTTCTCCAACCGCGTATCTACGATCTATTTACCAGATAGGAAGCGACCCATGTTACCAACGATTCTATCTGACCAATTATGTAGTCTGCAGCAAGGTGTAACGCGATTCGCATTTACGATGGATATTACTATTCTATATGACACTTATCCCAAGATAGTAGGAGAACCTAGGTTCTCGAATACCGCTGTTTCCCTATATAAAAATTATGTATATGACGAACCCGCCCTTATATCAGATCCGAATTATATCAACCTTTTCCAAATAACTAGACAAATAAAAAAAGGTATCGAAGATAGCCACGATTTAGTGGCGTATTGGATGGTCTATATGAATCAAGCATGTGGGCAGTATATGGCAAATAGGGGTACTGGTATCTTCCGTTCCGTGGTTCATAAAGCACCTGAATTCGCTGGTGATATGGGACATATATCATCCGGTGCCCTACGTATAATAGAACAGTGGGGGAATACTTCCGGACAATATGTCCGATTTTCTGAGGATATGACGGGACATCAAATCATGAATATTGCGTCATATATACATATCACTAGTCCTATAAGACGACTAGTTGATCTATTGAACCAAATAGATATATTGAGTGAGACGGGGATTATTCGAGAACTTTCCCCCGAGTGCTATGCATTCTATGAGAGATGGACGGCGCCTTGTCAAATAGATTATATTAATCAATCTATGAGACTAATCCGGAGGGTACAGGAAGATTGCGAGATCCTGTGTAAATGTACACAGAAGCCAGAATTATTGGATCGAGAACATAGGGGGATTCTATTTGACCGGACGAAAAAAAATGACGGTTTTTATAATTATATGGTTTATTTAGAAGATGTGGGTATTTTATCGAAGATTGTCACATATGAAGAATTAGAAGAATATTCCTATATGACATTTCGCCTTTTTCTTTTTCAGGGGGAGGATAAGATCAAACGGAAAATCCGGGTTTCTATATGTCGTCAATGTTAATTGTATCTCCACCTAAGTCTAGTGTATCGATCGATTCTGGTATTAATTCTTTTTCTTTGGTCTCCTCTTTTGTTCTCCGGAAATCGAAGGCGTCTTCTAATTCGTCATCTATCGCGGTCATGGCCGTAGCACCTCCGCCAGTACGGAATGGATTGCTATATTTATGCATATCAGATAGATCTACGTCGGGCATTTGTTTTAATAGGTCGATCTCGTGTTGATTATATACTTCTATAATATCACATTCGTTTTTACCGAAATCGCGGACCCCCACTAATAATAGAGAACCTAGGGATATGAAATTCGACGATTTATTCCTACCCGAGAATTTACCTCTTATATGACATAGTAAATCTATGCCACATAAGGTTTTTACATGACAGATACGACCACCGCATATTTTTGTCACATAGGCATATTTCTCATCTTCCGATTCGGATTTACGTAGTTTTGAAGATGGTCTATTTGACAATAATTTACGCGCAGCGCCTTTTGTTTTATTACCACCAGAGTTCTTTACCATTTTAGATATGATATATGGATTTAGTTTAATCTACGAATCAATTTTATTCTATTTTTATATTATAATATGTCTGTTGCATATAATGAATTCAGAAAGACATTGGATTGGGTTCTCGGCCGTAAAAGTACCGTAGATAAAGAAATAGAGAAATCGAAAATAGAGAATTATGATAAAAAATCTATTTTCCAATTTAAAGGTATTAATGGAAGGTTTTTTAACCGGGCGAATGTAAAACCAGAAGAAATAGAAAAGAACGAAGAAGCTAATAAAGAAGAAGCTAAGAAAGAAGAAGCTAATAAAGAAGAACCAAAGGAAGAAATAAAACTAGAGAACCAAATAGATGAAAAAGTAGAACCAAAAGTAGAGAACCAAATAGAAGAAAAAGAAGAACCAAAAGTAGAACCAAAAGTAGAAAAAGTAGAGAACCAAGTAGAAGATAAAATAGAAATCAAGATGGGTACGAAACAAGAATACGAAGAAAGACGGAAAAAAGAATATGGAAATAACCTATAAATGGAAATCACTCCTATCTTTATTGAATATATAAAAACCGGAACACCATTTTCATTCTCTAAGTTCGGTGACGGAGAATATATGTGTGCATCAAATTTCGACGGCGCAAACTGTGACGGAGATACTTATACAGAAAGTCTACGTAGAGATTTAGTAAAATCATTTCAAAAAACAGTCAAACAAGGTGGATTTATAGGACAATGGTGGCACGATTATGTGAAAAAGTTTTGGGAAAGTAAAGTCGAGAACCCGAATATAATAAAATGGGTAAATTATCATGCAGTAATAATAGATAAGGAAGTAGATAGTAAAATAGAATTATATAAGACAATAAAAGAGAGTCCAATACATAAAATTTATATACATAACTATTTATTAAAAAGAGTAAAACGGCTATTGAATGTTGATAGCGAAGTAATAATAGATATAAGAAATTGGTATTCAAGAAAAGATGAAATCAAACAAGAAATTATCCAGAATATGAAAGATAAAAATATAATAATGACTTCTATGGGAATGGGTGCAAAAGTAATTATCCAAGAATTACAAGAAGAGTATCCGAATAACATATATATAGACATAGGATCAGCATTAGATCTAATATGCACGAAGAGGGATTCGAGAGGTAAATGTGAATATGAGAGGCATAAAGGATATTTTTCAGGAATATTAGGGGAAGAATGGGAGGATAGTAAAGAGGAATATATATTTATAGAAGCGAGACGTAAATTAGGGATACATTTATGAGAGAGTAAAAAAGGGGAAGTAAGAAAAAAGTGATATAGGTTTTCGAATATTCTATTAAAAACTGAATAATAATATTTCTATATGACCTTTTAAAAAACCATTTTCGAGAACCAAGACAGATAGTCATATAGGAACTATTTCCTCGAACTATTTCCTCGAACTATTTCATCTAGGTTCTCGAATATTCCATTAAAAACCCCATGATAATATTTCTATATGACCTTTTAAAAAACCATTTTCGAGAACCAAGACAGATAGTCATATAGGAACTATTTCCTCTAGGTTTTCGAATATCCCCTTAAAACCCAACAATAATATTTCTATATGACCCTTTTCAAAAACCATGAAAGAGAACCAAGACATAGATTAATATAGGAACTATTTCATCTAGGTTCTCAAATATCCCCTTAAAACCCAACAATAATATTTCTATATGACCCTTTTAAAAAACCATTTTCGAGAACCAACACAGATAGTCATATAGGAACTATTTCCTCTAGGTTCTCGAATATTCCATTAAAAACCCCATGATAATATTTCTATATGACCCTTTTAAAAAACCATTTTCGAGAACCAAGACAGATAGTCTAATATATGTAATAATTGAATATCCTACTCATTTCCTGTTAACATATAAATTAATAAAAATGTCATATATAAATATTTATATATGAGTTAAAAGGTGCCCCGTAGGGGCACCGGGGGGCCCGAAGGGCCCCTTAAAGAGACCCTTTCAAATACCCATCCAAGAGAACTAACAAAAATAGTCATATAGGAACTATTTCCTCTAGGTTCTCAAATATCCATTTAAAATCCAACAATAATAATTCTATATGACCCTTTGAAAAAGCAATTTGCGAGAACTAACAGCGATAGTCATATAGGAACTATTTCCTCTAGGTTCTCAAATATCCCCTTAAAACCCAACAATAATAATTCTATATGACCCTTTGAAAAAGCCATTTGCGAGAACTAACAGCGATAGTCATATAGGAACTATTTCCTCTAGGTTCTCAAATATCCATTTAAAATCCAACAATAATAATTCTATATGACCCTTTGAAAAAGCAATTTGCGAGAACTAACACATATATTAATATAGGAACTATTTCCTCTAGGTTCTCAAATATCCATTTAAAATCCAACAATAATATTTCTATATGACCCTTTGAAAAAGCCATTTGCGAGAACTAACACATATATTAATATAGGAACTATTTCCTCTAGGTTCTCAAATATCCTATTTTAAAGACATTAATAATATTTCTATATGACCTTTTCAAAAAGCCATTTTCGAGAACTAACAGCGATAGTCATATAGGAACTATTTCTTCTAGGTTCTCGAATATCCTATTTAAAAGACATTAATAATATTTCTATATGACCCTTTTCAAAAAGCTATTTTCGAGAACTAACGGCAATAATTAAATATCCTACTCATTTCCTGTTAACATATAAATTAATAAAAATGTCATATATAAATATTTATATATATGACTTAAAAGGTGCCCCTACGGGGCACCGGGGGCCCGAAGGGCCCCTTAAAGAGACCCTTTGAAAAAGCCATTTTCGAGAACCAACAAAATAGTCATATAGGAATTATTTCCTCTAGGTTCTCGAATATTCTATTAAAAAGCCAATAATAATATTTCTATATGACCCTTTACAAAAAACCATTTTCGAGAACTAACGGGGATAGTCATATAGGAATTATTTCCTCTAGGTTCTCAAATATCCCCTTAAAACCCAACAATAATATTTCTATATGACCCTTTACAAAAAAGCCATTTTCGAGAACCAACAAAATAGTCATATAGGAATTATTTCATCTAGGTTCTCAAATATCCCCTTAAAACCCAACAATAATATTTCTATATGACCCTTCCAAAAAAGCCATCAAATATATAAATAGTCTAATATATGTAATAATTGAATATCCTACTCATTTCCTGTTAGCATATAAAGTAATAAAAATGTGATATATAAATATTTATATATGACTTAAAAGGTGCCCCTACGGGGCACCGGGGGCCCGAAGGGCCCCTTAAAGAGACCTTTTCAAAAAACCATTTTCGAGAACCAACAGCGATAGTCATATATAAACCATTTCCTCCAGGTTCTCAAATACCCTATTTAAAATCCCATAATAATATTTCTATATGACCCTTTGAAAAAACCATTTTCGAGAACCAACGGCAATAGTCATATATAAACCATTTCCTCCAGGTTCTCGAATATCCCATTTTAAAATCCAACAATAATATTTCTATATGACCCTTTGAAAAAACTATTTTTGAGAACCAACGGCAATAGTCTATGATATGCCATAATTGAATATCCTACTCATTTCCTGTTAGCGTATAAGGTAATAAATTTTATATAAATACTTATATGGCTACATAAGGTGCCCCCTACGGGGGCACCAGGGGCCCGAAGGGCCCCTTAAAGAGACTCTCTCAAAAAGTATTCCAAAAAAGTATTCCAAAAAAGTATTCCAAAAAAGTATTCCAAAAAAGTATTCCAAAAAAGTATTCCAAAAAAGTATTCCAAAAAAGTATTCC
>Ga0114973_10000532_pt1 | contig 28909 bp, 26 predicted proteins | sample M_140807_MF_Meta_FD_87025 | JGI IMG/M metagenome (GOLD analysis project Ga0114973, IMG submission 87025) | Freshwater microbial communities from Lake Montjoie, Canada to study carbon cycling - M_140807_MF_MetaG | ecosystem: Environmental > Aquatic > Freshwater > Lake | place: Lake Montjoie...
AGAGGCTATGTACACGAGCATAGCCCCATTGTTGTTCTGTCGCACCAGGACGATGACCTGTGCGCCATGCAGCCATGCCGCGATTATATGATTCTTTCAGTGCTTCTAATGGAACCCCAGTCGCCTTGGACTTTTCTTCTAAACTCTTTGCATTTGGAAAGAGTTTTTGAAATTTTGCAGTATAACTCGATGGTCTTGTCTGAACCCCCTTATCGGTTTCAAAGCCAGCGTAAGCCTTGGGATCTTTGAAATCCATCGACCCGAATTTTTTTATCTCTTTTTTTCTTTTACACGTCTTTGACTTTGAAAGACCTGTAAAATACCTCTTAGGAGACATCTACTGTATAGTGGGTATAAATTAAGTATACATTAGCAATTCATGGGGTATCTGAAATCTATTCTCCGCTATAACGTAGTATTGACCACGCGCAGGATCATATTCTACCATACCAAAATATCTGGACCTTACTGAATCTAAGATATTTGATGGAATCATTTGAGATATATACCTTTTATTACCAACAACTTGTGGCCCCATGTTGTTTGATAGTTGTTGTTCTGCTGCTTTTTGTGCAGCGAGTGCAGCTGCTGCTTTTTCTTCTGCAGCTCGTTGCGCTTCCCTTGCCGCTTGAAGTTCAGCTTCAATCCTTGCCTTACGTCTTGCCGCACGAGCTACCGGATCCCCGCCGTAATCCGTGAATACATTCATATAAATAATATCATCAAGTGATATTCTTTTTTGGATATGATAGGGTTCTGCCACAGAACAGAATTGGAGCTTCGTATATGGATCTTCCGAATTATTTGTATTTACAAATATATTTTGCCAACCTCCGTTCGATTTACCCGTATCAATTACATAATTAATATAGGTCGAATCATTTATACACATTGTCGAAAAATTATTATTATTTCTATCTATATAATTACATGTAACATATGGAAGATCATTCGCAGAATCTTGTCGTAAGTTTTTAGATGATTCTTTGACAGAAGTAAAACAGCTTGCATTATCAAGTATCTTTAGATTTGTGCAGCTATCCATCTTATATGTATCATCTTGTTGATTTGGATAAATCTTGCATGTAGGGTGACCTGGCTTTGGTGCGGTTCCGTCGGAGGTTCTTAATCCAGATGTGCAACCACTTCCGTCGGCGCTTTCATAATAATTAGGCATAGTTGAAGGACAGCGTAGAGCTCCTTTTTCTGCAAGATAGGAACCATAATATTCACTGCAAGATGGTAAAGTCCCTGAACCTGATAGAGAACATGCTGCAATGCCATTGCATATGGTTCCAGTGACACTTCCTGTACAGCAAGTTGTTGTCCCATTTGTGTCAACATAGGATGTTGTATTTTTTGGGCATGTCTGCAATGAAATATCACTTGTAGTATATATTCCACTTTTGAAAGGTTCACTTAAGAAGCTTTCATATATCATGCAACCTTTCACGAAAAAATATGCTGAAAAGGCTATAATTAATATTATAAAAAGCCAAGTAAGGCTAACCTTCATCTATTATTGATGAATACTTGAAGTATTTACTTGAGCCGTTTGTCTAAGTAAGGGTACCCGTGTAAGGGTATTTTCCATTTTGGCTGAATTAGATGCAGTTCTTTGAGAATAGCGAGGAGTTATCCCTGCATTTAATTTTGCATTTAGACCTTTTGCTGATGCAGGCGACGCCGTTAGGCTAGCTGCTGGTGTTGCTGCAGGTGCCACCTTATTATTAAATAAGTTAAATGGATTATCAGGTAAAGGCGGTTGAGCTTGTTTTGCAGGAGAAGCTACCTTTACATTTGCACTTGCTGATGCAGGCGACGCCGTTAGGCTAGCTGCTGCAGGTGCTGCTGGTGCTGCTGCAGGTGCCACCTTATTATTAAATAAATTAAATGGATTATCAGGTAAAGGCGGTTGAGCTTGTTTTGCAGGAGAAGCTACCTTTACATTCGCACTTGCAACTACTGCAGCTGCGGCAACTGCCATTGTGGCAGGGGGCGGGGGCGGAGGGGCTGTCGATCCAGATCCAGAAGATGCTTTCATTAAATCAGCAACGTCAGGTGGAACCCCAGTTTCCTTTGTCGTAAACATCCATATAACAAATGCAACAATAATTACAAGTGCAATAATTCCTATAATTGTAAAGATTGTCCAGTATATTACCTTATTTTGAAAAGCAACTTGATCTGCAGTAGTATTTGTCATGACAGGTGTTGATGTTAAATTACTCATATCAATTGGTTTCTTCGTGCTTTCGTCAATATAGATATTACCATTATCATCAACTTGCGATGCTAAATCAATTGGATAACATTTTACATTCTGTAATTGACGTTCTGACTGCGATGTTTTTGTTTTATATGCAAGATATGATACATTTACAGAGAACTTGGATGGCTTTACTCCACTTGGATTACCACCTATTGCAAATAAAGCACGATTACTAATTGGATTTACATCAGGTAAACCATTAAAAAATACAGTACCTTGATACATGCAATTAAATATGGCATTGAAGCTTTTCATGTATGTTTGTGTAAAGGGTCCTCCAGCATTCATTTCATAAAATCCATTCGCATCCATTTGTTGCAAGGAAGCATCACTTGAAAGCCAAGCAGGAAGCTGTCCACTATTTATATACAAAGGTGTTGTAAAATTACAAAAATTATATTTATGAATTGGATTAACAGCAGAATCATGTTTAACACAAAAACTATATAAATCGAAAGTTGCAGATGTATTTGGCCCATCAAACATAAGTAAGTCATTTGCAGAAAGGCTAGAAGGCTTTGGCCCCTCTGGATTTTGATATAACCACCATTTCAAAAATACATTTTCATTGTGGGTAGAAAAAGTAGAATCAAATTGAATTGGAATAGCAATATGGAATATTTCTAATCCATTTGTAAATACCATACTTACTTGAATAGGGGAGGATGCCCATACATTTGCATGTATGGCTATAAAGTTAAGTCTATAATTTACCCCATTATATAATAAGGTAGTATTTGATATATATTCTGAACCAATTAGAACATTTGGTGTAGTAAATGATACTTGCTTATATTGCGATGAACCAGGAACTGTTTTCCATTTTGAAAATCCAGCCATTGGAAAAATATTCCCTGTTGCTGCGCCTTGTAGTGAAAAGGCAGGAGTTTGTATAATAGCTGTCGCGGATGCATCTGATCCTGTATATTCCTGTAAATATGTATTCGGAATACAGGACATCTTACTCTACTTATAACTCATTGATATCTTGGTCCATCAAACCCATATAAAGTAACCTTAGCTGTTTCGCCGGTAGGGGTAATATTAACTTCATCGCCAGACATAATCTCATGACATCCTATATTATCCTGGCAATCACGTTTCTTAAAACGAATAGGTAAGGGAACAGGATTATACGTATCGGTGCGTGTATAATAGTTAAAATAATCACTTCGCGCGGCAACTCTTCTTCCATAAAGGGGTAATACCTTTCCTGATCCATCATTTATAATACCCATTTGTTGATACTCTTCGGGAGGACCACGTGTCGCAATGCTATCAAGGGTTGTTCTACGTGAAGAACCTTCAAGAGGTGCTTGCCACATTCTTTGTGGTCGGGGAGCTATAGAATATCTATCGTCTCCACCTGCTATAATGGTTGGACTCGGAGGATCAGCCATATAGGGGATATAAGGTAAAGCAGGGGGGGTAACAGCTTGCCTATCAGCTTTTAATGCAAAATATACGCATAGAATAGCTGTCAATATAAGAAGTGCTTCTACTGACAGATTACTCATCTTCTTTTTAGTTAGATTACTGCATAGGAGTTGCTACAGCTGTCTTTGCTGCTTGTAATGCACCCGCTATACTACCAGGTGCAGTTGTGGTAGGGGAAAACATATCCTGAAAGGTCGCCATCATCTCTTTTCCTTCAGACATCATAGGCTTGAAAGATTGTAACATGTTCATCAAAGATTTCTGTGTCTCAATTAATTGCTTTGTATCCTGCGTCATTGCTTGAATTTGATCAGGTTTTAATGATTTTAATGCATTTAACACACTCGTCCCAGCATCAATATGAAATCCACCCTTCTCATCCGTAGGTAGTTTTCCTAATTTAAAAAGACCTCCATTATCCTCAAAGGATTCGGCTGGTTGTGTTGCAGGAGGAACCCCTTGCTCAGAAAGTTTAGCAGGGACCGCAGGTGCTGCTGCTGCAGGAGCAGGCACAGATACAGGGGGAGGTGGAGGTAAGGTCAGGCTAGGAATTACAGAGGATGGGGTGCTTGTAACATCAATAACTCCTGACGGATTATTACTATCTGCAAACCCTTCCATCATTGAACTAAAGCCTTGCACAGAATTGCGCATAGACCTTGAATTTACATCTGATTCCGACTTTACACTTGGTTCAGGCTTTACAACAGGTCCTTCCATCACAAGGGGTGCACCATCCAAAGAAACAAATCCTTCGGACTTATTTACCTTCATCATTTGAAATAGAAAACTACTTGCCAAAACAGCAATCAATGTAATTTCATATGATTTTGTTACACCATACGTAACCCCTCCAATCGCTAAACATGACATATATTCCACGAGAGGAATATATAAGAATCCATAAAATACGTAGACTGTAAATAAACAGATAGCAACGCTACCTGTTTGTTCTGTAAATTTTAGACCCTTCATTCTAATCTTATAGGGAAAGAAGAGGAGCTATTACCCGTTGTAAAAGCCAAAAAACAACACCTACCAGTAAAGCAGTTGATGCAAGTCCTACCATAGAAAGTTCACCTGTAACCTTTAAAAAGGATGGCATGTAATGCGCAATCAAGATACGAACAGGTGCTAATGAAAAGAGGAAAAAGAGGAATGATACTACCAATGGCACCTTGATTTCATCAAGAACCTTTCCATATAAATTCTTAGATGCAGGGGTATGGGGAGGAGCTTGTATATACTGTGTGCCGGGCATTGTAGTATACGGTGACTCTGTATCACGGGACATTCCTACACCTGTGATAGCGGCTGAAAAATCTGCCGGGGTAGGGTGCTGATTACCGATTATATGCGACGTAGGAATATTTGAATCCATTGTAATATGCGAATTTCCACTTGCACCCCCTATACGCTGGGGAGGTTCATGATTTGGAAGGGCAGGAGGAAGAGATCGAGCTCCAGATGGCGCGGACGAAATGCTCATATCAGATAAGATCTTTTGAACCAAATCGTTATCTCCGCCCCCAGGGCTTCCATCCGTATCGAGATCTTGTAATAAGGTTCCTGCAGATGCCATTCTCTATTTTTAATCCATTTCCGAGTAACGATTCTTTCTACGCACGTCTTTCTTCAAATGCCTCTATGAACCCCTCCGCCGGACATGTTGTTACAGTTGGCTTAAACTGGTAACATTTACGCCCAATCTTAAATGTCGAGCTTTTCATGTCATCGATTGAAGGAGCTTTCTTTATAATACAGTTCGCATCATTACATATAGGGATTGTTATAACCATTATTGTGAAGCCAATAAGAAAGCTGAAGATTATGTTAAACTTTTCTGTCTTAAGAACTTCAAACATTCTTTACTAATAGAATGATGGATATTGGTATATGGCATTTCAAGTTAATACCCCTTCTCGGAGGTATCCTTATTGGATGGCTTGTTGCCCATTTTTATAAGCCTGAAAAGAAGGTAATACATGAATATCCCCATCCATCTGATGCAAAAGATAAGGTTTATAGAGATCACAATAACACATGTTATTCATATGAATCACATGAGGTAGACTGCGATACAAATGAAGCGACGTTGCGCGACTATCCTGTGCAAGCGTAATTTAGATGCTTATGTATAACGTTTCCTATAGAGACCCATTAATACATGACTTCTCTCCTTTTTAGCATCATCGAGGGTATTGGCCTTTTCAAGGACTGCACCCCCAGATAAGACTGATTCATCCTCTTTAGGAAGATTCCTTCGCACAACTTCCCAAGCTTGTCCCAATAGATTTTCTCCCTTCCACTCATTCCTCTTCATAACTAACTCCTTTTCGTTAAGTGATATACCTATCCCGAGCACAGTATCCTTCTCTTCAGCATACACTAAGGAATATGTCATTGACTTGCGTAAGACAGGGACTATCCTAGAATCCTGCTTGGAAGCTTCTGTTACAATTGCAATAAGTAATTCCCTCGCAGATGGATGTTCGAGAATTCCTTTCATAGAGGATCCCATAAATCGAATTGTCTTTGGATTTGTAGCCTTCAGTATACTTGTTCGAAGACCTTGATTTCCTAATTGCCCAACCCTTTCTGCATGAAATGCCTGTAATATACTATTGTAGCGTGTGCCATTATATGTAAGATCCATAGGCGTTTCAGCAGATAATACCCCATCCTCTTGGCTTATTGATGAAAATGCTAGAAAGCTTTCAGATACTTCCTTTGTTTCTATAGGTTTAACCACAGGCACATTCGTTCCATTTGATTCTACGACACGTTTATTAAAAGGGAGTGATTGGACATATAGGGAATATACCGGGTGACCAATTCCTAAATCTGGTTGTTTTGAATGAATAAGAAGTGATTTTCGATCCAGATTTCTATACGAGCGTATCCAACGTAAAGGAGATCGCAAAGAGGAACGTTTTGCATCTAAACGAGTTAATTCTCTTTGGAATTGAAGTGCATCAGAGCTAAGACCGGTTCCCTTCCAAAGCTGCATCGCTTGCTTTAAATTCTTTAAAGTTTCATCGTATTCTTTCTCTACAGAGCGAATCTCTTCACGAATACCTGTATCATATTCACTTCTTTCTTCAGGAGTTGTTTGTCTATATGTAGGAAGAGGAAGGGTTGAATCAATTGTTCCAGTATCAGTAAGTATAGCCATATCACCGGTTGGACTAAATCCATACTTTTTAGGATTTACGGTCATTGCTTTAAAGAATGTTTTAGCGTCTTTAGGAGCTGCTAATACACGGGGACGACGCTGTCTGGGGGCAGGAGCAGGAGCAGGAGCTGGAGCAGGAGCAGGAGCAAGTAACGCTGCCAACGGAGATGCATCCGTTGACTGGCTAGATGCATCCGTTGACTGGCTGGAATCCGTTGATTGACTGGAATCCGTTGATTGACTGGAATCCGTTGACGAAGTAGAATTCGTAGACTGGCTCGATGCATTTGTTGATTGACTGGAATCAGATGATGAAGTAGAAGTAGTGCTTAAAGTATCTGTTAATGAAGTTATTGCTTCTGTAATATTTTCTGTAAGGGTTTTTCCTTCTCCTTCCATCTATCTCGGCCTATACAAATTTTGAAAGTAGGAGCTCCCTTTAGAATGGCTCAAGTAAATACGAGCACAAAGGAATATAGTAAACTTATTTTTAGTCTTATCGGTGCATGTAGTATCGCCGTTCTTAGTATTGTTATTGTTATATATATTCATAATCAAACTGTTCGATTTATTCTTATTCCTCCCTTAGCTTATTTAATATCTTTGGTTATGAGTTATTTATTCCAAGTATCGGTATGCCCATCTGCATATATGATAACAGCTGCACTTACAAATATCACTGTATTAATATTTACAGGATTTGCATCTCTTATCTTATTTTTAGAATCACTGCCACTCTTATCACTTTTCGGATATACAGAACCTATAAGCCCCCTTACAGGATTGCCTATTAGCAGAGTATCATCACCAGAAGAATATGCTAAAGCAACGGATGATAATAAACACTTAAAAATACAATTCTTCTCGGGGATCGTAAAGGCAGTTCTTCCCGTATATTTTGAAGAACTTCATCAAACATCCTTAGTATATTTTTACTGGATGTTCTGGATGTCATTACTTCCTATATATTCAGTTCTTGGAATTCAGGGATTGTGCTAGGGTTCTTCTGGGCCCAAGTATACATATTTAGGGACACCTGAAAGAGCAGTTGCCTTCTTATTTAAGACATAATACCCCTTGGGTAGTTCGACAGCATTATCTTCAAATATATCGTTTGCATTTGCCCTATTGGCAGAAACACCTCCCAATCCAGACGATACATTAGAAGCAGAAGATGGTTCTATGAATATGACAAGGCTAAACGATAAAAATGCCCATACAAGGCAAAACATCCAAAAAGGGAACGTTGTATACTCTTCTCCCTTTCCTATACCAAACTCTTTCCACCTTCCATCCGGAGTAAACATAAAACTGGGCTTCGAAATAAGAACTATTGCAACACCTACCATATATAGAATACCAGCTGTGATGAAATTCATCATTCCACTATCTACCCTTGTTAATAATCTTCTTCTGCTAATTGTTCGTGATCGTATCCATCATTCACATCCTCTTCACCCCCTATAATTCCAAACATAGGATCGCCAACTGTTGTAGCTTGATCACCTACTGTAACATAATCGACAAGACCTGCTTGTGCTCGTTCAGTCCTCTCTTCTTCATACCTCTCCGCATTGTATTTCTTAATAGCCGCTGTCCCACCTACGGCCCATTTACCAATTCCTAATGATTTCATTGTCAATTCAAGTTTACGCCTTTGTGGTGACATTTTATCCATTTCCCCGATAAATTTTTGCTTTTCTGCCTCTACACGTTCTTCCAAGCGTGTTCGAATCTCCTTTTCACTGGGGATGCGATTGCTTGTTGCAAATCTATCAAATACTTCCGCTAAAGCAACGTATAATATCTGTATATTGACAGTGCTTGATAACTCTTCTTCTGTTTCGGGAATGGAATGGGGATCCATAAAGTCTTTGATAGAGCCCATGAGGAGAGCTCGAAGAATATATCCAACCATGTAACTCCCACCTGGTGTTAAAATAGACCGTAAATAAGGAAGTATGTGGTTTGTCATGTAGGCTAATTCCTTGACAAACTGCTTTACCTTTAGAAGAAGAAGACCTTCCAATTTTATATCGGAAATAGGCTGTAAATGGCGTCCTAATCCTTTTACCCTGGCAGGTTTTTTACTCTTTTCATAATATCCTTTAATATCATCTTGCGTTTCCTTGCTTAATTTATATGTTCCCAGAATCTTGAATGTATCATATACATTCGAAGACTGTATCCATCTTTGAAATGGAACAAGAATATACGTGCGAAGTAATTCCAAACACTCACGGGGTTCTTTCTCTGATAATGATACGATTGCCTGAAAGGATGCCGGGATTCGCCCATTTATATAGGTTTCAGCATCTACTATTTTCTGAACAAGAGAATCTGCTGCAGTGGCAATTTGGACTTTTGTAGGAGAAGATAATTGCTGAATTGCAGACTGGGTTGCTTGTATCAATTCCGTCCAGTTCGAAAAGGGAGGATAAGGAATGGTAACAAGTCGGTGTAAGATTGTATTCGCATTTGGTAAGCTTGGTCGTATAGGAGACTTGGATGCCAACTGACGATGTGCACTTGTTAATAAATCAATAAATGTTTGGCCATTTACAACAACCCCCTTTGCCTTTAAGAATTCCTGTTTCTTTGTGCGTGCTGCTTCTTCTTCCATCCTTTGAACAGAAGGATTTGGGTCCATAACTGTAGGTAAGTGCGGGTTCTCTTGAAAGGAAAGGCCACACTGTAAACACGTAAGTCCAATTCCAAGTTCATGCGGTAAGCCCTTATTATCTCCTTGGTAACAAACTTCCATAAAGAGTTTATAATAGTCTTCCTCTTTTACACTTCCAGTTAACTCCTCCTTCAAGGTAGGTTTAAATGCAGTAGCAAACATTGTTACATTTGTCCCGATAACTGCCGTCTTTTCAGGAAGTGGAGGAAGAGTCTGGGAAGACCAGAATCCTCCAGGCGATGCAACGCTATGAAGACATGCTGTAGTGCTTGTTCCACCTGTATTTTTAGCAATAGAATGTGCGGTAAGAATCCATCCAGCTGCCTTTTTTTCAGGACTTGCCGATGCAGAATAAACAGGGGCTTTTGCTGCCTCCTCTTCAGTTATAAGATAGGGAACAGGGCGAAACGTTTTAGAAATCACATCGCGTTTTACAGTTGGTCCTGCTACACCATGTAACTCTTTCAAGTATTCCCTCTTTTTATTCAAGAGCCCCTGATACGTCCCTATTTGCAAAAAATATTCTTTCATTAAACCCTTGATAAAGGGTTTAATTATAGTTCTCCTCTTTGTATGTTCCTTATATTTCTGAAGTGTCGATGTATTCCATGGATACTCTTTGTCATCAATACTACTAATTAACATCGCAACGCATTCTAATCCACTTTCGTTCTCTTCTGATTCAAGTGGAAACCCCATCATCCCCCCAGAACATGTAAAGCTATAATAATTTGTAAAATCAGGTATACTTGTTTGAATAAAAAGTAGAATCACGCATGCAACAGCACACACATAACGAATTGCCTTATATACATCGTAATCCTGTGGTTTAGGGTTGCCTTCTGCTTTTTTTAGTTCCAGATAAGCTGCACGAGTAGGGATTGTAATTAAATATTCACTTAAATAATTTACCATATGCTTATATTGTGAAAGACCTATATTAATACCAGTCTTTTCAAATACTGTTTTCAGTGATTTATACATTAAAATATGTTCAGGGTTCTTATCAAAGATCTCTTCAATATTATCCGTTTCATCCTCTTTCTCTTCTACAAATTCCTCTTCTCCTGATGTAGGACCATTCAGAACATGTAAAATCCTTTGAACTTCATCCTCTTCCTTATCTTCCATAACGGCCCTTCCCATCATTGGTCGTCCTTGATCATCAAATTCCATCCCTGTATCGAAATCAAGTTGTGCAATTGCTTTTCCACATTCTTTACATATAAATTTACCGGCAAATTGCCCACCCGCAAAATGAAGAATTAATTCCTTGTGAAGAACATCCTTTTCTTTTGGGCGAAGATATTCTTGTAAGAGTAATAATTCATGCTGGCAAATTAAATGCTCTTTACATACACGGCACCATATCCAGTTTTCTTTCGTTTCACCGCGATATTCTTCCAATAAATCTACATATTTTTTCATTTTAATAGAATCTTTTGTTTCATTTGCAGAGGCAGCATCAGCAGCTGAAAGTTTATCTATATTCCGCATCGCCATTACATGTCTGCACTTGTTCACAGTTGGAAGTATACCCGCGTGTTTCGTAAGTTGCTTTACAAGGAAATCATTGTAAATTGCAGTTAAATATAAATCGCGCAGATGTTCACGCCTATATAGTGTTACAAGAGATGCTTGTTCTCCTAGAACAGAGAGTAGTAGATTTGCATTTTCAGTATATAAATATGAAAACCAATTTATACCAACGGAAGCAAGATCCGTTCCTATTTTATCACGTAACTCTTCCAGCTCTCCATTTAAGATTGGTTCCGTTGTAACCTTCCCAAGAAGTCGTTTTTCTCCCTCTTCTGACAAGAGATTCTCTGCCTTAAATACCATATTTGTGGCAAGAACCTTGTTTTTCTCCTGCTGGTCACTCAAGAAAATACGCAGGGCTGCATACGTTTGCTTTACCTTTTCATTCACAACATCCTGTTGCGCTGTATCCAATTCAATATTTTGTAAAGAATATCCAGATAGTTTCTCGTATAAATCACCCGTTCCGTGTAAAAATACCTTTTGTTCTTTTAACCAAGTTGTTAATTCAATATGCTCACTAATAGAACCTTCTACTCCGAAACTTAATATAGAATTTGCAGTTGGGAATTCATCGGGAGTTCCAAGTTCTTTCAGAACTTTTGCTATTTCTTGGGGAGATGTCATTCCCAAACTCATATCATGTCCTAAAAACCCACTTCTTATAGGACCAAATTCTCGAAGAATACTACGAGGAATATTATTTACAAATGTGTATCTAGGAAAGAGAAGAGTATTTGTATAAGTTGGTGCATCACCTTCTTCTACCACTTTGATAGGTTCATCTGTTTTTATAAAACGAGTAATACGAGGCTTTACCATACGAACGCTTGAAAAGGGTATGGATTGGGTTGCAGGTGGATTTAACGCTGGTCCCGCTATAAGCGCAGGGATTGGCTTTGTATAAGGGGCTTGATTACGAAAGACTTCCTCATCTTGCATAAGAGGTGCTCCCTCTTTAAAACGATAGGGTGTCTGGATTGCATTTCGGTATCCTTCCATTTTGACAAAAAAATTTGGTAAACCAGTGGAAGGAACCTCGTCCTCCACTTCCATTTCCTCTTGTTTCACAGCTGCCTCTTGCACAATATCAGAGAGGAATTCAACTCTTATCTTCCCATCTTCTAATTCAAAAGATATCTCTTCCTTCTTCTTAGGTATATGTGGTGCATATAAGACCTTTTGAAGAGGAACTACCTTACGAGAAAGAGGAACATAGGTATGTTCCAAGAGTTCAGCTACAGTTGTAACGCTGGTAAGTTTCAATCCGAGAGGTTCGCCTGCTTTTCCGTATTTGACAACCTTGTTACGTAAATGTAAGATCATTTCCACCCTTCTGCGGATTTCCTGTAAAACGAAAGGATTTCGTTGCTGATCCGATGGAAGGCCTTGAATTAATTGACTTAGCAGATCCTGTCTTTGAAAGACATCTTGCACAATTCGAAATGCAGAACCTATTTGACCAACCACATTTTGTTTAGGGAGGACTACTACATTTCCAATTTCGAAATCATCATCGTCATCATCGCTTCCCTCTTCCGATTTATCACCTTCTCCTTCTCCTTGTGCCTGCACCACTTCTCTTTCTTCATCATCGTTTGGATCAACCACCGGAGGATCACGAATACGAATCACTTCAAATGGAACACCTTCAGGTATACCCATAAATCCAAATGTAAGAGGCATCAGTTCACCAGTCCCTGTCTTAAAAACTGCCGAGTCTTCTTCCTCATTCACAGATTCTACCATAAAGGTGCCGGTAGGAGTAGAATTTGGACCGAATGTTTCTGCCATATATCCAGCCTTCATGTCAACAAGGGATACAAAGCCTGGTCGAATGACCTTTCGAATAATTTTTATTTCTTCAATTCCCATTTCCTCTTCGGGTACCTGATCCTCGGTTAATGGAATTCGTTTCACACTATCAGTAACACCTGTAGGTAGAATAAGAATTCGATCAGATCGAAATCCATAAAGAACCCCGATAGTCCTATCAAGGACTCCTCCCATAATCATTACCTTGTCACCAATTTCTAATCCGACTGAAGAGCCTTCTTCGCTCATTCTATTGAATGTCCCCTAAAAAATTGATTTTTTTATATGCTATTCACTCTGGTATCAACCACAAAATGTCGTATACTCTTTCCGTGTATGCTGATCTTATCACTGCGTATCCTACATGGTCTTCCTTAGAGGCATATCTTACATCAGAGGCTGGAGGCAAGCTTCGAGTTATTAATGGTAATGGCCCCTATGACTCCCTTGCCATTATAAGGTATACAAAGGGTGTCTCGAATATGGACCCTGACCATGTATATGCATTCCGATCTGTTGTATGGAATACACAGACAAACAGACCTGTATGTGTCGCACCTGTAAAGTCAAGTAGCGGTATCAGCGATGGTGCAGATATGCAAATCTCCGAGTTTATCGATGGTATTATGATTCAGGGATTTAACGGGCCTGATGGGCCAATGACTGCAACAAGGACAGTGCTTGGTTCTACAAATAAGTTTTACACAGATCGTAGCTTTGCAGAGCTTCTCGAGGATGTGACGAGCACGGTGGGTGGAACAAATGCTTTCCTTAGATTGCCTTCTGGATACTTTGTTAACATGCTTCTTCAGCATCCAGAACATAAGACCATTACAGCTCTTGCACAGCCAAGGTTATATGTAACCCATTTAGGAAAGGTTGATGATAATGGAACTGTGACTGTTATGTATGATCCTTCTACCTGGATCGATACATTCAAGCCATATGCTCCTCGCGTCTATGAGACTGTCACGTGTAACTCTAAGGAGAACTTTATAGAGCCTATGGTAAAATATAACCCTTCTCCAACAGGCCATGTTTGGCAGGGATTGGTGTTTCAAGAGGTAGAAAGCTATAAACGCTATCGCATTCGCACCGATAATTACAAGAATGTGCGTGCTTTGCGTGGTCAAGAGTCACAAATGTATGAGCGTTTCCTTCGTCTGCGTCGCGAGCAATCTATTAGCAACTACCTTCGCTATTTCCCAGAGGATAACAAGGAGTTGTGGGCATGCGAGAAGTCATTTCGTAATATAAGTCAGCTTCTCTTGGATGCCTATACACAGGTATTCAAGTTGAAAAATAATACATTTAAGGATTTCCATGTTTCTCTGCGTCCCCATATGTATGCACTTCACGGGCAGTATATTAATTCCTTGAAGCAGGGAGAGCCCTATCCAGTTGTCTATAGCGGAGTCGTGGAGTATATGAATAAGCTTTCCTTAGATGATCAGAAAAATTTGATGCGTCATCTGAAGGATGAGACGCCTATTCAACGTCCACTGTTTATCAGGGAGACTACGCCGTCACAAGAGTCACATGTGGATGTGGATGCGCCTGAGTCTTCAGATGAAAACTTTGAGACAGTGCTTGGATACGAGAATGTTTAGTAGAATTATTCATAATATTTCTGTATATTCTTATTTATTTCCCAGTGATATCCCCATCTACCCAGAAGATTTTTTCCAGGATTTGACACTATAAAGTTAAGTAAGTAACGGTTTCTAAGTCTGAGTTAGATAAGATATAATCAGGAAATATCCGATAAAAACTGAACAAAAGGCCTAAAACCTACCCGCATAGCTGTATCAGAAAGGAATGGCAGCAATCGGTATTGACTTGGGCACTACTTACAGTTGCGTTGCAGTATGGCAGAATGAGCGTGTGGAGATCATTGCGAATGACCAGGGAAATCGCACTACACCTTCCTATGTGGCATATACCGCGGATGAGCGTTTGATTGGCGATGCTGCCAAGAACCAGGCTGCCACGAATCCTAAGAACACTGTCTTCGATGCAAAGCGTCTGATTGGCCGTGGGTTCAAGGACAGCGTTGTCCAAAAGGAGATGAAGTTGTGGCCTTTTACGGTGAAGGAGGATTCTACTGGAAAGCCCAAGATTCAGGTGGAGTGGAAGGGAAAGACTGAGGAGTTCCTTCCTGAGGAGGTGTCTGCAGCTGTTCTTCAGAAGATGAAGGCAACTGCCGAGGCCTATCTGGGTTCCACCGTGAAGGATGCAGTAATTACCGTTCCTGCCTATTTCAATGATTCCCAGCGTCAAGCCACCAAGGATGCGGGTGCTATTGCTGGTCTGAATGTTCTTCGTATCATTAACGAGCCTACTGCAGCTGCCCTTGCCTACGGTCTTGACAAGATTGACAAGAAGGGTGAGCAGAATGTCTTGATTTTTGATTGTGGTGGTGGGACGCACGATCTGAGTGTTCTGACTCTGGATGGTGGTGTATTCGAGGTGAAGGCCACTGCAGGTGATACCCACCTTGGTGGCGAGGACTTTGATAATGCACTGGTATCTTATTGTGTAGATGAGTTCAAGAAGAAGTCTAAGCAGGATGTGTCTGGGAATGCTCGTGCTCTCCGTCGTCTGCGCACTTCTTGTGAGCGCGCCAAGAGGACCCTGAGTTCTGCAACCCAGGCGACCGTGGAGGTGGATTCCTTGTATGAGGGTGTGGATTTCCAGTGCACGATTACTCGTGCAAAGTTCGAGAGTATGTGCGAGACCCAGTTCAAGCGCACGGTGGCTCCTCTGGATGGCCTTCTGAAGGATGCTGGCCTGGCAAAGGATCAGATTCACGAGATTATCATGGTGGGTGGATCTTCTCGTATTCCCAGGATTCGTCAGCTTCTTACGGAGTATTTCAACGGAAAGAAGCTGAATGACAGTGTGAATCCCGACGAGGCGGTGGCGTATGGTGCTGCTGTGCAGGCACATATCTTGACGGGTGGAAGTGCGCGCACCCAGGATGTGATTCTTCTGGATGTGGCTCCCTTGTCCCTGGGTCTGGAGACTGCGGGTGGTGTGATGACGGCGGTTATCAAGAGGAATTCCACCATCCCTAAGAAGGCTACGCAGACTTTCAGCACTTACGCGGATAACCAGACCGGTGTTCTGATCCAGGTGTTTGAGGGAGAGCGTCAATTCACCAAGGACAATAATATTTTAGGCAAGTTCCAGCTGGATGATATTCCCCAGATGCCTCGTGGTCAGCCCCAGATTGAGGTGACATTCGATGTTGATGCAAATGGTATTCTGAATGTGTCTGCTGCCGAGAAGAGCACTGGAAAGTCAAATAAGATTACAATTACCAATGACAAGGGGCGCTTAAGTCGTGAGCGCGTAGAGGAGCTGGTGGAGGAGGCTGCCAAGTATGAGGCAGAGGATAAGGCTATGTTTGAGAAGGTGGAGGCTAAGAATAACTTGGAGGCATATTTGTATACTTCCAAGAATAACATGAATAGTAAGAAGGACGATTTCGATGATAGCTGCAAGGAGGCGATGGCTGCACTGGAGGATGCGTTAAAGTGGTGCGAGATGCACCCTATGGAGGAGAAGGATGTATACGAGGCAAAGAAGAAGGAGGTAGATGAGAAGGTTGCACCTGCAATCAAGACTCTCTATAAGGATCAGGCAACTCCCGATATCGCGTCTGCTGCACAAAAGGCTGCTCGCGAGTATGCAGAGTCGCATCCCGATCAGAAGATTCCTGGATATAATGGTGTGCCTATGCCTTCAGAGGATTCTACTTCTCCCTCGAAGCCTACCCCTGCTCCTGCTGAGCCTGTAACTGAGGAGGTAGATTAAATAGTATAAATAGAATGGGCCAATCTGCTTCTTGTATACAGCGTGTAGATGTGGCTGAAAGCAAGGTAGGTGAACTTAGTGATATTCTAACGCAACTTAGAAAGCCTCTGCCATTACAAACTCGTCAATTACTTATCCTTCGTTCTGCAAAAATAACGGAGGATTTGCATAGGTCTGCCCAAGATAATATAACAAAAGCAACACGTAACTTTACACGGACTGTAAATAGAAATACAAGTAAGCGAAAAAATCTTATAAATACAACTCTTGCAAGCCTACCTGGTCAACCTTCCAGTGCAAATGTTGACGCAGGACTTGATAAAGTAATGTCACATGTTGCGACGAGACCATTGCAAGTTCCTGCAAGTTTTCGGGGAGGAAAGCAGGTAAAGAACAAAACAAGGAGTGTAAATAAAAGGAACTAAAGGAATAATTTACAATTATATATTTAATTTAAGAATTATAATTCTTAAATTAAGTACCCCCATCGCATCTCACTCCAATCCCAAAAACTTACGCCCAATCTTACTGGTTATAAACATACCACATCCGGACGCAATCTGCGCATAAAAAACAGATGTCCTTTTTGTGCAACATAATAAATAAACTGATAATGTAATAAAAAGCAATGAACTAAGCCAGAATAATCTTGTAAACATATCCATTCTCTACTATATCTTACAAATATCTATATAAAATATAACTACTTATCCCCACTGCATATGCTACAACCCCATATAAATAATATTTATTCACAACTTGCAAGTTAGTCTGATCAATCTTATCAGGAAGATTACACAGATCACACTTCCCATGTTGAATATTTGATTTACTATTCCTTATAGGGGTATAGACACGTTTATTTATAAGGAGAAGAATATCACCGATATTCGCCTTTGTTTGAATATAGGCGTCTATGTGCATTTCAATTGGATATACATTTTGAAGTAACTTTTCAGCTCCCTTACGACTAAGTATATAGCATCCCATGCCGAAAAACTTTGTAGGAGTTGCCCAATCACCTTGCACAGGTTTATACGTATTATTTATAAAGACTCCATAATGAACTAACCAAACATGGAATTCATCTTTCAGATCAAGCAATGTTTTTGACGCAGTGCTTATCATCTCTTTAAAGCCAAGTGGGACAACCACATCATCTTCAAATATAATACAATAAGGGCTATTTGTTTCTAAAAACTGCTTCCATACGGTCGCATGACTCATGGTCGCTCCAATGGCACCTACAGCATCAATCTCTGTATGGCTTCTACGTGTCTTATTTGTAATATTATATACTGTCTTAGTGCTGATTAATTCATTATCAAAAATATTTATCTTTGAACCATCGACTGCTGAAAAACGTTTCATATTAGTCATCTCCCTTACAGCGGGTTGTTCAGAGAACTTGGCCCATCTATCTGTGCGCTTATCGAGATTAATACAATATGCTGGAATATCTAAGACATTCATCTATTTATTAGTTGCATTTTACTGCTTCTTCACTTGCTTTTGCTTCATATCACCATGGGCTTTCCAGGGTGTTACAGGTGCAGGAGCGGGTGCACCACGCACTGTCTTACCGGAGGAACGAACAAAGGATGCCCATTCAACAGACATATGTAAGAATAGCTTTGAACATTCCTTTGCAGCATTTGCAATAACTTCGCGTGCAGTGGTCTCATCAAATTTCTTTGTATCCTCCACACCAAGGCGGATTACCATTTCATCACGAAGTGGGTGGGGAATCTTATACCCTGCATAATCAACTGTAGAATCGTTCTCTACGATCCATGTCTGAAGCATATTCCCCAAGGTATGGTCTTCCCCTTGAAACCAGATATCATATCCTCTGATACTTGAATCAGCTGGACGAATCTCAACATTATCAGGCAAATCATTTATATCGAGTGTGCTATACTTATCTGCCAGGCCTGAAAGGGAAAGAATACCCTTATAGACCATATCTTCAGGTGTCATACTTCCAATAGATTCAACTGTGAAATCGAAACTATAAGGTTCACCTCTTGCATCAACCAGATATGAACGAAGACGTTCAAGTGTATTAAATTCCCTATGTAAAGATTCTTTCCTTTCTGTCTGTGTCTCCAAATCCTTCTTATTTACCTTTTTTTGCACTAACCATTGATCCCATAATTCTGCAATGCGTCCCTCGTCAGTATCAGGTGTATATCCATATGCACATTGCGAAGAAGGATTAAAACGAGTATGCTCTCGTCCGCGTCCAGGAGTTGCAAAAGCTTCTACTTCAATCTCCTCGGCACTCTGTCCTTCCAGAAAGGGTTTGAGTAAGGCAATTAAACATGTATCTCCGGTAATAGGATTTTTAGGAAAGAATGCAGTATTTTCAATACGCTTTCTCTCTGTTGTCCCTGGGACCATCTCCCAACACTCGAACATATCGGCTGTAACTTGTCCAACCTGTTCTTGCTTATTTACAACATGAAGGCGAAAGAGAATAGATTCCTTATCCCAATTCTCGACATCTGTCCCTTCAGGAATACCTAAGCATAATAAGCCAATCCTATCTGCTAACATTTCATTTGACATCGGCGTTGTATTCTTAAGAACCTTTACATCCGTTGTCGTCCCGGTGTCAGTCATATCTGATCTAAATCCAAGTGTTAGAACCTCAGTTTGAATCGCCCGACGAAGACAATTTGCATAAGATACCTCCGTAGGAGACATTGTGAATTTAATTGTCTTATCATCGACCCTTTGTAAAGTATGAAAGACAGGTTCGTCAGCCATTTTGTACTTATCTACGTGTAGCCTATACTTTCAATTTTAGAGGTGTATGCGGTCGTGGTGTATAAGAAGAATACCTGAAATTGTATAGATATGAGTCAAAAGAAGCATATGTGTTTTTATAGTAATAAGGATAAATGGTCCAAGGCATTTTTAGAGGAGTTAGCCAAAACTGTATGGATAAACAACTTTGAGTTCACATGCGTAGATCCCTCCCCATCCGGTACACGTCCTTCCCTTCCTTCCTGGTTGAAACAAGTCCCGACTCTTTATATTCAAGGGGATCAGAGTCCAATAAAGACAGATACAGATGTAATGAATTGGTTATATGAAAAGAAGATGAAAGAGGGGCCAAAGAAGGTTGCAGCCCAGACACAGGATGGCCCGCAATCATGGTTAAGCACTGAAATGACTGGGTTTGGTGATGCAAATTACAGCTTTCTTGATTCTGATACTTCTACTGCAGGAAATGGTGGAGAGACAATTCCTGGTAACTTTACTTTTTTGAATGGAGCTGCAAGTCCTGGTGATCGTCAATCCCAAGCATCCCTTACATCTACATCGGCAAATAGTGGGAAAACTAAAAAGGAAGTGCAGTTTGATAATTCATTGGAAATGTATAAACAACAACGTGACATGGGTATCCCACAGGGAGTGCCCAGGCAGTAGGGCCAAGGGCCCTAGGGGCACAGGACAAAAAGGGGGTAAATCTAAAGACGAAACATCATAATATATAAGATGTCAAAGACTCCAACAACACTTGGATTGTTTACTGATAAACTTATTGGCTTTTTCCGTGATTTGGCTGATACATATCCTGAAGAGAAGGATATTAAGTTAGCACTTGATGGATTGGAGGCAGCAAAGAAGATTAATCCTCGAATGATTCATGATATCTTCTACGAACATATATATAAGCCTCTAAATGAACAAATCATGGCAGAGGATGTTGATGCAATTATAGCATATACCAAGGTGGCAGTCCAGACACAGTTTAACGAAGTATATCCTGCACTGACAATCTTTCAGAAATACTGGCCCGAGATGTCTGACTCTAATCGCACTGCTATTTGGAAGCACTTGAAGGTTCTGGTATTACTGGCAGATAAGGCTAAGAAGTAATATTACTATACTAAAATGCATATATATATTATATTACAATCTGTAATATCATATATATGAATTTCGTATGAAGAGGCTCGCGAGGACAATGCAGAAAGCAAAAGGCAAAAGGCAAAAGGCAGCGTAAAGAAACCCTTATAAAGATTTCTATATTGCGTAGATGGAGAGTGTATTTGCAACAAAATATGCAGAGTTTGCAAAGGATCTTCAGGCAACCTTTCCAGAGTTAGGAGATAATATTATAGATGCTCTCTCTTTAACTGAAAAGGGACGTCTAAATGAATTTAAGGCAAAGGTATTACCTGGATGTTCTCCTAAGAGGGATACAAAGAAGTGTCCTGGTGTGGTTCTACCCGGTGTAGAAATCACAGAATCTATGTGGGAAACAACATCTGCTAAGACGAAGAAGGCCATACAGGAGTATTTGACAATTCTTTCTTTCAGTGTTTTGATTCAGCAGGGGACGGAGAATGATGTATCTGGTTCTCCTTTTACTGCAGGTTGGGCAAAGAAGATGATGGAGGATATGAAGGCAAAGATGGAAGGAATTGATTTTACAAAGATTAGTGAAAAGATTGCCGAGCTCTTTGGTTCTGGGATGGATGGTATGCCGTCTCTTCCTGAAAAGTTCATGAAGGGACAAATTGCACGTCTTGCTGAGGAGATTGTCAAGGATATCAAGGTGGAAGACTTTGGTCTGGATCCTGCTGACTTTGATTCATGTTCCAGTGACCCCTCTAAGGCATTTCAACTCATGATGGAGATATTCACAAAGAATCCCCAGAAGTTACAAGAGACTATGATGAAGTTGACAAAGAAGCTTCAACAGAAGATTCAAAGTGGTGCGATTCGCCCCAAAGAGTTAGTAGCAGAGGCGGAAGAGTTAATGAAGACGTTCAGTGATAATCCCCAGTTCGTGTCGATGATGGAAAGCTTTCGTCAGGGTTTCGGATTTAATGAAGATGATCTTGCAGCAGCAACAGGAACCCCACCCAATCCCAGATTATCTCTTGTTCAGCAAAGGCTACGTAAGAAGTTAGAGGCTAGGAAGAAGAACTAAGGCTAGGAACAAGGCCAGAAAGAAACAATAAAGCACTTTTAGAAGGATATGTCCGGGCTTTCATTTTGTGATCCATATCTATGGGAAGATCCCAGATATCTGGTTCGTTCGATACACAAAACAGATATCAAATGTGCAAGTGAAATGGTAAATAAGGCATTTTTTGTATACGCTATCGCTATACTATTTGCCTTTGTAGTATCATCTCTTATTCCCACAAAGGGGTTATATATAGTTATGGGACTCGTGTCAACCTTGTATTTACTTCCTACGTTTATGAAATTACGTGCGGTTGAAGGCATTCGTAAGGGGACCCCTTCCAGTAAGGAACATTTAGAGCAAGAGACCGATATGCATAAGAAACCGTATACGCAAGCTAAAGAGGGTTTCTATGTCGAGGATACAAGTGCAAATCCCTTTGAAAATGTCACAGTAGATCAATATAAATATGCCCCGACAAGGGGTCCTGCAGAAGGAAAGACTGACTTGGATGCTTTCTTTCGTGTCCAATGGTCAAGTGATCCAACCGATGTTTTTGGCAAGACACAAAGTCAAAGAATGTTTTATACAACACCTAATACAACTATACCAAACGACCAAGGTTCTTATCAAGACTGGTTGTATAAGATACCTGGTCTAACCTGTAAGGAAGGAAATGGAGCAGCATGTGTGCGTGGATCACAAGGAGCTCCTATTCCTTGGCTAAACTTATAGTGCAGCTTTCCCGGCCTCTATTTGCGTATCGAATTACATGTCCACAATCAAAAACAATTCTTGGCGTGTAGAGTAGAATGGATATCAATCGTCTGACCCATACACGGGATGATGCATGTGGAACAACCTCTTATTACAAACAATCTGCAGGTCCTGGGAAATATTACACTATGAATTTGGTGCCTGATGCAAAGGCCGTAAACCCTCTTTCCCTTGATCTTCCCAGTGTCTATCCCCGTGAGGGATACGGTGCAAACAATGCCGAGATTGACTATGAATCTATGTTAAAGAATCAACCTGAATTCAAGAACAATCGCTGCTTAATTCGTTCCCAGGCCCGTCCCTTCTTATCCATCCCCTTTATGGGAACTGGACGTGGAAACTCGGATGTAGAATCTATGCTTCTTCACAGTGAACAAGTTCGTCAAGGAAAGGAATGCGGCACTGTTTCAGAACAAGGATTTGATGGAGTCTTTGAACCCCTTATAAAGCCTGTTCGCGATAATATCCAGGATCCTAAGCATCTTGTTACGGAAGTAGCTGCAAGTGGATGGATTCGTGGTGGTCTTCCCAGTCGTGCCTATGCCCGAGATGTTTCGTGTTAAGTGTATATTAAATATATTATCGTATCATCGTGTGATATGATAATATATGAATATTGTAAAGACCTACTTTACGCTACAGGAACTGTAACACGACCATTTAACGTTGTGCGAGATAACTCAAGGAATATTGTTCCATTCGAGACGAATGTTATAACTATATCATTACCTCCACTGACATTAACATTTGCACCACTCGTAGCATAAGTAAATCCAGTCCCCAATACAGTTTGAAATCCTGTAAAAAATATATAAATAATTGTTCCAGAAGGTAAGATTGATCCTACAATCAATTGACCATTGTTAACAGCATTTGTATTATTAACTTGATAAAAATTAGAAGGATTTGCCAGAAAGTTATATGTAGTGCTTGCACCAGCTAAAGGAATAACCACCGTTCCTCCACTTGATATCATTTGATTTGCCCTTACAACGCCAGATGTGAAAACAGGCTGACCGAGACGTGTAGGAAGACCAGCTGCATTTTCCGCATTATCCACAAAATCTGCAGTCCTATCTGTGCTGTAAACTGCAAATGTGGGAGCATTAGGATCAATAAATCCGCGCAGACCTGAAATTTGATCAAACACCATCACCCACAAGTGATCAGTAGAAGAATTTCCTACCACAACTCCATTATACTTATCACCAGTTGCAAGACCAGGATTTACACCTGGAAAAAGTTTACGCCCCACTTCACGTAAGATACGACCTGCCGGGCAATTTGTAGAAGTTACAGCTCCTCCACTGGGAAGAACGGTTAATGGTGCAAGTTTACCCTCATTCTTAAAGGTAGAACTGTTTAACTGTGCTGTATAGCTATAAATAAGGCCATTGAACGCCGTGGTAGAGATATAGGATCTCTTGCTCGTAGGTAACTCTACGCTAAGGGTGGACATTCTAATTAGTTAAAAATATTTTCTATAATATTCTTTCTTAAATCAGAAGATGGACGCAATCGGAGCATTCTCCCCCCATCCTTGGCAAGACAAAGAAAACCCCCAAGCTTACAGTCTTATCAAGGAATATGGCCAACACCCCAAACCATCCCAACATGGACTCGGTTTAGTAGGTGGAAATGAAGTAATAATGAAGGATCGTGTATCTCAAGTTAGCGTGGAATCTGATTTACGTGGTATTACACGCGTGAACACATTTTGCCCTGAAAGGGGTCACCTTCCCACCAAGACAAATACCCATTTTGTAAGGAATACACCTAAAGGAAAGGTGACTGTATCTGTTCCATCTGAAGCACTCCCACGCTCGCAGTTATGGGCATATCCGGCTACCCTTGCACCCGAACCTTTTCGCTTTGATACATGTGATCGACCTGAAAAATACTAACGACTCTGGTAGATATGTGCGATACTCGCCAGACAGCATTTACGAGAAGTAAATGGGATGGTCACCATCAAGCAGATGATGCCAGAATAACATCTTACGCAGGAAGGTATGCATTTACTCCTCTTTTAAATTGTCCAATCAGTTTCCCTAAAGACGTGACAACTCGTATTCAAAAATCTGGGGCAAGTTGGCCCAAAGGCTATTGGAAAACAGAGGTTGAATCTGAATTAATGGGAGTAGGTAGGCCCTCTTCCCGGTGGAGAGAAACAGAACTGCAATATAATCCAGAAACAAATCACCTGACAAATGCCCCCTTGGAACATGCCCCTGAAGAGAGTTCTCCTAATATACCCAATCGTCTTTCCAACCCTCCTTGCACTTTACGAGCCACTGGATGGAATCGCTGGGATACACTCTTTCACAACCCCCAAGAGACTTTTGAAACACCCTTTGACTTTTTTATACCATCAAGGGACTTGGATAAATATAAATATAGGACACACGAACCTGCCAAAAATACATATACAGATCAAGTGGCGAGGGATATTGCGAAAGAACCAGAACTTCGATAACTTTAGCATACACAGGTAGTATGGAAGTAGTCGCTCTTTTAGGTTTAGCAGCTGCAGGATTTGGATTAGCTCGTGCCACAAATACACCTACGCAGACATCAAATCCTGTAGCAAGAAAATCGATCTCTGTGCAAGAGCCCTTTCAGGACCAGAAAACAAGCCTGAAAGGTCCCGCAGCTGAACTTGATCTGAGTTATAACGGTCTTATGGGAACCCATCTCCCGGTTGTTAATTTACAGCCAACAGTTGCTTCTACACCTGATGTAATGATGAATCCAGGTGGACGTGATAAGAAGCCAAACTATATGGATAGTGAATATGTAACGAGTGGCTTATCTGGCCAAGTTCTGCAAAGTTCAGAGTTCACACATAATAACATGCAACCCTTTTTTGGAGGTCGTGTAAAGCAAAATGTTGACGTGGAATCAGGATCTGGTCGTCTTGATCGATACACTGGTTCAGGCGTAACACAAGTTCGAAAGAAGGAGGTCGAGCAAATGTTTGATAATACGCAGCAACCTTTTGGGAATGTATACGGTTTAGAAATAGCCTCTGATTTCGTGCAGGGTCGTATTAATGAACCCAGGAATCGTGCAGGAGAGAGACCGTTTGAGCCAGTGAAGGTTGCACCAGGTGTAGGTGAAGGATTTAGCTCTACAGGAAAGGGTGGCTTTCAACAAATCGAGGTAAATGAGCTGATGATGAAGAATATGAAGAAGACAGATGATTTACGTGTAGAGAGTAATCCTAAGCTTACATATTCTATGCCAGTTGTCCAAGGTCAACGCTTTGTTGCATCATCTGCCGAGAGTGCTGGAGAAGTTCGCAAATATAAGCCTGATGCATTTTTCATAGATACAGAGGGAAAGCTTGTTGGCGCGGCTGGACCTGCTGATATTCAAAAAGAGGCAAATCGTCCCATACAAATTATGCCAGATGTGACACGTCCTGAAACAAGTGTGTATTATACTGGTCCTGGGGGTGGGCAAGAGTTTGGGTCAAACTATGTGGCAGGTAGCTATCGTAAGCCAATGACTATGCAATATGGGAGTTCAGGATACAGAAATGCCGATGGAAGTCAATACAGTTCATCTACCGCAGATGATTACGGAAAGTCTTCCTATGAAGCGAGACCAAATGAGCGTTACTATACAACCGAGCGTGTGGTTGGACTGAATCTAAGCCCTGCTGAAGCTGGGGCAGTAACAACCCACTTTGAGGATGAATCTCGCCCTACACGTCGTGCAGAGACAATTGGTAACCCTGCACAAGCAGGAAATGCAACTGGTTATGCTTCTTCCGCACCCGCCCTTACAGTATGGGATCCCAGTGATATTGCAAGGACAACGGTTCGCGAAGGGACCATTCACAACGATCGGTATGGTATTATGGCAATGGGAGATGGACCCACTCGTATGACGGTATATGATCCTGATGATATTGCCCGCCCTACCCAAAAAGCGCAGATATCTGCCAAATCGGATTACATTGGTGCACCCAAGGCAGCACATGAACGATTTACAAATCACGCATCTGCCTACAATATGAGGCTGAACGAATCTAAACAGAAGGTGGCAAAGTTACGCAAATCGATGGGTGGAAACATTGCCATCTTTAAGGGAGACGAGCCAAATGTTACTTCTAAAAAGCTTGACAGTGACATCAAGAATGATAGGGCACTTGCTGTAAATCGCAGCATCGATCTCGGGGCAAGTGTTGCAGATATTGGACAGTTAAAGTTTCGTGCCCCTCCTAAGCTAGATATAGCTTCTGAACGCAATGGACGTGAAATTATAGAACAAACCCAGAATAATCCTCTTATGCAAAGTTTACATATAAATGCCCAAAAGGATTACGATGCCCTGTATAATGAACCTGTTTACTAACTCGTATTTTTAATAAAAACAAATAGTCCGGCGGAAGACAGAATGAATAGTGAAGAGCTTGTCTCCCATGTGATGAAGTCGTTAGAAAAGGCTGAAGAAATGAAAAGCAAGGTCCCTTCTGATGTTTTAAATATGTCAAGCTGTAGTGGATCAAAGACAAGGCATTTACTAAATAATTTACTTGCATTCAATGATGCTCGCTATCTTGATGTTGGTACCTTCAATGGCGTATCTGTATGTTCTGCCGCATATGGAAATACATGCGAGGTCACATGTATAGATAATTCCCCCCAATCAAAGGAGCTGCGTGATGCTAATCTCGAAAAGTGGACGAAGGATGTGACGGTGATCGACAAGGATCCTTTTCGTGTAAATGTGTCAAAGGATTTGAAGAAGTTTAATGTATATTTATACGATGGCCCTGACCACTCTAATTTGGGCCATTACAGGGCAATCCAGCACTTTTACAGGGCACTCGATGATGTGTTTGTCTTATTAATAGATGATTGGAATTGGCCTGATGTAAGGTCATCTACCTTAAATGCTATCAAGGGTATGCGCTTAACTAAGTTATTTGAGAAGGAACTGCTAACAAATAATAGTGAATCATCGACTTGGTGGAATGGGTTATATGTTGCTGTGCTTGAGAAAGCAAAGTAAGGAGCGGTCTAAATTGTCAGTTATGACATCTTATAGAAGATGCCACAACCTGCATGGCTAATCTATGGTCCACCTGGATGTGGCAAAACGACATGGATCAAATCATATATAAAGAATTGTAGGCAAAAAATGTATCACTGGAATGCAAGAACTGATCGGACCTTAAGGGAAGGCCGGGAATCTTTACATATTCAAGTAAGAAGTCAGGAACCTTTATTTGTATGGATTGAAGGGGCAGACGATCTTACACCGGAGGCCCAGGCATTTTTAAGGAGAATCTTGGAGACTGTTTCACAGAATGTTCAATGTATACTTGAATGCAGAGATCCATATAGGATAACACCGGCTATACAATCAAGGTGTGAATGGAAACAACCTGTGGGGAATCGTTCGTTTCGCAAGGATTTATATAACAGTATGTGTCCACCCAAGCCCATAAAGAAGATTGGGTGTTCAGATGCATTTAATGCAGCAGAAAATCCAGTTGGAATGTTACAAGAATATTTGAAAGACCCTGTCTTATGGGAAGAGGCTCTTATAGGATTAAGGGCAGTAGGAGGAGGATCATCGCCGTGGGCTCGTTTATTTTATCTACAAACACTCTGTGGATAGTTAGACTTAACATGGATAGTCCTGACATTTCTGTATATGGTGAGGCCAAGGGAGAATATACAAGACAGTTATGTGTGTTCCTTGTGCCAACGTTAGAGACATACATACTTAGTCTCTTAGAAGAGGCAAAGGCTGAAGCTCCTAATCCCAAAAAGGTGCTTTGGCAATTTCAGACAATCCTACAGGGTATTCCGGACTGGAATCAAGATAAGGTAGTTCGTGAAACAGAGAAGATTCAGAAAGATTGTAATTGCGACTATCTTGAAGAGCTTCTTACTGCTGTTTTTATAGCACACACCAAGGTATTATCTGCAATTCGATTGACTACACGTCAGAAGAAACTTCAAATAACTATTCCAAAATTGGATCACTTTCTTCATCGTCTCTTATCTGAAGCAGCTCGAAACCTTTGGACAAATGCATATCTCTTTGCGGATAATAACGCTATCGAGAAGCAAAAGAACTTTAGGCAAGTATCTGCACTTTTGAACGAATCTGTCTTACAGGCTATAAGGGGATTATTACCTGTAAAGTCAATTTTAAGGGAGTATCTGCACGATGATGATGATGAAACTGGTGATGTTACACAAGTATTAGGTGAGACAGGAGATGCCGGTAGAGCAGAAGGAGATTCGGGAGAGACAAGGGAGGCAAGGGAGGTAAGCCAGGCAAGCCAGGCAAGCCAGGCAACTGAGGCAAGAGTAGGTGGGGATGCAGAAGCAAAGGAAGAGGTAAAGGAAGAGGTAAAGGAAGAGGTAAAGGAAGAGGTAAAGGAAGAGGTAAAGGAAGAGGTAAAGGAAGAGGTAAAGGAAGAGGTAAAGGAAGAGG
>Ga0114973_10000533_pt1 | contig 28853 bp, 27 predicted proteins | sample M_140807_MF_Meta_FD_87025 | JGI IMG/M metagenome (GOLD analysis project Ga0114973, IMG submission 87025) | Freshwater microbial communities from Lake Montjoie, Canada to study carbon cycling - M_140807_MF_MetaG | ecosystem: Environmental > Aquatic > Freshwater > Lake | place: Lake Montjoie...
CGACATGGAATTGATAGGTTTTGTGGCATGGCGGTAGCGCCATCTGATCAAGCTCTGCTACGTTCCAACCTTCAATGATATGACGGCGCGAACCGGGGTTGTTCTTCAGGCTTTCAACAAGCATGCTAACCTGATCAATGCCCTTTTCCGCGCGGCGGTAGAGACCATTTTCTGTTGCCTCATAACGCGGCCAATTTACCCACTGCGCGCCATAGACTGGCCCAAGATCGCCCCATTGTTTGGCGAAAGCTGCATCGTCGACAATCCGCTGCTCGAAATCCTCTTGCGAGATTGCCGTTCCTGTTTCACGGCGATAGCGGTCCAACGGCCAGTCAGTCCAAATCCTGACCTTCTGCTTTAATAGCGGCCGAATATTTGTGTTGCCGGTTAAGAACCACAGCATCTCACGCGCCGCTGTTTTCCAATATACGCGCTTGGTTGTCAGCAACGGTATCGCGTCATCGGCAAGCGAAAACCGCATCGTTGCACCGAACAACGCCTTGGTGCCGACCCCGGTCCGGTCGCGCTGCACCGTGCCGTGTTCCCAAATCCGCCGCATCAGCGAAAGATATTGCTCTTCATAATGTGGCGTGTTGTGCATGTTTTATCGCTAACCCTCGCGCAGCGATTTGGCAACCATCGCCAACCATGTTAGCCTGCAGCAAATTCGGCTTACGCGCGGTATGCGATAAACTGCGTGTGATATTGAGGCCCTATAAAGCGTGATATGGACCTACATCATGCAAGGGGTTCGCGCATATTCCTTTCGGTAACAATCATGCCCTTCGCAAGCACGGCCAACGCAAGTGCGACGAGTATGTGATAAAGGTGCCAAGAAACCGCCTCATCCAGCCACGCCGCACGCCGGATGAATATGGCATTTGCAAGCATGATGACGACACCAATCGGCACCAGCCATTTGTGCTGCGGAGAGACGGGTCGCGCGGTAGAGGCAATAAATGCAATCAAAAGGGCCAGAATGAAAAAGGGAGCAAGCAGTGGCCGCGCAAACACATAACCTGCCCCGGCGACAGACAAAATAATCCCCAACCTCAAAGCATCGCCCCTGCCCCCGCCGCGAAACACACAAGCGGACGCTACCGCCAAGGTGCCTACAAGGCCAAAATATTGCGAAGCGCCAGAATGCAGATTAGCCAGTTCATCCTGCAAACCACCTGCAAAACGTACCACGCCGATTGCTGCAGCTATTCCGAAACAGGACATGGCAAAAGCCAACAAATCTTGGCCATTTCGCCGCAGGGCGTTTCCTGCAAATATCGTGACGAGAACGATAAAAGCATCAGATAACGCATAATGCGCAGGCATCACACCTTCCGCATCCGCACTGATTCATTATCGGCGGGGAGCAAACCAGCCTCGCGCTTGATATCCATCGACGTCAACCGCGATCCATCATGGCTCCAACCCGGAGGCGCAAAGATGTAGCAAAACCTTTGCCACACAGTCAGCCCGCGCTGGCTGGCATCTTTGGCGATACCGACATATTCATGGGTCAAAATTTTGAAAGGGTTGAAGGTCTCAAGGTTCTTAACCAATCCATAGTCAACCGGCACAGCGCGATCTTCTTCAACGAATGTGCCAAACATACGATCCCAGATAATCAGCGTACCGGCAAAATTGGAATCCAGATATTCCGGATTACGGCCATGGTGCACCCGGTGGTGGCTTGGCGTGTTAAAAACAAATTCGAACCAGCGCGGCATGCGGTCAATCGTTTCGGTGTGCAAAAAGAATTGGTAAGTCGCATTGAGAACGCCGCAAAACACCACCAATACTGGGTCAAATCCGATCAAGATCAGGGGAATTTTGAGCATCATTGTGCCGGTAAAATGCTTCATCCAGCTTTGCCGCAAAGCTATGGGCATGTTGAAATTGGTAGATGAATGATGGACGACATGCATCGCCCAACCCCAACGGACGCGATGACAAATTCGGTGGTGCATATAGAAGCGCAGATCGTCGAGGACGAAGCACAAGAGGAATGACCACCACGTTACGGGTATGTCTGCGATAGCGAATGGCGCGACAGCAAACAAAGCAGCGGTGGTAATGAACGCAAATATTGCATTCACAGGATCGCTGGCCAGACCCAGAAAAATCGAAAGCAATGAGTCCTTAAGCGGCACGCGTCCCGAGCGCTTTAGGAACTTAACCGCGCCAAGCTCCAGCAAGACGCCTCCCGCGAAGGCGGCGAGCGTGATCGCAACCCAATTTTGGCTCATGAACTGCTCGACTGTCACAGATTTCTTCCCCGATATTCCAAGGGGGGATACACAAATTACAATGATTATAAAATTGAATAATAATATTACATTATGTTATTATTTGAACATAGACATAGTTACCTTTAATTTTGCCCGCCGTCGGTATCCATATAGAATTTCCTATGCGCCGCGTTCTCCAACAAATTCAACTCCGGCATCTGATTAGTGGCATGACGTGTTCACCAAAATCTGAAATTCCACTCTCAAAATCGGGCCAGCTAAATAGCATCCCGTCAATGCCAGTTTCCGCTGCTATTTCGTCAATACGTATTGCCAGCGTTTCGGGGCTGCCACAGATGGCGGGTATTCCCATAAACGCCATATTGCCTTCTTCAAGTCCGAGAGAGAGGCCAGATTTTAGTCGCTCCGCAATCCCGCCAGCATTGGTGTCCATCGCTGCGCTGGCCATGATGTTTGCGATTGCCCCATGATCAGCCCCTGCCACAATGGCATCTGCCTGACGCTTCGCTTCGGCATCGGTCCGCGCCACGATCATATGGAGCAACGCATAGGTACCCACACGCCGGCTGCTTGCCGCCGCCGCTACTCGTACATTTTCAACGATCGATTTCAGTGCCTCTGGGTGCGCTATCACGAAATTCTGGTCTCCCATCTCGGCTGTGAAAGCGATACCCTTCGGGCTTTGTCCGGCGCATACAATAGGTATGTGGTGCTCTGGCCTCGGCTGCACACTGCACTGGTCGAGCTGAAAAAATTCTCCTTTGAAACTGGCTTGGCCATCCTTCCATAGCGCCTGAAGTATCGTCAGATATTCTCGCGCGTAATCATAGCGTCGATCATAATAGTCATCGCCAGGCCACAGCCCCATCTGCGTATATTCAGGCTTATTCCAGCCAGTTACAATATTAAGCCCGCAGCGCCCCTCACTAATATCGTCAATTGTAGCAATCATGCGTGCAACAACGGGCGGATGTGCACTGAGTAATGTTACGCTAGGAAAAAGACCAATGCGATTAGTTTCGGCTGCCAGCGCTGACATCAGAGTAAAGCTCTCCAAACAGGCATCCCAGTAGCCTGTTTCCCCGCCAAAACCTCTAAATTTCATCATGGAAAGCACAAAATCGAGACCTACTCGCTCCGCTTCCAGCGTGATAACCTTATTGTGCGCATAAGTCGGCAAATAGATTGGGCTCCCTTTCGAAGGAATATAACCGTTACTGCCATTCGGCAGAAATACACCGAATTTTAAACTATGTCTCCCCTCGCTGCATAATGTTTTTTAGGGGCCTTTTCTGCAATTCTATGCGTTCTGACATACCTAGTTACCTTTATTTTTGCGCGCCCCAGAGCCACCCTTATCATAGTAAACAAGGTTTTCAGCTAACGACGCTGAGCCCCAAGCTAACGTTATTACTGCAATTGCAATTTTTACCGTTTTCATAAAGCCTCTCAATACTTACTACATGTCTATCATGTTTGTTTAAAGGGGCAATTGTAACTGCTTCGGTTCGATCAATCGAGCAGAATAATATGTAAGAAGGAACTGTGGGTCCCATCAGCCAGAATAGGGGGCGCCTCTCCTATGGGAGATTTCGCAGTATAAAAAATTTCGTGCGAAGGTAGCCCGTGATAATCACGCAGCGCTCGGCCCTACCCCCCTCCCCTTGGGTTCCCGCAATTACGGCAACTAGTCTGCCTTGAGTCGCATCGAACCTGCCGCAGGGCCAAGCAGCCCCCAGTCCTAGCAATTCCATCCCGATGCCAACGCCCAGTGGTGGTCTTTCCCCGATGGTGGGCGATTTGCCGACAGAGAAACATCTCCCCGTAGCTGATGCGGTAAGGCTGCGTGATGCTATGGCAGCCCTAGCACCAATCGTATCGGGGAGCGGATATGGTAACGTTCTTTCAATGATATATTTTATACTTATAAAACAAAAGATATTGGCGGAGAGATAGGGATTCGAACCCTAGGTACCGTCACCGGCACGCCGCATTTCGAGTGCGGTGCTTTCGACCACTCAGCCATCTCTCCGCAGATCCAAGAGGCTGGTCATTACCGAAAAAACGGCGCGCCCCTGAGACAGAGCGGGGCCATTAACTGAAGTTTTTCACTTTGCCAAGCTTCAAGGTTGATTTGCGCATCGGAAGATATGATAATGCAAATATGAACGATAAAATTCCCCTCCCTGAAATCGCTGAAGCCGCATTTTCCATTGGCGCCGTCGTGCGCCACCGGATCTTTGATTTTCGAGGGGTGGTGTTCGACATCGACCCTGTCTTTGCTAATAGCGAAGAATGGTATCAGTCCATACCCGAGGCGGTACGTCCTGAGAAACAGCAGCCCTTTTATCATCTGTTCGCTGAAAATGGGGAGAGCAGCTACATTGCGTATGTCAGCCAGCAAAACCTGTTGCCGGATCATAAACAGGGTCCGATCCATCATCCCGGTATTGATGCCGTGTTTGAGGGGTGGACTGGCAATCAGTATCAGCTGAAACGGTTAATGCGTCAGTGACTTTCTTGCGGCATCGCGGCGATCCAGTCGCGTAGCAAGCCGACGCCCTCTTTATGGACCGTTGAGCGGCCGAGTTCAGGCATGGCTATGCCGTGGTCGGTGCTTTCCATGCGCGCAACGAGAATAGATTGGTCGGGTCGTCCCGGTGCAATGATGAAATCAAGATCACCACTTGCCCTGCCCGCTGCTACAGACCGTTTGTCAGCTTCAGCTGAAAGTCGAGATGGGCCCTTGCTTTCGCTAGAATGACGGCTTGCTTAATCGATTTTTAATGCTGCAAGGACTTCACAATGTCTTCGCACATCTTCTTCGCATCGGCGAGAAGCATCATGGTTTGATCCATGTAGAACACGTCATTGTCGACGCCAGCATAGCCAACGCCGCCCATGGAACGCTTAACGAAGAACACGGTCTTTGCCTTGTCGACATCAAACACCGGCATCCCGTAGATTGGTGATGTCTTGTCGGTTTTCGCCGCTGGGTTCACAACGTCATTTGCGCCAATGATGAAGGCAACATCGGCTTGCGCAAATTCGCTATTGATATCCTCAAGCTCAAACACTTCATCATAAGGCACCGATGCCTCGGCCAGCAGAACGTTCATGTGGCCTGGCATACGCCCCGCAACTGGGTGGATGGCGTATTTTACGCTCACACCCTGTTTTTTCAGGACATCCGCCATTTCACGAAGGGCATGCTGCGCCTGCGCAACCGCCATACCGTAACCGGGCACGATGATAACGCTTTCCGCCTGCTGCATCATATACGCAGCATCTTCAGCAGATCCACGCTTCCATGGGCGCTGTTCCTTGGCCTCGCCGCTAGAAACAGCCGCCTCCGCACCAAAGCCGCCAGCGATAACGCTAATGAAGCTGCGGTTCATGGCCTTGCACATGATATATGACAGAATGGCACCCGACGAACCGACGAGCGCGCCCGTGATGATCATCGCTGTATTATGCAGCGTGAAGCCCATCGCGGCGGCAGCCCAACCGGAGTAGCTGTTCAGCATCGACACCACGACAGGCATATCTGCGCCGCCGATCGGGATGATGAGCAAAAAGCCGATGAGGAACGCAAGCGCGGTAACGGTCCAGAAAATCCAAGGGCTTTGGTCAACGGTGAAATAGCCGATGAGACCAAGGATCGCTGCTAAGGTCCCTAGGTTTATAATGTGGCGCAGCGGCAAGAGGATCGGTGCGCCCGACATTTTGCCAGCGAGTTTCAGGAATGCGATGACCGACCCCGAAAATGTGATGGCACCAATGGCGATGCCCAAGCCCATTTCAACGCGGCTAACCGGGTTAATTTGGCCATCTTCACCTGCGATGCCAAAGGCAGCGGGGTTAAGAAACGCGGCAGCAGCAACAAGCACTGCGGCCATGCCAACAAGCGAGTGGAACGCGGCCACGAGCTGAGGCATATCGGTCATGGCGATTTTGCGTGCCGTAACCCAGCCAATGCCGCCACCGATAGCGATGGCACCAAGAATTTCTGGCAGCGATGCGACATCGTGCGTTACAAAGGTTGTGACAACAGCGATAACCATGCCGGCCATGCCGAACCGGTTACCGCGCTGCGACGTTGCCGGCGACGACAGCCCGCGCAGAGCCAAAATGAAGAATACGCCCGAAATCAAATATGCGAGCATGACCCATGCGGGGGGAGCAGTATGTTCCAACTTAACGCTCCTTTTTCTTATACATCGCAAGCATGCGTGCTGTCACAGCAAAGCCGCCAAAGATGTTTACGCTCGCGAGCGCAATTGCAATTAGACCAAGCCATTTAGCAGTAGGCGATCCCCCTGCTGCTCCGGCAATTAACGCACCAACGATGATGACTGAAGAAATTGCGTTCGTAACGGCCATCAATGGCGTGTGGAGCGCAGGTGTTACTGACCAGACGACATAATAGCCCACAAAACAGGCCATCACGAAGATGGATAAGATTGAAATAAAGTCCATTATGCCCCCTTACGCCAACAGGCGTTCATTCACGACCTTGCCATCTTTGGTCAGGCGAATTGCTCCGGTAATTTCATCGTCATCGGGCAAGACAGGCTTGCCAGCTTCTTTGTCCCAAAAGGCCGACAGGAAATTGAACAGGTTGCGCGCATAAAGCGCCGATGCGTCCGCCGCCAAATGGGCTGGCGTATTGCTGTAGCCGACGATTTTCACGCCGTGCTTCATGACGATTTCGTCAGCTTTTGAGCCTTCGACATTGCCGCCCTGTGAAACCGCAAGGTCAAATATCACTGAGCCCGGCTTCATGCTCGCGATTTGCGCGTCCGACACCAAACGCGGTGCTGGACGACCAGGAATTAGCGCTGTTGTGATAACAATATCCTGCTTCGCAATATGCGCAGACACGAGCTCGGCCTGAGCTGCTTTATACTCATCGGACATTTCGGTTGCGTATCCGCCAGCGCCCTCACCTTCGATGCCGGCGACATCCTCAACGAAGATCGCCTTGGCGCCTAAGGATTCAATCTGCTCCTTGGTTGCCGAACGCACGTCAGTAGCAGACACCTGAGCGCCCAAACGGCGCGCCGTGGCGATCGCCTGAAGCCCTGCCACACCAACGCCCATGATAAACGCCTTGGCTGCGCTTACTGTTCCGGCGGCGGTCATCATCATTGGAAAGGCACGGCCGTAAACCGACGCGGCTTCGATCACAGCCTTATATCCCGACAGGTTCGACTGCGATGACAGTATGTCCATCGATTGCGCGCGCGTGATGCGCGGCATGAATTCCATCGCCAGCGCTTCCACACCAGCCTTGGCATAATCGTCGATACGGCCACGCTGGCCAAAGGGGTCAAGCCCCGCCACCAGCCACGCGCCAGACTTCATGCCCTTCAGCGCTTCGGGGTCTGGCCCTTGAACACCCAAGACAATGTCCGCATCCTTCAACACAGACTCCAGTTTCTCGACCATAGCGCCAGCAGCTTCATAGTCGCTGTCACAGATGGACGCACCTGCACCCGCTTCTGTCTCGACAGAAACAGTCGCACCCAGTCCAATGAATTTCTTAACGGTTTCGGGCGACGCAGAAACGCGGGTTTCGCCTGGGGTGGTTTCCCTCAGTACAGCGATCTTAACCACTTAAGCCGCGCGACTTGCGATGATCAGAACGACAAGCGCCGTGACAGCTGCCGATACCACCGTGCCCCATTTAAAAAGGGTGATGAACTTCGAATACGTCTCTTTTGCAGGTTCAAGGTCGTGATCGTTTGTCAAAACAGCCTCCATATAAACTTTTATTACATGGAGGCCTTAACCGCTCATTTTCCAATGCTCAAGCGTGATGAACAAAGAAAATATCGTCACTGCCTAACCGGCTCTTTATCCGCTCGCTTCACCAAAGCCTTTAAACGACCATTATAGCTCTCGCATGACCGAGGTTGCGCGCCAGCTGGGTATCAGCCGGTCAACCTTGCACTGAGTGCGTTCTGATCAGGGGACAAGCGACGCCGCTTAAGAGGCCTTGCCCAACAAAGCTTGGGTAACCCAAAAGCCCACAAGCGAAGCCGACCCCGTCAGAAATGTACCCCAAATGATATCAAGCACGGTCACTTTCGTGCTCCACACCTTCAAAGTTGCGTAGTTCGTCAGATCATAAGTCATGTAGCAAAAGAAGCCGAGCAGCGCGCCCCAAACAATCGCCGTCTGCCATTTGCCCGTGAGCAAAGCCGGCCCGACAGCGAAGATCATCATCCCCAAAATATATAGCAGATAAAAAATAACCGCTGGCCCCAAACGGAAGCCATTCTTCATCATCATTTCGCCAATCTCAGGCTGGTAAAGCCGTGTGTACATGCTGCGCAGCCAGACGCTGTCGATAACTGCAAACGCGAGACCCGTTGCGATATAACCAACCAAATATTTCATAAACATAATATACTCTCCTCGAACCTGCCAAAGCTGCCTGTGAATGCCTCACGGGTCAAGGTGGCCAAATAGCTATAGGTTACATTGTCGCTGTTAACGCTGCATCGCGTAGGCCGCGCCAAACCTGAATAGCTTGCACGGTTTCGGCTACGTCATGCACACGCACGATATGCGCGCCTTGCTCTACTGCCTTCATGGCGACGAAAATCGACCCGCCAAGGCGGCTCCCTGCGTCCGCTTCGTTCGATAGCGCCCCAATCAAGCGCTTGCGGCTCGCCCCAAACAATAACGCGCAACCCAAGGCGTGGTACATTGCGAGATTGTTGATGATCGCCAAATTCTCGCTCAGGGACTTCCCAAAACCAATACCCGGATCAACCAATATCTTGTCGCGTGAAATGCCGGCCGCCTCGACTGCAGCAATGCGCTGTTCAAGCCAGTCAAACACGTCGTATACGACATCCTTATAGATGCCGTCCTTATGCGGATCGCTGCTTTGGCTTGGCGCGTGCATCAGGACTATAGGAACGTCGCTAGCGCGCGCTACGTCTAAAGCGCGGTCGTCATATAAGAACGCCGAAATGTCGTTGATCATAAAAGCGCCCGTTTGCACAGCACCCTCCATCACCAATGCTTTGCGCGTATCGATTGAAATTGCGGTACCTGCACCCGCCAACCTGCGGATGACCGGATCGACGCGCGCCAGTTCGTCACCTTCCCAGACCAATGCAGCACCGGGACGTGTAGATTCACCGCCTACATCAATGATAGCGGCGCCCGCGGTCGACATTGCAAACGCGGCCTCGACTGCGATTTCGGGCTCAAAGTTCTTGCCGCCGTCTGAAAAGCTGTCGGGTGTTGCGTTTATGATGCCCATCACTTGCGGTTGATCAAACCGGATGGTGCGCGCACCCATGTACAGCGCAGCGCGAGGGGACGTTATATGTGCCAGCAGAAGCGCGCAGCGTTCGCGGTGCGCGTGAGACAGCGTCGCCGTAAAATCAGTCCACTCATGAACAGCTATCAGCCGCCGATGTGTGGCTGTTGCAGCGCGCTCGATATATTCGATTTGTGAGAACCAAAGCATGGTTCCTGCAAGTCGCAGGCTTTCCCCGTCGTGCCGTTGTGGGCTCTCCACAAAGCCGGAAGGACGAAGATAGATTTGGGTCACGGCTCGGTAGCGAGCAAATAGGTTTGGCGCAGATCGTCAATCGGTTTCATTGCGCCATCGGCGGCAGCATAATGCCAATAGGTCCATCCATTGCAGCTTGGCGCATTTTGGATAGTCGAACCCACTTTATGAATGGAACCATCTACAACGCCGCAAATGACGGACCCGTCCGCCCGAACCGTCGCCTCAAAGTTCCGCTTCCGATCAAACAACTTCGTGCCGGGGTTCAAATAGCCGGCCTCAACCAACTGACCGAAGGCGACCTTTGGCGCAGACTTTGGCGACTGCATGGTCTTGATCGCGCTTTCGTCCAGCGGCAAAGCAGCGGCGATGCGCTCTTCGGCCACTTCACAGTAAACGTCTTCACGTTCGCAGCCAATCCAGTCACGGCCAAGACGGCGTGCGACCGCGCCTGTTGTGCCTGTTCCAAAAAATGGATCAAGGACGACGTCACCGGGCTTCGTACAGGCGAGCAATATGCGATACAGCAATGCCTCAGGCTTTTGCGTCGGGTGCGCCTTCACGCCATTGCGCTTCAACCGCTCCTGTCCGCCACAAATGGGGATAAGCCAATCGGACCGCATCTGCAGCTCGTCATTCAGCGTCTTCATCGCGCGATAGTTGAACGTATATTTCGACTTTTCGCTCTTTGACGCCCAAATCAAGGTTTCATGCGCGTTGGTGAAGCGGGTGCCTTTGAAATTTGGCATCGGGTTGGACTTGCGCCAGACGATATCGTTGAGGATCCAATATCCAGCATCTTGCACAGCCGTGCCGACGCGGAAAATATTATGATAGCTGCCAATGACCCAAAGCGAGCCATTTGGCTTTAAAATGCGGCGCGCTTCGGCCAGCCATGCGCGTGTGAATTTGTCATAAATGGCAAAGCTTGCAAACTTGTCCCAGTCATCGTCAACAGCGCTGACTTTGCTATTGTCGGGGCGCAACAAGTCGCCACCAAGCTGCAGATTATATGGCGGGTCGGCAAAGACCATATCAATCGAGCAATCTGGCAGTGAGCGCATGGCCTCAATACAGTCCATCCGCAGTATTTGATTGCGCGGCAGTTCAGGTGCCGGTGCCAGCATTGCTTTTGTTGCTGGTCTAATTTTCTCAATAACACCCATTGCCTGCTCCTTCTGGCGCTTACCACACCGCGATGATTCAGTGCGGGCTCTGGGTCAAGGGCGTTGATCGCAAGCGAATCCTGGCCACGTTCCGCAAAAAGCGATCATCTAGGCGGAACGAAACGAGTCCGGCACAAGATGTGGAGTCTGGCGAATCTTTGGAGACTCAACACCTAGTGGTGTTGCCCGAAGGGCTCACTGGCCAAATAAAATTATAGCAAAACCATTTGAGACACCGGCGCGAAGCTTTTCCGGTGCAAAAGCGTCGGCCCATGCGCCCGAAGCGCTGCAAGATGGTCTGGCGTGCCATAGCCTTTATTCTTTTCCCAACCATATTGCGCATGCTGCTGTGCAGCCGCACACATCAGCCGGTCACGATGTTCTTTGGCAATGATTGATGCTGCTGAAATACACGGCTCAATGGCGTCGCCGCCAACAATTGCCCGGGCATTCCAGCGCCATTCGGGGCGTCTACCGGCGGGTGTCATATTGCCGTCGACCAACACCTCAAGGGGGTCGAAGCCAAGCTTTGCGCATAAGGCATCGACGGCCAAGGTCATGGCAAGCATCGTCGCGCCAAATATGTTCAGGCGGTCAATATCCTCAACGTCAACCACCCCAACGGCCCATTGGCAGCGGCGCTTAATCGTTGCTTCAAGTTCGGCACGCCGCGCAGCCGTGAGCTTCTTGCTGTCATCCAGGCCTGAGGGACGCGGCTTACATAGAAGCACGGCCGCCGCGACGACAGGGCCTGCCAGCGGCCCACGCCCTGCCTCGTCCACACCGACAATCACATCCGCCACGCCGGATAGCGGCGGTTCTCGCCTGCACTGTAGAGGCAAACCATATTTCCGGCGGGATCAAGCAACTTTGCTTCACGCCAGCCCCAGCTTTCATCCTGCGGCTTCTGTTCGAAGGCATAGCCTTGACTGGACAGCTCGGTGACCCAAGCATCGAGCCGCTTGCTTTCGAAATACACCACAGTTGATGTCGCAATATCGTCACTTTGGTGGACGGAGAGGGTCACGCCATTGGGCACTTCAAACCGTGCATAACCATTGCCCGGGCTGTCGACTATCTGCTGAAGCCCAAGCGTCTTGTAGAAATCCACCGAGGCCGCATAATCACGGCATCCCACAGCGACGTGATTGAGCGACGGGCCTGCGACCATTGCGTCCTCACGCACCGATTGGTGCCCCATTGGGCCATGCCCTTGCCCAAGACCCGGCGCATCACGCAGGGCAAGCCGCACGAATAGACGTGCGCGTGCGATGGCGGGCACAAGCTCCATCCCCTGCCCCAAGCCAATTGCGATAGCGGAGGCCAGCGTGCACCCTGTACCATGCGTGCTGCGCGTTTGGATCCGTTGGTTACTCCAGCTTTCGCTTTGCCCCAGCGCGAGGTGGAGTTCGTCGATGATGTCATCGCCTTCCGCATGTCCGCCCTTAATCAGCAACGGAATGCGCCGCGCAAGCAACGCATCTTTGCCACCCAAAGCCTTAAGCTCAGGCAAATTGGGCGTAGTCAGAGTTGCAAGCCCCATAAGCCTTTCAAACGCGGCGATGGTATCCGCATCCGCCAGCACAGCTCCGCTGGTCGAGATCATGACGGGATCGAATATGATTGGGCAAGAAAGCTCCGACAGACTGTCCGCCACCGCATGCGCAGTCTCGGCATTGCCAATCATACCGATTTTGACTGCGTCCACGCCAATGTCGCCGACGACGGCACTGATCTGATCCATGACCATTTGCGTGGGGATCATATGCACCGCATCGACCCCAAGCGTATTTTGCGCGGTAATCGCGGTGACCGCCGTCGATGCATGACCCCCAAGCATGGTGACGGTTTTAATATCCGCTTGAATTCCCGCCCCGCCGCCGCTGTCGGAGCCAGCGATAATCAAAATGCGAGCGGGCGTGCCTTTAGCCATCAGGATGCAGCGGCCCTGACGGCGTCACATATGCTGTCAACAATCCGCTCGACCTGAACGGCATTGTCACCTTCTGCCATCACGCGAATAACGGGCTCTGTTCCCGATGGGCGAATAACCAAGCGGCCATTGCCAGCCAGCTCCGCTTCCGCCTTTGCAATCACCGTCTGGACGTTCGCATTGTCGAGCGGCTTGCCACCTGAAAAGCGCACATTTTTGAGCAATTGGGGGACGGGATCAAACAGGTGTAGTACCTCGCTTGCCGGCTTTCCGCTGGCGACGAGCTGGGTAAGAACCTGCAACGCCGCGATCGTGCCATCTCCTGTCGTGGCGTGGTCCAGCATGATCATATGGCCTGATTGCTCACCGCCCACATTGATACCGTGCTTGCGCATTTCTTCAAGGACATAGCGGTCGCCAACCTTCGCGCGGATGAGGCGCAAATCTTGGCTCTCAAGATAGCGTTCAAGGCCAAGGTTGGACATCACGGTCGCGACGATCCCGCCGCCAGTAAGCTTGCCGCTGCGGCTCATAGCGGAGCCAAGCAGCGCCATGATCTGATCGCCGTCGACCACGCGGCCATGTTCGTCCACAACGATAAGCCTGTCTGCATCACCATCAAGCGCGATACCAATATCCGCGCCCGCAGCCACCACGGTCTCCTGCAACGTTGCGATATGTGTAGATCCCACCTTGTCGTTGATATTCTTGCCATTTGGTTCAATGCCAATCGGCGTCACTTTCGCGCCAAGCTCCCAAATCGCGGTCGGCGCTACCTGATAAGCGGCTCCGTTGGCGCAATCTAGCACCACATGCAGTCCGTCAAAACGGATATGTTCAGGCACCGAAGCTTTTACCGCGTGAATATAACGCCCACGGCTATCTTCAATACGGCGCGCACGCCCGACGTCAGCCGCATCAGCCAGACCAACCGGCACATCCAGCAAAGCCTCAATTGCCAATTCATCGGCATCCGATAATTTGAACCCATCAGGCCCGAATAGCTTGATACCATTATCTTCGTAGGGATTGTGGCTGGCGGAAATCATGACGCCCAAATCTGCGCGCATCGAGCGAGTCAGCAAGGCCACGGCAGGCGTCGGGATCGGGCCAAACTGAACCACATCCATACCGACACTGGTAAAGCCCGCCACCAACGCATTTTCGATCATATAACCCGACAGGCGGGTGTCCTTGCCAATGACAACGCGGTGCCTATGCCCCCCGCGCAGAAAATGTGTGCCCGCTGCTTGGCCGACTTTCATTGCCATTTCCGGCGTCATAGAGCCGACGTTGCTCCGCCCCCTAATGCCGTCAGTTCCGAAATATTTGCGCGCCATTTTTGTTCCTGCTCTTTTGCGCGTCCAAATTGATTTTTTCGCGCTGATTAGCCTCTCCCTTGCATAGGGAGCGACTGGCTGGCAAGACCCGTCGCTATGTCAAATGCTACTCGCATTCTTCTCGCGCTCCTCATCGGTCTTGCCCTTGGAGTTTTCGCCGCCGCGCAAGCCCCCGTCATTGGGGTGCAAATTGCCTATTGGCTCGACATTGTCGGCTCACTTTGGCTCAATGGCCTGCGGATGACGGTCGTACCACTCGTGGTAGCGTTGCTCGTTACCGGCATTGTAAAAAGCGCCGAAGCAGCGCGCGCGGGGCCGATGGCGGCACGCACCGTGTTTTGGGTAGTGTGCCTTATGGTTGTCTCAGCCGTCTTGGGCGCGGTGCTTACGCCTGCTTTGCTATCCCTATGGCCGATGCCAGCGGAGAGCGCCGCTGCGTTGCGGGCGGCACTCACAACGGTTCCCGCTGTCGCGGAACAGCCGCCATTACGTGATTTTATCGTCGCGCTGGTTCCCACAAATCCCATATCTTCGGCGGCAAATAATTCGATCCTGCCGCTTTTAATCTTCACGCTGGTTTTTGCATTTGCAGTGACCCGCCTTGCGCAAGGGCCACGCGTGCAAATGGCTGGGTTTTTTAGCGCGCTTGCCGACGCGATGGTCATCGTTATCGAGTGGGTGCTGAAACTTGCACCCATTGGCGTATTCGCTCTGGCCTTTGTTGTCGGGGCCAGATCTGGGCTCGCGGCCTTAGGGGCCGTTGCGCACTATATCGTCACAGTTTCTATTGTGGGCATCATTGTGGGGGCTTTCGCATATCCGATAGCCGTTTTCGCCGGCAAGGTACGCCTCGGTGAATTTGTCAGGCAAATCGCGCCTGTTCAGGCATTCGCGGTGTCGACCCAATCGTCGCTCGCAAGCCTCCCGCTGATGCTGAAAAAGACCGAAGCACTTGGTGTTCGCGAATCTACTGCAGGTCTGGTTTTGCCTATGGCCGTCGCTCTGCTGCGTGTGACCGGACCAGCCATGAACTTGGCCGTAGCGCTGTATGTTTCAAACTGGTTCGGGGTTGAGCTCGACGCTTTCGACTATGGCTTTGCAATCTTCATTGCCGCTTTAACCTCGATGGGTGCCGTAAGCCTGCCCGGCTCGGTCAGCTTCGTCACTTCAATTGCACCCATTTGCTTAGCACTCGGCATCCCGATTGAACCACTGGCGCTGTTAATTGCCGTTGAGACGCTACCTGACATTTTCCGCACCACCGGCAATGTGCAGATGGACGTCGCTCTTGCCACCGTCATCGAAGCCCCCGAAAAGGAAAAAGCTAATGCACTATCGTGAACTCGGCCACGGACTGAAGGTATCTGCACTTGGCGTCGGCTGCATGCCGATGGTCCAAGGCGGGAATATCACTTATGGTAAAAATGCCGACCCCGATGAGGCTATTAAGACCATCCACCGCGCCATCGACCTTGGCATCAATTTTTTCGATACGGCACAAATCTACGGACCGTTCCAGAATGAGGAACTTGTCGGCCAAGCCATAAAGGGCAAGCGCGACGGGCTAATCATTGCCAGCAAATTCGGTTTCAAATTTGACGGCGGCAATATTGTTGGCGTGGACGGTTCATCCGCAAATGCAAAGTCAGCGGTTGAAGGCATATTGAAGCGATTGGGTATCGACTGCCTCGACTTATATTATCAACACCGCGTTGACCCCAGCATCCCTATCGAAGAGACGGTCGGCGCGATGGCCAACCTCATAACCGAAGGCAAAATCAAACATATTGGGCTGTCCGAAGCTGGCGCCGAAACATTGCGTCGCGCCGCTGCCGTTGCGCCGATTTCGGCGTTGCAGAGCGAATATTCGCTGTGGGAACGCGATATTGAGGAAGAAATCCTACCGACTTGTCGCGCGCTTGGTATCGGCTTTGTCCCTTACTCGCCGCTTGGTCGTGGGTTTTTGACCGGCGCATTCCGGAACCTTGGCGAACTACCGGAGAATGACTGGCGGCGACAGGACCCCCGTTTTCAGGGTGATAATTTTGCGACCAATCTCGCGATTGTCGATATTGTGGGCGAGATTGCAGCCAAGCATGAAGCGTCCCACGCGCAAATCGCGCTGGCTTGGATATTGGCGCAAGGCAACGACATTGTTCCGATCCCCGGTTTCAAGCGGCGGGTCACGATGGAAGATAGTGCAAAGGCAAGCGACGTCACGCTCGACGCCGATGACCTCGCCACACTTGACCTAGCCGCTCCACGCGGCGGAACGTCCGGGCCGCGTTATGGCGAGCGGGGTATGAAAATGGTCCGGCTTTAAACGCCGATCCACCGAAAGAGACCCGCTCCAACAACACCCCAAACAGGGTGCGCCCAAGTCGCGACTGCCCAAAGCAATAGACCTGCAATCCATGGTCCGACCCCGACGCTTAACAAGCCTGCGGGGCGGACTATGAATTGCGTGCGGCGGATCCAAGCCGCCCACTGACCACCCAACATTGCGCGCTTTTTCATCTCCTGTGCCTTCGAACCGGCCAGAGCGAGGAAAATCAGACTACCCATAAAGATAAAGTTATCGGGTCGCGGTGCCACCAGAATATGCGCGATACCCCATAGGGCAAAACCCCACATCATGGGATGACGTGTCACCTTAAACACGCCAAATGGCGGTTGCGCTGCAAAGGCAGCGGGGACGCCAGGTAGTGACGGGTTACGAATGAACGATCCTGACAGCAACACTGCGGCGATTAAAGTCAGCAAACTTGCAACCACCCAGATGCCATCGCCAACGGCCCAAAGACCCCCTGCCTTGGGCGCACGACCAAATTCGACGACCATCCACACAAATGTTACAAGCGACACAGCGGAATAGACGAGCATGAAGCCCTTTGGCCCAAAGCGTTGCACAAGAGGTACGCGCAATGGATGCGACATGAGGAAATGTGTTCCGACAAACAAAAGGCTAGCGGAAGTTAGAGCTAGATAACTGATCATAACCGATGCTTCCGCCTCCCAATATTGCCGTTAAAACCTTTCATCTCATCAGCGGTCATACGCCTTTGGTAAATCGCCTTCAGTTGGTCGCGCATAACGATCACGGAGGCGATTCTGACGATTGGTGAGTGGTTGCTCCACCCCGTCAATGAACACCGTTGTAGCCGCGCTGGAGAGCTCCAGCGGGTCGCCGTCCCAGATGACGACATCTGCGGCTTTACCGGCTTTCAAGCTCCCTAAACGGTCACCCACGCCCATAATATCTGCTGGAACCGAGCTAATCGCGGCAAATGCCTCATCCCAAGTCAGTCCCGTTGCGTCGGGCACAAATTGCAGACTGACAATATTGCCTGCATATTGCGTGGTATAACGCAGTTGGTGGGAATCGCGATCATTGATCATGCCAATCGCAACCTGAACGCCCGCGTCCTTCATACGTCCAATATTGCTCTGCGTTGCACCGAGCATTTCGAACGTTACAGGCAAATCATTGAGCGCCGATGCAATAACCGGGACCCCAGCCTCTACCAGTTGGGGAGCAATCCGCCAACCTTCGCTCGCGCCGACAAAAACTATCTTCACCGAAGGAAAATCGCGTTTCAGCTCGATCAAGCGCAGCATGTCATTGGCGCCTTCAACGTGGATCAACAAACGCGTTTCGCCACGAAGCACATTCAGCAGCGCCTTTGCGTCTTCGGCCTTCAATAACTCATCATCGAAATTACCACGGCCAGCGGCATAATCCTGCGCCTCACGCAGCATGGCGCGGAAATGCAGATGCGTTCCCGCACGGCTTCCGCCCGAGAGCGCGGATCCGTCCTCACCAAATTCAGCAAATTGGAAGGCGCGTGCCTTGGTCACTGGATTTGAGTCAGCGCCCAAATCAGCAATGGCGCCCTGCCCTGCAAAAATGCTCTCTGCGGCCTCAGGTGCGACCACGGCGCGGGTAACACCTGCAGCGCGGTTAACGGCGAATGGCGAACGAAACGGATCGATCGCCGGGGCAACATCGATCGCCGCGGAAAATCCGCTTTTGCCGCCGCTTTTGTCGTTGGTGCCCTTAACGGCGTCGACTTCAGACAGACCAAGCCGCGTAAAGCCTGCAAAAACACCGGGGGTCACCCACTTGCCCTTTGCATCTATCCGGCGGGCTCCAGCCGGTACGGCGACACTCATACCAACGGCAACGACATTCCCGTCGCGGATGATAACTGTACCCCCGTCAATTGGCGCAGTGCCGTCACCGACCACAACTCGGCCACCCGTGATTGCAATTGTTTCGGCCACAGCCGGTGTTGCGAATGCTGCCAATGCAGCAGCGGCGCAGAGGAAATGCCTCATTTCACATCTCCTTCACCTGGTTGGCCAAGCTCGAAATCGCTGACCGGACGTATTTTGGGGTTGCTTGCATCAAACATCAACGCGCCGTCGATCCACACCTTGTCTGGCCGCGCATACACGCTCAGCGGGTTGCCGTTCCATAAAACGAGATCGGCCATTTTGCCGGGCTTTAGGCTACCTGTCTTATCTGCGATACCAAGCGCCTTTGCGGGATTGTAGGTCAGCCATTTGATGACCTCAGCATCACTGATGTTGATACCCATCCGGCGGCCGTCGGCTTGCGCCTTTGCAGCTTCTTGGTTCAATCGCTGGATCTGATTTTCATCGTCCGAATGGATAATGACGCATGCCCCCGCATTTTGAAGAATGGCGGCATTTTCAGGGATTGCATCATAGGCCTCCATCTTGAAGCCCCACCAATCCGCCCATACTGCTGAACAAACCCCATTATCACGCAACAGGTCAGCAATCTTGTAGCTTTCCACCGCATGATGGAACGTCGAAACGGTGTAACCAAACTCCTTCGCCATATCGAGGACGAGCGCCATTTCGTCGGCGCGGTAGCAGTGGTTCTGGATCGAGATGTCACCATCCAATACGCCAGCAAGCGTTTCAAGGCCCAGATCGCGTGTATATTCTTTGCCGCTATCGCGCTTTTTTTTATACTCCTGCGCCTTGATCCATGTTTGCCGATTGACGGCGATATTGCCCATGCGCGTTGATGGCATCCGCCCCTTGCTGCCATAAACCCGCTTCGGATTTTCTCCACAGGCCATTTTCATACCATAAGGTGCGTCAGGGAACTTCATGCCCTGTACAGTACGGGCATAGACGTTTTTCAGGACTACTGACCGGCCACCCATAAGGTTCGCTGAACCCGGCAATATCTGCAACGCCGTCACGCCGCCATTGGCGAGCGCACGGCTGAAACCGGGGTCTTGCGGCCATACGCTATGTTCGGCCCATACTTCGGGCGTTGTGGGCGATGTGGCTTCGTTGCCATCGCTATGCGCCTCAACTGATGGCGTGGGATAGTCACCCAAATGAGAGTGAATATCGATGATGCCGGGCGTTACAAACTTGCCTGTGCCATCTAACATATTGACGCCCGCCGGAATAGCCGTATCCGGGCCGCCAACGCTGGTAATCTTGCCGCCGGACATGAACACCACGCCATTGTCGATCTTGCCGCCTTCGCCATCATATACGGTGACGTTTCGAATGGCCGTGGCAACTCCTGGATAGGCTTTGTAGGTCGACGGGAACGGCGCGGGCAGCTTTTCCGCTGGCTTTGCCACCGGTGTTGCAGACGCGGTCTTTGGACCTTCGGCATTGGAACACGCCATCAGGGCCAGAGGAAGCACAAGATAAGCACTGCGCCATGCGTTCGATATTGCCATAAATTAACTCCGATTTTTAGATTGAGCTCCAGCAGCAAAAGCTTCCCTGCTTAAGCTTGGCCTTCGACAGGGCCATCGTCACGCAAGCTGTCGAGGTGCATCAGTTTCTTAATCAAAGGCGAAATCACGACAACAGCGATACCAACGCCAATCGCAATCCAGCCTATCTGGCTGTACACAGCCATCACAACTTCACGTCCTGCGCCCTCTCCAGACGCAGCTTCCGAACCCGTAGCTGCTGAAATCAAACCGGCAGCAAAATTGCCAGTCGCCGATGCAAAAAACCATGTGCCCATAATCAGCGAAGCAAGGTGCACTGGTGCAAGGCGGTTCATTGCGCTCAGGCCCACAGGCGAAAGGCATAATTCGCCGGTCGTGTGGAACAGGTAAATGAGGAAGATGAACAATACGGGCACCATGCTATCGCCCGCAGCAGCCGAACCCGCCACCAAAACCAAAAAGCCAATGCCAAGCTGAACTATGCCTAAGCCGAACTTTGCTGGCGCCGAAGGTTCAAGCCCCTTGCGGCCCAGCGTTGTCCAAAGCCATGCAAACAGCGGAGCAAGTAAGACGATGTAAATCGCATTCAACGATTGGAAAACAGATGCTGGCACGCCAGAGCGATCCACATGTCGGTCCGTGAACAGGTTCAACGACGAACCTGCTTGTTCAAACAATGCCCAGAACAGGATCGACCCGATGATGAGGAACATCGCTGCAAAAATGCGGTCTCGATCGTGCGGCTCAAGTTTCCGGACCGCTGTCCACAAAACATAACCCACCAATATCGCGCCCGCAACACCAAGCAGACTGCCGACTACCGCCTGATTTTGGACAAGCCACCAGCAGATGACAACTGCGACAAGGCCAACGAGGTACAGCAGCCACTCTAGTTTGATACCCATTACAGGCTTGTTGAGAGCTTCAGGGTTCCATGGTTCACCACGGCCCAGCAAAAGCGGCTTGAATATGATGAACACGATCAGGCCAAGCAACATACCAACGCCCGCAGCGCCGAAGCCGTAAGACCAGCCATATGTTTCACCCAGATATCCGCACATAAGCGAGCCCAAAGCGGCGCCCAAGTTAATACCCATGTAGAAAATCGTGTACGCACCATCGCGGCGGACATCCGTGCGCGGATAAAGTTGGCCAACGATTACGGAGATATTGGCCTTCAGAAAGCCTGTTCCCACGATAATGAACGCAAGCGCAAGCCAGAAGACATTCAGCGACGCTGCATCTTGCCCGCCTGCACCCTCAAAACCCATCAAAAGATGTCCAAAAGTTAGCAAGACGGCGCCATAGGTGACCGCTTTTCGTTGCCCAAGATAGCGATCCGCAAGATAACCACCTAGAACGGGCGTGATGTAAACCAATGCCGTATAAGCGCCGTAAATGACGCCGGACTTTTCATCCGAAAACAACCAATGCTTCGTCAGATAGAAAATGAGCAGTGCGCGCATTCCGTAATAGGAAAACCGCTCCCACATTTCAGCAAAGAATAATACAAAAAGCCCCTTGGGATGGCCAAGGAATGTCCCTGCCGCATCTCCATCTTGCGCATATGATGTCGCCATCGAGCGAACCCCTCATCTCTGTTATGTTTGATGCCCCCTTGATGGGAACAGTTGCAACGGAACCTACCGAAAAAACTGCGCCTGTGAAGAATTTTATTGCCGAAGAGGTCTAATTTCGTCGAAGGGAGCGGAATGTTCAACGATCTTTCTTCTGTAACCGCCTATTTAGAAACACGTCGCTCAGGTAAACCGCGCGACATGGTTACCCCTGGCCCAGACGCGCCAACGCTCGACCGGATCTTACAAACCGCAATGCGCACACCCGATCATGGGAAGTTATTCCCGTGGCGATTTGTCGAAATCACCGACCGCGAAGCTTTTGCCGAACTGCTTTCAAAGGCCTTCCTTGCTGCCAATCCAGATGCGCGGCCTGCACAAATAGACGCAGCGATAGCGACTGCGCGCATGGCCCCAACGCTTGTGTTCCTTATGTCTGCGCCCCAACCAAGCGCAAAAATCCCGCTTTGGGAACAACAATTGAGCGTTGGCGCAGCCGCCATGAACCTTATCCACACGGCACATGCGCACGGCTTTGTAGCAAGTTGGATTACAGGGTGGGCCAGTTACGATCCCATGGTTCGCGACAGCCTTTGTCTAGACGAGGAGAGGATCGCGGGCATGTTCTTTATCGGAACCCCTGCGCTTGCACTAGAAGAGCGTCCTCGGCCCATAGCCGGAGACATTATCCGTCAGTGGCCCTGACTAAAGGGATTTAGGCATGCTTGACGCGCCATAGTGTATTATGGCAGTAAGCATGCGATGAAAAACGATGAAAAGCCCGTCTACTTGAAATTGCGCGACGTGATTGCGGCTGCCATTCTTGATGGTAATTATAAAGAGGGTCAGCTACTCCCTTCCGTGCGCGCTTTCGCGGCAGATCAAGGTGCCAACCCCCTTACAGTGGCTAAGGCGTATCAATTGTTTCAAGACAGCGGCCTGGTAGACGTCAAGCGCGGCGTAGGCCTGTTCGTAGCCAGCGGCGCAACTGCGAAATTGCGCAGCTTTGAACGTGAAAATTTCGTGCAGAATATTTGGCCAGACGTGAAAGCGCAGATGCAGCGTGCGGGAATTGATCCGACAGAATTACTTGCGCTCAATTAGCCCCTGCAATTAAGGCTTAACGATACCGCTGAAGATAAAATTGCGAGAAGAATCAGCGCTATTCGTCTCCATCAAAGCAGCGGCAACCTTATTCACGCGCATGGCATCCGCGTTTCGGTGCATAATGTTGACGACTTGCTCATTGTTGCAAACGGAAATGAAGTGTTGATCCTACCGCGCGGCAGTAGCCAAAAAGTGCGCGATTTCCCAACAGACTAGCTATTCCGGTCGAATGTGAAGGGCGACATGCCTCTTTCGCGTTCGTTGAATACAAGCACGCGTCCTGCTGGCGGTGCGCTGCGCTGTGGACAATCAGGGCGGGTGCAGGCAGAGCAGCCAAGACCAATAGCGGTTGCGGCTCCGTTGTTAAGGTCAAGCCCACGCGCAGCTGCCAATGGCGCAGCTAACTTAGCATCAATACCAAGGCAAATGGCAAACTCTGCTTCAATTCCCCCGCTTACCGCGGTTTGTGGATGCACAGTTCGCGACAAAGTGAACCAGCGGCTTTGATCCTCCAGTTCGACCAGATGCGGCATAAGGGTTCCTGGCCGTGCAAATACAGTATGCACTTGCCATAAGGGGCATCGGCGATCCGTTTCCACCAATGGTGAGGCGCTTGCCCCAGCATAGCGTTTACTGCTCTGCCCCGCGCGATCAATCCGCAGCATGAAGAAAGGCAGACCACGCTGCCCTACCCTTTGCAATGTCGTTAGGCGGTGGGCAATCTGTTCAAAACCAGCGCCAAAGCGGCGTTGCAGCAACACGATATCATAGCCCGTTGCCTCGCATGCGCGCAGAAAACGCACGTAAGGCATCATGACGGCTGCTGCAAAATAACTACTCAAATGCCGCCTATACAGGCGTTCGGCAGCTCTTTCGGTAAAGGATGCACCAGTAACTAAAGCGTCAATTTCCGCCTTGGCTTCCAACATACCAAGTTGCAAGGCGGCCGCGAAAGTACGGCTGGCCGGGTCAAGGAGTTCAGATAGTTGAAGCTGCCGCGCATGAAGGTCGAGCCGCCGTAATCGGTCAGGCATGACATCAAATGGCAGAATGCGCATGGAAAGCTGATGCTTCACGCGTAATCGTTCGGTGATCGCGCCGTAAATGTCCGCATTAGCAAGGCGCAACTCGTCAGCAAGGCTCTCTGCTTGCGAGTCCAAATCGGCGAAATGGTTGCGCCAACGCTCAATTTCACGCCGGGCCGACGCAATAGCCTCTGGCTCGCCATGTCCACCAATTTGCCCGCCGCCTGCTCCGCCATACGACCCGCCCGACAGACGGTCAAAGGATCGGGCAAACGCCTCTGCTGCATCAGGGCTGGCAGCGATCCATTCTTCTACCTGAGCGCGGTCAATATCGAGGTCTGTAAACATAGGGTCGTTAAGCCTTCGGCGGATGGCATCCACCCCGCCGCCCGGGGTTGTGCCCGTTAACGTACGAGGATCGAAATCATAAGATTGGGCAAGTTTTAGAAGCAGCGTTGCCGTCAGCGGCCTCTGATTACGCTCAATCAAATTAAGATAAGACGGCGAAATTGCTAAGGCTTCAGCCATAGCACCTTGCGTTAAGCCATTGGCTCGGCGGATCCTGCGGACAGAATGCCCCGCAAATAACTTTTCTTCTGCCATGACCAACCTTTGTCAATAAAGTTACATAACGACAAACAAACGGTAGCTTATTCATACAATAATACAACAAATATTACAAAATTGACTCGTTATTCACATGGTTTGGGGTGAGGCACTAACGTCTATCCTCCCTTCGACAAAAAGGAATTGTCAATGTCGTACCAGTCACTCATCGCCGAAACCAACGCGCATATTTCTGCGCACAAGGGAACATGGGATTCCATCAGCGCGGAATCTGTAGCGCGGATGCAGTTGCAAAACCGTTTCCAGACCGGTCTCGACATTGCGCGCTATACGGCCGAGATCATGCGCAATGACATGGCTGCATATGATGCCAACCCTGCACAATATACGCAGTCCCTCGGTTGCTGGCACGGGTTCATAGCCCAGCAAAAAATGATCTCCATTAAGAAGCATTTTGGCACAACCAAAAAGCGGTATTTGTATCTGTCAGGTTGGATGATTGCAGCGTTGCGCAGCGAGTTCGGCCCCCTGCCCGATCAGTCGATGCATGAAAAGACCAGCGTACCAGCCCTCATCGAAGAACTTTACACCTTCTTGCGTCAGGCCGACAGCCGCGAACTCAACATTTTATTCCGTGACCTCGACGACGCCCGCAGCCAAAATGATGCGGCGCGCGAGGCGGCTACCATGGCTAAAATCGAAAACCACGAAACGCATGTCGTGCCTATCATTGCTGATATAGATGCAGGCTTTGGCAACGCCGAGGCCACATATCTTCTCGCTAAGAAAATGATCGAAGCCGGCGCATGCGCTCTGCAGATCGAAAATCAGGTTTCCGACGAAAAGCAATGTGGCCACCAGGACGGCAAAGTCACCGTGCCACATGAAGATTTCTTGCAGAAAATTCGCGCGTGCCGCTATGCGTTTCTTGAACTTGGTGTTCCAGACGGAATTATCGTTGCACGTACGGATTCGCTCGGTGCAGGCCTAACGAAGCAAATCGCCGTATCAACCGCTGCTGGCGACTTAGGCGACTTGTACAATAGCTTCCTTGATTGTGAAGAAATTGACCCGACTACAGCCCAAAATGGCGACGTGATTTTGAACCGCAACGGAAAGCTGCTGCGTCCAAAGCGCCTGCCCTCCAATCTGTTCCAGTTCCGCTCCGGCACTGGCGAAGATCGCTGCGTATTGGATTGCATCACCTCGCTTCAGAACGGTGCGGACCTCATCTGGATCGAGACGGAAAAGCCGCACATTGAGCAGATTGCAGGCATGGTAGACCGCATTCGCGAAGTCGTTCCAAATGCAAAGCTTGCCTACAATAACTCGCCAAGCTTCAACTGGACGCTGAATTTCCGTCAGCAGGTGTTTGATGCATGGTCCGCTGAAGGACAAGATGTTTCCGCCTACGAACGCGCAAATCTGATGAGCGCAAGCTATGATGAGACTGCGCTTGGGATTGAAGCCGATGTGCGCATCCAGAACTTCCAGCGCGATTCAGCACAGCGTGCCGGCATTTTCCACCATCTCATCACCCTGCCAACTTACCATACGGCAGCGCTCAGCACCGACAACCTCGCCAAGGATTATTTCGGCGAAATGGGTATGCTTGGCTATGTTGCCGGCGTTCAACGCAAGGAAATCCGCCAAGGCATCGCCTGTGTGAAGCACCAGAATATGTCAGGTTCCGATATTGGTGATGACCATAAGGAATATTTTGCTGGCGAAGCCGCGCTGAAAGCTGGTGGCAAAGACAACACGATGAACCAGTTTGGCCAAGGCGCGTAAGGAGCGATCGATATGGGTGAACCTCCACGCGCACGCGCTGTGCTTTCGACAGAGGACTTGACCTTATTGCGTCAAGCACTGGTCCATTATCTTGAAGTTATTCAGGATAAGCCAGAATCCGTCAAATTTGCACGGCTTTACCACCGGCTAGGCAGCGCTGGCGGGAAGTAATCTATAGCATTTTAAGAGTTTTCCTGGGGAGGAAAAAAACCTGACCGCCGGCAGCGATGCTGGCGGTTTTTTTATACGCCACAACTTTCCGTCGCTCATATTTTGTTAACGCCAACCTATTATTGCCTTCGTCGAACACAGACGGGCTGGGTCGCGTGGATAATAGACTAAAAATGCTATTGGGAGTTTTGTTGGTTACTGGACTGATCGCGATGGTCATTCCAGATAAAGACGCTCTGACACAAAAAGCCCAAGAAGCGCCGGCACAAAACATTGCGTCAGTGCCGGAAAATACACCTCAACTTCCTTTGCCTGCGCCGCCCCCCGTTCCTGTCCAATTCAATGCAGACCCAGGCAGCGATTTCCAAATCGGCGCGCCGACCATTGATGGCAACCCGACGCAACCTAACTTTGGCCTGCCATTTGGGACTTCTATGCAAACCGATGCTGCAAACCCCGATGCTGGACAAACCAGCACCGGCAGCTTCACACCCACTGCCTTTGCGATGCAAGGGGCGGCCACACCAACTGATACACAGAGTGCCGATAAAGCGATGATCGAAAAATAAGCTTCACCTATTGTCACAGACGCAATTGTTACTGCGCAGTCCACCCGCCATCGACCGACAGGTTCGTGCCCGTGATCGCACTTGCCTCTTCACGGCATAAAAACACCGCCAAGGCCGCCAGTTGTTCAACCTGCACAAATTTCTTCTGCGGCTGATTGGCCAACAGCACATCATTGATCACTTGATCCCGGGTCAACCCACGTGCCTTCATGGTATCCGGGATTTGGTTTTCCACCAAAGATGTCCAAACATATCCGGGGCAGATATTATTCACCGTGATCTCTTGCGTCGCCACCTCAAGCGCCACAGTCTTTGTAAAACCTGCAAGGCCGTGCTTGGCGGCATTATAAGCCGACTTAAATGGCGAAGCGACCAGGCTGTGCATGGAACCTGTATTGATGATGCGGCCCCAGCCTTTTGCCTTCATCGCGGGCAAAGCTGCCTTTGTCGTGTGGAATGCCGAAGTCAGGATAATCGCCATAATCGCGTCCCATTTATCTTCGGGAAATTCATCAACGGGCGCGACATGCTGTATGCCGGCATTGTTTATCAATATGTCAGGCGCACCAAGCTTTTCTGCACACTCGGCCATCATGGCACGGATCGCTTCCGGCTTGGTCATGTCGGCAGCAGAATACATGGCCTTTCCGCCGCTAGATTCAGCCAGTTCAGCGACATAGCCATCGATAACATCCCTATCGCCAAAGCCATTGATCATTACATGCGCACCTTGTGCCGCCAAGGCGCGTGCGTAGCCAAGCCCGATGCCTGAGGTAGATCCAGTAATGAGTGCTGTTTTGTCTTTGAGGAACATCGAGGAGTGCCTTTGTATTTAAGGTGAGCTTTACGTGCGCTTTGCAACGCTAAACACAATGTTGACGCAGGACAAGCACCCGTCGAAAGCATGCCCACGCATGGATGTTAGACGAAGAATCCAAATACATGCAATTGTCTAAAAGATATGTCATAACCCGCTCATGCGTTTGAATGATTGCCATAATGTAGCCGATTTCCGCCGTCTGGCGAAGGCGCGCCTGCCGTCACCTATATTCAATTATATCGACGGTGCTGCCGACGATGAACGAACAAAGCTGCGCAACAGCGCAAGCTTTGACGATTGCGACCTCGTGCCCAATGTCTTGGCCGGAGTGTCGGACATCGACATGGGCGTAATCGTGATGGGAAAGCGCATTGATATGCCGCTGATGCTCTCACCCACGGCGTTGCAACGCCTGTTTCACTGGCAAGGCGAACGGGCCGTCGCATCGGTCGCGCAGCGGTTCAAAACATGGTTTGGCATCTCCTCGCTTGCCACGGTGAGTATCGAGGAGGTGGGCAAGAAAATTAAAACGCCCAAACTTTTCCAACTCTACATCCACAAGGACAAGGGTCTGAACACGTCGATGATCGAACGTTGCAAGGCCGCAAAGTTTGATGCGATTGCCTTGACCGTGGACACTATTGTCTCCGGAAACCGCGAACGGTGTTTGCGCAGTGGGTTTACATCACCACCGCGTTTTACGCCTGAGTCTGTCCTAAGCTATGCCATTCACCCGATGTGGGCGCTGAATTATGTTTTCCGGGAGAAATTCTCGCTGCCCAATTTGCAAACACATGTGGATGCCGGCACCAATGTTGCGGTGTCCGTGGCAGAATATTTCAATACCATGCTCGACACCTCTATGGATTGGAAGATGGCTGAAAAGGTCCGGTCTGACTGGGGCGGGGAATTCTGCCTAAAAGGTATCATGTCGGTCGACGACGCAAAACGGGCGGTCGATATTGGCGCGACTGCTATCATGATCTCGAACCATGGTGGCCGCCAATTGGATGGCTCGCGTTCCCCATTTGACCAAATAGGCGAAATCGCTGATGCGGTTGGTGGTAAAATCGACATCATTTGCGATGGCGGGGTGCAGCGCGGAAGCCATGTTTTGAAAGCCCTTGCCGCTGGCGCAACTGCCTGTTCAGGTGGGCGGCTGTATCTGTATGCATTGGCCGCAGCTGGGCAACCCGGCGTGGAACGGATCGTCGGCAAGTTGCACGACGAAATTGCCCGCGACATGCGGCTTATGGGTGTTAAGTC
>Ga0114973_10000536_pt1 | contig 28816 bp, 13 predicted proteins | sample M_140807_MF_Meta_FD_87025 | JGI IMG/M metagenome (GOLD analysis project Ga0114973, IMG submission 87025) | Freshwater microbial communities from Lake Montjoie, Canada to study carbon cycling - M_140807_MF_MetaG | ecosystem: Environmental > Aquatic > Freshwater > Lake | place: Lake Montjoie...
ATTCCAAGTTACTATTACTTTATCTGTGTAAGTTGAACTTGCTGAACTTATACTGAAACTTGATGGTGGTGGTGATTTTAAAATACCTGAAGAAGAACTAGTTATAATACTATTACCACTTGTTGCACTTGGTAATGATGAATTTGCAGTTACTTGATAAGTATAAATTGTATTATATAATAAATCTGTATTTGTATCATCATAAGTTGTATTGGCAGTTGTATCTATTTGTACAAATGAACTTGTAGCAGTTCTTCTAAAAACCTTATAACTGGTTGCACCAGGAACACTATTCCATGTTACTCTGATGTAAGATTCTGTAGAATTTGAATTTTTAGTAGCAGACACACCTGTAGGTGCGGATAGTATAATATAACCAGTTGCAGAAGGAGATGAAGATGAACTTTCACCATCACTATTATATGATTTTACTGTATAAGTATATTGAATTCCCGGTGTTGGAGTATCACTATATGTTGTCGTGCTGGATAGTGCAATTTGAGTACCATCTCTAAAAATTTTATAACCAGTTGCATTTGAAACAGAAGACCAAGTTAATTGTATAGAAGTGGTATTTGGTGTTGCAATTGTAAGTGTTGTTGGTGCATTTGGAGGAGTTAGTTGTGTTGGCATATTTTTTAATATACCAGAATCTATATCACTAAATTCTGAAGTTTCACCATTTGTAGAACAAGAAGCACAAACACAATTTGCTTTTACTGCATAATAATATGTGGTTCCATAGACAAGATCCGTATTAGTATCATCATAAAATCCTACTGAAACAGTTACTAATGGAACCATACTTGCTTCAGTACGATATAATGACCTATACAAAGTATAATTTAAAGCATTTGGAACAGAATTCCAAGATACACGAATTTTTCCAGTATATTCAGAATCCGTTGCAAGTAGTCCATTTGGTTTCTGTAATTTTTTATAACCAATATCTGAATTTGAAAATGCGCTGACATCACCAAATATAGTTCTTGCTTTTACTTTATAAGTATAAGTTGTACATGAAGATATTGATGCATCACTATCGTCATAAGTAGTACCCGATACTACTGCAATTTGCTGAGAACCTCTGTAAACAATATATTCTGAACCGTGTTCAACAGAATTCCAGGATAGAGAAATTTTATCAGCATGATCACCATTTGTTGCAACAATAACCGGCGCAACTGGTGTTGGATTTTTTAAAATTCCAGCATTTTCATCACTATCAATACTTTCTTGTTCTACACCATTTATATAACACGCAGCACGAACTTTATAGACATATGTGCTTCCATAAACTAAATCAGTATTTGTATCTGTGTAATTAAAAGTTTGAACCGAAGCAATTTGTGAATATGGAACACCAGTAACTGCAAGTCTCCTATAAATGTTATAATGTGTTGCATTTTGTACAGAAACCCAGTTTAAAGTAATATTTGATTCTGATGTTCCATCTGTAGCAGTGAATTGTTGTGGTGGGGATAATTTTGCCCAACCTATTTCATAATTATCAGTTGTATCTGTACATAATCCTGCTTGATTTTCTGATACTACCAGATAAGAGTATGCTATTCCCTGTTGTATTGATGTATCAGTATATGTTAGTTGTGTGGTATTTTGTATTTCTACACCATCTCTATAAACTCTATAATTTGTTGCAGTCGATACAGAATTCCATGATAGTATTATTTTATCAGGATATATTCCATAACTTACATTTACTGATGGACAAGTTGGTTTATCAACGAATAAAAATCCAGAAGCATATGAACTTTCTGCACCATTACCATCCTCTGATATTGGTATTATTCTATAGTAATAAACATTTCCATATATAAGATCTGATGAATCTGTGAAGGAATTTGATGAGGTTATACCCAAAATTATCATACTTTGTAAATTTGTATCAGTACCTCTATAAACTGTATAGTTTATTGCATTTGGGTTGGAATTCCATGACAAATTTATAGTAGTTGGTAATGTTTGTGATGCTATTAAATTTTGAACACCATTAATCTTTCTGGAACCAGTATCAGTATTACTTTGATCGCTTTGAGAACTATTATTTGCAGCAGTTACAGAATAAGTATAAACTTTTCCTTCTATTGCTGTAGTATCATCATAAGATGTTGAAGAAGTTTTTTCTAAAAAAACAAAATCTCTATAAACATTATAATATGTTGCATCGGTAACAGAATTCCAGGTTAATGATACTTTATCCAAGTGTATGTTATTTGTTGCTAACAGATTTTCTGGTTTTGGTAATTTGGTTGAAGGAAAAACTATATTTCCTACTGGTTCTCCAGAACCGTATATACCAGAACCTACACCTGCACTAAACTGATCTCTTTCTGCCATTATGGATATTCCTCTATTTCTATTAGATAGTCATATGGTTCTTGTGGATTTATTTCATTAGGTGTTTTTAAAATAACTTTATCGTTATTTGTATCTAGTACAAAATCTCCATTTGTATCTCTTTCAAATATTACTGGTCTTACCCTGACTGTTGCATATTTTTTATAAGCCATGATTAGACCTCATCAAAATCAAAGAAATTGACTTTAACATCCTTAATGATACTAGAGGAATTCCTGACGGGACCATAGAAATTTGTCTTAGCAGTAAACTGTAGATCCCAGTTTAATACTCTAGTATCCTCTGAAAAACTTTGATCGTATACTTCATTGGGAATTACTTGATTAAGTATAATCGGAATATCTACTTTTTCTAATGAGTTATCGAGAACTTTTGGTTTTATAGTGATAGTGAAATCGGGAACAAAGAATGGGAGAATCTGTTCTACAATCTGAAGACCATCATCAATATTTCTTGTATAAATGTAAAGTTCAAAGTCTATATTGTAGGGAACATCTTCGTATCGATATTGGAATGTTACTTCATCATTTGTTCCAATTTCTTGCTTCCATCTTTTATTTAATGAATTTTTCTTTCTTTCAGCATCATAACTTATACCAGTGATTGAGAATCCCATTCTTGGTAGAACGGTTTGAATCATGGTCTTATCAATATCCAAATTTAAACGATGAATAAATTTTTCCTTTGGAGAATAAATTAATGGTACTTTTATTTTTTTAGTAACACCTTCATCGGTTCTTTCAATATAAATGTTATTGAAAAGAGTACCGAAAGCGGTTACTAATTTTCTTGTTGTTGCGTGATAAAAAGTACTAAACATTAATAATTACCTTCCGAGAATGGGTCTTTGGTAGTGAAGTCAATAATATCAGATGCTTCTGTTTGTATTTGACTATTATCTTTGACTTCTTTCTTATCCATAAAATATGTACCATCTTGTGCAGTGGTAATCTGCTCCATGAGTTCAGATTGAATATCATCAACCTTACTAAATCCTGTAGTGATATTCTCCATAGAGTACTTATATAGTTCACAATCGATGCGGAAAGTATAGTAATCTCCTTGTTGATACATCATGTCATCGTTTTCAACAAATTTAATTTCATATAAGTTATCTGATGTTGGTGATAGTGGAAAATAGATAATGTCACCTTCCATCGGTCTGTTCATCGGATAAAGACGACCAGTAATTTCTGGTAGTTTAAATGCTTCTTCTTTGAATCGTTTCTTTGAAACCACTAGAGTGATATTATCCTTTACCTCCATACCAAATTTACTAATCATATCTCTTGTACCTTCAAATGCTTTTGCATTCTTTAGATACATTTCAATTGAGAACGAATTCTTTAATTTGCCATGTTGATTATCACCAAATAAAGTATCTACCTTATCGGTAGTCTTTACAATATAAACAACATCAATACCATGCATCTTGATGGCTTCTTCCGATAGATCTTCTATCAGATTTTGAGTTGGTTTATAACCTTGATGTTTAAAATATGGATTTGTTGACATTTTAACCTAGGAAAAATTCTGGTGGGAGTTCCCACTTGCTTTGCATTTCGTTTTCTAGTTTTTCTACTTCTACTGTGCCTTCTTGGAATACTTCTGTACCGTTTAGCGTAATTCCGCCGGGTAGTTCAACACCACCAAACTTCATCATATTTGATCCCCATTGTTGTTTGATGAGTGCGGTTGTATAACGCTTCAGGGTTTTATCGTTATAAATTTCTGTATACTTAGTTGGATCTAATATTTTATATGCTTCAAACATAATATATTGACCCAAATATGATTGTTGCTTCCAATCCATATTTACATAAATTCTATTTGTAACACGACTAAATTCTAGAGTCTTCTCTGGAGTTAATAAGTCCTGTAACATCTGCATATGACTTCTGGTGATTGCATATGTGATCAGAGACTGACTATAGGTGTTTGTACGAAGACCGTATAAGTCGTTTAAAGCGATCTGGTAGCGTGCGTCGAACATACCAGTACCACCAAGGGTATCAAACAACTGGAATACTTTGGTTACTGATATAATGGATCTACCATCTGGATCTATTGCATCTGCTGCAACAATTGGAATGGTTGCATTTGGATTTGCAGTAGTTGGTGATTTTAAATCAATATATCCATTATCTACATCCTTTTGTTCAATTTGTTTGCGAATGTAGACCTTTTCCACACCATCAAAGTGGTACTCTGCAAAGAATTGCAAAGCATCGTCAAGACGATCCTCTAATTGAGCATCATCGACATTTATTTGAATAACTGGATAACCCAATTTTCTAAGACAATATTCTTTTAATTCTTCTCTGCTGGCTGGTTGAGCCATAAAAAAATCTCCTCTTTATCTGTTATTTATAAAGAGGAGACTTCTTAGTTTTGAAGAAATGTCTTATTCTGAGAATAAGAAAGCAATTTTTAACAAATCATTTGCTGACATATTGACGCTATCGAACTTGGAAACTGGTACTGGTGTCCAATTTAGTTCAATTTCAGTCTCTAATAGTTCACCAAATTCCTTGAGGAATGCTTGTTTGTTTGCTTCTGAGACGGTTACACCTTGATTTTCGGTGGTTTCACCGTGCTTAGAAACCAACTTTACTCGCTGATCTTCTATTACCTTAATTTCTTCATTTAGGGTCTTTAGAAGCTTTGTGAGTTGGAAAGCAACGGAAGCAGGTAATTCTGCGTCTAAAAGCTTATTCATCACTGGAACAGAACTATAAATTTCAAGTAACTTAACCTTCATTGTAATCTCCTTATATTATAGATGCAAAAAATTCAACCGAACCAAACCATTCAATATTTTCACTTGCTGATTTTATACTTTTTGCTTGGATTGTCAAGACTAATTTATCATCTTTATTACCCTGTGTACTACTATTTATACTAGATACTATTTTTGGATATGCGTTTATATCTAATGGATTTGTAATTGTTGAAAATTTTGGTTGTAAAATTATAGTATTGTTACTTGGTAATGCAGTAAAATTTTGAAATTGTTTATCTGGACCTATTGCAACTTGAGTAGATAAATCTGTGGATGCAGTTTTATTAAAAATATGTGAAATATGTCCTGGTATATGTCTGTAGTAATATTGTGAAGCATCACCATTTACATCCGAAATCACATTATAGCCAGATGTAAAGTGGTAATAATTATATGCTGGTCCGTCAGTTCCCTGACCAATTAAATCTATTTTTGTAGTTAAATATAATTTTGTTTTTGTACCAATATCAAAATTGAATGTTTGAATAGTTTTATATGAAGAAGAAGCAGTCATTGAATTTACAAAAACTTGTTTTTTTAAATATGAACTACCAGTTGCTGCATAAGTTATTGATGAACCACCAATTGAATTTATATTTTGAGGGTATAGGTAAAATTTACCAGTAGCATCTGGTTTAATAATCAATACTTGATCAGAAGTAGATGAAACTCCTGAAAATTCTATGTTTGAAATTTCACCTAAATCGAATCCGTATTTTGAATTAAATGGGGATGTTGGCATTATTGTTCCTATTTTTAAAGTACTATTCTATCGTTCTATCGCTACTACACCTCTGCCACCACCTTCTCTATCTACTGGAGTTAATGGTGGTTGTTGTGGTACATTTGGTGCTATTATTGTTTCGGTGGCTGGATTTCTACCAATTACAACAGATTTCTTTCCTGCAGAACCAGTTCCTGTTGTACTTGTTTCATTTACTCTTTTCCAGCCAGGAAGATTTTTTGCTAATTCTGTATGTTTCACTGTACATGTCCATTTTGTTGTTGCTAGATAATTCCACCAACCATCTGATGTTGTATTTAATCTATTACAGATTTTATTTCTCCAACTATTTCCAATATCATTAACAAAGGTTGTTCCATTATAATCATCTAATTTTTTAATCAATGGTTCATGCACTAATAAATGGTAATATGGGAATGCTCCTGCCAAAATTTGTATATAAAATTTACCATCATTTTTTCTTATTGTTCTTATTATTGGATATTCATCAACTTCGGATATAATGCCAGTAGTAGATGCAGGATTTTTCTTATAAGATGCGTATTGCAATCCTCTCATTGGTATTAGTAATTGGTCATATAGATATTTTTTACTTATATCATTTCCATCATATGATGAATAGTCTGGAGTACTAAATCTAGCAGAATCAATAGTAAACAATTCAAACTCATTATTTTTTAATATAGATGGTTTGGATCTGGAAAGATATGTTTCAATTGGTTCATATTTATATGTTACATTTCCAGGACTACCATCATTAGGTGTTATAATTTGACTACCTGTTTTGTCATAAGTTATTGAATTTGTATAACCCTTTGCACTACTAATTATTTTAAACATTATATAATAAGTCTTAGGAATAACTACACCCAATCTGGTACACTTTTTATTTAATTTAATATGAATTTTTCCACTACTACCATTTATGTCAGTATTAGGAACCTTAAAATATGATTGCAATAAAGTTCCATCATTTAAAATTTGATTTGATGTTGTTACAACTAATTTATCATTTTGTATTGAACCAGCAGTGTATGCGTTAACTGTTACTTCTTTAGGATCACTTTGTGAATTTACATCTTGTGATTCAAAAATATTATATAATATTTTTGCTCCAAGTACACCTCTAATCACATTTCCACTTGCATCAAATATAACGGCTGAATTGTTTATTTCTATTGTGTCTGGATTAATAAGAGTACCAAAAAATTTATAATTTTCATAATTTTCTGTATCAGTTTTAAATTCTCTAGAATCTGTTATAAAACTATAATCTTGTCGTATACCATTGTTTATTAAATATTGTTTATAACTTGTAGAAGAACTTGATGAATTTGTCGCTGGATTGTATATTTTTTCTAATGGTGTTATTGTATTATAATATAAATCTGTAAATAATGGAGGATTTGTAGAAGTATTATACCAATTGATATCAGTACTATTTAAATAACTAGATTGTCTACCTGTAGCAGTATAAACAAACTTTGCATTAGATAATGGCCATTCATTAAAATTTGTACTTGTTATAAATGATCCAGAAGTTCCAGTGCCAGTAGATGATGCAACAGATACAGTGGTTTCTGCTTTAGGCGTAATACCACTTATGTTTATATTTAAAATTGTGCTGTCCTTTGTAGTATCGACATATCTTGCATTAAAGTATCGATCATTAGTTATTTGATATCTTGATAGATAATTTTGTGATGTTAAATCGTCATAGTAAATAGATCTATTTACAACAGAATGTTTATGTTTAGGAATACCTGCTGCTGTATTTGAGGAATAACCATAACCAAGAGATAGATATGCGTTTCCTGCATCCCAAAATGCTGGAGTTAATGTGTTATAGGAATAATTTAATAAATATTCTGTACCACCGCTATTAATCTTGTCTATATGATATATTGTATATCGTTTTGTATCTTCTTTATATACTTGGAAATTGGAATTAACAGATGTTGAAAAATGTACTGTTCCTGTTTGATTATAGACATAATCTCTTAATTCTTTAGTTGCAAAGAAGTGACCACCTAAAATATTCCAAGAAACATCATCAAAAATATTTTTATATGTATTTGCAGAAAGATAACAATAATTTTTAGAATCACTGTATGATAGTGGAACAGCATCACATGGATAATTCGTTTGTATTGTTTTATAAACATTATTGGGAATATTAACATTCTTACATCTACCTAACATGAAATCATTTGTTATAGTATTACCTATGGTAGTTCTTACATCCCCATTGTGTAGTGTAGAACTTATACCTATCCAAACAAGTGTTTCTTTATAGAATATACATGGATTAGTAGATACACACAGACATGTTGAAGCACCACCTGCGAATGTACCAATAGCACGAGCCGTAACCCAATAAGTACCTCCAATTGTTAGATTGTCAAATACAGCATATGGTTCATTACAACTAATAATTTTTGTTACACTTCCGCTTGGACACCCCGATTGATTGCATCTCGACTGTATTCTTACTTCCCATCTACAGCCTGCAACTGGTGCACACGCTGTATTTACAACTACAATAGAATGTTTTCCGTCAACTATATTATAATATGCCTGTGTTGGTACTGAAACAATTTTGTTACAAAAACAACCAAAACATGTTTGTTGATCAGGACTACAGTCAGGACCACCACCACTTCCACCACCTCCAGTTCCACCACCGCCACCACCACCATCTCCACCACCGGCACCATTTCCACCACCACCACCATCATTTTCATCAGAATCAGAACCACTATCAGATGGACACAGTGAAGGATTGCAATAACATGTACCGTTTAGTGGACATGGATTGCCCGATGCATCGGTTCCACATGGTTGAGAAAAACATGGATTACCACTACATGTACCTGTTTGTGCTAACGGACACGGGTTTCCCTTTGCATCATTACCACAAGGATTTGCGGCGCATGGACAAGTAGCGTCACAGCAAGGATCTTCATCTCCATTAGTACAACATACACGAGTCTGTGTTCCATCACCATTATCAATAAACTCACTTTCACCTGCAGCACAACACCTAATCAAGAGTCCACAGCCACCGCCAGTGCCTGGCGGGAGTTCGGTTGGTTGTCCAATATTATCATAAGTTGAATTTAAACAGTTTGGTAATCTAGGATTTGGAAAAGAACCAAATTGTTCTAATTTTTTGTTTATTAAATCACAATGTGATAAATTTGTATCTATAGTTTTACTATCTGGTCTTAGATTAACCATTGAAAAATTTGTTAGATTTTGCCCGAATATTGGTATAGTTGTCAGTTGCCTGGTGCAATAACTAAAAAACGGAATTGAGCCAGTCCCCGGCCCACTTTTATATAAATTACTTTCTGCACATTTTTGCTCTGCTTGTAGCTTAGTTATTTTATTTGTCATATAATCTTCAAAATATGAGCAGCATTTACAACAAGAATAATCGATTACATGATGATTTGCTTTTGATAAATCATCAGACATTAAACTCGGTGCATTATATGGTGGAAATTTATCGGTAGTTTTTATTTTATATGAATAAGCACTAAGTAATTTTGAAGAATCTATATCACTCAATAAAAAACCGGTTTGTGTAGCATAATTATTAAAAAAATTTGTATCAGAATAACATTTATTAGAATCATCGCATATTCTTCTATGACCAACCAGATCTATTTCAAATGAATGATATGCTTCTGCAGAAATTTCAAATTCCGCAATTACATCTTTGTTTACGATTGGTAAAACACTAATATCTGTTATCTGACCAGAAGAGTTTACACCTGTTGGATAATACTGTGCCATATCACCACAGTTCTCACAACCAACTACTGATGGATCTATTAATTTTTCAAAAACATATGTTTTAACATTACCATTCATTGTGCCATTTAATGTACTTAAATTTGTATTTTTAATTCCATCAGTAGTTGATGTAGAAATTTTTGAAGAATCTATCAGTACAAATTCTGTGGCAGTTTCATCAATACCTAATATAGCATTTGTTGGATTAATAACATTTGTATTAAAATCCAATCTTACTTTGGATGTTATGTTGTTTATATCGGCAGAGTAGCCTGTTTGACTGTTGAATTTTTGGGTTGACATATTATACTTCGTACTTGATTAGTTTGATATCGAGTGTACCTGGACTTGCTGTGCCGTATTCAATATGTACATTTACACCAACTATTCTTGCAGTATATGTTACAGTTAGAGAAGAACTTGTAGTAGAAGATGCATATTGCATTATATTTACTGTTCCTGATGTCTTTACTTGAACCAACAATTCTGTAGTATAGAATTCACCACTTGCTAGTTGTGCGTGTACAAAATATTTATATGATTTGTTTGAACCTGGTACTGTAAATGTATCTACCTCTACAGAACCTGTTGATTTTGGTACATATGTGTGAGTGATGTATGCAGTATTCTTAGAATTTGCATATGCGGTACTACCAGTATCGACATCAAGAACTTCAAGACCTAACCTGCAACTTCTATCCTTTTGAGTAGTTTTACTTGCATTTGTAGATAGATTATAGTTAGTAAAGATTAAACCATTATTTGTTGTATCATTTCTTAGATAGACACCATTACCAAGAGTATCTGAACTTGAATTTGGACCAGTTCCTATTAAGAAATTTGGCATACAAATTTTAGGAGAATCTGTAGTTGATAGATTTCTCCAAGCAGAAGTACCAAAATATCTTGTCTTAATTTGTGAACTTGTGGAAGCAGAATATGAACTACCAGTTAATGACCAACCAGCAAGATACATTGATGTTACATATGAAGCAGAAGTCCAAGTTGTTGCGTTTAGACTATCACTGGTTGCTAATATAAAAACAGACCGACCATCAGTACCACCATCTTCCATTATTAAACCAAGTCTTGATGATGGTCCAAAATATATACCATTTGATGATTGTATAAATGGGAATGTTACTGGATCAGTGGTACTTGCAGTTAATGTTCCTGCACCACCTGATACACCAAATGTTAAATTGCTTATATTTGCAAATGTTATTGTATTTACAAATTTATCAGTAGATACAAGAGTACCTTCACTCTTGAATCCCAAGACTCTATCAATTGTATCTGTTTGAGTTGCTGCTCTATTTACATATGATAAGGTATCTGTTGAACCATCAATTACTGGAATAAATGATTTTGATGTTCCAGAAACATATACAAGATTTCCAATTGGTTCAAATGATGTTGTTATGCTTGCTCTATCTGTATTATTAGAACCACTACCCTTACCATATAAGAAACCAGCACCAGCGTTGGATAAACTTGTGAGTTTTGACCAATTTATACTACTCTGAACAACTGCTCCATCACCTGAACCATCAGTAATTATTGTATATTTTATATTATCACCAGCAATGCCATCTTGGAATCGTAATTTTGTAAATGCACCAGAAACAGAACTGGATGAAGAACTTCCATCCCAATTACTAACAACTCCAATAGAACCTCCACTCAAATTACCAGTATTTGTGATTACTATTTGGTTATTTGTGCTTTCGGTTACAGTAATACCAGCACCACCCTTTAATCTAATAATAGGTGTTTCTGATGCGGTTACTGTGCCTGAATCTGTTTGAACACTCGTGAAATAATTTGTACCAATCATTGATGCAAGTTCTGACATATTAACAGACTTGAGATCACCATTTCCAACTCTACCAAGAACGCTATTTGCTGCTATTGCAAGATCTTGTGGAGTATTATTAGCATTTGTGGATCCGGTTCCAACCTTGACAGTATTATCTGCCATTGTTGCAAGATAACTGTTGGTAATAGAATTGGTTGCAATATTGAAGTAAATTGTATCTGAATTTGTATCAGCATCTAAGAGTATTGGTGAGCCTACTGTGCTCATACGCAATACACTATTTGTTAGTATATTATAGTTTATTGGTGCATATGTAGTTTCTAATAATGGATTTGCAGAAGACGATATTTCTGCCTGTGCGCCCCAGAATACTATATTCTGATCTGCGGCAGAACTTGATGATGTTAATGAAAAATGTGGTGATATTGGGAAAGCGGAGGCCGGAGAGGCCGAAGCAGTAGTGGTTGAAGCAACAGTAATTGACCAAGTGAATCTTTGTGGAATACCTGGAGCGACTGTCTTGTTTCCGCTGTGTGTTACACTAGCAGCATTACAGCCAGCAATTCTTCCGCCATAATAACCAAATTGGAAAGTTTGAGAAGAACCACCTATTACTGCTGCATATACTGATACTGTAAGTACTTTGCCATTTAATTCTTCTGCTGACCATGCTGTGCCAGGAGTTTTAAATAAACCACTAAATAAACCATTAGTACCACCAGCTGCGCCAAATTCAACCAAAGTACCATTTGTTGAAGTTAACCCATTAGCAGAAAATGTAATACTAGTATATGGAGTTTTACCGGGACTTGTTCCTTGAAACAATGTATTTTTAACAGCAGATACAACACCACTATTAGCTGATGGTATAAATACATACCAAGCAGAACCATAATTAGTATCACATAAATTTGTACTGGATTTGAAAAGATTATAATATTTTGTCTGTGAAGGAGATGCTTCTACTGTTTCACCAGTATCTTCAATATAAACTTTATTAAATCCTATTGGATTTTTATTACTAATTTTTATAATTGATACTGGTTCACCTTCACCACTTCCATTTTGAGTTTCTAATCTTATACCATCACCTTCTTTTAGTGCTATAATTGCAGACTGTAAACCAGCATTGTTTAACCCTGCGGTCGTGCTGTATCTAAAACTAACCACATTTGCACTAGAAAATGTTGTAGAACTAGTAAAAGAATTAAATGTATCATTTGAAAGAACCAAAATACCAAAATTTCTAGTGGAAGTAGCACCATAAAAAGAACCAAAAGCAGCAGTACTACTTGCAAATTTCTCTTGTAGTATTGTTGTTGGGGTCGCCCAAGAAATTGCGCCAGAACTATCTGCACTCAATAAAGTATTATTTGCTGTTTGTAAAGTAGTAACTGAAGATGGTGTAGCACCACCAAAATAACCAAGAATACGATTTCCCGCCGAAACTTTAAAAATATTCAAATCTTGACTATTTGGTGAAATTGTTGCAATTGAAGTTCCTGTTGCATCAATGCTAAAACCGCTACCAAAAGGATTTGCAGAAATATTAATACCAACTCCAGCATATACTTTTATTGTTTCATCATAAGTCGTTGCAGTATATGTGCCTGAAATATCATTTGTGCTATCACCAGACCAAGAAATTTTATTAAAATACTTACCACTAATTGTAATCTGATCACCATTTGTGGAAGCAACATCAGTTGCCCTAACATCAATACCACCAGATCCAATTAGTGATAAAGTTTCACTTGGACGATATGCACTTACCGCTCCTAAATTTGTTGCAATTGATGAATATGTTGGTTGATTACCAGCAGTTGAAGCACGAATAATTATCTTATTATTTGAAGTGTCTGTTTCTAAAGAAATACCAGAACCAGCATCAAGAGTAAATATATCATTTGGTGCATCTGATGTTACTGTTGTTCCTGTTGCGGTAATTACTGTACCACCAGCAGCATTTACAACACCAACTCTGCCAAATGAAAGTCCTTGTGAACTCATTGGGAAGATAACACCACCAGTTGTGCTAGTAGCAACAAATACTGGTTTTACGATACCAGTTGTTGGTTTTGTTAAAGTATAATTTGGAGAACCACTAGTTAGGTAATAAACAGCACCAACATCAAGATTTGAATAAGATCCTGGAATATTACTTAATACAAATTCACCATGTGTTACTACCCAAACCTTACCTCCGCTTATTCTTTCAACAATACCAAGTGAATATGCTTCGCTGTCATCCGAAACAGAAGTCAATGCACATTTTACTATAGTTGCTTGGTTATCTGTATCATTATAAATTTTTACTATATTACCAACTGCTAAACCAGAAGAATATGTACTACTTACATAACGATTTGTCCACTTAGAATCAAGAATACCATTTGAATTACTGATTGGTATTATACTTGAAGAATAATCGGTTACACTCTTAAAGTTTGTTGTAGATCCTGCAACATTTCCAATTTGAATCTTATCTGAAATTACAAATGTACTTGTTACTGGACTTAGAGTATCGATTTGTGCATAGAATATTCTATTCTCTACATCAGTGTTTACATATGTCTTGTAGATGAAATTTAGTGCTCTATCTACATTTCTTGCTTCAATTAACCAAGAATGATCATCACCTTGTGTAATTTGTTGACCCATTAATAGTTCAATACCAACATCGTATTGGTTTGAACCATGAGTGCCAAATCTAAATTCTCCTCTTCTGTTATTACTATTCGTTAGGAATGAATAACCAGATTGAAGACCTATATTTCTATTTGAAAACCATGCTGCTCGTGCTAGATCATAGGTAAACTTTACCTTTGAACTTGTGGTTGTATCCAAGATAAGACCAGCACCATCTTCAGTGATTGTATCACCATATTGAAGACGAATTGCATTATCATTAACATTTAGAACAGATGCCGTTATTGTTCCAGTAAATGCATGGTTACCTGTAAGAGTTGGTGGTAACATGGCAGATGCTGATATCTTATAGACATCATTACTTACGCCTGTTGTTGGTGTTTCAATTACAAATAGATCATCATTAGCAACAGAAGCAGCAGCAGTTAGTGATTCAAAATCAAGAGTTAATTTACCAGTAGCATCATTTGGATATGCTTTAAGACCTTTACCAGTATCAACATCAATAATTACATTACCACCAGATCTGGATTCTGTTAGACCCTTTCTTGGTGTAATATCATAGATGTTGAGTGGATTGATTGCATCAATCAGTAGATTTGTTCGTGTAAACCAAGTATAAAAATTATCACTGAGTGCTAGTGGTGTAATATCTGTTATTAGATTGCTACCGTCTGTGCTCATTTCTTGATTTCCCGTATTAGATTATTCAATAATTCTTTTATATCACTTATTTCTTTTTTCATATTATCTACCGTCTTTTCCAAACTAATTGCTTTTTCTTTTTCCTGCCTCTTCATCTTTGCCAACTTAACTTCTTCTAGATTACAATTTAATACTGCTCCAGAATATTTATCACGATATAAATTGGGATTTCCTTCAACTTGTACTTTTTTAATCATGTTGCTGTTATTATTCTAAGATCTTTGATCTTTGGTATTACTGATTCGCTTGTTGAGTATAGAACAACCTTTATCGAAAATTTAGAAAATTCTTGACCTATTTCACTAGCAGTTAATCCATATTTTGCTTCTTGGAAATCCGATTCTGATGTTGATACAAATGTTGATACAAAATTTGTATAATTTGGAGTCATCAACTCATATTTCTCATTTGCAAATGGTGTATCGGTTCCCTGAACCTGTCGCTTGATATAGACATCAACTGCTGTTCCTTGTGGTTTATTTATTTTCATATAAACTGAACAGTTTGTTGCTTCTAATCCCGGTTCCAATGTTACTGTCTTAGTTATATATCGTGCTTTTGTACTATATGCTATTGCGGATAGTTCTTCAGATACATTTGTTTGGGTACTAATTAGATTTCTAATTCCTAAGAAGTTTAACTTTTCAGTATCAATAACTGGACTTAAATTGTTATTGGAATCGGACTTCATATTAATAGTGAGTCTTACAGAATCACCATCAAACATAATATTTTTATTATTTGTATATGTTATATTTGTATTTGGTTTAATTGTGTTTGTTGATAGTAATGAACTGTTTTCATTTAATGTTTCTAGATTTATTGAAGAGATTAAACCACCAAAATCAACATATGACATTGTAACATTTGCTACAGAATATTTCTCAACGGATGCATTTGGTAGAACTGGATCAGTTAGAATCAATGTTCCTGTACTACTAAAATCACACTTATTTACAACAAACATTAAATCTGTAGATTGCATCTCAACCCATGTTGAGTTATTGTTAGTCTTATACATCTTTCCAGTGTAAGGTTGTTCTGAAATTGCTATATTTGTATACAATTGGTTTTGTCCAACTTCTGCAACATATACAGCATATTCAGAACTATTTGAGGTTAGTACTAATGAGTGTTCTCCTGGTAGTAGATGTACTGGTGCATCAAATGTGAATGTTGTTCCATTTGAACTTACTGTACCATCACTTGATCCTGGCGTTGGTGTAGAACCACCAGTAATAGCTGTTACTAAGTTTGGAGTTAGTGTCTTTGTTGCATATGGATATACAACAGAACCTACACCAATTGATGGGTAACCAGATGCAACTGGTCTGATTTCCAACTTAACTGGTATGCCTTGAGTATCCTTAGAAGCAAAGAACAATTCAACACTATTTGTAAACAATCCTTGTGGATACTTGACAGGATCTACAAAGAATGTTTGTGCTAGTAATGTCTGTGCAGTATCTGTTGTGGAAACTGCTGCTGGTCTTGGATATGTTAAATAGCTGTTCTTGAATGAATTTATACCAGAACTTACATACTTTACCTCTGCAAATGTTGTTGATAAATCTTTATCACCACTTGTATTATCCATTACACTTAATAGTTTTTCACCAATTCTAAATTTACCTGCTGGTAAATTGAATCTAAATGTGGTTGTTCCTGATGTGGTTGTCTTATTATTAGTACCATTTACATATGAACTGTTACCATCAGCAGTCTTGCAATAAGAATCAATTCTTATACCATCAAAATATGGATATACAATCTTTAATGGCTTAAGACCAGTTACTGTTACTGTTATTGTGTTCTCTCTCATAAAAGGAACAATGTCAGTATTCAATACTCTATCTGCAATCTTTGTTTTACCAACTTCAGGTGTTCTGGATGCTATATCTCTTGTTAGACTTGTAATGCCATTCTTTGTGAATGATAGTCTCTTCTCATCAAGAGAAACACCTTGCCAATTTGTTTGCCAATTATTCCATTTAGTAGAAAATGCTCCAAGATTATTGTTCTTACTTGTAGCGACCATATTTTTAAATGTATCATTCTCACCATCAATATTGGTTAATAGTAATGGTTTATTTGTGGTATCAAACCATGCATCACCAGATGGTGACAAACTTGCAGTACCAAGCCAAACAGTATTTGCAAAATCATTTACTGTTATTGATGAACTAGATAGTGATTGAATAATGAATGGACTCTCAGTGAAGTTTAGAGTTACCAATCCAGTTGTATTATTTATTTTTGCTGTATTCTCTGTATCTGAACTTATATCAAAATCAACAACTGTTGTCTTGAATGGTGGTCGTAATATGTTACCATAAGTATCAATTGAGCAGTTATAGTCTGGGTTAGCAGTATCACCAATACCGTGTCCAGAGAATCCGTCTACTAGAATTGATGTCTTGACAAGTTCTGTTCCTGTAGAATCGACAATCTTTGTATCTTGTGCTGTCTTTTCTAATAGGTTTAGTTTTGTAAAGTATTCTAGGTTTTCAATTCTCTTTTCCAATTCTCTAATATCATTCATAGTGAATCTTTGGTGATTATATGATGTTATTGTTAAATCGTTTATATTGGAAAGATATGATGGTGAATTTATAGTGAATAATGTCATTGAATTTGGTTCATCTGGTGGCATTATTGGTGTAAGTGATGATGGACTTTCAAGAACCTTGAATTGCTTATCTCTGGTGAGAACAACTTTATAGTTCTTTGCTTCAAAGTAAGAATAATCCACACTGAAAGATTCGGTAATAACTGGTATACCATAGATACCACTTAGACCACCGCTTGAATTTCTATATGGTCTAAAATCTATAACTGTATCGAGATTATATTTTTGATTTGTTGATGGACTCGTATAAACAGGAACATCATTATGTGTTTCGTATGAATTTACTACAATTGGTCCATTTCCTTGATGTTCAAAATATGTGTATGATATAAGAACATCTGTATTTGTTAGAGAATAAACACCTAATTTTTCTTGCTTCAATTGTAAAGTAGCATATTCATAAACATTGTCTGTTTGACCATTATTAAAATCAAAGAATGAAAGATCATAAATTTTACCAGAAGTATCTGTCATATAGTCAATTGATACAACATCTGCTGTACTGATTGTTAATACGCTACTGGAACTGAATGATAATTTTTCTGTCTTTCTCTTCTTTACTTTCTTTCTTATTCCCAGTTCTGTAGAACCACCAACGGACATGGTAGCAATTAATCTATATGTTCCTACTGGAAGGTTCTGAGTTAATGTTAATATTAGTTCCGATACAGAACCTTGACTGGAATTATTGTTAACACATTTAGTAAAATAAGTTGTATCTGATAGATCATATATTCTACCGTTATCAGTCTTAACAAAGATATAGTGTGCGATCAAGTCTGCAGTATCAATTTTTCCTTGCTCTTGACCCACACCAGTTGCACCACCAATAAATCTAATATTTGCAGGAACATCAGCAGTTATTGTTAATGTTGGATTTGATGCGTTAGTATATTGTACTTCTATATCTCTTTGTAATCTGTACTTAAAATCTGAAATGTTATTAATTGTATCACCAACTGGTAGATCAAACAGTAGAGTATTTTGTTGTGGTGATTGTAATGTTGCTAGACCATCTACAGAGTTAACAGAGAATATATCAGTTGCTCCTGTAGAATCTGCTATCTTTACGGTGGTCGATAAAGGATACTTTGCATTATTAGCACCAATATTATTCATATTTATATCAAATAAATGTACAGTATATTGATCATCTGATAATCTATATAATTGTCTTAATTTAGCAGTACCAGTTGTAGTATATTCACCTGAAGATGGGAGAACTGTTGTATTGTCTACAATATAATTGAATGATTTTCTTTGATTTGGTATTCCTGCATATACTAGTGGTTTTGCTGCAGTAACACCAAGTGTGAAACTAAAATTCTTACCAGCAATTTTATTCAAAATAATAGTAGTTGTTCCTTCAGCAACTGTTGCTGCTGGATTATTTACTTGTCCTGCTTTGAAGTAAACAACTTTACCATACGATGTAGCACCACCTGACTGTAGTTGATATACTTCATCACCACTATACAATTCTTTACCAGTTGTATATGCTTGTGATTTAGAATTTATAATTTGTTTACTTGTGCCATATAGATTATTTTCGTTAAAATCATTACCAGAAACATATGTCTGATCAGAATCGATGAATATACCTGTTGTTTTTTCTATTTCATTAATACCAGAAACATCAACTAGTGTATGTTTATTTGATTCCCAACCTCTACCACCATATCTTGCTCCGGTATGTCCATCGATAGTTTTCTCAAAAACCCAACCACACTTCTTTTTAAATGTGTTTGTTTCTTGTAAAATTATTAATGTTCTTGAATTTGAATCCCAAGAAACAACAGTACCAACGGCTACACATTTAGATGCTGAGAAATTTGTTCCAGTTTGATCAGTTGGTAAATAATCAATATCGTATTGAAAAACTTTGTTGCTTGGAAGATAGTCACCATAACTTGGTGATTCTTTAAACTTAATAGTTGTAAAGAAACCACATGTACTATTATCAAGAGATGAGACTGCTAGAATACTGTAACATGCACATGGTCCATATATAGCACTGATACTAGAATATTGTGCTGGTGTTTCATTAAATTTTACAAAATCATTAGAACCTTGTACTTCAACATATATCTTATAACCATTACGAGTAGAACTTTCGGTCACTGCAACTACTAATCCCTGTGCCTGTAATCTTGAACCACCCTTTACATAAGATTGTTTGACAACATCACCTATTCTAAATTTACCAAGACCAGTAGTACCAGTACCATCAGAAGTTTCAGAACAGTCTAGACTACTTGTTGCCTCTACTAGAGTTATCTGTATAATATTATTTTGTAGATTTATACTTTCTATACTACTACCATATGCAACATCAGATCCTACCTCTGGATTATAAACTACACCTGCTTCTCTTGTTGTGTTTGAGTCTGGTAAAGTCATACCACGAGTTTGTGTGGCATTACCAAAAGCAATATTTCCTGATGGTGTATTTACATACAAAGTACTACCAGCAGTAATTCCAGAACTACTTGCAGGAATCCATCTTCTTGTATATGCCTTCTTGATGACAATTCCAGCATCACTTAAATTTGATAATGAACTTATTGATGGTAGACTTGTAAAGTTACTATAATCCACTTGATAGACAGTATTATAAATACTGTTTCTATATTCATCTGTACTAAATGAATCCTCATTATCTGGTGATCCATCTTGTCCAAATGCAGTTTTAAAATTACCATGATATGGTTCTGTGAATACTAAACGAGAAATATTTTCTTCTGTTTGAAAAGAAGAATTTGATACAGTATAATAAATGCTCTTTGTTGGAGAAATTTGTTGTCCTATTTGTTTTACTCTATCATCTGCAGTTTCAGATGGTCTTATAAAACCAGAAGTATTACCTTCACGCCTCAATGCAAGTGTGGAACCACTTGGCGTATTTGGCGGATTAACAAATAACACATTTGAATATCCATTTTTTGATTGCTCTGTTGCAAATAGAGGTGACCAATATTTTACTGGTAGTTGTGAATAAGTATCGGCTATTTTTGGTATATTAATTTCAACAAATTCGCCCTTTAATGTTACTGATGGGAATGAATTTATATTAAAATTTGTATAATCATCAAATGTATATACGGATCCAGGTGCACTTGATTTTGATGCGGTTACGATAAAATAATTACCAACATTTGTATCTACTTCATAATTATCTAAAGATACAATATCTCTTGGTCTATTTACTGATATATTTGTATTGTTTATATTTTCAAATTCGTAACCAAAGACATATGCTTTTCCTGGTTGAACAGATAGAACAAATTTATCATCAGATCCCTTTGGAGTATCAGAAATCTTATATGTTCCAGTTTCATCTTGATCTACAGTAACAGTACTACTTGTTATTGTAAAATAAATATTTCCTTCTGGAATAGTACTGCCTTTTCTGAATAGATAAAATCTTGTACCATTTGACATTGTTAAAATATTATTAATATCAGTATTTTGATATTTTACAGTCATAGTAACAACGCTACTACCAGAAATACCTGCACTAACCGATACAATGTCGAGATATGAAATTGTTCCACTAGAATTGTATATTTTTAATACATCTCCGGGGAAAGGTGGTAGATCTGAAGAATTTGGATCACTATAGGAAAATGGATATGGATCGGAAATTGTTGTTAGAGTAATATCTCCAGTATAACGAGTTGCAGTGAATGTATACTTGTCAGAACGAATATGATTCTTTACTTCCAAACCAAATGGTCTTACAGTATAAGATCCAGATTCGTCATATGTTCTTCTAGCAAAAATATCAAGAAGATCTGAATATGTTGGAGTTCTTCTTACAAAATCTAGTTTACCATTTACAGTTCTTGCAAGTTCAATAAAATCCTGAGTTGAATATTCTTCTGGTTTAGTTTCAAGATTTGAGAAGACATATGATGTCAGAACTAAATTGATTGTATATCTATCAGCACCAGGAGCATTATAGTTGTAAGAACCATTTGCTGGATCCTTTAATGTATTATCCTCTGTTGCATCAATTGTTGTTCTTTCAAGAGAAAAGCCAATTCTATTTGTTGGCATTTCAAAATTTCTAAATCCATTTGTTATTGAGTATAAGGATACTGTTTGTTTTGTGTTATTTACAAAAAAACCATCAACATAAAATATACCATCATCTACGGATACTAGGCTGGCAGCACCAGTAGCAGATAGGGCAGTGGTATCTGCTGCTTGTTTTATTGTATAACTTGCGTTTGTTGTGGTATCTATAATTACATTTGATACTGCTCCCGTTGAACCAACAAATTCTGTTCCTGTTAGATATTGTAAAAATAAAACAATATAATTATCACCAGTTTGTGCTGGTAATGTATGGATAACTTTTGCCTTAATATTTGTAGTACCATCTGTAACTATATGATTTCGTAATCCAGTATGATCCAGTCCTGTTTTTGGTAATATACGAACAAATTTGCAACTTGTTAGAGTTGTTGTTCCACCAAATACAAGACTACCATTTTTAAATACATGACTACCAAGTTTTGAAACTTGATTTTGTAGTAGTGTTTGTAGTTGGGTTAGTTCTCTTGCCTGAACTGAATAACCGGGCTTGAATAGAATCCTAAGAAAATTCTTTGTATCATCAAAGTCGTCGTAATAAGGCGAATTGGAGAGAATATCTGCGTGATTGTATGCCATTTATTTACCTCAGAGTCCTATTATTATTTTAATTTCTTCAGTTTGATCATCACCACGAACAACAGGTCTTATATTTTCTATGTATATGATTTTTCCAGAATATCTATCTACTTCTGGTAGACTAATGATAGAAATTACTGCGTCTTGTGTGACATAGAATCCATTTACTAGTTTCTGTAAACTATATGTTGAATTTATTGAATTTAAAAATGTTCCAGTGGTTCCAGATAGTATTAAAGTACCAGTTAATCCATCAGAAGATACACTCCATCCAACTACTGTACCCTTTGCACCAGTTATTAACTGATTGATACTATCATCTTCTAAAAAGTCTATATCTGTAAATGGAGTTGTACCTGATGATCTTACTATAGTAAGTACAGTAGTTGCTCTGAATATATTTGTGCCCTCAGAAACTTGTGTTTTTACTGTATTTTTAATAATTCCTACTTTATCTTCTGAGAACCCAACAATACCAGTTGTTGTATCTACAGTATTGAATCCTATTATTCTTTCACCATTGACAAGAGTACCTGAATCATTATAGTAGGATTCTATGAATGCCCCGCGTAGGTCCTTAACTACTAACTCACCATCTGTTCCAAAAAATGTAGGTTTCCAACTCAATACTTTAGCAGTTGCTTTACTATCTTGACCCAATATGATTTGATCTTGCAAAAATGTAGTATCACTATAATAATTCAATGGAGAAGTTTTTGTTATATTAATGTTAGCAAAAACTGTGTCTGTTCCTACTGTTGGGTAATCCTCAATAACTAAAGAATAAACCGTTGAACTTGGATATGACATGAATTTACCATTTACCGTTTTTAGGACAAGAGTATTTGTGGTTGTATCAAAACTCGAATATGTTCCTTGTGCTTGTCCCAAATTATCATCAGAACCTTGTTTGACTATTAATGTTGGATTTGCTTGTATGATTGAGAGGAAAGAAGAATAATCTCCACTCAAAATCATTGATGTTGTTGAATTAATATTTTCTATATCAAATGTGTATGTTTGAGATGATTGTGATTCACCTGTAACACTTATATCTTGAATAATACCAACTTGACGATAATCATTATAAAATTTTAAATTTTGTATTTGTTCTTTATCAAATTTTGTTAGTATCATTACATCTTTGCAACCAAGTTCAATTAATGCAGATGAACCATGACCATTAAATGGTGAAATTATTGCTCTTGCTTTTGTCTTTTCTGATTCTGTAGTCTTTGATGTTTTTATTTCTACAGTTACATCTTTATAGTTTTGTCCACCATCAATTACAGAAATTAAATTTATTAGTTTTGTCGTTGGATTTACAACAGGTATTGCTATTGCACCAGTACCATTACCAGTAATTTGTATTTTTGGTAAAATTTTGTAATAACTACTAGTTGTGACTGCATCAGTAAATCCTTCATCTACTGTTGCAATTCCTGTAGAACCATCATAGTCAGTGATGGTTCTTACCTGACCAGAGCCAGTTCCACTGTAAATATAAACCACATAATTATCATTATAAATATTATCTATTCTACTGATATTAGAATTTGTATTAAATTTAATGGTTGTTCCACCAACCGGAATATTCATTTGTACTAAATGGTCTACTGTTTCTGGATTATCTCCAAGTATATAATCAACAGCAAATGGATATGATGAACCAATTTGAGTTACTTTTATATTTGATATTGATCCATTTTTATTTGCTTTTGCATCTTGTTCAACATCTAATTGTAATGATCTTTGATCTGTATATGACAATTCATCAAGATATTCTACAGGAATATATTCTTCTGTAATGAAGTCTTGTAATTCTGGTCTTATAGAATACAAATATTTCCAAATATAACCATCTTGAGTTATTATTTCTTCTGTTGATGTTCCTATTGGTGAGTATTGTGATTTTCCACCATTATTATTAGAAATACATTTATAAACATTATTATCACTTGTTAAAACATAAAAATTAACAGGGGTTGTTTCTGAATATAAGTCAGAAGAATCATCATATTGGGTGTATTTTGTATTATATGTCCAATCTATTCTTCTTATAACAAATACAATATCATTTGAACTAATTCTCTTACATACTAACATATTTTTCCATGCATCTAATTCTTCTTTTAAAGAATCCAATGTGGTGGGGGGTGCATTGTCATTTTCCCATTCTGTTACTTTTCCTATAAACAGATAATTTTTTGTATCTGAAAAGTCAGAGAATTTATCATAAAATGATTGTATAACAGAATTTTTAAAATTAGTTCTTAGCATTTTAGTTAGTTGTTAAATCGGTTGTCTTGATGCCTAGGAAATCTTGTATTGTGATATTTTTTATGATATCAGAACTATTTAGTAAAGTATTTGGATGAGGATAAACAACCCAATAATTATTGACTTGGGTGTAATCGGAGACACTTGGTACATATGTAAACTGTAAAGATTGTACTCCAGATTTTAATTTTTCAAATGCTCCTGCCAAATGTTCTTGAGTTGCAGTTATCTCGTCTGGGAAAGAAACACCAGGATCGAATCCGTTTGGATATAAGTCTGTAAGACCATTTAGATATAATACTGGGTCACCATTTGCGTATGTATCATTTCTTAGATTTTTTACAGTATTGAAGGTATATGGTAAATAGTTACCAATAAAACCCCAATAATAGAGATTAATTTCTCCAATTCCTGTTAAATCTAATTGTTCATCTCTTTTTACAAGATAACTTCCAAATAACCCCATACCTGCTGGATGTACTAATCTTTTTACAATATCAGCATAATCAAAAATATTTTTTTCTACTTTAAGAACATAAGATAAATCTTGATATTTTCTATTGTCCTGTAGTTTTCCTCTAGAACTTGGTGAAGATGATATTGTCTTATAGTACCCAGGATATCGTGTTAATACACCAAATTGATATGTACCGGAAATATTTGTATGTGAACCATTTGGATTTTTTTTGTACAGTCGATGTGTGCCACTATAATTATATCCCGAATTAATGATATTGTATCTCTTTACATTTCCCTTTAAATCAACTTCTTGAACCACTGCAAAGAAACTGGAACCAGTCTCATCTCCAGTACTATCAACTTCTTCCAAATAAATCTTATCACCAACTCGTAATGCTCTACTAGTTATCGTCAAACTCGTGACAACAGGAAGTAGATCCATTTCTACTGTTTGTGGTTTACCTTGTATTATGACATCACTGTATACTGGCAAATCGCCATTAAATTCACCGACGATATTGGCAACATAAAATTCTACTATATTTTGATTCTTTTCTTTTTCAACAATAACAGAAATAACTCTAGCAGATGCGGTTACTACATTATTTATTTTTTGATATATTATATTATTTTTAAGATTAAATGCTGCTCTTGTATCAATATTTTTTACCTTTATGCCAACATTTTCTACCCAAAGATTTCCAGATGCTTTAAATAGGTCATTCTTTGGGTAATAAAAATCAACATAAGTGTTATACAATAAGCGGAACAAGAATTTAAATGACTTTTCTGATCCCTTTGCTCTATAGAATTGCTTTATGTTCTTTAAAATATTTCTTAAATTCTTTGAATCTCCAAGAGAAAATATATTATCTGGGAAATCATTTAAGTATTGAATTCTAAAATTTGATAAGAACACTTCTGGTGTTGTATCGACATCAGAGAAAAATTCCGATGTGAATGGCATGTAAACTGGATTGTTTGACTTGTGTAGCCATTCATAATATGCTTCAATGAATCTGCTGAATGTCTTATAATCTTCTTGTATGAATTGAGGTAATTTAGTTTTTGGAAATGCCCATGTTAGATTGTTTGATTCGTATTCTTGGGTAATTATACCAAATTTAACAGAAAACTCAGTTCCATCTATTTTTAAATTAATGTTATTCTTAAGATAACCTGTTATTTCATAGTTACCATTTACTAATCCCGGAAATATATAAGAACCAGTTATGTCTGTGGTTGTTTCATCTCCACCATTAAATGATAAAACTATTTTACTTGTTTTATACTTCTCTAAATTATTTAACAATTTATAACGAAACTTTAATTCGTTACCATATACAGTTGAATCTGGTTGGGGATAAAGTATTTCAACTTGTAGCATGTTTAGCCTGCTGTGTTGTTAGCACTATTCCTTGTAGCATATGATGCGTTGTTTAGAGAGTTCTTATAAACTTGTGTTAGTGTTATTGACACATTTCTTGTTATTGTTGCATCAAATGATAGGATTGTATCAAAATCTGTGAATACATCTGGATCATTTGGAGTTGTAATAAAGTAGATGTAATTTTGGTTATTTACAAATGATGATACTGTAAGATCTGGAATGGTTATAATACCAGTTGTATAATCAATAGTTCCTGCATTTGTGTTTAGATATATCTTGTTGCCTAGTGAATCAAGGGTATAGATTCTCATCTTACCACCACCATCATCATTGAAATAACAAATCCTTTCTACTAATTGAGAATTCTCAGTTACATATATCTTGAAATAAGAACTCTCAACTACCGAAACATCATAGCAATCTTTTGGATGGTATATTTTGTTTCCAAAGTCTACTGTGTATGTTTGCTTCTTACCTGCTTCTGGATAAATTCTCTTTTCCATAGTTGCACCAACTGATGCACCAACTATGCTTGGGTGGTAAGTTAATATTTGTGGGACAAGATCAGATGTATAGAAATCATCATCAAATCCCTTGAAGTTATCAACAGCATACTGTCTTATCTTTGTATTGAGAACTTCCTTTATCTTTGTTTCGGAATCTCTTGTAGTTGTTTGATCGTATTTTACATTTGCAAATAGATTTACATATAGAATATCAGGATCTAGGATTTCTAGAGATATACCCAACATTGACTTATTGCGTACAATTGAATCTACAATTTGTTTCTTTTCTGGTAAAGTTAGTGTTGCACTGTTTATTGGCTTGATGGAGGCAAATACTTTTCCATATTGTGGTGGATCATTTTGTTCACCACCCCAACAGCGAATAGACTCAACATTGTTAAAATTCTTTAATATAAGACTTTCATAGTCAGATGCAGTTACTGCTCTTTCTTCGTTTGAATAGTTCTTTAGAGCATTTACTCTGACACTTTCTAGGTCTTCTCTATCAGAACCACCGGATGATTGTTGTACGGTTTCTACTATGTAACCGGATAGACTAAATGAACTATATTCTGCTGAATCTGAAGAACCGATATTATTTGCAGCAGCACCAGCAGAAACTAAGAATTCAAATATTACTAAGTTACCTTTATCTAATTGCTTACCAAAAACATTGTCACCAAATGTTACTTCATAATTACCAGTTGCAGATTCTTGAACAAAGAAAACTTTAGATTGAGAATTTGTTAGTGTTATATCGGTTGATCTTAACCATTCGTTTTCAATACCTTCTTGATTTGATATTGATGTAGTTACAAATGCTCGGATTGTTGATAGATCTATTCCCTCAAATGGAAGTAGAATTTTTTGTTTTGGATCTGATATTATTGCGGAGAAGGAAGTATATACTCCCTGTATAATTGGAACATCTGTTATTCCATATTGAGTAACATTTCCAGAACTGTCAAAAGAAACAGGATCAAATGAATATGATTTTGTTGTTACGAATGTATATGTATTGTTATCTGTATCAGTTGCAGTTATTTGAGTGTTTCTATTGATTACATCATTAGTATAATTATCAGCATCTAATTTTATATTAATTGTTGCTGTTGCTGCTCTTGTTGACTTTGGTGTATAACCTAAGTTTTTTGCTAGTGAAACAATTGATGATCTTTTTGATGCACTATCGATGAAGGTTTCATTTACAACCATATTGTTATAGAATGCATTGTAATATGTGTTATAAGCAAGAACATCCATAAGAACATTGAATGCTGAACCTTCAAAGGAGTAACCACTAAACTCTGATTGCTTATTCAAAAAGTCTATTAGATTTGACTTAATGGATACGAAATCCAAATTTGAAATATCGCCTCTTTTTTGTTCCATTTTATCTTGTTCTTTCTAGTGAGAAGTTTAATGTTTCTTCTTTATTTCCGGTGAAATAATATTCTATTGTTATATCTATAGCATTTTGATCTGGGGTAGCAGTCGCCAATACCTTCCTCAATGTTACTCTTGGTTCATATTTTGTAATTATTCTTCTGATATTATTTTCCAATTCCTTATCTGCATTTATTAAATAATTTTCAAATAAAAATCCTCTAATATTTGCATTTAAATCTGAATTGAATGGTTTTTCAAATAATCCAAGAAGAAGCAAGGTTTTTAGTGCCTGTTTTACTGCTTCCGAATCTTTTTTTCGGTTTAAATCCCCAGTTATAGGGTTTATATTAAAATTAAGATCTATGTCTTTGCTGATCATTTTAAATATGTATATTTGTTTTTATTTAATTTGCAAATACATTTGAAGATCCTGCAATCGGATGTCCGCATGTAGCAATATCTCCCTGTCTTACAATATTAATATTATTTGCAAAAACATTTGGTGAGGACATTGCCAAGGAAGCAACACAGTGTTCCTGACAACCACAGCCTGATCCACAGCAGCAGGGAGGATGTGGAGTAACCCTGTCTCCTCTTTGGGCAACC
>Ga0114973_10000538_pt1 | contig 28783 bp, 29 predicted proteins | sample M_140807_MF_Meta_FD_87025 | JGI IMG/M metagenome (GOLD analysis project Ga0114973, IMG submission 87025) | Freshwater microbial communities from Lake Montjoie, Canada to study carbon cycling - M_140807_MF_MetaG | ecosystem: Environmental > Aquatic > Freshwater > Lake | place: Lake Montjoie...
CCATAATAATCGTCAGTGTTATAATCATATGGTAAGATGTGTGTACCTAAATTTATCACACCACCAGTTGCAGGGTAAAATACAATGCTCCCACTATACCCACTATAATTTTCCGTTAATATTCTAAGGGTCTTTCCCATATTTTTTATTTATTTTTTAGATTGGTGTTGGTGTCGTACATTTTAACTTATTTTAACGTATCCGTAATATACTGTTTTAGGTGAACCACTGTTATTGGTTATACCAAATGTGAAGGTATTTGTATTTGAAACCGATGGTGTTGAGGTACTAATTCCCCCCGCAGTTCCAACTATTTGACTTGGCATTGATGTTAACACCAAAGCATTTCCATCAAGATAATACCAACCATATTGTACACCTATTACGGGTACATTATTATTTGATAATGTTACTGTTGCGTTCCAATTAACAATACCGTTTGGAATATTTCCATTCACCCACATAACATATGATTGACCCGCCGGAACTGTAAAATCAACAGTATTTGTACCTGCAGATAACGACCAACTTCCTGTGACGGGGGATATCGCACTTTGTGAATACCCACTAAATAATGTTTCTTTAGTTATTTTGAATGATTCTGTGTTACCACTATTGTTCATAACAAGAAAAACACCATTTGTGTTTCCTGTGTATGTTTGTAAATCTGAAATTAATGTGTTTGCCATTTTTATAAATATTAATTTTAATGTTGATATTCTATTCCATTACCATTTTGAGCGGTTAATATGTTACCATTCTGAGCTAATATAAAGAATGGTTCTGTTGGTGTAGGTGTTGGTGTTGAGGTATTAGTTTGAGTAGGTGTTACTGTTGTGGTTGATGTTGGTGTATTTGTTGGAGTTACCGTAGGTGTTGATGTTGTTGTTTCTGTTGGTGTTGGTGTTGAAGTAGGTGTAATTGTGTTTGTCGGTGTTGGAGTTAAAGTTGACGTTGGAGTATTTGTTAAAGTAGGTGTTTGAGTATTAGTTGGTGTTTGAGTATTAGTAGGTGTTTCCGGTAATGTCTCAGTTGGAGTTGGTGTTGGTATAGGTGTTTCCGTCTCAGTTAGAGTTGGTGTTGGTGTAAAGGTTGGTGTTTGAGTAGGTGTTGATGTTTGAGTTTGAGTTGGTGTAGGGGTTGGTTGGTTTACAAATATTTCCCACGTACTTCCATCCGGAGTTCCTGATAATTGACTAAAGAATGATTCACCATTATAGTTGTTATAATCTTCATTTATTGTAACAATAGTTTGTCCTGATAAATTACCAGAATTAACAGTAACACCAGTAAATATTGTAATTGGGGAACCACTATAAACATTTAGAATGTTTTCAAAAGTAACATTAATTTCTTCATTATATGAGCGGTTTAATAATAACGTATAAGACGCGATTACAGAACCTGAATTGTATTCTACAAAAAGTTCTAAATTTAATGGAACCAATGTCAGTGTTGGAGTTGGGGTTGATGTCGGTGTTAAAGTGTTAGTTGATGTTATTGACGGGGTTACCGTTACAGTATTTGTTGGTGTTACGGTAGGTGTTAAAGTGATTGTTGAGGTAATAGTTGGTGTAACAGTATTTGTTGGTGTAATTGACGGTGTTGGTACTTTACAAGGGTCAAACGTAGGTGTTGGTGTTCTTGTTGGAGTAACAGTTGGTGTTTGGGTTTGAGTTTTTGTAATAGTTGGTGTTGGTGTAGGTACTTTACAAGGGTCAAATGTCGGTGTTGGTGTCATTGTTGGTGTCACCGTTGGTGTAGGTGTTCTTGTTATTGTTGGAGTAACTGTTGGTGTTGGTGTAGGTTCAGGTACATTCATTATTATAGGACAATCTGACCCTTCAATTAAAATTGTATAAGTTCCGTATACGTTACGAGGTGGTGATAATAATGCAGGGTCAAATTCATAAGGTAGAATTTGATTACCTAAATTAATCACCACATTAATTTTTGACGGTTTAAATATTATATTTGCCGTCTCACCAATATGACTTACACTTTGTATTATTATTGAACTCATCTTTTAAAAATTATTTTCAACGGCCAAACATATTTCACCTCGTTCATTTATTAATCTTGTCATATCAGTAAATGATATAAATGCGTGACCTGATTTACCCCAAGATTGACCCCAACTATTCTTTATTCTAAATAGTCTGTTAACTGTATCAACACCATTTATTACATAGGCGTGACCTCCGGCTAATGAACCACCAATACTAATCACCCCATTTGAATTTGGGTAAAACATATTATAATACCAATTAGTCCCAACAACTACCGGCCCAATTTGTAATAATGTATTTATTAATGTTTGAACATCGTAAGCCCAATAATAATTACCAATTTTACGAGTTGTGTTTAAATATTTTGCACCACCCCTAACAGATGTACCGTTATAATTTGTACCAGGCCACTCATCAACTAATTGTGCTTGTTGATAAATTAACGTTGGATTTACCGGTGGTTGAACACCTGAATGAACAACAGGTCCATCAGCTATCCAATGAGCCCAAGCGTACCCCACACATTGTGGTGTATTCCCTTGATTTCCCCACCAAACATTATCGTCCCAATATCTACTTGTTAATCCAACAATTGTTGGTGTAGGTGTTGGAGTTGGTAAAATACTTCTTGTTTTTGTCGGTGTAATTGTCGGTGTTGGTGTCGGGGTAATATTTATTGTTTTTGTTGGTGTTGGAGTTGGTGTCGGAGTAATACTTCTTGTTTTTGTTGGTGTAGGTGTTGGAGTTGGAACCACACGGACAACTCTAGTTACACTTTTAATAAATTGAAAGTGGTCTTTAATTAAATAATTATTATCTCTATCATCCGGAATATGAATTCTACCTAATTGAAATGGTGGTAATTCTTCCGATGTTGTTATTACATATGTAAAATCATTAATTGGACAAAATTCCCCACAATCAGGACAATCCGGATTAAACATATTAAATGTGTCTTTTAATAAATTAAAATTATGTTTAACCTCATCCGCAGATAAAGGTTCAACATACATCCTGAATTGAGAAATACCTCCATCAAATGAACCGGCAAAATTTTGTTCCAACAATATATCAGTTGTTAAACCATTAAATGTTGTTCCAACTAAATCATTAGTTGGGAAACATTCAGGGTCTTGAATATAGGTTGTCCCTGTTGTTGAAGAGAATGTTAAATTCTCTCTTAAACCTTGAGTTCCTCCACCCCACGAAATATTATAAGGCACCCCAACTTGTTTTTCCTTATCAGTACTTAACGCTCTTGGAATTATTTCCTCAAAATCCTCGATAGTGTAAAATATCCTACCATTGATGTAGATTTTTAATCTACCTTTTCTATAATCTTTATCAATTAACCATTTTTCATTAAGATTAACTAATTGTATTTTTTCTGGGTCTTTACCACAATCTTGTGTGTAAGGTACCGTAATTAACGACACGGAATTATCGGCTAAACCATCTAATAATTTTTCCTCACTAATATCACCAATCCCTCCTCTATACCATAAATCACAACTATCTAACCAAGTATATCTTTCCCAAACAGCGGTAATGTGAAACCAATGTTCTAAATCTAAATACGATGGGTTATGTTGTAAACAATATGGGTAAATCGGTGGTGAACAATAGTTGTCTATTGTATATCCTGTTGTGTAAGTTATTCCCGTTGTTGAACAAGTTCCACTAGTTTCACATCCACCAGTGAATCTTAATACTCTAACACCTATTTGAGGATTATTTGGGCTACCACATAATTTGAAAGCCAGCGCATTTGACATTGAATCAAACAATGGGTCACTCTCACAAGTATTTTCAACAGAACCTGAATATGTTAAACAATCAACACATTTTTCACAATCGTTGCAAGTTGTACATATTAAACAAGTACATCCCGGTGTACAAGCACTAATTGTTTCACAATTTGAAGGTACCGGTACCGGAGTAGGTGTTGGTGTCGGAGTAGGACTTGGACTTGGGCAATCGTGAGACTTATATTCCCACCCACAAGTTATACAACCATCACAATTTTCTTTGGTTGGTCTTGGAGGATAAACATATATACATCTACTATTTACTACCGAATTATCACAACAAGAGCAAGTTGTTAAACCTGTAACTTCAGATGTAACTCTTGTATAACCTGTTAGACATCTTGGATGCCCGTCCGCATAATGATAAAATTTATTTTCAGCACGAGCCCCAAAATAAAAAAACATATCTTTATTGTTTGGGTAAATTTCATTTAAAGTTGTTTCCCCACTGCTCGGTGAATATTCATTGAATAATCTTGGTTTTAATAACATTTCAACCGACCATCCTTTATTCATCCTTTCAGGGAATATATCATAGTCGTATCCAAATAATCTATAGAATCCCTGATAGAATCCACCATATAATTCGTGGTATCTACCAACACTATCATTCTTACTAACAACCTCATATAATATGGTATCGTCAAAACCTGAGAACCTAACATTAGTACTAGTGTAACCGGTAACTTGAAATAATTTTAATCGTCTGTCAAATGATAATCTATTAAATTTGGTGTAATCATCAATTCCGTTAGTAAAAGTTATTGATTGGCCCGTCATTGATTCCACCAATCCATTATCAATACCTGTTAACCCGATATCACAAGATGTTCCGGCAGTTACACAACTTAAATCTATATTTTCAGGATTATAATAATTTTTAGAAACAAAAACATTGTCAAAGTTATAGTTCTTATATTGTAAAACAATTGGTTGTACCGATATTGAATCGTTAATATCAAAATTAATAGGTAATCTGTTACCATAGGTTTCGGCAATTAAATAAGGTGAAAAAACTACTTCTTCTTTGTAGTTTCTTTCATCAGTAGATAACGTCATATCACTAACATCTAACGCTAATTTTACACCCCAATTTGGTTTTGGAAATTGATTTATATTTTGACTCACAATCTTTTTTATGATAAATAGTCAGGAACGAAGTATTTATATATAAAAAGTTGATATGATTAATTTTAATACCGAATATTTTGGAAACAATTGTTACTTCTATATTAAAGATAGAGGAGACAAAATATCCCTTTATTATAATGTGGCAGATACTTTAACAGAATCAAGAAAATCAGACGATAAAATTGAGTTTGATAAAAAAGATGAAAAAAAAGTTAAAGGTGTTGTTTCAGCCGCATTAAAAACAAAATCAAAAGTGACAAAGAAAGGTTTAGATAAAAAACTTAAAGGTCTTAAATCCAAAGAAGAAATTGATGAGTTAGTTGACGAAGATGGTGGTTTATTAGGTTCAAGAATTCCGGATATCAACCACACATTGTCACCAAGAAAAACCACTGACCAATATGTTGTTATGGCAAGAACTACAAATGACCCTGTAACAAGAGGTTATAGAGTTTATTATGGTGAAGGTAAAGAAAGTTCTGAAGAAGTTATTAATGAGATTGATTATTCTGAAGCGTTTGGATACGAAGAAACCAAAGATATGGATTATAATGACACCGTTAAAACTCTTGAAGAAATGGGTGTTGAAAATGCTGAAGAAAGAGCTGAAGAATTTGGTAAATTGCCAAAAGCAAAAAAAGAAGATGGTGAATTAAGACAAAGATTGTCAGAAAAAGAAACATTAGAAGAACGTCAACATAGATTAATGAAAAAAATGGTTGAAGATATCTTAACCAAAAAACCTAAAACAGATTCTGATATAATTAAAAATACCGGTGTTAGTAAAATATTAAAGAAAAATCTTAAATCAATAAAAAATATTGCAGACAAAGAAGGTATTAGTATCAATATGTTAATAAAAGCATTAAAATCATCCGACGATGAATAGTGATTTATACGGAAAAGTTTTTCCTGTTCCTCAGGATGTTGTAGATTATTTACACCAATGTCATTCGGCTGCCGGAGACGTTGATGAAACAACTGAAGGATATAAAAGAAACAAAGATTTAAGAGAAAAGAAACAGGTCACTTACCAACAACTTAAACGAATGAAGAATTGGTTTGATGAGTTCAGTGGTCACGAAGATGAAGTACCTCATATTTTAAATGGTGGACATTATGTGAAAAATTGGGTTAACAATACTTTACAAGGTAAAAGAGATGATATTGAAACTTCAAAACAAACTAAATCAATTGTATTACCAAATCAAGAAATAGACGTTCACACTAAAAATGATGTGAGAACTATGAATAGACCAAGTAAGTCTCACAGTTCGTCTGTTAATCAATATAATACCGATATTACAGAAAATTTAAAAAGAATAAACGAATTAATACAAAAAATATTATAATATGGCAAATTATGACCCATTAGACTTTGCGCAACCGGATAATAAATTATCCCAAATTGCTGCCGCTCAAAGAGCAATGTTGTTCCCAAAAAACGATTATAAAGATACTGCTAACGAATACTCAGCAGTTAATCCTGACGCCCTTGCGACAGGTGACTCTCAAGGTAAAGGTACCGGAGGTGATTTAGACACTAATAATGAAAGTGCTGGAGCAATTCAAGATATTCTTGAAAGAAAATCAGAAATCGTGTTTAACCAATATAAATCAAATTCTCCTTATACAACACCGAGTGCATAATGAAACTTTACAACACATTTAAATCTCTTATTTTAGAAGTAGCGTCTGTTGACTCAATTGTCAATGCTATAAAAAATAGAGATAAGATTGTCGTATACTACGATGGTGATGAACCAGGTGGTCGTGGATTAAGAAGTATCGAACCTGTTTGTTTTGGATATTCAAAAGCCGGTAACCCTGTGTTACGAGCTTGGGATGACGAAGGAGCTTCTCATACCGCATATAAAGGGGAACAACCTTTACCGGGGTGGAGATTATTCAGAGCGGATAAAATCGCATCATTCAAACCTACAGGTGAGAAATTTAACGAACCAAAACCAGGATATAATCCAAGAGGTGATAAAGGTATGACAAGAGTTATTATAAACGCAGTTTTTGGTCAACCAACAGAAGAACCAACAACTGAACCAATACAGTAAAATATGAATAGTGAAGCTGATTTAATTCAAAAACTAATGATATCCAAACAAATAATGGATAAACATAATCAAACACCAAGAGGTAATATGCCATCTATGGAATCTTATAGTTCTCCGGAAGTTGAATCTTACGAACCAACCGGAGCAAAATATAATATTCCACAAGAATTTTTACAAGAATCTCAATCAAATGAACCATACTTGTCATCAATTCCAAAAACCCCAACAATGCCACAGGCGATGACTAAAGATAGAGTTATGTCATCAAATCTTCCTGATGAAATAAAAAGATTAATGATTGAGCATCCGATTGAAGTCCCTAACTCAATGGGTGGCGGGGCAACATTATCTAATGATTTAGTTGAAAAAGCCGCAAGATTAATGAACACCGATGCTAGAGGAAATCAAACAACTCAACCAAAACAAAGAATTCAAGAACAATCTCAAACACAATTACCAAACTTTAATATGAAGGAATTAAAATCTATGCTTCGTGAAGTTGTAGAGGAAGTCTTACAAGAAAACGGAATTTTATCAGAATCTGAACAAAAATCTAACGAAGTCTTTTCTTTTAAAGTTGGAAAACATATATTTGAAGGTAAGGTTACTAAGATAAAAAAAATCTCTTAACTTTATTTACTCTCAAGATTAACCCTCATCTACCAAGTTGGGGGTTTTTTGTTTTTATATGGTTGATATTCTTTTTATTTTTTATTATATTTTTGGATATAATTTAAAACTATGAAAGAAAAAATTAATGTATTAGTATTACCCTCAGATAAAACAGGTGTTGGAAAATTTAGGTCAGTTGACCCTCACGTATTTTTACAAAACTTATATGTAGACGATTTTCACGTAGATATTGACTACGAACCTCAAATGAATAACATTGGATATTGGAAGAAATATCAGATAATTCACGCTCATAGAACTATTGGTAATGACTATGATAATTCACCAAGGTTAATTGAATGGTTAAAATCGTTAGGTATTGTTGTTATTATAGATTTGGATGATTATTGGTTACCAACCGTGGACCACCCAATTCACAGTATTATTGTTCAAAACAAAATTGACGAGAAAATTAAAGCAAATTTAAAAGTTGCATCATATGTTACAACAACTACCGACATATTCGCAAATGAGATAAGAAAGATAAATAAAAATGTCCTTGTTTTTCCAAACGCAATTAATCCAAAAGAACCACAATTTAATCAACCAACCCCACCGTCAGATAAAATCAGAATAGGGTGGTTAGGAGGGTCTTCTCACCTACAAGATTTAAACCTATTAGGTGGGTTTGTACAAAAAAATCAAGATATTAACGATAAATTACAATACGTTATCTGTGGATTTGATACTAGAGGAACGGTGACAGAAATTAATCCTCAAACAAAAGAACAAAAACAAAGACCAATTTTGCCTCACGAGACTGTTTGGGTAAAATATGAAGAGATTTTCACATCAAATTATAAAACAACGGATGAAGAATATAAGAAATTTTTATTAACTTACAAGGAAGAAGAATATAAATCAAATACTGAGTTACCTTATTTAAGAGTTTGGACAAAACCTGTTACAAGTTACGCTATGAATTATTCAAAGTTTGACATATCTTTAGCACCAATTAAAAATCATATCTTTAATAGAATGAAATCTCAGTTAAAAGTTATTGAGGCTGGGTTTTATAAGAAGGCGTTAATTGCGTCTGAGATTGGTCCATACACTATTGATTTAGTTCATTGTTTAAAAAATGGTGAGTTTAATGATAATGGTAACGCCATTTTAATACCTGAATCAAGAAATCATAGTGATTGGTCTAAATCAATTAAAAAATTAGTTCAAAATCCTGAAATGATTACAGAGTTAGGTGAAAGATTATATAATACCGTAAAAGATAAATACGACCTTAATAAGGTTACAGATGAAAGAGCGTCTTGGTACAAAAGTTTAATTAATTAAAATATAACAAATGATAAAAATACCTTTAACCAAAATATTGTTTCTTGATATAGAAACTGTTGGTGGTTGTAAAAACTATACCGAGTGTCAAGTAAGTAACCCAAATGTCGCAAAACAATTTGAGAAATATTTTGATTGGTTCCAAAAAAGATTTCCGGAAGATGCCGGATTTTCTGCCGATAAAGTTTTTGAAAAAAGAGCGGCTTTAGTTCCTGAGTTTGCAAAAATTGTTTGTGTTAGTGTTGCTTTTGTTATGGACAATGGTGATATTAAAAAACAATCATTCTCAGGTGATGATGAAAGAGCATTATTAAAAGACTGTCAAACATTACTTAATCGTTGTGGTAAATTAGATTTTTATCTATGTGGTCATAACCTTAAGAATTTTGATATTCCGATGTTGGCAAAAAGAATGATAATCAATGGATTAATGCCATCATCAATCTTACCGTCATACGATACTAAGCCGTGGGAAATCAAAGCTATCGATACCAAAGAGATTTGGCAATACGGGGCTTACACCGCAATTGGTTCGTTGGACTTAATGTGTTCTTGTATGGACGTTCCATCTCCAAAGGAAGGTGATGTTACCGGAGATAAAGTTCACGACGCATATTGGAATAAAAATATGTTACCTGAAATCACTGCTTACTGCGAAAGAGATGTGTTAGTTTTGATTGATGTGATAAAAAAATTAAAAGAATTAGAATAATGAGTGAGATTAATGATTTAAATGAGTTAAGAGATAAAATTCTTAAACTACAAGAGTCACTTCATTCTGAATCGGAAGAAGTAAGCTATGAAGATATTTTAAATGAAATGGATATTGACATTGTTCAACTTGAAAAAGATATGGTAGAGACACGACGACTCTTACCTTTAGGTTTTAAAGTTTTACATCCTAATGCCGTATTACCAAAATATAACTATGGTAGTGATTCAGGTTTTGATTTACACTCCATTGATGAAATTGAGATACCTCCTTTTGGTAGGGCTCTTGTTCCAACAGGTTTGTCATTTGATATTCAAGATGGATATGAAATACAAGTTAGAACTAAAAGTGGGTTAGCCATCAATCAAGGACTTATGGTCTTAAACTCACCGGGAACCGTTGATAACGGTTATACAGGAGAAGTTAAAGCAATCATTTTTAATACCAACCCAATATCGGTTACAATACCAAAAGGTATGAAAGTAGGACAAGCGGTTTTATGTCCTGTTGTAAATGGTGGGTGGGTTGATTTACAACAAACAAATAAAATAAACGAAAAAGAACGAGGGTTAAATGGGTTTGGCTCAACAGGGATTATATGAAAAATTAAAAAATATGAAAAAAATTTATATTGATGGTGGAGCTAGAATTGGGGAATCATTAGATATGTTTCTAAATGATAGAAAAGATTTGTTAGGATGTGATGTTCATTTTTTTGAGTGTAATGACTCTCACTTAGAAACATTAACAAAAATAAAAGAAGAAAATAAAAATTACAATTTTATTGTTCATAGCGACGCTTTATGGTCGGAAAATGGTGAAATGGATTTTTATATTTCTATAGACCAATGGGGGGATGCTGGATGTACATTAAGACCCGAAAAAAGAGAAAAATTAGATTTAGAAAACCCTAAAAAAGTTAAAACAATTGATTTTTCTGAATTTTTAAATCAATTTAACGATGACGATTATATTATAGTTAAATTAGATATTGAAGGAGCTGAATATAAAGTAATTGAAAGACTTCTTGAAACTAAATCGATTAATAAAATAAACGAACTTTATATTGAATGGCACGATAATTTTTTTAATATATCGTCACATAATTTACAATATGAATTATCAAAATTAAATATTAAAGTTGATAATAATTGGCCTTAATTAATATGGATAATAAAATTGACGTTTGTATAAACGTATTTGGGAAACCTTGGCAAACACTATGTACATTAAAAAGTTTAATGAAACATAGTGGGAATAAAATTGATAAGATTTATTTAATTATAGAGTCTGTCCAACCATATGATGAAAGTTTACTTTGGATTTTTAGTTATTTTGATAATTTAATTATCCACACACCTAAATCATATGTTTTTACAAAATTTCATATAAATAATTTAGACGAATCTGATAGACATACAGTTAGATATCAATACGGTATTGAGAAAAGTGATAAGAAATTTATTTTTATAACACATAACGATGTTTTATATACCGGAGACATAATTGGAGATATGTTAGATAAAATTGGTGATTCCGTTGGAATTGGTGAAATGGGTCAATGTTGGAATTGCCCGGCATTTAGCGAAGGTCTTTGCAGTGGTAGTAAATTTTATGATTGGAATCCAACGATTGACGAAGTTTTAAATTTAAAACTCCCTCACATTAGAACAGGGTTACATAATATTGATAGAGAAAACCCAAAACCAATGCCTGAATGTAGACTTAATGAATGGGCGTGTTTAATTAACAGAGAATTAAATAATAAAGAAACATACCCAAATAGTGACACACCATTTTTTGGTATGTATGGTTTAGATTTAGGTGACCGTTGGTTTAAAAGTCTACACTTAAAAGGTTATAAATTCACAGACTATCGAGAAAACTTTAAACACTCATATTGGTCCCCATTGGATGGGGGATATCCAACACAATTAAATCAAGATATTTATAAAATTGCGGAAGAAAATGCTAAAAAATATTTTACTGAACATTTTGAGTCAAAAAAAAAAATAAAATTAACGAATTAAGTTGGGAAAATAAAAAATACAAATAATATGATTACAATAATTTACTCAACACATAAAGATGAAAACTATAATAACAAATTTAAACAACATTTGTTACAAAGTTCCGGGTTAAAAAATATTCAAATACTTGAATATATAAACCATAATGAATTTAGTTTATCTGAACTTTACAATAAAGGTATATCTGAATCTAAATTTGATATTATTGTTTGTTGTCACAATGATATTAAACTTGAGAATGAGTGGGGTAAAAAACTATTAAAAGACTTTTCAGATAACCCTGACTATGGCATTATAGGAAAAGCCGGTTCTTGTTATTTTCCGGAATCCGGTGTTTATTGGGAACGTATGCAACAAACAATGGTTGGTCAAGTTTATCATCATCCAGAAGGTCAGAAAAAATGGGTTAATAATTATTCCTCAAAATTACCTTTTCTAATCCCTGTTGTCACTATTGATGGATTATTTATGTCATTTGATAAAACAAAAATTAAACATCAATTTGATGAAACTATCGGTAAATTTCATTTTTATGACCATTTATTCTGTGTTCCTAATTATTTAGATGAAGTTAAAATTGGTGTGACATCTTCCTTTGAAATTACACATCAATCAGTTGGTCAACCCAATCAAGAGTTTTGGGGGAGTAGAGAAAAATTTGTAGAAAAATGGGGTAATAACCTTCCATTAGATTTAAAACCATCTAAGGTATACGTTCCTGAGATTAAAGAAAAACCTATTAAAAATATTGGTAAAGTTGCGATAATTATACCAACTAAAGGTAACGTTGAAATGTTATTTGATTGTGTTAATTCATTCTATCAATACTGTAATCCAAACTTATTTGATGTTTTCATAGCTGATACTGGGTCGTCAGAAATAGAAAAAGAATGGATAAATACTAATATATTACCTCTTGGTAATATCAAACTTATCGAATACGATTATTATAATTTTGCTAAAATAAATAATGATGTTGTAAAACATCATATAGATAACGAATATGAGTATCTTCTATTTTCAAACAATGACATTAAAATACTTAATAATGTTATTTATGGTATGTTGAAGAATTTTAAAACTCAAAATAAAATAGGAACTATTGGGGGGAGACTTTATTTTAAAGATAACACAATTCAACACGATGGTATTGTTGCTATGTTACAAAATAACAGATTTGCCGTTAGTCATTATGGGTTAAGAAATTATTACCCTAAATCATCTCTAATCACAGAAGTTATTGGGTCTACCGCAGCATTACTTATGATAAAAAAATCTGTTTTTATTCAGTGTGATTATTTTAATGAAAATTATATTAATTGTTTTGAAGATGTTGAGTTAAATTTTAAAACAACTATCTTAGGTTATAGGAATATATGTGATGTTAATTTAGTGGCCTATCATTTTGAGAGTCAAACTAGAAATGAAGACCCTAAAAATATTGAGAAATTACAATACGACTATATAAATAATTTACTACCGTTTACAATGAAAAACATTGATAAATTAAAACATAAAATAATTGTTAACAATTAAAAATATGGTTTTTTCCGAAAAAATTGAAATAACTAATGATATGGTTAAATCGTATTCAATATTGATTGGTGATAAAAACCCAATTCATTTAGACCCTGAATACGCGAAAAAAACAATATTTGAAAAACCAATTGCACACGGAATGTTAATTTCATCTTTTTTTTCTAAAATGATTTCTGAAACATATCCTGGATATGGTAGTATATATTTGTCTCAAAATATTAAATTTTTAAAACCTTGTTACATTGACAAAACAATTAATGTAGTTTTAACATTAATAAATAAAGATAAAAATAAATATGAATTATCAACACAAATATTTGATGATAACGAAACATTATTAGTCGATGGTACCGCGCTAATATTAAAAAAATAAATATGGAAAAAATACACCCAACCTCAATAATTTACCCAAATGTTATTATTGGGAAAAATGTTGAAATTGGCCCCTATTGTATTATAGGCGCAACTTCAGAAATAAAAAATGGTTACCCTTTGGAAAATTTAGGAGTAATCATTGGAGATAACACAATCATTACCGGAAATGTAACCATTGATGGTGGTTCAATAAACCCAACTATTGTAGGTAACAATTGTTTTATTATGAAATCAGTTCATATTGGTCACGATTCCCATATTGAAGACAATGTAGTTTTAAGTGCTCATTCTGTATTAGCAGGCCACGTTAGAATTTGCGAATATTCTAATGTTGGGATTGGTTCTTTATTTCATCAATTTTCTTTAATTGGTGGTGGGTCTATGATAGGTATGGGGTGTGTAATAACAAAAAAATCAATATCGGAACCATTTTCTAAAATGGTTGGAAATCCGGGAAAAAACATTGGTGAGAATTCTTATGTTATTAATAAATTAACGACAGAAAATATTGATAATATAATGAATAATTATTTAGAAAATTCAAAAAAAGGAATTTTTATTAATGTTAATAAATAAATAAATAAATAATTTAAATGGCTGAACAGCGAAAAAGAAAACCAACAACAACACCTACTCCGGAGGTAACCGGTAAACCGGTAAGTAAAAAAGATTTAATTGGTCAAATCATTAAAAGAAAAACTAAAGAAAAATTTTTAACTATTAATCAAAAAAAGTATTACGATACTTTAATAGATAGTGAAATAACTGTTTGTTCGGGACCAGCCGGTGTTGGTAAAAGTTACATAACAATGAAAGCAGCAATTGACTTACTTTCTGACCCAAAGACACCTTACGAGAAAATAATCATTGTTAGACCAGCTGTTGAAGCTGAAGAAAAATTAGGTTCACTACCTGGAAATGTTGAAGAAAAGTTAGACCCATATATTTTCCCCTCTTATTATTTATTAAATAAAATTATTGGAAAAGAGTGTCGTGAAAAACTTAAAGAGATTGAAGTTATTGAAGTATTCGCGTTAGCGTTTATGAGAGGTATGAATATTGATAATTCAATATTAATATTTGAAGAAGGTCAAAACGCTTCCCCAAGTCAAATGAAACTTCTTTTAACAAGAATTGGGTTTAACAGTAAATTCTTCATCTCAGGAGATGTGGAACAATCAGATAAGTATAAAAACAAAACATTAAGTGGATTGTGGGACGCAATTGAAAAGTTTAGAGATGATAATTACGTTTCAACATTTGAATTTAAAGATAAAAACGACATTGTTAGAAACCCATTAATTAGTAAAATCTTACGTAAATACGATAACGAACCGGATGAGAATAGCAATTGAGATTAATGGTGTGTTAAGAAACACATTGGAAAAAATAGAACAAACCTATCAAAAATATATGATAGATAAAACAGACGGTATTGAAGATGAAGAATTTGTAACTCGTGAAATAAAAACCCCAATCGATTCTTTAGAACTGATGAATCATTTTTCTTTTATTGACGATAATGAATTATATTCATTTTTATATGAAGATTTTCCAATGGAAATTTTTGGTCATTCCCAATCATCTGAATACAACACTTTTATTGATTTAAACGAAATTTATGTTAATTTAAGAGATAGTCACGAATTGTTAATAGTTTCTGATGAAATTGGTAGGTCTAAACCTGCGTCTTTGTTCTTCTTGTCAAAATTTGGATGTCAGTTAGAAAAAGTGAAATTCTATAGTAATATTACAATAAATTCAATGTGGGATGAGATTGATGTTTTACTTACGTCAAACCCTGTACTATTATTAGAACATCCGACAGATAAAAAAGTAATAAAATATCAAACGGGGTACAATAAACATATTAACACGGACTATTCTATTACAAGTCTAAAAGAATTGGAAAGTGAATTAACAAAACTATTATAATGTTAAAAGTATTAGGAGAACATTACTATTTAGATTTAGACAAAATTGATGATTATGTCCAAATTAAAGAAGTGACACCAGCTACAGGTATAACTGACACAACTCATATTAGTATCATAAAATATGAAACAGTTAAATTAATGATGGAAATCATTATGGATGAACCGGAAGAAATTGATGAACAATTAGGGGCCAAAGGAACAAATAACTTATCAATACCATTTAAAATAGCGTTTAACACGTTATTGTATAAAAATTTATTAAACAAATTATAATATGAATCAAGAACAACTATCAAAATTAGAACAGTCTATTGAGAATATGAAAAATAAGAAATCTAAAATTTATCTTATTGCTCAAGACACCAAAGGAAACGCCAAAGCATCTATTGCTTATATCTATAGATTAGGATTGGCATTACTAAACGGGGGTTATAACCCAATAATATTACACGAAGCCGCTGACTATACGGGCGTATCGGAATGGTTAGGTGAAGAATATATGAAATTACCTCATCAATCTATTGAAGGTCAAAATTTAGAAGTGTCTCCGGAAGATTTATTAGTTATCCCTGAACTTTTTGGATACATTATGAGTCAAGTCTCTAAATTACCTTGTGGTAAAATTGTGTTATGTCAAGCATATGACCATATGTTAGAAACATTACAACCAGGTGAAACTTGGACACAATTAGGGTTTTATAAATGTATTACAACATCAGACTATCAAAAAGAATTTATTGAGAGTATAATGAGAGGTGTATCTCTTGATGTTATAAAACCATATTTTTCAGACAAATTTAAACCAAATAATTTACCTGCAAAACCAATCATCGCAGTTCATACAAGAGAACATCGAGATACCATTAATTTAATTAAAAGTTTTTACATTAAATTCCCACAATATCGTTGGATAACATTTAGAGATTTAAGAACTCTATCTGAAGATGAATTTGCTAAAGGTATTCAAGAATGTTGTTTATCTGTTTGGATTGACGAAACTAGTTCATACGGTACATTCCCATTAGAATCTATCAAATCAAATGTACCGGTATTAGGATTAGTTCCTAATATGGTTCCTGATTGGATGAATGAAGACAATGGTCTTTGGGTAAACAATAAAATTCAAATGGTTGATTTTGTTGCCGACTACTTACAAAATTGGTTAGAAGATAATGTTAGTAATAATTTAATTGAAGGTATGAAAAAAACCGCAGATTCTTTATTAACTAAAGAATCATTTGACGAATTAGTTATAACTACTTTTAGTGGATTTATCAACACAAGATTAGAATCGTTCTCAGAACAATTAAATAAACTAGAAACAATTGAAGAATAATATGGAAAACTATTTTGACGTATCAGTAATATTACCAATTAAATCAGGGAGAGCGTTTGACTTCTCTGAGTATTTTACAAAATGTATTGAGTCATTGAAAACTCAGAAATTAAAAATTAATGAATTGATTATTGTTCACACAGATGAAGATGTCGTTATTGAATTTTTAAATGATTTTGATTTTGGCGACTTAAATGTTGTTAAACTTGAATGGAAAGAAGAGGCTAACTATGTTTCACAAATTAATTTTGGTATTACCAATTCAACATCTGAATGGATATCTTTATTTGAATTTGATGATGAGTATTCAACGATATGGTTTAACAACGTTGAGAAATACAGTAAAGCGTATCCGGATGTTGACGCATTTTTACCAATAGTTGTTGATACAGACCAAATGGGTAAATTTGTTGGATTTACCAATGAGGCAACATTTGCGGCCAATTTCTCAACTGAAATGGGTATCTTATCAAATGAAACTTTACAAGATTATCAAAACTTTCAAACATCGGGAATGGTGATTAAAAAATCATCATTGGTTAACAGTGGATTACTTAAATCCTCAATTAAATTAACTTACGGTTATGAATTATTTTTAAGATTAACACACAACGCAGTGAAAATAATGTCAATACCTAAAATTGGTTACAAACATACTAACTTAAGAGATGGTTCAATTTTTTGGAACTATAAAAATGGTGAGAATGCTTTAACACCGGATGAGGTTAAATTTTGGATTGATTCGGCTAAAAAAGAGTATTTCTTTACAAATGATAGAGCCATAAAATACGAACCACAAGAAGTTTAATGTCTGAAACAATTAATTTAACAGGAGATACCAGTGTTGAGTTAAAGAAGAAAGGTAGAAAACCAACCCAATTAAATTATTTTGATGTTCGGGAAGAATTAGCAGTTGTAAGATTTTTAGAGTCCACTTGTTACGAAGAAAAAAATAAAATATATAATGAGTTTTTAAAAAAACCTTTAGATAAGATGATATCTTCAATTATACGAAGATACAAATTATATAGAAAAGATATGGATTTCACAGATATTCATACAGATACTCACTCGTTTTTAATGACAAAAATAGATAAGTTTAAGCCTTCTAAAGAAAAGAAGGCTTACTCATATTTTGGAACCATATGTAAAAATTATCTTATGGGCCAAATTATTAAAGACCAAAAAGAAATGAATAGGAAGATATCCTATGAAGACATTTCAACTAGTATAGAAAATGATGAAGGGTTTGCGTATTATATTGAAAACGATGGGTTAGATTCCGAAAGAGTAATTTATCATTTTTTAATTCAATTAGAAGAATTCATTAAAAATGAAAATTTATCGGAAAATGAAATTAAATTAGGTCAAGCGTTGTATGACTTATTTGATAACTATGAGAATATTTTTGTCGGAAATGACAATAATAAATTCAATAAAAATATTATACTACTTTCATTAAGAGAAATGACTAATTTAACAACAAAAGAAATTAGAGGGTCAATGAAGAAATATAAAAATATGTATTTCACATTGATTCAAAATATGGTCAAATAAAAAACACCATCTAAATATTTATCAATATGGGAAGACCAACAAAAAAAGAAATTAATTTATCTAAAGAATCAATGTTATCATTGATGCAAGAAATCTACAATGAACTTGTGGAACAAAGAAACACCGCTATCAGGATTCAAAACAAAATGTTAACAATGATGAAGGAACCGGAAGATATGACAATCATCGGACCTGTTATTGAAAAACAACAAAAAATTATAAATGATTGTGTTGAGAAAAAATTAACTTTATCAAAATTACAATCAGGTATGTGGGAAAAATCTAACACTAATAAAGATAGTGGTGGAAGTTTCTCAATTACTGATTTAGGTAGTGATGACGATTTATTAAAAAGTTTAATTGAAAAGGACATTGCAAAAGATGGTGATTCATATAAAATGAAAAAATAATAAATTATGCCATCAGTAGATTTAAATTTTGATTATAATAAAATTCAGAAAAAATTAAATGCGACCAAAACATATGCAAATGTTAAGTCGCAATATAATAATGCTGGTAAACAAGTTGGGGATTCGTTTGAAAAAACTAAAAAAGATGTTTCTCAATCATTAGATAAATTTAAAGACCAAACTAAAAGATATCAAAAACAAATAAAAAACCAATTTGAACAACTTTTAGATTTAGCCAATACCACCGGAGGAAGTGGTAGTGGTTCTCCAAAATATATTAAAAAACTCTTAATACGAACAGTACATAATATTCAACCTAGATTAAGAACAATTGTTATGAATGATTGTTTAACTGCTTTAGGTTGTGACCAAGAACAAACTTACGGTGCCAATCAAGAAGTTTGGGTTAAAGTAAATTCCATCGATTTATTTAGTAGATTAAAAATTGACCCAAATGATGAGGTCGGTAAAATTATCTATGAAAAAGAACCGGTATCACCAGGAATACCATTTTCAATGAATCATAAAATGTATGATTTAATTCAAAATAATAATCTAACATATACTCACGTAGGAAAATCAAATCAACAATTATTTACCATTCAATATAAAGAACAAGGTCAATTTGGTGAAACAGGTCCTTGGTATAAAATTAACCTTGCAAATAGATTAAATGGTGTCAATAGAGTTGGTGAATTTATGATTGACTACTATGACACAATTAAAATGGCCGAAGACACCGATATTATGGGTTCTATTATGGAATCACTATGTGGTGCCGTATCGATGAAAGTTGATGCCGGTACATCTCAAGTTCAGAACGCTAGTCAAGCGGAGTTAATATTGGCAAGAATTTTAGGTCTTTGTTTTGATAGTGGAGCTAGTGATGGTGAGATTGATGTTAGTGGTGTTGCAAAAGTACCGGAATTAGATGGTATTGATGACTCATTTTTTGAATTTACCGATATCGATTTAAGAAATATTGATATTAGAGTTGGGAACATTAAAAATGGTGTGGTACAATTTGAAGATTGTGGGGATGTATTATTACCTGTGAACTATGAAGATATAATAACCGCGTTAGGACAATTAAATTTTGTTGAGGGTTCTGATTTTGAAGATGCGGCAAATGGAATTTCTGACGTATTAGCAAATAATCCTAATTGGAAAGGTATAGGGATAAATATAAATCCTCAAGTTGTGATTGACACCAACTTTATTAAACTAATAACAAATGGTTTAATAAGTGCGTTAATTACACCAAAAATGATATTACCAATAATCACAATGTTTAAAGCCTTAGGTAATAGTCTCGCAGATAATATTAAATCATTTACCGATTTTGTTAAAATATTCAAAACGTTCTTCATTAATTTAGTATCTAAAGTAGGTGCAATATTTGTTGAAGAATTATATAGATTAATAAAAAGCGATATTTTAAAATTATTACAGTCAGTCATTACTGATATTGTTAAAGAAAAACAAATTAAGAAATATGCGATGATTTTAAAACTAATTTCCTTATTATTAATATTAGCCGGATTATTAAATGATTTTAGGAAATGTAAAAGTTTAGTTGATGATATATTTAGGATATTGAATTTAATTAATCTTCCTGGTTTTGGTGGAAGTGCCGTTCCCTTACCTATAATGTTAGCCGCACAATTCTGTGATGGTTATTCTGAAACAAGGGCATTTATTGGTGCAATAGAAGAGATGCAAAAAATAGGAATACCTACCGGTGATATGCCAAGTGGGGCACCTAATTTAGATATTTTGGGTAAATTTTCACAAATGAAAGCAATGGCTTTTGAAGATTCGGAAAATAATAAAGTTCAAATTGCCGTGGGTCCATTAACCATAACTCCAGCAGGGTTTACAGTTCCATCTAATGCTTTTGGTAAAAAGTTTTAATTATGAATAAAAAAGAAAAAAGTGAAAAAGTTTTAAAAATTATTGGTGATATTAAAAATTCATCTAATAAAGATTTAATGTTAGTTATGGATACGATTCAAGAAGATTTTGAATTTACTAAAAAAATTGTACTTGATTCAACTCATCATTTAGATAAATTAGAATTAACATATAACACCGTCCTAAAAGAATATCAAAAAAGAACTAAGATAAATGACAATAGATAACGAAAATAAGTATCAAATATTATTTCCTGGTTTTGTCTATGACAACCAAGACCCTATGATGTTAGGTAGACTTCGTATTATACCTGAAACAAAAAATTACCAAGACGTTATTGCCTCAGTTTCAAGTTGGAATGAAGAAACAGATAAATGGTCATCAAAAGACCCTTTAGTGTTTCTTCCTTTATTACCTTTCTTTTTTAATCAAATACCTAAAATTGATGAGTACGTTCATTTAGTTTATCAAAATAAAAAATACGAATACCAAAATCAATTTTATATACAAGGACCTTATTCATCTCCGATGACAACACCTTTTGAATATTATCAAGGCGCCAAAAAATTCTTAGCGGCTGGTGATAAAATTAAACAAGGGTTAAGTATTAAGAATTTAGATGGGTCATACGCCAATACCGAAAGTCAAGGGGTTTTTCCTGAACCGGGAGATAACGCGTTATTAGGTAGAGGAACTGCGGATGTAATTGTAAAAGAAGATGAAGTATTAATTAGAGCCGGGAAAACAAAAGAGTTATCAACAGATAAATTTCCAATTGGAAATAGTGATAGAGCCTTTTTACAATTAACTAGATTTACTCAAACAAAAAGAACTTTACCCGAAGAAAGTAAGTCAAGAATTGTTGAGAACGTAAAAGTAGTTAAAAAAATGGTTGTGTGGGATATTTCAACACTAAATAGTGCTTCTAATTTTAGTGGTTATGTCAAATTATTTAACTTAAAACCTAGTACAAAAGTTAACACTAAAAATTTTAAATACCCTACAATATCAGAATTAAAAGTTGGTGATGATTATGGTGTACCTCTTGAAACGGTGGAATTTATGGGGAAACCATTTGAAGAATGTATTATTATTATTAATCAATTTATTTCACAAATTTTTACACCAAATATTTTATTTACAGCGTCAACAATTAACCCTGTAAATATCTTACCAGGTGATGTGTTTCCTTTAGTTGTTACGCCATCACAACAAACTTACGAAATTGGTAAAAAGTTCTTACCTGATAGTCTTGTTAATGATGTTCTTGAATATGTTAATTATAGAAGATTTTATCACGCAATTAATTTAAACAATTCAAAAGAGAATGGTTGGTTTTTGGTTTGGGATAACAAAGGTGGTAAACCTATTTTTGGACCTCAGGGAGATTTAAAACAAGAATTTATTAGACCTACTGAATTTCAAGACGAAGACATTACTTATGGGGCGTTAGGTGCTCAACAATTATATCTACTATCTCAAAATTCTAAAAGTCCAAAAGGGAAAATTGATTTGTCTAATACATTGTATGGAATCCCACAAGATAATTTTATTGGTGCTGGAAACACATTATATGATAGAACTTATTCTTCCGTTAGAGGTGAAGAGTTAGTTAAGTTACTCGAAAAAATGTCAGATTTTTTACTTAATCACGTACACTCTCATTCTAACAAATCACCCGATGAAAACACTCAAGGGTCTAAAACCAGTAAGAAAGACATCACAGAATCTTTAGCTGATGTAAATAATACTGTTTTAAATCAGAATATTCGATTAAACTAAATATTTATTGTTAAAAGATTTTATGTCAATTAACAATTCCTATTTTAGTAAAAACAACACAATCATATCAAATAGCTTAACAAACACGGGTAGAAACCCGGTTACTGAGTTATTTTATGGTTCAGGTGCGTCTGTACAATACCCAAATGGGTTTAGTAGATTCATCTTTGATTTGGACTTAACTCTATTAAAAGAAAAAATATCTGACGGTACAATATCGACAGAATGTAGTGATAATATTACCCATATATTAAGAATGGTTAATACCTCAACATTTAATCCGGAAACATTAAATACTACCACATCTCAAGGTAGAATGAGAGCAACCTCGTTTGATTTAATCTTATTTAGAATTCCTCCGGTAGACCAAACAACTGACCCACAATCTTGGGATGAAGGTGTTGGTTATGACTTTGCCGACCTAGTTTACGATTATAGTAATATAGATAGAAACTTTTCAACAAGACCTTCAAATTGGAGTGGAACAACCACAATAACAAAATGGTCTGAGCCAGGAATCTATAACAACAAAAATACCGGAACATTTAATTTTAATGAATTAACTATCGTTGATACCCAACATTTCCAATTTGGAAATGAAAATATATCATTTGATATGACCCAAGAAATTAAAGATTTATTAAACGGATATATCGATGGATTCTCAGGGTGGGGAATTGCTTATGTCCCTCAAGTTGAAAACTTAACAGGATTAACTGATAACTATGAAGTCCAATTCTTCACTAGACACACTCAAACTTTTTACGAACCATTTTTAGAAACTAACTATGATGACATTATTGAAGATGATAGAAATTCATTCTCATTAAATAAGGTTAATAAATTATACCTATATCTATATGAAGATGGTAGTCCAATTAATTTAGATTCTAATCCATTGGTTACTATTTCAGACGCAAATGGAACCAATATATTAGGTTTAACTCTTTTACCAAGTTGTAGAAAAACAAGAGGCGTGTATGAGATTACACTTCCACCTCTTATTGGATACAAAACCCCTTGTACATTTTATGATACTTGGAGTAGTGTTAGTGTTAATGGATTTAGTTTACCAAATGTTGTAAACGAGTTTGTAATGTATCCATTAAAAAAATCAATCCAAATCGGAACGTCAACTCAAGACCCAAAAATTTATGGGTTTGATTATTTTGGAATCAAACAAGATGAAAAAATATATAACACCGATATTAGAAAAGTGGGGGTTATAATCAAACAAGCTTACACAACAAATAAATTACTTCCAAACGTAGATGCTTATTACAGAATATACGTAAGAGAAGGGCAAACAGAAGTTCAAGTTCAAGATTGGACAAAGATAAACCGAACTCCAAATGAATATTATTTTATGTTCGACACAAGAGATAAAATTCCAAATGAATATTATGTCGATATGAAGGTTATTAGTAGTGGAGAGATAAACACTTACAAAAAACAAATCAAATTTCAGATTGTGAATGTAAAGTATTCAGAATAATAAGATATTTATAAATAAAAAAAATCAACAATGGCAAACAAATTAAATTTTACCGGATGGAGTGGTAAAACCGACTTTTTAAGTGGTAGTTCTATTAACTTCACAACATTAAATAATAACAATTCACAAAGAAGTGTTTCAAGTAATAACACAAATAATGCACCACAACTATATAGTTTAAATTTAAACTATGATTACACTTATTTAATTCAAGCTTGTGCTCAACCTTTAGAGGGTGAGACAATAACATATATTGTTGGTTCTGATACTGAATTAAATGTAACAGGTACGTCTGTTTATAGTTTTCAAAGCATAATAAATCCTTCCATAACTGTTTGTGGTTTTATATTAGATGAACCATTTTCAGGTGACCCTGAATATGTTTTAGTAAACACTTACACGGATTGTGTAGCGGCTTACACTTCAAATTATAAATTAGCAGTTGTGGTCGATTGTTTAACTAATGAACCTCAAGATTTTTTTACTAATTATATACCTGTCGATAACAAATACGAAATTGGTGACATACTATACGTTGATTTTTTGGCCACTACTATGGGGACAGCTTTTGTTAAATTTGCGGGAACAATTGTTGACATAGTTGATTGGAGTCAAACTGACGGTCCATATTGGGATACTATACCTGCAGTAAATTATGTGACATATTCATCTTGTGATGAAGCAATAGAGGCGAACGGTCTTATTTACGTCGCGATTAATTGTATAACTGAAGAGGCGTCGTTTCCTTTAATACATAAAAATTATTTTCAAAACACTTCATTATTAATACCAACAACTGGTAATCCTGTTAATGTTTTGGTAGATTATTTACCATACGGCCCTTACGGAGAAGCAATATCAGGTGGTAGTGAAATTTATAGTACGGAAGAATTTACAGGTTCAGAAAACTATAATTCATTATGTGAAGAAGGTTTATCTAAAATATCACCTGAAGGTGTATTAAACCCATTCTTTGAAAATACAGGATTTACAGGTTCTTTTGTTTATACAACCGTAGAACAACCTGATGGTAAAATTTTAGTTGGTGGTGACTTTACTGAATATCTTGAAGTATCTGTTGGTAATTTTATGAGAATAAATCCTGATGGAAGTTTAGATGAAACATTCTACTTAGGAGGATTTAATAGTGGTGTAAAAGCGATTGCATTACAACCTGACGGTAAAATATTAGTTGGTGGTAATTTTACTGACTATGACGGATATAATGTTGGTCGTTTTATTAGATTAAATTCTGATGGAACTAATGATGAAAGTTTCACATACACCACAGAATTTGATGGTAACGTCAACGCAATTGCTGTTCAAAGAGATGGTAAAATTGTTGTAGGTGGTGATTTTAGTTATTACTATGACTTTTATTGTCCACAAATAGTTAGATTAAATTCTAACGGTACTCCTGACCCAACATTTGTTATGGGTGATGGTTTTGATGGTGGTACAGTGTATACAATTAATATTGAAACAATTAGAAATAACCCATTTTATGCTACAAATGGTCCTGTAACTTACACTGAAAACATTATTGTTGGTGGTCAATTTACTATCTATAAAGAAACAATTAATATATATGGTATTGTTAAATTATCTCCAATAGGTGATATATTACCGGATTTTGGTCAAGGGTTTAGTTTAAATGGTAGTTTTCCAGGTAGAGTGAATAAGATTGTTCAACAACCTGATGGTAAATTAATTGTTGTTGGTGGAGGTTATGGTTACGACCTTGTTGATTATAACTACACTTTAATTCCTAAAAACATTGTTAGATTAGTTAAAGATGGTGATGGTATTTATCAAGTTGACACTACATTTACAACACCTGATTTTGAAACTAATAATGGAGGGTTAAGTGGTAGTGCTTTTGCAATAACTGTATTACCAAATGGTAAAATTATAATTGGTGGATTCTTTAATGAATATTGCGATATTAATGATTGTTATAGTCCATCACGTTTAATAAGATTAAATTCTGATGGTAGTTTAGACACAACATTTACATTTGAATTAACTAGCGTGGTTTACACATCAGAATTATTGTCTTCAGGAATATTATTAGTGGGTGGTAGATTTGAGGCACCAACAGAATACTTATTAGAATTATTTATTGGTGAAGATTATGATTTACGTACATTCACAACTTGTGATGGTTTAACTTCAAACATCTTCTTACCAACAGGATATCAACCTGAATATATTGGTGGAGGATTAATGATTGCAACTGAAATAGCTTACTCACCTATTTCAACGGTTGGGTTAGATATAGTTACTCAAGATAGTGGTGGTGATGATGATTCGGATTTCCTTGTGGAATTACCGTTTGATTTTGATGTGAATTTCTTAGGTATAAACTATACTTCAGTATGGGTTGGTACTAACTCATATTTAACATTTGGTGATGGTTCTACAAATTATGATATTGACCCATTACCGGGAGATATTCCTGCTGAGACAGGTTTACCGGGTGTGTACATATCAACAGGAGAAGATGATGGTACTTGTTTAGATTCATCATTAGTAACTTTATATACGGGTACTACGGATGGTGGTAACACAACGATAATTAGATTTGAAGGAAATAATAATAACTCAACTAACTTTCCTGACGAAGTTACTTTAATTTATAACTTTAAGTTCTATAAAGACCAATCAAATTATTTTGATTTAATTATAGAACAAAATAATGTTTTCTGTAATGATGACCCAACAGGTGGTATAAGTAATGGTGTTGACCCAACTTGGGTAACCTCATTCGATACTTCATCAGAAAAGGCTTATAGATTAAGTGTTAGTTCTGTCAAATCAATCAAAGCAAACGTAAATGAAAGAGTCTCTGTATGTGGTTCAGTTGGTTCAGTTATTACTACACCAAACTTAAATGAAGGTGCGGGTATTAATGGTAGTATGTACTTTGATGGTACAACTAGTTTAGTTACAATAGCGAATAATATCCAAATGGACTTAAATTTTGGTCCTTGGACTGTAGAGTGGTTCCAAAAATATACTTCAACAGATACTTGTTGTAGAAGAGTTTTTGATATTGGTCAAAATCCTGGTGAAGAATTTGGTGTATCTATAGAAAATGGTAACACACTTATATTATGGATGGCGAGTGGGAGTACATCAATTAACTTAAACACACCTGTTTATAACGTTTGGTCGTATTTTTCAATTAGTTCTGAAAATCTCGGAGGAAATAATCAAACAATTAGAGTATACCAAGATGGTGTTTTAATATATAGTGGTTCAACAGTTGTGGATATAAATAATTTCCAAGGAGACCCTACAGTTAATTTACCATTAGTTATTGGTGGTGGTATTGATGGTCAAGATACATTATTTGAAGGTTATATTACAAACTTTAGATGGACAAAAGGTGTGAATTATTATACCGGACCAACAATAACGGTTCCAACAAGTCCGTTAGACTCTAGTGATTCACAATTATTATTCTTAACAATTGATGAAACGGAATTATTAACAAATTCTTCAGATGCTGTAGGATTCATACCATCAGGAGATATATCACAAACAGGTGTAACTTGGTCAACCGAAACACCATTTTTTAATTTACTAGACTTCACATTATTCACAGCAACAAATACAACATCTTATAATACTTGTGAAGAATGTGGACAAATGTTTAAAACAATTTTATATGTTAGAGATGGTGCAAACCCTAACTATGTGTTACACACAGAAATGTCTCCATCATCAATAACCAATGTATTAACAAACGGACCAATCTTTACAAGAAGAGGACCTGAATGTTATGAAATATTAAAATACACTTATTAAAAAAAAACATATTATGGCAATAGAACCAACATTATTATTTGGAGATGTAGAAGAAGCTTTAGCTCCATTATCAGCAGGTACAGAAACAAAAATCTGTGTCGTGTCTTGTGACCAATCAGGTACAACATTAATTAACGTACCTCATCCAACGTATTTAAATGAATACGGAAAAGCAATAGTTCAACTTAATTATGTTGAACTTGGAGGAATGAACGGATTAAATTCGTAAATTAAAAAAAAGAGAAATTAATTTTTCTCTTTTTTTTTGTCTTTTAATTTTTTATTTACAAAAATATCCTTACATTTGTACCATATAATAAATCAAGTACATAATGAGAAGAATATTTAAATTTTTTAAAAGATTGGCAATAAGACGTATTGCAAAAGCAAGAAATCAATTTGATTATCAAGACCCTGGACTATTAGGTGATGTACATATCTGCAAAGCAATATGCCGTAAACTTATTACAAGTGAAGGTTCAAAATTTTTAATTGCCCCCCTTTCATCTCAGAGATATATTAAACACTCCGAGTTAGGTATCTTTGTTATACTTGACGATAAAAAAATTAGTGTAATTAATCACGAATACTACTACAGTAATATCTTATTGTCTAATAGAGATTGGGATAAATTAACTAAGATGTACGATACAAAAGTAGAACGTATCAGACAAGAACTAAAAAATGAAATGAAGTCTCAAATTAAATATTCTTTAAAAGGTATTTTAGATAGAGTAGATAACTCCAAAAAAATAAAAACCCCTACTGAGTAAGGGTTTTTTTTATTTAAAACATATCTTCAAGACTATTTAAATGTCTTTTAACAACATCTAAGTCACTAATGTCCGTATAGGTCATTCCTCGACTTTTTAACGTCTGAACCTCTCTATGTAAGTGTAACATC
>Ga0114973_10000539_pt1 | contig 28699 bp, 27 predicted proteins | sample M_140807_MF_Meta_FD_87025 | JGI IMG/M metagenome (GOLD analysis project Ga0114973, IMG submission 87025) | Freshwater microbial communities from Lake Montjoie, Canada to study carbon cycling - M_140807_MF_MetaG | ecosystem: Environmental > Aquatic > Freshwater > Lake | place: Lake Montjoie...
AAAATGCCATTTTTCATTGTAAGTTAATTCATCCGTTATTTCACCTTGAGCATTTAAAATAATAACAGTGCCTCTATCATCATTGTAAGAGGGCATTGACTCAATTTCAATAACGGCTTCTTTATTTAGAACAATATAATTTGACTTAACCATTGCAGTATTTTCTGTAATGACTTTAAACTCTTCTGGGAAAATCAAATTGTTTTCAGCACTTAGTTGTACAAGATTACTTATAACTCCCAAACTGTTTCTGTTGGCAATATATAGTTGTTTTAAATCAAAAATTTTATTGCTACGATTGTATATTTCCACATAATCTGTTGCCGATGGAATTGGATTAAATAAAATTTCGTTGATCACCATATCATTCATTGAGGCCAGTTCTGATAGTCCTACTTGGGTAGTATAATTGCTAGTTCCAATCAGGTTACCAACACAATCAGTAATAGATGCTACTGTTAGCGTATATATTTTATTACGCGCTAAAGGACTACTCAAATTTATCATTACCCTGTCAAACATTGGACCTAAGGTTGAGGCAAATGAAGGAATTCCTATTCCACCATCAACCATATAGTTTTCTTTTTTAGCAGCCCTCAAACTATCAATTGGTTCATCAAAAATCAATATTAAGTTTAGACTATCGAGAGCGAATGCACGCAATAGCTTCGGCTTTGATTGGTCTGCATTTAAAGACTCCACTGAATTTTTCTTTCCGGGGGTACCACCACTGTTGTCAATACTAGCCTTCCAATTATTTCCTCCACTACAAGGGTTATGGGAATCAATCATTTCCAGCGTCCATCCTCCTTGTTTCTTTAAAGGGTTCTCATACCAGCTATCTAAATAACTTATTGAATGAATAATTTCATTTTTTGCACTTTTCAAAACAAGCAGCCCAGCACTATTACCAAGAGAGGGGAAACTGGTAACGGTTATGGAGGGTCCTAATAAAGACAATACAATTGCTGAATTGCTGCTGCATAGGATAACCAGACTATCAGGCAATAAAATATAATTAGGCATTGGTCCGCTCTGACCAGAACCATACCCTAATCGATAACCCTTTAAATTAATAGCATGGGTTGCATTATTTTTTAATTCTATCCATTCAAAGTTGGGTAAACCTACCATTGGTGAAGGATCGATCATCATTTCATGTATTAGCACATCTAATGGACGAGCAATCGTATCTGTAAAATAATGTCGCACAAATATTTCATCTGCCCAACGATGCTTAAAACAGATAGTATAGCTGATTGTTTTATTGGTTGCTACAAAATCTTTGGCAGGATGACCGAATGCAACAAAAGCAAATAATAAACCGATGGAAAAACAAATCAATGATTTTAATTTCATACTAGGCAGGTAGATTTTGATTTTGCTGCTGCAATCTGTCGCCCCTTAAACCAAGCTTGCAACAAGTCTAAAACCCATGACAAAATAATATAATTTAATTTCGAATGAAAGAGTAATTGAAAAGATTATTATTTTAGTTTGGTCAACTAGTGCATTGTTATTATTTTTGCACTGCAATGATGATTATAAAACATACATTTTTTACGAAGAAACGCTCCTCTATCGGGAAGGTAATTTAGTATTTTGTTTGTTACACTATATTCAAAGCCTTCCGCAAAACGGAAGGCTTTTTTTTGAAACAATTCTATTATTGCGAGATTCTAAGGGATATTAAATCATAAAATATTTTTTGAAACTGAATACATTTATTCATAAAACAACCAAACAATGAAAGTAGCTGTAGTTGGAGCAACAGGTTTAGTAGGCACCAAAATGTTGCAAGTATTAGCCGAAAGAAATTTTCCAGTAACCGAATTAATTCCAGTAGCTTCTGAGAAATCCATCGGCAAACAGGTAGAATTTAAAGGCAAAAAATATACCATCGTAGGCTATGCCGATGCAATCGCTGCTAAACCAAATGTAGCTATTTTCTCAGCAGGAGGTAGTACCTCCTTGGAGCTAGCTCCTTTATTTGCAGCAGCTGGTATCACTGTCATTGACAACTCAAGTGCTTGGCGTATGGACCCTTCTAAAAAACTAGTAGTACCAGAAGTAAACGCAGACATACTAACAGCAACCGATAAAATCATCGCTAATCCCAATTGTTCTACCATTCAATTGGTAGTGGTATTGAAGCCGCTACATGATAAATATAAAATTAAAAGAGTAGTCGTATCTACCTATCAAAGTGTTACTGGTACTGGCGTAAAGGCTGTTGAGCAGTTGATGAATGAGCGCAAAGGAGTAAAAGGTGAGATGGCTTATAAATACCCGATTGATCTAAATGCGATTCCGCAAATTGATGTATTTCTTGATAATGGATACACCAAAGAAGAAATGAAAATGACCAATGAAACTGTAAAAATAATTGGTGATTCAAATATTAAACTAACGGCTACCACTGTTCGCATTCCAGTGATGGGTGGTCATAGTGAAAGTGTAAACATTGAATTTGAAAATGATTTCAATTTGGATGAGGTAAGAGCATTGTTAAGCAAAGCGCCTGGTGTTATTGTTCAGGATGATATTGCCAACAGTATTTATCCTATGCCACTAAGCGCCCATGAAAAGGATGAAACATTTGTAGGTAGAATTAGAAGAGATGAAACGCAAGCCAATACCCTCAACTGTTGGATTGTAAGTGACAACCTAAGAAAAGGTGCTGCCACCAATGCAGTACAAATAGCAGAATATTTAATGGGGAAGGGACTTTTATAATTTAGTACCCATCAAGAAAGCCATCTAATAGATGGCTTTCTTGATAAAATATCGTTGTTAAATAATTCAGTCATCTTCAATTTAAAAGACTAACTGATGGTCCAAGTCTCATTACCTCTAAGTAATTTATCCAAATCACCCTTTCCTTTTTTAGCGATTATATCTTCTATCTGCATTGCCATACCATCTTCATAACAAGCGCGGTCAGTTTCATAAAACACACCAAATGGTCTTGGTAAATGTCCCACTAATTGTGGATCATCAAACATGCGAACCAAAATTTGAGCTTTATAAAAATCTTTGTCATCATGAATCCAAAGGTCATTTGCAGTATCACCACCCTCTCCCAATTCAACGATCACTGGACTAAATCCGTCTAATTTAATTCCTTTGTTTTGAGTGGCTCCAAATATCAATGGTTTGCCTTGCTCTAAAAATAAAACTTCTTCTGGCTTAGAGCCTTTTTCAGTAAACACTTCAAAAGCTCCATCATTAAAGATGTTGCAGTTTTGATAAATTTCTAAAAGGGAAGTTCCTTTATGAGCTTGAGCGCGCAACAACATTGACTGCAAATGTTTTGGATCCCTATCCATCGTTCTTGCAATAAAGCTAGCATCAGCACCTAGCGCCAATGCCAATGGATTAAAAGGATGATCAATACTTCCAAAAGGAGTCGACTTAGTAATTTTATTTTCTTCTGAGGTAGGTGAATATTGTCCTTTCGTTAAGCCATAAATCTGGTTATTAAACAATAGAATATTTACATCAAAGTTTCTACGCAATAAGTGAATGGTGTGATTGCCGCCAATACTTAACCCATCACCATCACCTGTTACAATCCAAACGCTCAACTCAGGACGAGCAGCTTTTAAACCGCTTGCCACAGCTGTAGCTCTTCCATGAATACTGTGCATGCCATAGGTATTCATATAATATGGAAATCGGCTACTACAACCAATTCCAGATACAATTACAATATTTTCTTTAGGAATACCCAATGTAGGCATCACCTTTTGAACCTGCGCCAAAATCGAATAATCGCCGCAGCCAGGGCACCAACGTACCTCTTGGTCAGTTACAAAATCTTTTGAAGTTAATGCCTGTACTGGAATAGCGGTTGCTGTTTCACTCATATGACTATTTTTATAAAGTAAAGTTAACAAAAATATATATGTGATTGATTAGCAAATAAGTTAAAATGAAAATAAAGACTCCAGCTTTCAATCACCCCACACTATTGACCCAACCAATGCGCAGCATACCCTATTTCACAAGAAAATTGATACCTTTTTACTCAGTAGTTGACCCCAAAAAAGCCGGGATAGGCAATTTACCATAATAATTGTTTGAACGCTCTTGAAAAAAATTACTAAAAATGTCAAATATCAATCATTAAAGAATCAAGGCCTTTAAATTAACGTTGTGTTCTAATTTAGTCTCAATAAACAGCCGATACTCAAAAATTAATAAACGCTTATTAAGTACGGCCCTCGAATAAAAAGTGCTAGAAATTTTAAATGTCAGCTGTTAAAAAATCAATCCGCCGCGGCGGATGAGCGGGCACTTCCTTTAAAGTAACAAACTCTACTCGCGAGTTCCTTGATTTTAGGCTGATATTTAAAATTTCATCCGCCGCGGCGGATTGTTTTTTTTTGTTACTTTTTTGCATCAAGGCAAAAAAGTAAAAACACTCTATTTCGAAGAAAATTCCAGACCTATATAAGTTTAAAATAACTACTTACACCCATTTAAAAAATCCTTTATCCCGGCCACTATTTTATCAACCGCCTGCTGTTGAAACAATGGATCAAGTATTTTCATTTCTTCTTCGGGGTTACTCAAAAACAACCCCTCTACTAACGCATTGGGATATTCGATTGGACTGTTGAGCATAAAATTAAACGAACCGGTATTTCCATATTCCTTTAGTCCAAGTTCAAGCATTCTTTTATAAATAGATTCGCTCAAATTTCTAAACCCGACATAACGGTAATAGGTACTTGTTCCCCCAACACGAATGGGATCTTCGGAGGAATTTAAATGAAAGCTGATTAAAAGATCGGGCATACTATCTCTATAAAAAAGAATACGCTCTTTATTATCAAAAAATTGTTCTTTCTCTCGTGTCATGATCACGCGAGCACCTTCAGCCTCGAGCGTCTTTTGCAGACGCAAAGAAACAGCCAATGTCAATTCTTTTTCTGATACACCTGTTGGCCCCACGGCACCCATATTGGTTCCTCCATGCCCAGCATCAACAGCAATTGTAAGATTTTTTAATGATAAATTTTCAGGTTGATGTTTAACTTTTATCATCAATGAGTTTCCTATATAATAAATTTGGTGTCCCCAATGTTGTGCATGTTTGAGTTCAATGGTAATGCGAAATAGTTCATCTTCCTTTTGTTCGTAATAAATATTTTTAATTTCTTTTAAGGTCTCCATTTGGGTAATCCAATTGGTATTGTTAGTAGCACCATAAACATCTACCACTATCTTGGAAGGATTTACCAATTGAAAAGATTGATAAGGAAGCCGCTCAAACATTCCTAGTTTTACATAATCATAACTTTCATCTCCATAAGCCATCCATTTGTCTGTAAGTGAGGAAGGAGAAAAAGTTCCTTTGGGTAACCATTCTACCAGGTCATCAGGGATATAAGCCGTCCGTGCTTTAGTTAAAGCAACTTTATAATGGGTGCCCACTTTGCCTATGATTTTTAAGATAATATTACTATCTAGGTAACCAATTTTTGCTCCACCCAATCTATCATCTCCTAGTCCATATTCTAAATGAGCTAACCTTCCTTTGGTAATAGCAATGTCTGGAGAAGTTGAAGAAAGAATGGAAAAATTAGCCGCTGTTGTTTTGGTGATACTTTCTCCACTACTATCGGTAATGGTTACCGGTATTTTTATCAATGAAAAACTATCGGAGACTTTCACCTCATAATTTCCCTGATAAATTCCGGGCATACTATTGGTGTTTGACAAGGGCAATTCATTCAAAGGAGTATTGTCCATTACCTTGACCACACAATTGGTAAGCGCTTTTACACGAAACTGAATGAAGTCTCCAGGCTTTAAAATCAAATTACCTTCTGGGTAGGTTTTAATACTTTCAATTGCAAGTGTTGAGACTGGCAAAGCAATTTTTGGAAGGGAAAAATTATAATTTATTTTTTTAGTTGCCGTTTTACTTCCTGCGGTTGCAAGAATGTTGATAGTATTTTCGCCTGGCAGCAGATTCAACTCATAGGCAAATGCGCCTGTTGCATATACCCTGATGGTTTTATCATTAATGGTTAAAACACAATTTTTGCAGGTAGAGCCAATGATAAATTGTCTAGAAGAACTAATTTTATTATTGGTCTGATAAGGATTAGTGAGCCGAATAAACGGTTTGCCTTCTGACTGAGAAAATAACGATCCACAACAAGCCATTAAAATAATGGTATAAAAAAATTTCATTATTGCAAGATAATTTTTTTGCGCGAATCGTCATCGACTCACCTGAAAAATGGATATGAATTTAATATCTACCAAGGATATTTATTGGAAGCAATTAAATGATCAGCAATTCTTCTTCTTGCATCTTTGCAATTAAAGGGTGTTGACTTTGTAAAACGTTTAAGCCCTAACAACATCATCCTTTGCTCATCGCCTTCAGCAAAACTATTGATTGCTTCTTTTCCTGCTTTGTTAACCTTATCCACAGCGTCATTCAAATAACAGCGCATGATATCCGTTTGAATCCTACTAGCAGCTTCCCCTTGCTTTTCAACCATTTTGATAATGCGTAAAAGAGTACTTTCAGCAACAAAAGTTTCAATAGCCATGTCTGCTATGTTCATTAATATTTCTTGCTCATCTGAAATTTTCATCATCAATTTTTGAACAGCAGCACCCGCTACCATCAAAATACATTTCTTCATATTTACGATCGACTTTCTTTCAGCAGCAAAAGGACTATCGTCTTCATCTCCAAAATCTGGAATACTCACTAATTCTTTAGAAACCGCCATGGCAGGTCCCATCAAGTCTAATTTACCTTTCATTGCCCTTTTCAAAATCATATCAACTGTTAGTAATCGATTGATTTCATTGGTACCCTCATAAATACGATTAATTCTACTATCGCGGTAGGCCCTGCTTATATTATATTCATCACTAAAACCATTACCGCCAAAAACTTGTACCCCTTCATCCACTACAAAATCTAACACTTCGCTACCATGAACTTTTAAGATAGCACATTCAACAGCGTATTCTTCTGCAGCTCCTAGTAAAGATTCATTAAATGCTTTTCCCGCATTGGCTAGTTCAGTTTCCTTATCATCTACCCATTTGCTAGTGCGATACAAAGCACTTTCGCCGGCAAAAATTCTTATTCCTGCTTCTGCCAACTTATATTTTATGGCACCAAAATTAGCAATGGCTGTTTTAAATTGTTCTCTTGTTTTAGCATATTCTATGGTGGTATTTAATGCCATCTTAGATCCACCCAAGGCTGAAGCACAAAGTTTTAATCTGCCAATATTTAAAATATTAAAAGCTATAATATGGCCCTTGCCAATCTCTCCTAATAAATTTTCAACTGGAACCTTACAATCCTGAAAATACAACTGAACTGTGGAGGAACCTTTGATACCCATCTTGTGCTCTTCTGGTCCTTGAGTAAATCCTTCAAAACCTCGCTCGATAATAAATGCTGAAAATTTATCGCCGTCAATTTTTGCAAACACAGTATACACATCTGCAAAACCTCCGTTGGTAATCCAACATTTTTGACCATTTAAAATATAATTTTTCCCATCAGCAGAAAGAACTGCAGATGTTTTTGCTCCCAACGCATCACTACCACTATTCGGTTCTGTTAATCCGTATGATCCCTTCCATTCTCCGCTAGCAAGCTTGGGAATATATTTTTGCTTTTGCTCATCTGTACCAAAATATAGAATAGGTAATGTGCCAATTCCTATATGTGCTGATATAGCCACGCTGAATGAATAGCCTCCACCGAGTGCTTCATTAACAATAGTAGAAGTGATAAAATCTTTTCCCAAACCCCCTAATTCCTCAGGTACAGAAGCTCCTAATAAGCCCTGCTCTCCAGCCTTTACCATTAAGGAGGGCATAAGTCCTGGCTCTAGTTGGTCAACTCTATTGGCTACCGGAAGTACTTCTGTTTCCAAAAATTGCAAACACATTTCTTTCACCATCAACTGCTCTTCATTAAAATCTTCCGGTGAAAAACTTTCGATGGCATTACTTTCTTTGATTAACCATTCACCGCCTTTGATGGATGAAGTATTTGTAGTAGATGTATTCATAAATTGATGTACTCCTCAAACATTCCGATGATTAGGATGATAGGAGATTTTTTTAAAGATTATCTAAAATATTATATTGTAATAAATTTTTATTCATTTTAAAAATGGTCAATATTGTGAAAGCTTTGATTCATTTAGTAATAAAAATTACAGGCTTCCGGAAGCAGCCAAATTATCATACACTTTTTGAAGTACCTCTTTCGCTATTTCTATTTGCCCATTGATAACACCATCCAACGCTTCATTCAAAGTTTGATTTGCCAAGTCCATCGCTTTATCTTGTAACTCATTGGCTTGTTGGGTAAGGAAAATACGATTGATTCTTCGATCCTCTTTATTGGCTACCCTCGTTACCAATTGCAACTTTTCTAAATTATCTACCAAGCGAGTGATACTAGGCTTATCCCTAAAAGTGGCATCACACAATTGCTGTTGACTCAACCCATCTTGTTTCCACAAATGATACAATACGCTCCACTGCTCAATTGTAACATCTACTCCAGCTTGCTTGAAATTTTTTTGAAGCCGGCGAGAGATAGCCGTACTCGCTTTTCCAGTAATGAAACTGTATAACTCTCCTCGTTTAAATTGGTTTTTAAGCATATAGTTGTTTAAACAACTATATAAAGGTAATGATTCATTTGGAAATTTTCCAACTATTTTTACCACTGATTTATTTCAATTTATTGTCCCGGTTGGCATAGTTATTTTTTAATGCTATTATTGTCTTATTTAAATAGAAATACCTATCTATGTAGACTTTTATGATAACTATTTTAATTTATATTTCTTTAATACTGCTATTGGGTTATTCGGCGCTACTGGTTTACTATAGAAAAAGCTGGGGAAGCATACCTGACTTCAAAGTAGAAGCGAATTCGAAATTAAGTACTAAAATTTCAATTATTATCCCGGCTCGAAACGAAGAAGAAAATATAGGCTACTGCCTTCAGTCAATCATTGAGCAAAGCTACCCTGCTCATTTATTTGAAGTGTTGGTAGTAGATGACCATTCTACAGATAACACTGCGGCAATCATTAAAAGTTATGCTTCACATAATGTAAAACTGATTTCATTAAAAGATTATTTATCTGCCAATGAAATTAATTCTTATAAAAAGAAGGCGATTGAAATTTCAATTCAGCAATCAAATGGTGAACTAATCGTTACTTCAGATGCAGACTGCATTTTTCCTAAAAATTGGCTTACCACTATTGCGTCTTTTTATGAAAGTAAAAGACCTGCATTTATAGTGATGCCCGTGTTGATCAGTTATGGAAAAAAAATGATCGAGGTTTTTCAATCACTCGATTTTATGACCTTACAAGGAATTACAGGAGCATCTGTTCATAAAAAATTTCATAGCATGTGTAATGGCGCTAACCTTGCCTATACCAAGGAAGCATTTATTGCAGTCAATGGATTTAAAGGCATCGACAACATAGCCAGTGGAGATGATATGTTGCTAATGCATAAGATTTATAATCAATTTCCTAACAACATCGAATATTTAAAGAGTCGGGAGGTAATTGTAACAACCAATCCGGTAAGTACGATTCAAGATTTTTTTAACCAGCGAATCCGGTGGGCGAGTAAAGCAGATCAATTTGATGACAAAAGAATTTTTATAGTTTTAATAATAGTATATTTTTTAAATGTACTGATGATGGTATTACCCATTGTAGCTTTAATAAGTAATCGTTCGGTTTCTATAATAAATATTCAGTTATCGATGTTTAATTTTTATGCTAGTGTGCTTTTAATCAAAACTATTTTCGAACTTTTTTTTCTTTACCCAGTAGCAAAGTTTTTTAATCAAACTAAATTACTTTGGTGGTTTCCAATTGCCCAACCTTTTCATATTGTATACACGGTAATTGCGGGGTGGCTTGGAAAATTTGGTAAATACACTTGGAAAGAAAGGTCTGTAAAATAACATCGTCAAACAAAAGCACCTTAACCTAGCTGGGGATCGATGATTAAAGAAAATTATAATTTTATTATTACGCACCAACCGATGCTTGCCAATATTCCACGCATTGCCATTATGCTATTGGTTCTAGCATTTAACTTATTAGGAAATGGATTAAGAGATACAGTAGATGTAAGAGGATCTGCCTAAAAAATTCTACTATTCAATTGTATTTCGCTTTGTCCAATATTGATTATTTCGCAGGGGCTACTTGCACATTTCGAGAAAACCCTTCCTCTAAAGAAATGAAAGTTTCAGTTCTATCAATCCCTTTAATTTTTTGGAGTTCATCGTGAAGTACAAAGCGTAATTCAGCAATGTCTTTACAGACAATTTCGATAAACATACTATAGTTACCAGTGATGTAATTCAATCGTACGATTTCAGGGATAGCCATTAGTTCTTTTGCCACCGAATCGTATAAAGAACTTTTTTCGAGATAAATACCAACAAAAGCCGTAATATCGTAGCCTAATTGTCGAAGGTCAACATTTAATCGGGTTCCTTTTACGATATTTAATTCCTGTAGTTTTTTGATACGAACGTGAATGGTACCGCCGCTAACAAATAATTTTTTGCCTAGCTCTGCATAGGACACTTCAGCAGTTTCCATCATTTCATGGATAATCTGAAGATCGAGTTTATCAAGATTTAATTTTGAAGCCATATTTTCAAGCAATTTTAATATTATTTCAAATATAGACATATTTATTTGATAAATATCTATATTTAATAAATATTTAATAAATTATTTTCAACATATAGCCTTTTTATGTAGATTTGCATTATAAATGCATCAAATCATTCATTCTATACTGTGGGGTGATGAAATTTTTGGCAGACATGCCCCCTTGTCTCGGGGGTGGAGATAACAGGATAAATATAGCGTAGAGCCGAACCGGTAGCAATACTGGTCCGTCCAGGGTCGACCACTCAACTTTGTGCTACAACTAACTGCTCCGTGGAGGTTCGATCCCTCCCCCTACAGCACTAAAAAACCCATCCATTGGATGGGTTTTTATTTTTTACTTTAAGATCTACGTTTTTTACTTTTCAGAAAATTTACCATCGCCTCCGGATGATCTGTTTGCAAACCAGTGACTCCAACATTGATCGCTTTTTCCCATTGCTCAGGCCCTTCTGAAGCGGATTGAATATCGGGCCATACTGGAATATTTTTAGCCTTCGCTGCATTAACCATTTCCACCGTATAATCCTTGTAGGAACCATCCAACAAATGAATCTTATATTGATCTAGAAAATTATTTAGCTGTGTGGCAGACTGAACGCTATCTGGCAAACTAACCATCAATGGTATTTGAGGTGCAATCTTTTTCCAATCTACCAATTGGCGAGCTGCATTAATATAAACGATTACCGAATGCTGCATTTTTGCTTTCTTCAAAGCTTGATAGGAAGCATTGACATCCGCATTTTTAAAATCAAGATAAATATTGATCTTGCCTTTACAAAGTTTCAACACCTCACTAAACAGTGGAATAGTTTGTTCAGCCCATTCAGGATGATTTTTATCAATCACTTTCAGTTCTTTTAATTCAGCCCATGTTAAATCACTCACTTTTCCTATTCCATTAGTCATTCTATTCACCGTTCCATCATGCATAATCACCAACTGGCTATCCTTAGAGGTACGCAAATCTATTTCTACATAATCTGCTCCAACGTTGATTGCATTTTGAAAAGCAGCTAAAGTGTTTTCTTGTGCAGCAACATGATTTCCCCGATGAGAGATAACTACAAAGGCATTTTTGCTTTTAGGTATTGGAGCTTTTTGACCATAAGACAAATTCAAAAAACTTACAAATAATGCACAGACAAAAAAGAAGTAAGAATAGATTTTCATGAAATAGTAATTATTCAATTAAAAGTAGATTTTTTGACATAAATTTTTATAAAAATACATTTCTTTCTATATTCCTAGGATTGCTAATCTAGTTTTCCGAAGCGATTGCTATACTATTTACTTAGTTTTACAACAAGCTGTTTAAAATTGACTGCTGCCTGTTTTTGGGAGGATATATTGGTGAAATTTATCGGTGGTGCAACGCTATGATCCTTTGCAAAAAAATTTTCATTTGCCAATAGGGAAACGGTTGAAGCGATTTGCTTTTGGTATAACTTTCCCTTAGTTTTCAACTCTCCCTCTGCATTAATTCCCGGACCAATCATTGCCATCCATGATTCACCCGAACCTTTAACCCAAAAACCATGCTGAGACCAATTGTCAATACTACTCCCTCTTCCATGGTCGGTAGTGATTATAAATGTTGTATTGCCCTTATAAAAAGGATCAGTTTGTACATAATACCATAGTTCAGCTAGGACTTGATCAAATTGTTTAGCTTTTTGCAGGTATTGATCATATTGTCGCTTGTGGGCGAACTCATCCGTTTCACCTAGCCCTAGAAATAATATTTTTGGATGCTTTTTTTCTATATAATTCTTAGCACTCGCATAAGTTAAAAGGTCATGACGGGTAGTAGACTTATGAGCTACCGAATTTTGAAGGGCATTAATTATTTGATTAAGCGAATCACCTTTTTCCTCTAGCATTTCATATCCACTATTTACTGGTAAATGGTTATGCTTCTCATCAATTATATAAGACATTAAATTCCAAGAACAAAACGCTGCTACTTTCCCACTGTAATTATCACAGCTATTTAAGTATTCAAGAATATTGGTATTCTTATTCCACACAGTCAGGTTTGGAATAAATTTTTTATCGGCAAAGCCAGTTAAAATTTCATTGTATCCAGGATAGGATATTTTATATAAATTTGAAACATTCACTTCATTTCCATATTCACGATTACCCGCCAGCATTCCCTTTTCAGCGATAACATTCCAGAAAAATGGCATCAACTTTTTTCTTCTTTCTACTAAGTCTTCGCACCAGAACTGTTGTCTAATTAGTGTAGTGTCTTTTACAAAATTTTCATTTTGGATTAAGTCCAAGTCCGCGCCTTTAAAGACTTCCTGCCATCTAAAGCCATCAGTGGTTATAATAAATATATTTTGTGAAGTATTACTAATTTGACAATGGGCAGAGAAAGTAAGAAGGATGAAGGAAATTATCAAGTAAAATTTCATACTCAAAATAACCTATTCTATTTCATTAAAAATTGAAGGCAAGATTAAATTTAAGTTATTGAAACTATATCAAATTGTTAAATCAAAGCAAGCATATTTAGTTAGAGTGAGAGATGAAAGAATCTACTTTTTTGAAAAAAAATAATATAAATGGGCCAATCAAACCAAGTAATTTCCTACGAATGTTAAATTATTATTTCCATTTTATTAATAAATTATTAATTCTATGTTAAGACAATTGAATGCTAGATAAAAAATTAAATTTATAGATAATTTGAATGTAAGAGACTGGAATTATGGCAAATATTGGCAAGAAAAAAATTCTGTTTATTATAGGTTCGCTTAATCAAACGACCCAAATGCACCAAATTGCAGATAATTTACTTGATTATGATGTATATTTCAGTCAGCTCTTTAGCAATAACCCGTTTATACAACTCGCTGTAAGATTAGGCCTCCTCAACAACACGGTACTTTCAGGTACTTTCAAAAAAAAATCAGAACAATATCTTGCTGATAATAATCTGGCAAATGATTATGCGATCAAGCAATTTAACAATGATTATAGTTTAGTTGTTTTTTGCTCAGACCTGTTAATTCCTTCTAAACTAAAAGGTCATAAAACTATTTGGGTGCAGGAAGGAATGACAGACCCAATTACACCATGGGGGAAACTAGTTCATTATTTCCGCTTACCAACTTATCTAGCATTTAATACCGCCTTTAACGGCTGTAGCAATATCTGTGATATTTATTGTGCAGCATCAGAGGGATACAAAAAGCAGTTTGCAGCTTTAGGCACAGTTGATGAAAAAATTTTTGTAACTGGGATACCGAATTACGACAACATCGATTCTTTTTCACAAAATGATTTTCCTTATCACGATTATGTAATGGTGGCAACATCAGACGCAAGAGAAACTGGTAAAATTGACAATAGGAAAAAGTTTATCAATAACTGTGTAAAAATTTCAAATGGCAGAAGGCTTATTTTTAAACTTCATCCTAATGAAAAAAAAGATAGGGCTATCGAAGAGATAAAAAAGCATGCGCCTCCAGATACGTTAATATATACAGAGGGCAATATCAATCACATGATTGCTAATTGCGCTGAATTAATCACACAATATTCTACAGTAGTTTATACTGGAATTGCGCTTAGAAAAAAAGTTCATTCCTATTTTGATATTGAAAATTTAAAATCATTGGCCCCCATACAAAATCAAGGAAGTTCTGCTTTAAATATTGCTAAAATTTGTAGAGAGTTTATTGAATATAAAGGCAAGCCAATCGATTTTCTTTCGTCGAAACAAATTACACAACAAACTTCATCATTCATTCAAACTTCTTAAACTGATTTCAACTCCCTCAAATATTGTAACCATTATTCAAACTAGAACAGGCTCCTCACGCTTGCCAGGAAAGGCTTTATTGCCATTGGGAGATCAGCCATTGTTTATGCAAATGGTCAAAAGGGTACAAGCAGCAAACAACTGCGGCACCATCATTGTTGCCACTACTACCCATTCAGGCGATGATGAGATAGTAAGCATTTGTCAAAAAAATAACATCTTTTGCTTTAGAGGCCATGAGACTGATTTGCTGGACCGACATTATAAGGCAGCAGCAAAATTTAATGCAGCAATAGTTGTAAAAATCCCCAGTGATTGCCCACTGATTGACCCGAAAATTATTGATGAAGTAATCAGTTTTTTTATTTCCAATCAATCACAATTTGATTTTGTAAGCAACCTTCATCCAGCTTCATGGCCTGATGGAAATGATGTAGAAGTGATGACATTTAAAACTCTAGAAAAAGCCTGGAAAAATGCAACTAAAAGCTTAGAGAGAGAACATACTACTCCTTACTTATGGGATAATCCTTCAAAATTTAAAATTGGAAATGTTGAATGGAAAACTAAAAAAGATTATTCCATGTCGCACCGGTTTACCATTGACTACCCTGAAGATTACCTTTTTATAAAAGCAGTATTTGATGAGCTTTATCCTGTAAACCCATTATTTGATTGCGATCAAATAGTAACCTTATTGGAATCAAGAGAAGATATTTTCAATTTAAATCAACGCTATGCTGGAGTAAACTGGTATCGCCATCATACCAATGAATTAAATACCATTAGCCTATCTCAAACAAAAATCATTTAATTAGTAATATGACAAACGAAAAAAATAATCATCTAAAATCAGTTGCCCTTAAAGTAAGAGAACACATCATTTCTATGAGTGTAGGAGGCGGATGTTTTATAGGTGCTTCACTTTCTTGTGTAGAACTGATGGTTTATTTATATGCTGAATTTTTACAGATTGATAAAAATAATCTGAGTGATCCAGAAAGGGATTATCTGTTTTTATCAAAAGGACACGATGTTCCGGCTTTGTATGGAACCCTTGCAGAGCTTGGTTTTATTGATAATAAAAGACTTGAAAACCATCTTAAAACAAATGACTCAGTATACTGGCATCCCAATAGATCTATACCAGGAGTTGAATTCCATGCTGGTTCTTTAGGACATCTGCCTGCTGTAGCCGCAGGAGTAGCGTACGATTGTAAAATAAAAAATCAACAAAATAGAATAGTAGTTATTACAGGAGATGGAGAACTTAATGAAGGTTCTGTTTGGGAAGCTTTGCTAGTAGCCAATGCATATGGACTAAATAATCTTACCATCATTGTAGATAGAAATCAGTTTCAAGCAAATATCAGAACGGAGGACCTGATACCTCTTGAGCCACTAGCTGATAAATTCGAAGCTTTTGGATGTCATGTTACTCGGATTGATGGTCATGATTTTGATGCAATTGAGAAAGCCTTAAAATCACTACCGTATAGCAATCATAAAATTAATGTGGTGATTGCAGATACTGTTAGAGGAAAAGGATTACCAAGTATTGAAGCAAGGGCTGACAGATGGTTTTGTGCTTTCACGCCGGCTGAAGGTCAGCAATTACAAAACGAATTACACACCAATATTAAAGCTGAAATAAAATCTGAAACACTAATTGTACGATAAATGACTTACGAAGAACTTTTAATAAAAACAGCACAGGACAATGAACGAATCATTGTGATGACTGCGGAAAACAGAGCATTGGTCCGAAATGTTTCAAAGACATTGGGTAATCGGTTTATAGATACCGGCATTACCGAACAAACTATGATTGGCATGGCTGCGGGTCTTGCACTTCGTGGACGGATTCCAATTGTTCATGCACTAGCCCCCTTTCTCACTATGCGTGCCTTTGAGTTTATTCGCACAGATGTGGGCATTGCCAATTTACCAGTAAAATTAAGCGGATATATTCCTGGGTTTTTATCAGATGGTAATGGCCCTACTCATCAGGCGATTGAAGACATTGCTTTAATGAGAGGCATACCAGGTATGGAAGTTTTTGCTCCTGCTGATGAAAATGACCTAGTAAAAATGTTGCCTGCTATTTGGCAATCTACTGCTCCCTCTTATGTAAGAATTAATCACAAACCAACCAGTTTTAAACATCAACCTTTTGAAATGGGTAAGGCTGAGATAATAGCAAAAGGAGCAGATGTAACCATTTTAGTCTATGGATTTCTTTTTGAAGAAGCATTAAAAGCACAAGAAATATTAGAAGAAAAAGGAATTGCCACTGGGCTTATTAATATGCGTAGCCTTCAACCTATAGATGAAAGCATTGTCATTAGCAGTGCTATCAACAGTAAAATGATGGTTACACTAGAAGATCATTTTGTTACAGGCGGTTTGTACTCTATTGTAGCAGAAACATTGCTTAAAAATAGAATTACTGCAGACGTTCAACCAATAGCATTAAACAACCAATGGTTTAAACCAGCATTACTCAATGATGTTTTGTCGTTTGAAGGATTTACAGCAGAGAAAATTGTAGAAAAGATTGAAACAAAATTTCATGAAAATTTAAAAAGAACCTATGCCTAATACAATAACCTTTAACAACGATTATCCAAGCATAACTGTCTCTAATGAGTTGTACGATCGTGCCCTAAAAATCATGACACCAGTTACTCAAACATTAGCCAAAGGCCCTGGTCAGTATGTAAATGGGGTTGCTCCAAAATATGTAAAAAGAGGAAAAGGTGCGAGGGTTTGGGATGTGGATGACAATGAATACCTAGATTATAATATGGGAATTGGCCCTTTATCCCTTGGCTACTGTTATCCCAAAGTAGATGAAGCAATTATTGAGCAATTGAAAAATGGCATCACCTTTTCATTGATGCACCATCTAGAGGTTACTTTAAGTGAATTGATTCATCAGATTATTCCGAATGCAGAAGCAATTCGTATTAGTAAAACCGGTGCAGACGTTACCAGTGCAGCTATCAGAGTGTCGAGAGCATTTACAGGCAGAAAAAAAGTGTTGTGCTGTGGTTATCATGGTTGGCACGATTGGTACATTGGAGTTACCAGTAGAAATAGCGGTGTACCTGAAGAAATTAAAAATCTGACTGCTACTTTTGAATACAATAATATAGAATCTGTAAAGGCTTTACTAGATGAAGACACCGCCTGTGTAATACTAGAACCATTTATTTTTGAAGCGCCTACCAATGATTTTTTAAAAGAGCTAAAAACACTGTGTGCGTCAAATGGAACCTTGTTGATTTTTGATGAAATGTGGACAGGCTTTCGCGTAGCAATTGGTGGAGCACAAGAATTTTTTAATGTATTGCCAGATCTTGCCTGCTATTCAAAAGCATTTGCTAACGGCATGCCTATCTCCCTGTTAACTGGTAGAAAAGATGTAATGGATTTGTTTAATGAAGACGTGTTTTTCTTTACCACATTTGGTGGTGAAGCTCTTTCACTTGCCGCTGCTATAGCAACCATTGAGGAAATGATTGAAAAAAATGTACCCACTTATCTTGCCGAAAAAGGAAAATTACTCAAAGACGGATACAATAAAATATGCGAAGATTTAGGAATTCAACATTATACAAAATGTGTAGGATATGATTGTCGCTCTATGATAACTTTTGATCCTTCTGCTGGCAACCCGTTAGAGTTAAAATCCTATGTCCAGCAAGAGTTAATTAAAAGAGGAATCTTATGGTCTGGCTTTCATAATATGTGCTTTAGTCACACAGATGAGGACATCAACTATACTTTAAAAGTTTATCAAGAAGTACTTGAATTATTAAAAACAACCCTATCTGAAAATAGTATAGCTGCTTCATTAAAAGGAAAGCCTGTTGAAGCAGTTTTTAGAAAATTAACAGATAAAAAATAAATCTATTAATAAAAGCATAAAAATAAATTTATTTGGATGAGTCTATTTTCCTTAAGTGATAAAGTAGCGATAGTAACTGGAGCAGCTGGTTTGCTTGGTCAGGCTCATTGTGCAGCGCTTGCTGGAGCGGGAGCCAATGTAGTAGTGGCTGATTTAAATGAAACCTTGTGCATAGAATTAGCTGCAGCATTGGGTTCGAAACATTTGGCGGTAAAGCTCGACGTTACCAATGCGGAATCTATTCAACAAGCGAAAGAAATTATACTTGAAAAATACGGCAGTATAGATGTGTTGGTAAATAATGCTGCCATTAACGATATGTTTGAAAATCCATTGCTGGGTGCAAAGCAATCTATGTTTGAACATTACCCCCTTGAAATGTTTAATAAATCGCTTGATGTAAATGTAACAGGCATGTTTCTTTGCTCACAAATACTAGGTACGGTAATGGCGGAACAAAGAAGTGGAAGCATTATTAACATTGCATCTACTTATGGTATAGTAGCGCCAGATCAATCCCTTTACATTAATAAAAATGGAGAACAGCAATTTTATAAATCACCCGCCTATCCTGTTACCAAATCTGCTGTAATCGGATTTACAAAATACTTAGCTGCCTATTGGGGAAATAAAAATGTTCGTGTAAATAGTCTTTCACCTGGAGGAGTTGAGAACAACCAGGATGATTTTTTTCAACAAAAATATGCCGCTAAAACATTGCTAGGTAGAATGGCGACAAAGGACGACTACAAGGGAGCGGTGGTTTTTTTAGCAAGTGCAGCATCCTCTTATATGACAGGCGCCAACCTTATAGTAGATGGAGGTTTTACAACAATTTAAAACAAAAAAATGGAGCGACAATTACTACAGGAAAAGGCAGCCAAAATAGTACTATTACTAAGCGATGTAGATGGCGTACTTACAGATAATGGAGTCTATTATGGGGCAGAGGGGGAAGTATTGAAGAAGTTTTCAGTACGCGATGGCATGGGGGTAGAGCGATTAAGAAACACAGGTATTGAAACAGGTATTGTCACGGGAGAAACTTCGCCCTCAGTTAAAAAAAGGGCTGAAAAATTAAATATTTCTGAACTGCATTTGGGTAGTAAAGATAAAGCTGCCGTATTGAAAGAAATACTTGAGAGAAAAAATTTACAGCCATTTCAGATTGCATTTATAGGTGATGATGTAAATGATTTATCAATCATCCATGAAGTTGGATTTTCTGCTTGTCCTAATGATGCAATGTCTTCAGTGAGTAGTGTAGTAGATTATGTATGTGTAAATAAAGGAGGACAGGGGGCCTTCAGAGAATTAGCTGAATTAATTATTTCCGCCAAATTATAAACTAATCTTTTATATAATAACTAAAATTTAAAAATTCCCAAATGAAAAAATTCCAAATCAAATCAGACAGATCTATCGGAGCAAATGAACCCGTTTATATAATTGCTGAAATTGGAATCAATCACAACGGCTCTATTGAGTTAGCTAAAAAACTGATTGATGAAGCAGCAGCAGCCGGATGTGATGCTGTGAAATTTCAAAAACGTACACCTGAACTTTGTACTCCCAAAGACCAATGGGAGATTATGAGGGATACTCCTTGGGGAAGAATGAGTTATATAAATTATCGCAAATTAATAGAGTTTGGTTATGAAGATTATGGAATTATAGATGCCCATTGCAAAGAAAAAAAAATTGATTGGTTTGTATCTTGCTGGGATGAAGAGGCGGTTGACTTTATTGAGCAATTTAATCCTGCCATTTATAAATTTGCATCTGCTTCTTTAACCGACCACTCTTTAATTGAAAAAGTAAAAGGCTTAAACAAGCCATATATTTTATCAACTGGTATGTCAACTATGTCAGAGATAGATGAAACCATCAATTTATTTGGTACAGAGAATACTTTAATTGCTCATTCTACCTCCGCCTATCCTTGTCATCCTTCGGAGTTAAATCTGAATATGATACATACCCTTAAGAATCTTTTTCCTGAAACGCCTATTGGCTATTCAGGTCATGAAACAGGATTGGCTACTACACTAGCTGCTGTAGTAATGGGGGCTTGTTTTATAGAAAGGCATTTTACCACAGACAGATCCATGTGGGGATCCGATCAAGCGGCTTCAGTAGAGCCACAAGGAATGCAAAAATTGGTAAGAGATATTCGTGACATCGAATTAGGCTTAGGCGATGGAATAAAAAAAGTTTATGACAGCGAATTAGGATCTTTAAAAAAACTTAGAAGAAAGATATCTGAAGTAAAATAATTACAATAAATAAAAAGAGGACCGTATTTAATTCACAAATTATGCCCGTTTTTAAATAGCCTATACTACTGAAAACAAAATTCACCTAAATTAAAGAAAAGGGAATACCTAATAAGATTTTAGAAAAATACTATTGGGTACTCCCTTTTCTTTAAATTAATTGATAATATATTATTTCATTCAGTATATTTATCAATCTGTTAAACATTCTATTATGGCTTGGATATATCTTATAACAGCCGCGTTGTTTGAAATTGCTTGGACATTTTCTTTAAAATACCTTGAAATGAAAAAAGTAGCGTCCATAAATTGGGCTCATTTTTTCAATAATTCGGAGGGTATTTTTACATTGCTTCCATTAATAGGATATATTCTTTTTGGTCTTGCAAATGTTTATTGCTTTTCTGTAGCATTAAAATCAATTCCTACTGCAACCGCATTGGCTTCTTGGATGGGGATTTCATTGGTTGGAATTAAACTGATCGAAATAAGTATTTTAAAACAGCCTGTTAACTACCTCCAGTTTGTTTTTATAGTATTTATTTTAGTTGGAATAATTGGGCTTAAAGCAGCAAAATAACTGGTTTTTAAAATGGTGTAAGTTAGCTAAAAAACTTTTTGAATTTCAACCCATAGAAATGGAACCATGATTCTTAAAATTGAACTGCTTTATAATCTTCAATAATTTTATGTACAAAAATTCCCGGTCACCTGAGGCAACCGAGAATTATTTAAAAAATTTCAACCTATTGAAGGACAATTCATATTGAGGCAAAAGAAAACAAAATCAATGATCATTCAATAAACTATAATATCTACGATACAATTGTTGATTTATATAAACTGCACTTTTCTTTTCTTCTTCCTTTACAGCCAAAAATTTTGCATTTGTATGAATGGCTTTATAGACTGCTTCATTGGTCCAATGACCAATTTCACAATACCTATAACCATCAGATTTATCATCTGATTTTACTCTTAAAACACTATAATAATTTTTGGGATAACCAATTCCCTTTATTACTGTATTTAACCTTTTAATATAGTCCAAATATCTCTCTTCTAACTGTGCGTCTAAGTCAAATAGATGAACAGAGTTGATTTCCGTCTTCTGAGCCGAGGAAATAAACTGAAATCCAATGGTAGCAATAAGCAGCAAGGCTATGATTTTTTTCATTTGATTGTTGTTATTATATTTTAATAATGGTTTACCTCAAATAAATTTAGGCATAAAAATTTAATTTAAACAAATTTCTATTTTTAAATTTCTGCCTGTTGAAAATTTATAGTTGCCTGATGTTGTTTTACAAAACCTCCAAACCAAAAGTCTAAGGTTACTTTTTTAACACCAAAGGCCTTGCTAATTTCTGAGCAGTGAGCGCCATTTCAGTAGCTAAAAAACAATGTTTATGTGTCATAGCTGTCTCTGTTCGGTTGAGTACATCATCCACAAACAAAGCGCCAAAAGGAAGATTTACATTGTTACAATCAATATGTAACATTTCTTTTTGAGTAACCATGTATAAATGGTTGCCTCCCTTATTTCCAGATGCAATGTCTGTGTTTTTCCGAACTTCTATATAACCTTCAGTGCCTAAAATTGTTAATCTGCCATCTCCCCAAGTATCCAACGCATCTGGAGTAAACCAGTCAACACGGATATACCCCGTTCCGCCATTGCCCTTCAGCATTACATCGCCAAAGTCTTCAAAATTTGGATGCTGCGGGTAATGAACATTGCCTGTTTGAGATAGTAATATTTCAGCTTCGGTAGATCCCGTAAAATGTAGAAATTGGTCAAACTGATGAGATCCAATATCAGTCAATATTCCGCCAAATCTTTTTTTATCATAAAACCAATCAGGTCTTGTTCCATTACTAATTCGATGCGGTGCCAAATTTACCGTTTGAATTACATTGCCAATCGCACCTGCTTTAACTAGTTCACTCGCCTTGATAGTTGCCTTGTTTTCCAAACGCTCACTGTACATAATTAAATAAATACGTTTGGTTTCTTTTTGTACTTTCTTCACCTCATCCAATTGCTCCAAACTAATAGCGCCTGGTTTGTCAGTTAAATAATCTTTTCCATGCTGCATCACTCTAATACCAAGCGGAGCCCGCTCATCGGGTATGCCTGAACTTAATACCAATTGAATAGATGGATCTTCCAAGATTTCCTTTTCGCTTTTTGCTAGTTTAGCTTCTGGGAATTTTTTTAAATACGCTGCCACCAATTCAGGTTCCTTTGCATAGAGTGCTACCAATTCGCCTCCTCCCCTTTTAACAGCTTCTGTCATAGAATTAATATGACTGTGATTGATATTAATTACTGCGAATTTGATTCTATTGGGATAAACTTTCATTGGAACAGGTTTAATGATAGTGGTTGATTTTGTCTTATCTGATAGGCTGCCAAATAGTAGCATCCCAGATAATGCAGTGCTGTTCTTTATGAATTTTCTACGATCTGAATTTGACTCTTTCATTTTTTTTTACAAATTAAAATTCATCTAATTATTAACTACAGAAGTCCTTTTATTTCATAACCCAAACGATGGGGTCTGTTTAATAGGCTATTGGCCTCCTCATCTGGTTGCTCCACTTCAATTTCACGCTGTCCAATAGATATACCCGTTGAATCAAATAGATCCACCTTTACAGATCCCTGCTTAAAGAAAGTTTCCTCCATTGGATTCCAATAAATTTTGCGTTTTAATTTCATGGCAATGTGATGTAATAAACAGGTAGAACAGGAACGATGTCCAACCTCAACAGGTGAAATTGGTTGCACCCTCGTCTTAATACAATCAAGCCAATTGCCATGTTGTTCTGTACTTTTATACAAGTGGATCTCATTTTCTCCAATTACAGATTTAATAATTTTTTCATTGCTTGCAATCAATGATTTTGCATTCTCTGTATTCTGAACAGGATCACTTGCACTCGCTCTATAATTACCCCTACTCACAAAAATCCACCCTTCTGTTCCTTCAAATTTTATTCCATTGGGAATCTCATTGCTAATAATCATTTTTACTCCATTGGCATAAATTCCTTCTGTTCTAAAAAGCCCATGCACGTTCCACAAACCACTCTTTGGAAAATAAGCATTACCTGAAATCTCCACCGGACCCGTATATTCAGTATCCATTCCCCAATGAGCAATATCAACATGATGAGCACCCCAGCCTGTAATCATTCCCGCACCAAACTGTTCGCAGCGCAACCAACCTGGACGACCATAATCATTTTGAGGATGCACTCTTTTTTCCGTGTACGGAACTTCAGGAGTGGAGCCTAACCAGGCATCATAATTTAAGTTTTTAGGTACTGGCATATCTGGTTCTACGTCTCCTCCTGGGTCGCCAGGCAGTCCAACATACACATTCTTTAATTGACCGATTCTTCCATTGCGAACCAATTCCGCCGCATATCTAAATTGTTCTGTCGATCGCTGCTGACTTCCAATTTGTAAAATTCTTCCGGTGCGATGCACTGCATTACTCAAGGCCCTTCCTTCTGCAATCGTTAATGATGCAGGCTTTTGTAAATAAACATCTTTGCCTGCCTCTACTGCATGTATTCCTAAATAAGCGTGCGAATGATCAGGCGTACTAATCAATACTGCATCTATGTCTTTGTTCATCAGCAACTCCCAGTGATCATCATACATGGTTACGCCATTGTAAGCAGTTCCTGACAATTTAGAATAATAATCATTTACATATTTTTTTCCATCGGCTAATCTTTTACTATCTAAATCACAAACTGCCATAATTTTTGCATGACTATACTTCAAGGTTTCAAACATATCATGATCCCTTGAAATTCTTCCTACACCAATTGCACCGATGTTTATTCTATTACTAGGTGCATTTTTACCTAAAACAGAAGCTGGAATAATTGTCGGAAAACCGGTAATAGCAATACCAGTGGCAGCACTTGCTTTCAAAGAGTTTTTTACAAAACTTCTACGGTCGATTTTTTTTGAAATAGACATAAAATTAATTTTTAAACGGGGCATCCTTATCCATAGCAACTGCTTTTAAATAATTGATTCCCTTATATTGATTAGCAATGAATTTTATTCCCTGTAATAAATGATTTTTAAAAGTAGGCTCTTGATAATTATTCTTATCATGCCCCAAAGTGGTAACCCAAATATTACCCCCTTCAAATGATTGATGCCAAACAGCAGGAAAGTAATTAGCAAAAGATCCTGAATGGGTAGTAATTAATTGAGTGTCTTTTTTATCTAGTGTAGATAGATCGTGCATCATTAAAACTTTAATTCCAGGGTAAACTTGCTTTCCAAAATAACACTCATCAGACTTGGTCCATTTTAATGGAACTCCTTGCATGGAAGGGTGCGTAGGATCAATATTTTTAATGCTAAAAGTCTGAAAGGAAGCATGCCAAGTAAAAGTTTCACCCACCATCATTTTAAACCAGGTCCAATTTCGTTCTGTACCAGTAACCGAATGGATGCCTACAAAGCCCCCACCCGCCTCAATATACCTTCTAAAAGCAAGTCGCTGCTCATCCGTATCAAAGACATCATTATTGGTACTAGAAAAAATTAATAGATTATATTTTTTCAGATTATTTTCATTAAAAACGGAAGGGTCATCAGAAACATCTACCATAAATTTATTAGCAGCCCCTAACTCCTGAATACAAATTACAGATGAAGCTATATTATCATGCACATAACCCTTACCATTTTTAGTGTATACCAATACGCGACTATTTTTTAATTTATCTGATCCCGATTTTGATACAAGCAAAGAAGCTAATTCTTGTCGACTAGATAATATGGATGGAATGAAATTATCATTCGTTTTACTAAATACCTTAGAGGATATCAAGAATACAATGCTAATGGAAATAGTGAGAAGTTGGTTTTTATTTTTCATACAGCCATTATATTTTATTCCCTCAACTAGGGGCAAGAAATAAAGTGTAAAGATTTAAAAGCATAAATTGACTATTCGTAAATACAATCAATAAAAGAAAGTCAATTCTATCCTTAAAGATAATGAATTTTTCATATCAGCGGATTGGGCAATAAAATCTTCTGTAGGAAAGGTGATGTATGGTGAGAGAAATAATTTATTATCTGAAATTTAAGCCAATTGGCCATTAAGTTGACCTTCAAAAAGTAGAATCAGAAAAATTGACATAATTGTTGTCTGAACGCCCTTTAAAGTAACGCAGTGTTATAATTTTACATTAATAGCTAGTCAATCTTTTGTTTGACGCCCTCGAATAAAAAGTGCTAGAAATTTTAAATGTCAGCCGCTAAAAAATCAAGGCTGTCTGAGCGGGTACGCTCTTTAAGGAAAAATACTCTACCCGCGAGTTCCTTGATTTTAGGCTGACATTTAAAATTTCAGCCTTTTTATTCGCAGGATTGATTTTTTTTGTTACTTTTTTTTATCAAGAAAAAAAAGTAAAAGCACTCTATTCCAAAGGAAATCTCAGAACCAAATACCTAACTTTTATTTTACTAAAAAGCAATCAGAATGAGATACTAACTATCTGAAAGTTCTTTTTCGATTCATTTTGATCAAAAGCTTTACCGAACGGGATCGATTAATTATTAAAGCGCAAATGGATCTGAAAATTTTGCTTCGGTCAAAATAGTTCTATCAGTAAGCGTATTTAAAAACGCCATCATATTAGCTATATCAGCCGTTCTCAAAAAATGAGAGGGAATGGCCTGTTTACCAGTTCCTGGATTACCTGCACTGAGCATTTCTTGAACATTGGCCACGCTACCATTGTGAAACAAATTGGTACGAATGCTAATATTACGTAAAGAACTCGATTTGAAATTACCTCGATTATTAATGCCTAAGTCATTTGCATCATCCAATCCGAATGGAGCACTAGGACTGCTGGTAATAAACATAGGCGGGTTGTGACAACTTGCACAGGTTCTATTTGCAGGAACAGTCAAAAACAACTGCTCACCCGCCGCTTCAGCAGTAGTAAATATTTCTAATCCCTGCTTTACCCGATCGTATTTTGACTGATAGGTAACAATACTTCTTTCAAACTGAGACAAAGCTCTTGCAATAAGTACAGAGTCAATCAAGGAAGTGCCAAAAGCCTTTTGAAATAAGGAAGGATAATAAGTCAAGGATTTCACCTTCGTTTCTAATTGCTCCAAAGTTAAATCCATTTCTATGTGATTTATTATAGGCTGCAGCGCTTGCTTTTCAACAGAGGCTGCTTTTTCATCCCAAAACATTTTTCCGGATTTATAGAAGCGTATATTTAATAGCGCCATTGAATGACGAGTGGTAAAAGCTCCATCTAAGCCTCTGCTTAAAACTGCTGAGTCACTAAATGAATTTTGCTGCTTATGACAGCTTGCGCAACTGGTAGTTCCATTTCTACTCAATTGCTTGTCATAAAATAATATTCGTCCTAAGTTAGCACCATCATTGGTTATTGGATTGGTAGAAGGTGTATTATCTGAAGTAGCAAGCGCTTCTTGAATATGTGCAGGATAGGTATCCAAATAATTATAGGAAGTAAATGTTCTAACCGGAGTTACAGTAGTTTTTGTTGTATTTGAAATACTCGGGCTATCAGTTTTTGTGCAGAACTGAAAAAGCATCACTAAAAGAAGGAAGGATGAAAGGGTTGCTATTTTTTTCATTGAGTAAAATTTTCTAATTCATAAAAATTACTGACTACCCTATGACTAAGGTTTTAGTAAAAGGTTTAATTTTTTTTCGAAAATTTATTTCCCCTTCTATTCATTCACCATTACTTAGCCTTTCCCTTCATTTTTTTGATCAGTTCTTTTTACAATATTTATATTTGCCATTGAATGGGACAAAAGAAATTACAACGTTTTGCAGACATTAAAACTTTTTCGAATGTATTAGAATACCCTGAAGGGATGCAGGGGAAATGGAATTCATTTTTTAAAAATGACAACCCTCTTGTATTGGAACTGGCTTGTGGCAGAGGAGAATACACCGTTGGACTATCGGCACTTTTTGCTGATAAAAATTTTATAGGGGTAGATGTCAAAGGCAATAGAATGTACATTGGAGCAAAAAAATGCCTCGATTCCAATGTCAACAATGCAGCCTTTCTTCGAACACAAATTACCTTGCTTGGTAATTATTTTAATACCGCAGAAGTAGATGAAATTTGGATCACTTTTCCTGATCCGCAGTTAAGAACTTCTAAATCAAAAAAAAGGTTAACCCATCCAGTTTTTCTTCGCCTCTACAATCAACTACTTCAGCCCAATGGTTGTATTCATTTAAAAACAGATTCTCCTAAATTATATGCATTCACTAAAAAAGTAATTGAGTTGTATGATCTAGTGCTGGTAGAAGATTGCAATGATGTGTATGCAAGTAATCCAAGTGAGTCACTCAAAATTAAAACTCATTACGAAGCCTTGGACATTGCTGGTAGCAATAAAATCTTTTATCTTAAATTTCAATTACCTACTGTCATTAAAGATTTAGATGAAAAGCTGCAATTGTTATTAAAGGAAACAGAAAATCAATAATTACTCAACCATAATAATTGAATGGATAAATTAATAGAGGGAAAAGATTTTTATTACAATGAAGATGGTTATGTAGTACTAACCAAAGAATACCATTTGCAAAGAGGAACCTGCTGTGGTAATAGATGCAAGCATTGTCCCTATGAATACTGTAACGTTCCTGAAAATCAAATAAAAGATTTACGCGAAACTAAAGCCAACAATAAGTTGTAATCAATGATTAAGAAAAAGTCTTCCTCTAATGATTTACCCTCGCCACCTAAAGAATATTCTTTTTTTAAGGATGTACACGAGGTAGTAAGGCAAATTCCAAAAGGGAGGGTTAGTTCTTATGGTGCGATTGCGCGCTACTTAGGCACTAGCCTATCTGCAAGAATGGTTGGCTGGGCGATGAATGCAGCACATGCAGTTCATCCTTCCGTTCCTGCTCACAGGGTGGTTAACAGAAATGGTATG
>Ga0114973_10000540_pt1 | contig 28686 bp, 39 predicted proteins | sample M_140807_MF_Meta_FD_87025 | JGI IMG/M metagenome (GOLD analysis project Ga0114973, IMG submission 87025) | Freshwater microbial communities from Lake Montjoie, Canada to study carbon cycling - M_140807_MF_MetaG | ecosystem: Environmental > Aquatic > Freshwater > Lake | place: Lake Montjoie...
AATATTTCAGCTTTGGCTTCTCGCACAAATTTCAAATCGTGTTCGCGATAATAATCGTCACTGTTGTTGCCAAAGAAGAATCCACCCGTAGCAGGCAACTGTTTGTGTGTGACTGCACGTTCAAGTTCCTCAAGATCTTCCCACGTGAGTTCTAGTTCAGTACCATTGAACTGATCTTCAGGATGGCCGTTTGGACAGCCTTTGTGTTCCCACAGTCGATGCATCCATCCGTGCAGGTTAGGATGCTTGCGCCAGTATGCAATCTTACGCTGTACCAATTTGCCTTGCGTGGCACTGTCGTTGGCCTGTGTGGCTGCATACGCATACATATCTAGACCCATGTGTTTCTCCTTATATTGCTCGAGCTTGTAATTTAACCCAGACAAATTCTTTCATATATTCTTCGTTGGTGGTTACATATCCATAACCATCAACCTTGCGATTCTTGATAATCTTTACACCACCACGTGGTCTTTCTCGCCAAACTTTGCTACTACTCTGAATAAGTGTGCGAACGTCAGGTATGCGGCCAACGAAGACGTACTGGTGGTTGTGCTCAGATCTATATGCATACACACCTGCCTTGATTCCTGCAGCAGGATTTTCTCTATCTACTCGGCAGTAAAATGTAAACTTGGCCATGTTAGGTCTGTACTAGGTTAGGCATTACGCCATCTTTGAGTGTGCGCAGTAGAATACGATTGCGTTCATCTTGTTCTTTGCGTTCACGCTTTTCATCCATCTTCCTATCAATAACCATGCGATCATAATCACGTGCCCACTCAACACCTCGCATGAAATACTCAGCACCTTCCAACGTGCCCGAAAACAATTGCGCATCACGGATATAGATAGGTAGAGCATCGTTATCCTTGGGAATCAATGCTACATTGCTACCAAACTCATTATCATACTTGTATGCGGCAAACTGCATTCCAAGTTTATCTGCTTGTGCTTCTAGTGTGCGAATCTGACGAATTGTATTCCATCCTGCCATGACTATTCCTACGTGAGCAAATTGTTAATAGTATCCAGTGCAAGTTGCACCATTTCCATACTGATATTGAGTTTAGCTGCCATATCTGACACTGTGAAATGTCTGTCCATCAGCTCGCGCACTGCCTGAATGATGTCGCGTTTGATAAACATATTAGGAGCGGGCAGGCATTGCACCTGCCCTGTGGACGTTGATTATTTGGTACCAAACACAGCCATCATCAGGCTGTCAACTTCAGCTTCGGTTACCGTCACTTCGGCTGCTGCGGCACGAGCCCGTGCTGCTTTGGCACGTATGGAATCCATAGTAGGACGGGCCTTGACTGTGACAGTCTTGGAAACTTTCTGCTTGGCAGGTTTAGCAGCCTTGACAGGACGAGTCTTCACTGCCACTTCTGCTTGCAGTGCTTCACGCACAGCATTAGTGTCGGCAAAACCTGCTAGCCCCAACAGATAAGCCACGGCACCTGCCTTGTCCATGGTAGACGGCAGCGGCACAATATTCACATCGGTGTCACCCAGTTTGGCCAGTTGTTTGGCACGAGCCTCAGAGTTGGCAAAACGAACTTTGAGAACACCTTTGAGAACAGAAGTACCAGCGAAAGTGTAAGACATAAAAACTCCTAAGTTAAATTAAAAATGTATTATAACCGAAAACTCAATATCAGTCAACCAGCTCGCGTCCCAGGCTTACACCTTCACTGTAGTAACCGTTGGACTCACCCAACCAACGAACATCCACATAGCCCTTGCGGGTAGCGAACTTGTAGAAGGTATAGGTATAGCTCTCGTAGTGCTCTACATCTGGCTCAGCAGCACCTGAAACTTGCTCAGCAATCAACAAGGGTTCGCCTACCAAGTCCTCGAGATCACCAACGATGTCATTGATGTCCACGGACTCGCAACAATCCTGTGAGTGGAAGAACACAAAGCGTTCGGTTGCGTTCTCAAACACCATCTCACGGTAGCCCACTCCACCCGTCACGCGAGTGAATACCCGGCCAATCATGTCTTCAATCTTTGCTGATGCTTGCCAATCATCGTATGCCATTGTATGCTCCTTTGTGTTCATGTATATATTATAGTAGTTTGGGAAATACCAGTCAACCAATACTTAGTCTACCCGGCTTCCTGCATAGGCCTTCTCGATACCAAATTTGCGTAGCACATCAGCGTAGGCGCGGGCACCTTCTTCCTTGGCGGTGATGCATTGGGTCCAACTGCCTGATGGGTTCCACAGTTGAAGGCCACCACCATATGCTGGCTTAAAGCCCACGGCCTTCAGCGCACGGCCCAACTTGGTAGAACCTTTTTCGTAGACCGTGACCCAAGCAAATCCGCAAGCATCTCGATCACCGTGTTTGGCCAGGAAGTCTTCAGTGGTCTTACGGGCTGCGGCTGTTGCGGTGTTATGGATGCTTTCAATATTAACTAGTGCTTGCATAGTGTGTTCCTTGTTGCGATGTATGTATTATAACCGAAAACTCAATTCCGGTCAACCCCATACTAGACCAAAGTTGCGAGCGCATACCGGACCGTATCCAACTTGCACAGAACGGTTGTCTTTCAACCCGTGATTGCAAAAACTGCAACCACCAGTGAGACGTCCGTAACGTCCTGCGGTTGCGGATGGGTCATCTGCAAACTCTTTTACCAGGTCACACACTTCTTGTGTGGCACTGCGGGTGGCAAAGAACTCGCCAGTAACATCCACACGTCCAAAGAACTTGTTGTTACCAAACGGTCCGCCGTCAGTGATCAGAATCTGACCCGCGTATTTGCTGTTAGCCCCTGCACGGGCAAACGCCACTGGCTGTCCTTGTGCGGTTTGCAATTTGACTTTGACACGGCGCAGTTTCTTAGCAGCCAGATCAAACAGATCTTGGATCTTTTGAAAATTCACTTGGATCTGCGCAACAGGTGCGGACTGCGTGGCACGTTGGGTCAAAGTATCAACCCAGGTCAGCTGTTTGGGAGACAAGGTACCATAACGATAGAAGTTCTGGATCAAACTGGAAGCAAAGTTGCCATCGCTGTTGCTCAGTTTACCTAATACAGAACTCAGTGCTTCTACCTGAGTTTGTTGTACCGAATTCAGTTGCACAGTCTTACGAGTTTGGGTAGCGAACATAAACACTCCTTGTTGCGATGTATGTATTATAACCGATCTTGTAATTCTGGTCAACCACGATAATTGTGGGGTTTTTACAACAAAAAACCCTGCACAGGGCAGGGTTTTTGTGGGTATTTTGCGACAAAATATCGCAAAATTAAGTTGACTCAATTAGAAGTTGTATTCAACACCAACGCCATATTGTGTAACGTCAGCGGCTGTGTCAACAAAACTCCAACGTCCATGCACAGTAAGTGCCTTGCTCATGGCATACGCTACACCAACAGCCTTGGCAGTTACACCAGTATTGGTTTCACCGTAGCTGCCTAATAGTGCAAGTTGTGAGTTAACGGGTTGACGAACACCCACGCTCTTGCCTGTGGTGCTTGCACCAGACACTGTGTCATCGCTGTAGATACCAAACACTGTGGTACCTGTAGCAGCCACGGTATACTTGGCACCAAGGATGGTGCTTGCGCTGTTTGTGCTGCTGTCGTAACGTGCCAGGGTGGCAGACAATGGACCTGCTGCATAATCAATGCTGGCCGTTTGTACATTGGTCACACCAGCGGTTTCGCTGTTGGCCATCACATAGTTGCCTTTGAATCCGGCCACTGTTGCTGTGCTCAAGAACACTGCGTTTTGTAAACGGCTACCTTGTGCGCTGTGGATAGCAGATACGGTAGTACCATAAGCATTTTCCAATGCGTCAAAGTTATCCAACACACGAGTTACTGAGTGCTTGTCGCGTCCCACACCCAGTGATCCCATGCTGTTGCTCAAGCTGAACACTGAAATGCGATCACCAAGTGTGGTGGCACTGGGTGCGTCCAGGGCAACACCAGTTTCAATCACAGCACTGGCAGCGATACCGTTGCCAACATCGGCTGTGGCTTTAACGCCCAGGCGACTGGAATCATTGGTCAAACGTGTCAATGCATTAGCAGTACCCAAGGTATAAGATTCTTGATACTCACGCACTTTGCCATAGACGCTGACTTGAGGGGTGGTTTGTGCCTGAACAAAACCTGCGGCCAATGCCAGGGCCAGTAGTAAAGCATATTTCTTCATGAAGTTTTCCTTTTAAAAAATTGTTGTTATGTACCAAAAGGCACATTCTTACTTAGCTAGTATAGCACTATAACTGCTATTTTACAACTAAATTGGCTGCTTCTGCGTCGGTGTATGTGCTCGGAATCAAGTTTGCACGTGGAGGAACCGAACTGGGTGTGCTGGGAATCACTGTGTCTTGTCCAGCACCAGAGGCATCCAGCGCCGATACATTTTTACCTTCTCTCAAACAGGCCACTATGGCTTGCCCACCTTGTGTGTTGAGATCAGCTACTGATTCAAGAAACTGAGTTGGACCGTTTTGTTCCGTGTTGATTCCATAATCGGGCAGGCTCTGTACAAAGCTCATGACAGGACCACGACCGGTTGTTGACAAATTGGCTATGTCTATGCTGGCCAATGATAGATTGGTAAGTTCTGAACTGAGATTAGCAGCCATGGCAATGAAATTGCTGTTCAGCACGCCGGACTGTGTGGGATAAGAACTTTCAATACTGGCCACTTGCACTGCTGCGTTGCTGATCAATGCATTCAATGCAGCATCTGCATTGCCATACGTGCCTTGGCCTGGGCCGGGTGGGATAACAACATTTCCAGAAAGATCAGTGTAAACACCGTTCACTGTGTTTTCCATTCTCACATAAGTGCCGGTCAATGTGGTCAATATTCCATCTGAAGTCATGCTGTTGATTGTGGTAGTAACATTGGTAAGGTCACTGGTAAATGGTACTCCCACTGCTGCTCCCAACAGATCTGTTATGACCAATGTTCCATTGGGACCTGATCCAGTTGCATATGTACTGGAATAAAATGCTGCTACAGATGCAGGTACTGCTTCCGGCAACGAACTGATGAGATCAAGATCTCGAGTGGTCTGCATGTTGGTGAACGCTGCGGCCAACTGTGTCAAACTCATGTTATTGATGTTCTTGATCTGTTGCAAGCTGACTTGAATAGCCTTGGACGCTAATGCTTGGTCTGGTGGTACAATCAAACTCAGTCGTTGATATGTGATCATATCGCTGCTGCCAGTGACCAAAATATATTGTGGCAAATAAATCAACAGTTTTGAATTTACAGTTGCTTGATTGTTATCGTAAATTGCTCGCAATACACTTGATGTATCTTGACTGTAAGTTCTCACTGTGAGACTGGGATAACTGTTGGGGAAAATCTTCACAGGATTTAACAAATCAGCCATGGTGTTTATGTTAGGCGTTTTTACGCCAAATACTGCCAACACTTGCTCTAGATCTGTACCTGTGACATTTAGCATGCCCAAGTAAGCCAGTCGTTGTAAATTATCAGCAACATTGACATTTGGATCTACTATGTCGTTGATGTTGGCTTGATTGATCCCGGCTTGTGTTAATGCGTTGCTCACTCCAGGAGTGATATTGGTCAGTGTGGCCAATCGACGTAGCAATGCAGCAGGTGATCCAAAGTTACCAAGATTGTCAAGATCAATCATTTGTCCCAATGCAGTTAGATCTGTACCAAATGATCGCATGGCCAATGTGGCATCGCTGAGATTGCCAGTGATCAAACTATTCATGCTGGTGAATGTTGATCCCAAATAAGTTTGACTATTGATACTGCTGTTGATATAACTATTTGTGGCAACCACATATCCCTGTGCTGCTGGGAATACTTGTGCAAATACAGTGTTGTTGCCATTGCCAAGATAACTGTTGCCTCGAGTGGTTACTATTCCAGTAAATCCAGTAGAAATATTTGTTCCAAGTCCGCTGTATGCCGCAGGAGTATTGTCAGCCAGTGCCGGCACAGTACTGGCACAAAATGTAAACATACTGGTCAATGTATTAGCACTGATATTGGCTGCTGATGAGTTGGCCACAGCAGCAAAGAATGGTGTGAGTAATGTTGTACCAGTATATGAATTGACTGCGGCAGTCCAGGTGTTGGCAATTCTGACACCGCTATTGCTGCTCAGTGCAGCACCGGCAATCATTTGTAAAGGAGTTAATATACCAGTGGCCATGTGTTATCCTGCAAATACATCTGAACTGCCTGTGGCCACTGCGGTACAACCAGCCAGTCCATCGCCCACTCTTGCCAACGCAATGCCATCAACAAACACACTAGAACTTCCACTAGAAATAGGAGCAACATGTGCAGGGCACGGGTTACCAGGGCGTAGATGAGGAGTGCTCTGATCCCCAACTCTGGCTGCAGGTTTTGAATTCACAAATACTGTAGCACTGCCCTGTGCAATGGTAAATCCACTGCAATGAGGAACTCCTTGATCACCCAATCTTGCCACTGGTCGCATATGCTTTCTCCATGAGTCTATTAAAGAGACCTAGCCAAGCATCTATCTCTTGGTGCTGCTGTTTAGTATGCGGCTCCGGAGGTATTTCCGGAACAAATTCTATCACATGGTCTAGGTCATCGGGGATATCGTCATAGCAATCATACACTTCAATCTCATCATGCCGCATGATTACAAATCTATGTCCCATAATGTATTTATAGGAGCAAAAATCAGATCAATTGTATGTTGGTTGTGCTTTGCATGTATTGGTCAGCAAACGTTTTGTCGCTGGCCACTGCCACAGTCACGGTGCTTTTGTTCAATGAAATATCCTTGTCCGGTGCCACTGTAAACAAGTATGGCATGAGTCCAGGACCTTTAGCCCCCATAGCAATCACCATGGGTTTTGATAGTTTGTAATGTGTGGCAGTTTCTTCATTGAGTCTTGCTACCAATTCCTCACCTGATGTGAGCTTGAGTGTGACCACTTCGCCTGCGCTAACGCCTTTGTCTATTAACATTTAATCTCCATATCCGCCGGCGGTTTCTTCAATGTATTTTCTCAGCTCTGTGAATCCGCCAACGTGATTGTTGTTCACAAAAATCTGTGGTACTGTTCTTGCTGTGGGCACTGCTTCCAACAAGTCTTCTCGACTGTATCCGTGCCCAATTTTTCGTTCTTCATATGCAATGTTCCGCTGCTCCAATAGAGCCTTGGCTTGGTCGCAGAATGTGCAATTGTCTTTTGACCATACTATGGCTGTAGCGTTCATGGTGTTCCTTTATAGATTAGGTAGTTGATCGTAGTCCAGGCTTTCGCTCATGACTCCAATAACATAGTTAGTTGATTCGTTCTCTTGCAGTGCAGTTTGTTTCTTCGACGTGTCTGAATGCTTGTTAAACCAAGGGATAGGAGTGCTACGCGGTGCCGCTGCTTGATATTTGATGCCAATATCTTTGAGCGCACCAACTGCTGTGTAATCCACAAAGTCTTTGAGAATGTTGGCATTGAGTCCAATCACCGGGCCCATTTTAAACAAGTAATCAGCCCAGGCTTTTTCTTCACGAATCACATCCTGGTACAAGGCATATACTTCCTGTTCACACTCTACTTTAATGTCAGCAAAACGGTTGTCTTCTTTGATAACCTGGTTGATAAGATAGGCAGTCCATCCTTTGTGCAACAGCTCGTCTTGAAGAATCAACCCAATGATGTTGCCATTGCCAATGAAGATTTTGTTCTCAACCATGGCAAGGCTTGTGGCAAACGAAACCATGAACCGGAATGCTTCTAGTGCATAGCTGGCATGCAATGCCATCCAGATTGCCTTGATATGTTGTTTCTCATTGACGGTTTTTGGACTGATCTCTTTGAAACAATTGAGTTCGTGAAGTTTATCATAATACTGGCCTACGCTAGAAGCCATGTCTACGATTTCAGCTGTGTCATGAATGGTATTGAAAACATCTTTAGGCACGTTGTAGATATTACGGATGATGTGACTGTAACTCTTTGAATGAATATTTGTTTCAAAGAATCCCCAGTTGTACATCAATGCTTCCACTTCTGGCAGGCTGCATACTGGAGTGAATACTTGTGTAGGCCCACGACCTTGCAAACTATCCAGAGCTGTTTGACGCAGCAGATTGCTGGTAAAGATATGCTTGACTGCATCGCTGGCATCCTTGAAGTCATTGGCATCTTTGCTGAGACTGATCTCTTCAGGTTGCCAAAAGAATCCACGTGCAGTGGCTTCAAAGTCTGCAATCTTTTTATACTTGACTTCTTCAAAACGTTGGACAGTAACCGGACCTGCTGGATCCAGAAACATCTTACGATTCAAGTAATCTGTTTTTGTGGTTAGGTTGTATTGTGCTTGGCTCATTGTATAATGCTGTCGGCGGTGACTTGAATATTGCTAATGCTCCAGTATGATCCTGTGCTGTTGCACAATGCACCCCATGCACAACTGTTGTTCCACCATGGTGCAGAACCAGGTCCTGTTGGGCTGTAACCTTGCCAAAATGCTAGATTCAACCAGTAACCATTTTTCATACTAGTGACCAATGCAGTCATATCCACAGTACCACTACCTTCTGCACCTGTGCCAATCAAACTATTATATACTACCACGCTCTTGCCATCTTGTGAATAAGTCACTGTCATGGTAGGAGTTGTTCCGTATGTGAAATTGGTTACCATATCAAATGGTCGGGTCATGTCGATAACACCAACCATGTTATGCAACCCGTTGGTAGCAGTGGTTGAACTGGTCATTGACGAATAGTTAAAGCAACTGTTGTTGGCAGTTTCTGCAAATGCATACTCAAATCGTTGTGGAGCACCAGACCCACCTGTTCCCAAATGCACAGTAGATTGTGTAATCTTGTTGCCATTGGTTTCTAAGAAATCAATCTCTTGGCAGTTCCATTGATTGTTATTTCCACCTGCATCACAATAGTTGGTGCCTTTTGGTTGAACGCCAGGCTGAACTGGATTTGATATCATATAGAAACTGGCATTAACATAGTTCTGTGCAAGTTTTGACAAATCAATAGTTGCTGTGATTTGGCTGATGTTTACATATCCGTGTTGTGATACAAGTCTTCCTGCTTCACAGTTTGTTCCTTCACCAAAGGTGACCGAGTTTCCAGAGATGACCGGATCAGTTCCACACTTGTTGTAGTCTACTACAAACGAAGGAGTAAATGTGTTTGCTGTTGCAGTAGGAGCAGGTGCTTTATTGCAAGCCGCCAATACCAATATGCTTAATATAACTAGCAATTTTTTCATGCGTTTTTTCCTTTAAAGTTTACACCATTTTCAATCTTGTTTTTTGACTTAGATCTCAGACACATCGACAGTAACTTGTACACCAGTTTCATTGATCCATCTATTCCAATATACATACCAGGTGGGATCATTTGGTTTGCCTATATCTAAAGCCTCTTGATTTATCCAGGTATATCCAATGTCAGTACCTTCGGAGTTGATAGGAGATAGTTCTAATACTCCTTCATCTATAACTTGTTGCCTAAATGCAAGTTGTCTAGCTTGAGCTAGAGCATATTCATCTTGTTCTGCTTGTGATAAGGTGCCAATCCAATCTTGAAATGTAATTGGTGTGGTCCCTTCCGGCCATGTGTATATCCAAATTTGTGTTACAGTCATTTTTTTTCCTTTAAAGTTTACACGATTCACAATCTTCTTCATTATCAAAGTTGATTGGTTCCAACATTGTGGGAGCATCTTCTGCTGTTGCTTTACTACCTGCTTTGTTGATCAAGCTGTAGTAAAAGGTCTTCAATCCCCACGCATGTGATTGCATGAGATTCTTTGATATCAATGTGACAGGTACTTTACGATCTTCCCAGTGTGCAGGATTGTAGAACGTATTAGTGCTAATACTTTGATCTACATACGCTGCAATCACCGCGGCTGTTTTAAGGTAACTCTCACAATCTTTCTGTTCCCACATCAATTGGTATTTATTTCTAAGTTTATGATATTCAGGAACTACCTGCACAAAACTGCCAGCTTTGGATTCTTTAACACTGATCAAACTCATTGGCATTTCAATACCATTGGTTGAATTGATTACCACACTGCTAGATTCCACTGGTGCAATTGCCATCTGTGTGGCATTTCGAACTCCGTGTGTTTTCATATTAGAACGCAGGGTTTCCCAATCTAACTCAGGCACAAAGTCTGTGAGTTCGTTCACACCTGTTGCACGTAGTTCCCAGGGAAATGTTCCTTTGCCATACCGTGTGTGTGCACTGCCCAAACAAGCGCCGCGCTCTTGTGCCAGCTCAACACTGGCTTCGGTGAGATAGAATGCCATGTGTTCCATCCAAGTTTTGACTTCAGCTAGGCTATCCTTCTCACCGTATTTTAGTCCTCTTTTTGCATGCCAGTATGCAAGATTGGTGATACCAATACCCAGTGGTCTAATTTCATCATTGCTTAGTTTAGACTGTATAGATAAAAAGTCCTGATAATCAAGAATATTGTTAAGACTGCGATGCAAAATACGGGCAGCACGTCTAATATCTTCTGGATTACGGAAGGCACCCCAGTTGAGCGATCCCAATGTGCATAAAGCGATACGCCCGTTACTATCATCCAGGCGCTTAAAAGAGCGAGTAGGTAATAAGATTTCACAGCATAAGTTACTCTGGTAAATGGTATGATATTCAGGATCAAATGGTCCTTGTTTCATCACGTTGTCAATGAATACCAAGTAGATACGTCCGGTGTCGGTGCGTTCTTTTAGTATGCCCGATTTGAATACCTCTTCGGCACTCATGGTCTTTTTGCGTAGACCTTTTTGTTTTTCATACTTCACATAAAGTTCTTCAAATAGTTCTGTATTCTTGTAGAACGCTTCATACAAGTCCGGGACTTCATTGGGATCAAAGAATGTTATGTTCTCTTTGTTCTTGAATCTGCGCCAGAAAAATGCGGATAGAACCACACCATAGTCCATGTGTCTAACACGGGTTTCTTCTGTGCCTTGGTTGTTTTTAAGAACAATAAGGTCATCAAACTGATGATGCCAAATAGGATAAAATACAGAAGCACTTGCATTGCGGATTCCTCCTTGTGAGCAACTTCTAAGGTCGCCAAACCACTTCTTTAAAAAAGGTATCATGCCAGTGTGCATGATTTCGCCTCCACGTATGGGTGATCCCAATGGTCGCAGTCGGCCAATCTCTAATCCAATGCCAGCACGTTTGCTGGCATACTTGGCCATCATTTCTCCACTAGCAAAGATACTGTCCAAATCATCGTCACTGCGAATAAGTACACAACTACTGAATTGCTTGGTCGGAGTTCCCAAGCCAGCCAACACAGGGGTAGCCAATGTAAAAAGACCATCACTAGCAGCATTGTAGTATTCTTTGATGTATCGCATTCGGGCTGTGTTGGGTTCTTCCGAGTGAAAAACTGTGGCTGCTGCAACCATGTAACGAACTTGGGGAGTTTCATAAGTTTCCTTTGTGGCACGATTCTTTACTAGATACTTTTCAATCAACTGCTCAATAGCAGCATAGCCGTATTGTTCGTCCTTGGAATGATCTATCATGTCATGCATGCGATTCCAGTCGGCTTCGTCGTACCATTCCAACAGTTCCGGGGTGTACAAGCCTGTGGATACGTTTTTCTTCACAATCTCATACAGGTGGGGAACCTCATAAGATCCATATACGTCTTTGCGCAACATGCTGAGACGTTGCTTGCCTGCTACATATTGATAGTTGGTATGACCAACATCCGGATTGTGTTCAATATCAATTAGATCCACAATGGCTCGGAGCGTAACGCCGTCGATCTCTTTGGTAGTGATGCCATCATAAAAGTGCATCTGGGCTTTGATCTCCACCATGCTTTGGCTTACATCTGCTATGCCTGAACATACTTTGGCAATTTGGGTTTGCCACTTTTCTAGGCTTAATTGTTCTTTTCTTCCGTTACGTTTAATAACTGTGATTTGTGTCGTCATATACTCAATATAGTTGTTGTTTTACATCGCGCTGTGCGATTTGATGTTTGTTGTGCTGTAGGTTGATATTTAACCCTATAGACTGATCCCAATTCAATATATATTTTCCATCCTCTACCAGGACTAAATTGCCCTGATCTGAGTCTACCAGCACAGCATCCTGAAGATCATCACGATCTAACACAGTGACAGTATACAGGATTCCCAGCCCGCGAGCAAGATCACAATAGATGTTGTCGCTCAGCAGTTGCCATGGATCTGGCCAATCAGATCGATCATCCCAGTGTAAATGATAAGCACGCCAAGGAGTTTGTTGCCACCAGGCGTTGATCTCTGCCAAGGCATTCGGTTTGGGCTGATTGCGAACACGATCACGCAATGAGTTCCACGCCGCAAGGCGTTGTTCAAAGGTTGAACACCACATCAATCAAGTCTTGTTATTGAATAACTTATAGTGGCATTTGTGCCGGTGCTAGTGGTTGACGCTAGCCAACTCACAATGTTTGATGTTTCAGTCTGACTAAATGTTACACCAGTTGATGCGTTTTGATAACCAGTATCATTTCCGGTCAACCCAGTGCCTGAAGAATCTGTTCCTGCAACAATGGTATATAAACCAGTTCTGGTGTTGACTCCTCTGGTTATGGTATAGTTGATCTGCACTGCTCTGATCACAGCAGCATCAAAAGTTGAAATGACCTGGCTAGCTGTGTTATCCAATAATGTGCGTTGTACCCCGTTTTCACGTACATAGGTACCTTGTTGCAGGGTGATGGTAGAAAATTCAGTGAGAATTTCTGTATTGCCTATTACCGGGGCACCATCTTGCAAGGTACCATTGCCAATGTATAATCGGCGTTCATCAATTGCCCAGCCTAATTCGGCGCCAGCCAATTGCGGTAGGTTTTCTGCCAGACCTTTGCGATTTGTGATGCGACTAACTTGTACAATTGCCATATGAATCCTAATCCTGTGCTGTATTTATGCAGAATCCATCAGGCAACTAAATGTACTTGGTGTAGTATTCTTCTACTTTGCGCCACCACAGATCACAATAATGATCATATTCTGTACCTTCAAGTATAAATTCTTGATATTGTGGTGGGGTGATAATATTATGATCAGCGTCAAGATCGGGTTTGACACACATTAGAATTACACCTTTGCGTATTTTTGTACCGTGCAATTCGTTATGTGCTTCTGCATAAGCACACAGTTGAACAAAGTAATCATCAATCCACTCACGCTTTTTAGGCTTGTTGGATTGTTTGTAATCCAGGATGGCTTCCTCATTTAGGTGTAATCCAGCACCATCAGTTGTGCCTGCATAGATCTTGGGAAAGTATAGCGGAACCTCTATGCCCCAGAACTCGTTCACATGCTTCAATCCATCACGTATCACAGTCTTGGCCATTTCGTGACTGCTCCAGCTAAACGGATTTGTGCCACGTTCTTTGATTGAGCCTTTTTTCACATAATCTTCAAGATAAGTGTGCATACGTGTGCCGCGATTGGCAGCTTCGGTGGTTATTTGTTGTGCTTTTTCCGCTCCCACTGCACGTCGCCAATTATGCAGTGCTGCTTTGCTTTCTTCACTTTTGGTTTTATCAAGTATGGTGGTTACAGATGGTAAGTTGTTGCCGTCCGGTGTGGAATAGAATCGTTTGCCTTCTATAGTGATTCGAGGAATGGGTTGGTAATTAAATTTTGGGTTGTACAAATTAAACTCTAAAACTTTCTCCGCAACCGCAGCGGTCACGTTCATTGGGATTGTTGAATTGAAATCCTTCGTTGAGTCCTTGTCTTGCGTAATCCACTTCTAATCCTTGTAGATATGCACAGCTTTTGGGATCAACAAATAATTTACAGTTATTGCAGTCGATACAAATATCTTCCGGTTGTTCAGCATCTACGTATTCTAACACATAAGCAAGCCCAGAGCAACCGGTTGTTTTGACTCCTACACGAATACCAATGCCATGCCCACGACGTTGAATAGTTTGAGTTATTTTTCGAGCAGCAGTTTCAGTTAGTTTTATCATTTGATATGCCGATAATAAGAGTTTTTATCTTCTTCACACAGCAGGTCCCAGAATTTTTTATTGTTGACACTGAGATTGGTGTTGGTTAGTTTGTCCCATCTTGCAGTGGTTGACATATAAGTGGCCCAATTGGTCTCAGAAAAATCATTGCTAGTTAATTGGACTAAGAATGAATGTATGCTTTTTTTAAATATCGGATTTTGAATGAATAAGGCATATTCATGTGACAATATCTCTTGAATCTGTTCACTTAATTTTTTACGCAAATACAATGGTAATGCCAACAATGATAAATGATCACATCGTGACAACGTATTGTCAAATATCCTAATGTTACGATCTAATATCGTAAACTTTTCAAAATAATCTAAAAATTCTTTAAGATATGCTATGTTATTAATGTAAAAAGTTGGGCGGATATCAAAATCAACATTTGAATGTGTTTCTGTTAACAATTTAAATTTTTGTAAATTATTATGTATTTTTTCAAATTTTACTGGATATCTCACATATACAAAATTATCTTCATCAGTTGAATCAACACTTATGGCAAACGTTAAACTTTTAAAATTATTGCACCAACTGCTGAAAGTCTCTTCAAGAAAAACAGATCCATTGGTGCCTATTTGCAAATCAATCTTGCTACTGAGATTTTCTTCTTGTAACCAGTTGGTCAGCATGTACAGGTCCGATTGAACAGTTCCTTCACCACCCATGATGATTAGTTTGAAAAATGTATACTGATCAATGGTTTTTCTTATGTCAGATTTTACCATTTCAAAATACGTTGGGTCATCGCTGATGGATTTGGGTTCATTTTTATTGTTGTTCCATATAGAATCATATAGACTGCTGGTATCACTATTGCATATCCTACATGCCATGTTACATTTATTGCTAAATGTAACAAACATAAAAAAAGTATCAATTTTTTTAGTTGCTAAAAATTTAGGCAACTCGTGCGGATTCAATTGAGCCAACCCCCGTTGTCGACCGCTAAATTGATTGTTAGCTTCTTGTGTATGACATAACTGACAATTTTTATCAATCTGTCCTGATTCAATATTTTTCTTTACCTCGGCAATAGGATTATCACTTTGATCTGACCTATACCAACAACAAGGATCTCGTTTTGTTGCACCAAAATAAACACCCAAATTAGAATATGGTATTACACATAGATGTTGGTTATCCATTGACCATTTATCAAACTCAGAAATATAGTCAAATGTTGTACTATTTGGAATCATTTAATGCTTGCTTTTGTAATCGATTACCGCTGCCTTTATGGCATCTTCGGCCAATATGCTACAATGTATCTTCACAGGAGGCAATGCCAGATGTTCGGCAATTTCTGAATTCTTGAGAGCTGCTGCTTGATCTAGAGTTTTGCCCTTGACCCATTCAGTTACCAAACTACTTGAAGCAATAGCACTGCCGCATCCATATGTTTTGAATCTTGCGTCGGTGATGATTCCATCTTGTACTTTGATTTGTAGTTTCATCACATCTCCGCAGGCAGGTGCTCCTACCATACCTGTTCCAATGTCTGTGTCGTCCTTGGCAAACGACCCTACATTGCGGGGGTTTTCATAATGATCGATTACTTGATTTGAATATGCCATAATATGTTCCTTACTATATTGTAAGGTATTTACTCCAGCATGTCAATTGCAATGGATTAGATACCGCGGTCTTTTTTCAGCGCAGATTGTGCTGCTGCTGCCACAATGTCCTGGGCTTGATTGACTGGCATAGTGACTGGTCCGGGCTTGTCGCCACCTTTGAATGTTAATTCTGTAGCATTGGGATTCATAGGCTCAATCAGGCCACTAAGTGGTGGTTGCCCAACTAGAGTTTGCAAAGTGTCTGGAGTAATGTCTATACCCATACTTTGTGCTCGATTGATAAATGCCTGTACTGGCATTTGCATTTTGGCAGAAGTATCCTGTGCTCTGCCCACAGCAAACTTGGCCAAGGCCATGAGTTTGTCTGCGGTAGCGTCTGCTTCTACTTCATTGATTCTCATTATCTACGCTCACGGCCCAGTGCTGCTGCTGGACCACCAATTGCTGGTTCTTCAGGAGGAAGTTCGGCACCCGGAGGAGGTCCAGCTAACCCTTGATCGCCGCCCGGGGGAGTCATACCCATATCAGCACCAGGAGTAGGTGCTTGTCCGGTAACTACACCAAGAGCCTGCTCTAGCTGTTGTTTGCTGCCTTGCAAGTTCTGTACCAGGCCACTGAGTGCTGCTTGTGCATCATTGTTGAATTGAGCTGCTTGGTCTGGACCAATTTGATTCTTGATTGAATCAACCAGTGCTGGCAATTCTTTGAATTGCATCTCGGTGCTGTCTTCAATCATGTCTTGCATTTTGTCAACCATGTCTTGTGCGGCCAATACTACTTGGGCTTGTTGTACTTCGCCTTCGCTGAGATAGTAACCACCGGCTTGAGCACGACGACGCCATTCTTGCACTGTGGCGCTGGTATTGAGACTGTTGAGTTCGTTCTGCTTATCAGTCACTTGTTTTTTGAGATCTTCAAGTTCTTTTGTTGCTCGTGCTTTGTCATCTACTTTTTGTTTAGCAGCCATAGCAGCAGCTTGTTGTGGATTCATACCAGCAGTAGGTGCTGTTCCACCAGGAGCAGCAGTTTCATCTTCATAGATCTTTTCAGCAAGTGCTTGTTCCATCATCATCAGCTTGAGATATGCAGGATTTTTTTCGCTAGTGTGGCGGGCAGGGCCGCTGCGCACTTCGCCCAGCATGCCGCGCACTTGACGATACATGTTGTGCAGTTGTTTGCGATTCAGCGAATCAAATTGTACACGTTGGTCAAAATGACTTTCGAATACTTTAGCGATTTGTCGGGTAGGGCGTGTTACGGCCAGTTCGTTTAGTTTCATCTGAGTTTCCTCGTAGTTGCCAGTATTTAGCCAAATTTATACATTTCGCTAGTTCTTTTTCTAGGATCAAGTTCTGCTCTTGCCTAGCATTTGTTTTGTTAATTAAATTTTCCCAAGTTTGCCCAGATGCACGATCAGCAATACCACGGCGGATGTATATGTCATTACGCATTCTGACCACGGATTGATCAAGTTCATGTATTTGTCTAGCCAGATTGAGACGATTTTGATTGTCGGCTATGCACCAAGCCAATGCAGATTTGGTATTTGAAAAAATACCAATGTTGTCATCTCTGAGGAACACTCTAAATCCATCAGCTACAGGATGTATGGTATATTTGCCAAACACACGATACTTTTTTCCATCCTCTATGATTACTTTATCCAAGAGTTTTGGCAATTCCTGGGCGGCCAATTCAGCCAGTTTCTCACTAGTTTTCATATTAATACATAGCGAGTTACCATCCAGCCCACTGTGGCCACAAGGAATCCAATTAGTCCTATGCCCCAGTTTATCAATTGATCATTGCGTTTAGCTGCCATTGCATGCACCATTTCATGCACTTCTACTACCATGGATTTTAAACTACCTATGCTGGAGTTGGCTGCTTCCAGTTGGAATTCTAAATGTCGATAGCGTTCGGCACAAAGCTCTACATGTGCCTCAAGGCTCTTTTTTTCAACATCAGTGGTGTGAGTGTCTATCATGAGTTATTTATGGTTGATTGCGTCGAACCATATGTTCACTCCAGGATGTAATAATGTAGTTAATTGTTGTTCAACATAATTGATTACTGGTACACCATCACATGCTTGCAGTAGTCTACCCACAGGATCATCATTGATGGCAAACACATCATCAAAATCTGTGTCAAATTCAAATTGCCAACGTTGATCCTTGACACGCACTTGAGAAACACGAACTGGTTGTGTGTAAAGACTTATCAATTGCATAATAGTCTCCCAATTGCGTTGTTGATTGCGACTGCGTACCCAGGTGGTCATATTTGTAACCAATTGCCCCAGCTGATCTGTGAACGGCAGTAGATTTTCTCGATAGTGCCCGGTGACTCCAGTAGGTCTGCAATCAAAGTCTGTGGTTATTTGTATACTCATGGTCATACGGTATTTACGGCCAAAAAAAAGCCTTGGAAATTAATCCAAGGCTTTGATTTTCTACCTAGTAGATTAGATGTTTACGTTAGGGCTAGAAGTAAACACAGCGTTACCAGCTGAGCTGCTTAACTGTATGTTCTGACCGCCCGAAGCCACTGTAGCACTGGTATTAGCAGTGGCCAGCAATGATGCAGCATCGTAAGCACCTGTTGGATACAGTGCCAAGTTCAATATCGTTGGTGATGCTGGGCTAACTTGATACATGGCCACGGTGGCTTTGGTCTGAATAGCTTGCATCAAGTTGTTGATGTAACCATTCACGTTGCCAGATGTGGTCAAAGAACCATTAGCTACCAAGCTGAAAAAGTCCAGCTTGGGACCTTGGAAGTTAACTGAACCGCCTGCTGCGATGTTTGATGTACCTTGAACGTTACCGTTCGCAGTGTCCATGTGGAATACCGGTTGGGTAGTTCCGTTTGTTTTTGTAAATCCTGCCATTTTAATATCTCCTAAAAAGTGGGTTTCTGCCCTACACTTATTTATGAATCTGGCAAAAAATCATCGAGTTGGCGGGTTGTTTCGTGCTTTGTTTCTGGCAGTGAAATCAAATCTATTCACTGCTTTGCCATAGCCTGCAGGGGTGGCAAACACCCATCCTTCATTGCCGGGCACTTGTGCATCCAACTGCCCTAACAAATCTAACTTCAAATCGTGCAACAATTCAAACAACAGGAACGACGCAGCCAGTGCTTGCTCGTTGCTAGTAGGACTGCGCAGATATTGTGCTATATTGTTGACTTTTTGTGATGTTTGTGTTTGTTGTAGCCAAGCCATGAATCCTGGAACTAGATCACCAAAATCTCCAGTGTACGCAGCATGATTAGGATCCACACGCTTGTTGATGTAATCAATTGCTAACTTGGCCAAATCAGTAATCTTCATGGCCCGCAATTCTGCAGGATTAAACAAAGTATCCAGTGCTGCTCGATTTTGACGCAACAACAATTTAATCTGCTTGACTATTGCATCATTCTTGGGTACAGGTTTGGCATAGATGGGTTCTATCAGCAGCAGTCCTTCCACAGGATTAAATTTAACTCTGCTGAGTGGTTGTTTAGGAGCATCTACATCTGCATACATGGTATGTACTGCTACCCCCACGTTACTGTTGGAAATTTGTTGACCCAGTTTGCTGGTTACAGGAATACGATACTGCACAGTGTTGGGTTGGAATACCAGATTGCCTGCTTCCACTGTGGGTGTTGCAGTATACAACAAATCACCTTTGACATACCCACGGAAGTTGGTAGGTGTGGCAGCTTCAAGATACGGCCACACCGTTTCATACGTAGGCAATAAAGTCTGGACTCTAGTGGCTTTGTTGCCTTTAGCAGTGGCATTGGCATCTCGACGAGCCATATCGTCGGCAATAGCATCCGGGCTGGTAAACAACCCATCATATCCTGCGGCAGTGAATCCTGCGTCATCCGTGAGCACAAACTCACCTGTGTCGGGTTTACGTCCAAATACCAATGCAGGAACTCCATCCCATTTTACTGAACCTGTTTTGGAATTGTCATAAAACGCATCCGCTATGGCCAATGCCTTGTCTACTCCGGCACTGCCACTACGGAAAATATAATCTTCCAGGTGCTCAATGCCCTTGGCTTTGCCCCCCACAGCCGCAGGTTCTTGTTCATACAGCTGGTATGTTTTTTTAGTTTCAATCAACGGCATCATACCTTGATTTACAATTCTATCACGCAGGCGAGCTAAAAAGTTAGTGTCACTTTCCTTCATGGTCATATCAGGTTCTTGTAGCCCTTCACCAGCTAGATATTCACGGAAATCTTTTACTTTGGTGTCGCGATCAGGATCGGAAGCCAATGCAGCATATATTGATTCTACATTCTTTAGATTCTCACGTGTGGCGCCTTGCCCAAGCAACACTGTGGCCACATAGTCGGGATTCATACCATCTCTAACTAATTCATTTGTGGCTCGAGAGAACATGCCATTGGCACCCACTTTGAGTCCCAGTTGTTTGGCTATGCTGCTCATTAGCACATTGCGATTCATACCTTTGTATGCTGAATCTACACCGCCACCATAATAAAACTGTCCCCAATCCAGGTTAGGAAAGAACATAAAGTCAGTCTGTACAAATCCACGATTGGTATCGCCGGCAATGGGCGTACGAAAGTGCACCTCACCGGACTTTTTAACCCATTCTCTAGGATCTAGTGCTTGACTTTGCACAAATTGTGTAAGTATCCCGGCCAATTGTTCTTTGCTTATTTGGCTGAGATCCACAGCAAGGTCTAGATCACCCGATGTGGGTTTCTTACCAGTTGATCCCAACCAACGCAAGGGGATGCCATCATCACCTACATCAGAAGTAAAATCCAATCCTGTCACTTGTTCTAACCATTGTATTGTGGCAGGTATATCACGTTGATCAATGCGTTGGGTAAGAGATTCCCCAGATTTGTTTTTAAATACGTTGCCACCTTCAAGTAGCTTTTTAATTTGCATTGCTGCGCCTCACTGTTCTGGCAAATTTTCCTGTATCACGAGTACGGATAGCATTGAGTAATTTGCGTGTTAAATTGTCTGCTTGGTCTGGAGTGTAAGAAGCGTCAATCTGTTCCAGCAAGTTAATCGCACCGGCAATGATGTTTACGGCGCGGCTTTCTATCACTAGATCACGTTCGCGCTCAATATACATTGAGTCCAGTTCGTCTAAAATACTACGAGTACGCTTTTGCATGTGGAGAAGGCCTTTGACTTATTTATTGGTTTTAAGTTGTTTTGATCTTTCCCAACAACTGCTTGAGCTTGGTACTTTGCACATCTGCAGAAATCTTTGGATCCAATGGGTCATGCCCATCTTTGGGTTGTGGTCGTTCCCACCCGCCGGTAGATTCAGCTGGAGTAACTGATGTTTTTGCTTTGATAGAATCCATCAAACTGGGTTTGCGGAATGAGTTTTCATTATCGTCTCCACCAGCGTCGGTGATACGCATGGTGTCAATGTTGTATTCAAGATCAATCTTTTGCCCTACACCTGTTGAACTACGGCTCTTCATACACTGAATTTGATACTTACCACGCTCTTTCATTTGTCTACTGGTAAAGATACCAAACACATTGTCTGCTGTGTTGATCTTTGAGATACCACCTGAAATATGACTGTGATCAAACTCTACTTCTTCTACCGCCGATCGATTCAACTGACTTGCTGTTACCATAAGCACACCTAGCTCTTTGGCCAAGTTACGTAGTTCTTCACTCACATACTTGTCTTTCACAAACAAATCATTCGGGCTTACTTTTGCACTCACAGGCATCAACAAATCCAAATAATCAATCATCACAAAGTCCACTCGCTTGCCGGTTTGTATTTGATATTCTTTCAAATACGCACGAATGTCATTGATATTGCTTTGTGCAGGCAATCCTTTCACTTGATAGTTGCCGGACTTTTTAGCTACCAGTTTGACTTTGAGTTCTGCTGTGTCAATATCTTTGCGAATGTCCTTGGTGCTCATGTTGGTAAGCATGGCGTCAGTTCTCAAACTTGTTAGTTCTTCTGAGAGTTCTAAAGTAATGTATACTCCGCTTAGTCCTGTTTGTACCCAGTTTAATGCTATGTTCATCATCACAAGACTCTTGCCCGAGCCCGATCCACCTGCAAAGATGTTTAGTTCACCGCGACTGAATCCACCATACAACAATCGATCCATCTGTGGCCATCCTGTTGATACTTGTCCACCACTGTTGAAATACTTTTCAATACGTCCTTTGGGATCAGCAAAGTAATCTGTGCCCATGTCCTTGGTCAATGATATTTGTACAGCATCTTTGATCAACTTTTCCACAGGATCGTAATCACCCTTTTCCAACAAGTCTGCTGCTTTGAGAATTGCACGTTCTAATTCTTGACGTCGAGTAAATGCTTCGAACTCAGTCATGAACCATTCAAAATGTCCTTCGTTGAGTTCTGGAACTGGTTGTAGTTTGACTCCGGTTGTGGCCGATATCTGTGTGCGGTCCGGCAATGTTTTATATTTGTCACCGTGCTCTTTGAGAAATGCAGCAGCTGGACGTAGACTTCGATCAAAGTTCTCTGGGTTATAGATGTTCTGCACACGTACATATCCCTGTGCATCCTCCAACATCATTTCCAAGAATAACTTTTGTACTTCAATTCCGTATTCTTTTAACAAGATTTTTCTTCCTTAGTTCTATTTTAATTCTGCTGGTTTCACGATTTTCAAATATAGTTAGCAGGGTTGCCAAGCGTCCGTAACGAACCACACTGTCGTTCACATCTTTGACATCATTGGGCCAAGGTGGCATGCTTACTGCCCATCCTAGTTCCACAGCACGATCTACCAGTTCCATACCTGCCGAATCTTGGTCGGGCACCACTGTAATCTCCCGGCCCAGGCTGCGAATCAATCGTGCTTGCTGATCAGATATGGTGCTGTGCATCACAGCAAGGCCCCCAATACACAGTGCATCAAACACACCCTCTACCACAATTGTGTTGGTCCAATCCGCATGTTGCAAGTCTGTACCAAACACATACCCCGGTTGACTACTGCTGATATATTTGGGTTTCCTGTTATCTAAGTATCGTTCAGTGTGCCCTACCACACGGTCGTGATGTGTAAATGGAATGATCACCGCAGGGCGATGGTTCTGATGATTCATAAAAATCAACGCAGGATAATCTTCAGGTACTTGTCGATGTCGTAGATAATCTCTAAATTGATTTTGTTCGGTCAACAACTCGCACAATGGCGGCAATTCTTGTTCTTCAAACGTGATATTTGCTAAAATATCAAATGTACGTTGCCGATCATCAATAATACCGTATATGCCTCGATGCCTTAGACTTTCTAAGTTCAGCATATCAATTTCAGCATCGGGCACACCCATCCAACTCAAGAGCCTGCGGGCCTTATAACTTAATGTACGGCCAAGGATAAAGCTAGCGGTGTAGTTGCAATTGAAGCAGTGATAACTCCAACCTTGTTCAGATGTTTTGATCCCACCACGATTACGATGGTCTCGTGTACTGCCGTTGTGTTGGCAACATACTGCATTGAAACTAGTCCAGCCCGACGGCGTAATTTTTCGTTTTGCAGGCAAGTACCCAAGGATGTCTAGCATCCTTACATTGTAGCAGAGTCTATGGTAGAAATCAACTTTTCAGCAATCATTACATGCCCAATCTCGTTGGGATGACCACCGGGCTTGATCAGTTCGCGACGTTGGTTATCTGGATGATCGCGGAACCAAAGTGTAGTTGCAAAGTTGGGCCAGATTATTGTGGGTGTGTTTTTCATTTCGCAGTCACCGGGCATGACATGAAATTGCATCATGGGTATGTTGTGTCTAGCAGCAACCCCATCAAAAAACATCACGGTTTGTTGATAATTTAATCGTGATAGTTCAGTGCAATTGGTCAATACCAGTTGTTGTTTGACCATTGTTCTGAATTCTTCAGGTATCACACTGCTACCGTATTCGACCCAGGTTGAATGAATGAACCGGTTCCACGGAGCATCATTGCCATAACTACGATGACCTGGATTGTAAAAGCTAAGCCTGTCAGAATCAGTATGCCCTACCAGTACCAAACAGTTTTCTGGATCGGGTTCATGATCCAACCACCACTGGAATGTCCAAATTGAGCTTTGCATCGACCCGCCTGGAATACCAAAGTTTTCAACGGGTACATTGTAATGTTTACCGACCAGGCCTAGAAAGTTATGATTATTTCGATATGTTTCATTCTGTGTCCAACATGAATGTGCATCGGCATTTTTGAGAACCAGATCTGGATCCAGCAACTCATCACCATACATCCAGGAATCGCCAAACCCTACAATTTTTTTATATTTCATCTAACTAGTATGCTTACAATGGCTCCACGATTAAGGCTGATTGCAGCAATCTGCGTGCCGCGCTGTGGATCTAACACATAGCCTTGTCCACCATTAATAACATTTATGACACTTACACTGTTGCCTTCAATTTCCGCTTCGGCCACTGCTCCGGCTCCCAATCCAATGATGTTCACACGTGGTGGTGCCAAATATCCATATCCTGATTCAGTCACAGTGATTGCAGTGATTACTCCATTAGCACCAGTGGCAGTGGCAGTGGCCAACTGTACTTGTTCTGTACCGGGCCATTGGTCAGATACCAGTCTGAGCAAAGGATGATATCCCAATACATTGATGTAGTCTGTACCAGTTTTATTGTAATAGCTTTGCTGTGTGGTAACATCTACCCAGGGCGATTCATACGTTTGAGCACCTTGTGCTTTGACATTGCCAGTATAGTGATCCATTTCCATTTGGAATGTGGTTAGACTGGTTCCATTGGTAGGAACATGACTGCTGAATCGTTGCGGATCTTGATAAACATTTCCGTATGGCCCTGGAGGATTTAATGCCCAATCAGGATAGTTGGCATTGTACACTGGATCTAGAAATGCGTCTGGGCCATAGATAGTAGGAATAGTTACCAAGTGGCTGGGCACAAACGCCGGCTTCACACTATCCACAATATCTACATCACCACGAGCTTGTGCTTGTGCATCTACAAATACTGCTTCAATTAAATTACCAGACAATCTTTCTATAGCATAGCTAGATGGGTCTGGTGGAAATTCAGAAGTTTCTGCCGACGTTAACGTAACTTTGGCACGTCCGTACTGTGCATTGATTATGACCATGTCTTTTTCAATTAACTGTGCAGTGCCAGCCAAGTTGATCAATTTAAATCGTAATTCTGATCCTGTGATGTTCACGGGTTTTTGATCTTGATTGATAAATTCAAACAAAATCACATTGTCAACACCTTTGTTGATGGTTAATTTTTTAGCATACACAGGGTTCCACCTCCGGTCAAAAACATCACCATCCGTGGTATCCAAGACTAACACTCGCTGAATCTGTTGATAGATATAAATCTGGGTTGAATACATATGGTGCTCCAATGATATTTACCTTAAGTCTTGAGGTATAAATATCCAAACCAATACAATATGGGCATAGTCTTATTTCAAAAACTTGCTGACAAATATCCGTTTATTACGCTGTGCATGTATGCCACCAACGAATATGTAGGCATTGTACAAAATCGTGATGATATAATCACCACAATCTATGACTTTGGAAATGTAAAAGATCTAGAACAAAAACGTAGATATCTTGATCTAGCCAACACCTGGTGGTGGGAATCAAATCGCAGCATACCCATCAACATATTTCTGCGCGGTGAATGGGATGAATTCCGCAGTTGCTTGAGAACCTTTGTGAACAAAGATTTAGAAATACTGCACGGTCCTGTGTGCAGTTTAAACGATATTGCCCGACGAAAAGGCAAACGTAAATCAATTACACTGGTTAGGCGTATTGAGTAGGTCCGATATCACATCTGCAGCATGAGCATGTCCAGCTTGATTTAAATGTCCTTGCGGCCATGGATCATAAGTCCAATTCCCCGGGCGTAATCTTTGGTATAAACTATCGTGCAACAAATTGACAACCTGCGGGTCATGACTCAATGCTTGAAATACTGGATGTGACTCTAGCACTGATACAAGATTTTTTTCTTTCTTTGGAAACAAGTCAAGATGAGCATATATCAGATATGGTATGTTTCGGATCCTAAAATGCGAAGTCAGTGCCAACACATCTGTTGCCAAATTAATAACTTCTCCGTATGAGTTAAAATTTCTCACCCAGGATTCACGATAGTCTCTAAACTGATTTCCTGTGTTGGTGCTTTTGATGCCTTGAAACCAATCTTCGCCCGGCATTCTGGGATCAGTTGGGTCCCAATTATCATACACATTGATCTCCGTTCTGTCAATAACAGATAACCCTACCACAACCTGTGTACTGCTGTCAAACTCCAAGGAATGTTTTAATGTATTGCGTATGATACGACGGTTGCAACTGCCTGGCCAAGCGGCATTGGTGTGTGTCCAGCCAAATCTTTGTGCCATGTGATTAACAAAATGCTCGTTTAACGGAATACTATTATCACGAACAAATGAACACCCATTTACATATAAATGCTTTATCATAGATCTATTAGATTCATGTGTAATGCCACCAGGGCTGCATATCCCACAGCATGAGCTTTCTTGAATGTGTATCCTCTGCTGAGATCACCGTCCCACACCGATTTAAAAACATCCAGCCAAGACTGGTTCTGTAAGTGTGCCTTGCCTGGACGTATCACACTGATAAATGCTGCCATTCTGGGTATACTGTCCGGCTGCATAGTTTTCAACAAATCAGTATAGTTGCCGATATGAACTAATTTTTTAGCCCATTCAGTATCCTTCCACAATCTATCCCAAGGTGGCGTGGCTGCTAACATCTGTTCATAATGTGCAGGATCTTTAATCAACTGATACACACTCATGTTTAACAAGTCAATTTTAAAGTAACCACGAGATTCAGCTGTTTCATAATCTATAGCAGCACATCTCATTACAGGATCACGTGGTATGTCTGTGACATAGATGCCGGAGTTATGTTTCTTTCCGTTGCTTTGCCGTGCCACTGTGTGCTGTATCAACGCCAGCACAGCATCCCTATTGGGCATGTCAATGTCAATGTCTGCACTCATATTTTTACCAATGCTGCTGTCATTCGCAGTTGTTCTTCAGCTTTGTCTACTGCATCCACTAGATCAGCAATTGCTGGATGTTTTTCAGCTAATGCTTGTATTTCTTTTTCTTTTTGCATCTTCTTTGCAGCCCATTCTAGCACAACGGCATATTCTGGTTTAAGCATCACTGTTGCATAGCTGGTATTCATGGTCATCCATTTTGTTCCATCAAATGCTTCCATGAGATTCCCGTTGATCCTTATCATACCTTGCATGGGATTTTGTGTGTTTTGTGTCACATACGGTACCGCAGTGTCGCCACCACTAACAAATATGTACGAGTCACCTTGCAAACCTTTGATCATCCTACTAACTCCAATATAGCTTGTTCAAATTGTCGGAATTCAGCATCAATGACCCAATTTAAATTTAGAAAATTAGATCTATTTTTCAGTGCAATCAACTCCAATGCCGACTGATTTGCTTGCCAATCAAATGAGTCAAGATTATTACATAGATCAACTATTTTGTCAATGCGTTTGGTATAGACTAATTCGTCATCATAACTTTCATCCCATAACTGACTGTAGGTATGGAATCCTAACTCTTTAAGATACTTTAAAAAATACGGAGTGGCAACTAGTACAAATGGAATTCCGGTGATTAGACATTTGAATACTTTTTCAGTCGGAAAAAATCCATACTCATAGTCAATATCTGTTTCTACCACAAGATTAAAATCAGCTTGGTTATACATGTGTATAGGCAGTGTCTGACTCACTGTGTGATAATTATATTTTTCTTTTTCTAATATTGCTGTGTAAGGATCAAATTCTCCTGGCACAAATTTTTTCACATCAAATTGATCTGCCGGCATTCCAAAATCAACACCGCTATATCTAAAAATAAAATTTTTATATTTGATTTTTTCTAGTAACTGATTTTTAAAATAGGTTCGTTCTGCTCGCACATTGCCGGTGGTAGAAACAAATCTCATTGGCTTAGTGGTGTTGAATTTGTATTCCTTGTCAAGATAAAAACTTAGTTCCCAGGGAGAGTTGTACACGTCAGCCATAAGAAATAAAAAAAGATAATGCATGATCCAGGTGTAGTTTATTTTTAAATCAAGATCAGTTTTACTAAAATGAGATTCATTGGCAAATATAATATAGTGTTTGTCTGTGTTGTATTGATAAAATTGAGGAGTTGAATGCTTGCCCTCGGACACACAATCAATTGCTACAATTGGATTCTTGCACTGATTTATAGAGTCTATATCTGTGTAGTGGAAACAAGGTATGCCGGTTTTACTTTTTTGTATGTTAATAATTCCAGGATCTTGATTGTAAAAATTATTATAGTCTTTCCAAATTTGATATTGATCAAGGAATTCTGTTACCTGCCCATTGGTATTAATTTCAAATGTTTTCATTGGTATCCCCTACTAACTCCAGTATAGCTTGTTCAAATTGTTGGAATTGCGCATCAATGACCCGATTTAGATTTAGGAAATTACATTTATTTTTCAACGCAATCAACTCCAGTGCTGATTGGTTTGCTTGCCAATCAAATGAGTCAAGATTATTACATAGATCAACTATTTTGTCAATGCGTTTGGTATAGACTAATTCGTCATCATAACTTTCATCCCAGAGATCATTGTAGGTATGGAATCCTAACTCTTTAAGATATTTTAAAAAATACGGAGTGGCAACTAGTACAAATGGAATTCCGGATATCAAGCACTTGAGGATTTTTTCAGTCGGAAAAAATCCATACTCATAGTCAATATCTGTTTCTACCACAAGATTAAAATCAGCTTGGTTATACATGTGTATAGGCAGTGACCAACCTAGACTATGATTATATTTTTTTAATGTTGACATTCCTGCGTAAGGATCAAATTCTCCTGGCACAAATTTTTTCACATCAAATTGATCTGCCGGCATTCCAAAATCAACACCGCTATATCTAAAAATAAAATTTTTATATTTGATTTTTTCCAATAACTGA
>Ga0114973_10000543_pt1 | contig 28612 bp, 29 predicted proteins | sample M_140807_MF_Meta_FD_87025 | JGI IMG/M metagenome (GOLD analysis project Ga0114973, IMG submission 87025) | Freshwater microbial communities from Lake Montjoie, Canada to study carbon cycling - M_140807_MF_MetaG | ecosystem: Environmental > Aquatic > Freshwater > Lake | place: Lake Montjoie...
CCAGAAGGTCGCCAACTATGCGGGGGTGACCGTCGAGAAGAAGGAAGGCCTCGCGGAACTGCCTGATGGCCGTCGTCTGCGGATCGTGGACCTGCCGGGCACCTATTCCCTGAGGGCGCGGTCGCCGGACGAGGTGGTCACCCGGGACGCCGTCCTCGGACGACTGCCCGGGGAGCCCGCGCCGGACGTGATCCTCTGCGTCGCCGACGCCACCAATCTGGGGTTGGTCCTCAGGCTCGCCCTCGAGCTCAAGACGACGGGGCGGCCCGTGGTCTTCGTGCTCAACATGATCGATATCGCCGAGCGTCAGGGCATAGAGATCGACGTCGACGCCCTGTCCAGGGCGCTTGGAGCCCCGGTGACGGCCACGGTCGCCACGCGCCGGCGGGGCCTGGACAGCCTCCTAGAGATCGCCGCCGCCCAGGCGGCGGGCGCATCCGCCCCCGGTCCTGACCTGTGGCACGAGCCTTTGGCGACGGACGTCCGCAACGCGCATCGCGCGGCCCGGGACCTCATGCGCACCGCCGTGAGGCCGCCAAGCCGCCCTGATACCCTGACCGGACGGCTGGACGGGGTGCTCCTCCATCCGGTGGCGGGCGTACTGATCCTGCTCGGCCTGCTGTTCCTCATGTTCCAGGCGGTCTTCGCCTGGGCAGCCCCGTTGCAGGACCTCATCGAAGCCGGGTTCGCAGCCCTTGGCACGGCCGCGACAGCCGGACTTCCGCCCGGATGGATGCACGGGCTTGTCGTCGATGGACTGATCGCCGGCGTCGGCTCCGTCCTGGTCTTCCTGCCCCAGATCCTGGTCCTCTTTGTCTTCATCCTGCTGCTTGAGGATTCTGGCTACATGGCTCGGGCCGCATTCCTGATGGACCGGATCATGGGCGGCGCCGGACTGCATGGACGGGCCTTCATCCCGCTGCTGTCGAGCTTCGCCTGCGCGGTGCCGGGCATCATGTCGACGCGGGTGATCGATAACCGGCGGGACCGTCTGACCACCATCCTCACGGCACCGCTGATGACCTGTTCGGCGCGGATTCCCGTCTACACCCTGATCATCGGCGCCCTGATCCCGGACCGGACGGTCGGAGGCGTCCTCAGCCTGCAGGGGCTGGTGATGTTCGGTCTTTACGCCGCCGGAATCCTGTCCGCCCTGGCTGTGGCATTCGTGATCCGCAAGGTGTTGTGGCGGGGCGGCAGCGAGCCCTTCATGATGCAGCTGCCCGACTACAAGGTCCCTGACCCGGTCAATCTCCTCAGGAACCTTGGCCAGAAGGCCTGGGCCTTCATCAGCCGGGCCGGACGCATCATCCTGCCCCTGATGGTGCTCGTCTGGGCACTCTCCATATGGCCGTCAGCTCCGGAAGGTGCTGAAGGGCCTGCCATAGCCTATAGCGCCGCAGGGCGGATTGGCCATTGGTTGGAGCCCATCTTCGCCCCTATCGGTTTCAGCTGGGAGATGGTGGTCGCCCTGATCCCCGGCATGGCCGCACGTGAGGTGGCGGTCGCCGCCCTGGGCGCCATCTATGCGGTGGGGGGCGCGCAGGGCGACCTCGCGGGTATCCTGTCCCGACAGTGGCCGCTGGCCTCGGGGCTGGCCTTCCTGGCCTGGTATGTCTTTGCGCCCCAGTGTGTGGCGACCCTGGCCGTCGTCCGGCGCGAGACCGGGGGATGGGTCTGGCCGGGGATCATGTTCGCCTACATGCTGGCCCTCGCCTACCTCGCCGCCCTCATTGTCTACCGTGTTGCCGTCGCCTTCGGGCTCAGCTGAGGAGCCAGGGAATGTTGCGACGCCTCTATGCTCGGGTCCTGTCCCTCGCCGCCTCCCCCAAGGCGCCCTGGGCCCTGGCCGCGGTGTCCTTCGCCGAGAGTTCATTTTTTCCCATCCCGCCGGACGTCATGCTGGCCCCCATGGTCCTGGCCCGGCGCGACCGCGCCTTTGTCTATGCGGGTATCTGCACGGCCGCTTCTGTCGCAGGAGGCGTCCTGGGCTATGCGATCGGCTATTTCCTGGAACCCCTTGGCCTGGCCCTTCTCAAGCTGATGGGACATGCCGAGGGGCGCGAGGCCTTCCAGGCCTGGTTCTCGAAGTGGGGGCTGGCAGTCATCCTGATCAAGGGCCTCACACCGATCCCCTACAAGCTGGTCACCATCGCCTCCGGGCTGGCGCATTTCTCCTTCGTCACCTTCCTGTGGGCCTCGGTGGTAACCCGCGGGGCCCGCTTCTTCCTGACTGCAGCCATACTTAAGTCCTATGGGCCGGCCCTCCTGGCCGAGTTCGAGCGGCGGATGGGGTGGTATGTCCTGGCGGGTGGAGGGCTGCTGGTCGCCCTCTGGGGGCTTTGGAAACTCCTGGGCTGACACCCTTGGTGGAGCGCAGGTTTTGGGGGATAAGTCGCCACATGAGCACCGCATCCGCAGGACTTTCCGGGCGACTTGCGGCGGCATGGATTCCTGTCGCCCTGGCGGCAAGCCTTGCCATGCTGGCGACAGCGCACGCCTTCGAGCGTTTCGGCGGCTACGCGCCCTGCCTGCTCTGCCTCAAACAACGCGAAGTCTACTGGGTTGCGGCGGGGATGGCCCTGGTCGCATTCGCCGGGATGCGCTCGCCCGCGCTCCGTGCCCTGCGCCCCTGGATGGGGTTGGCGCTTGGGCTTGTCTTCCTCTTCGGGGCAGGGCTAGCGGCCTTCCATGCTGGCGTGGAGTGGAAGTGGTGGCCGGGTCCGGCGGCCTGCGCAGCGGGCGGCGGTTCAGTCGCAGGACTGGACATGGGGGGTCTGATCGACGGAAGCCTGAAGGTCCGGGAACCCTCCTGCGACAATGCGGCCTGGCGGTTGGCCGGGCTCTCGATGGCGGGCTGGAATGCCGTGATGTCCCTGGGCCTGGCGACGGCAGGGGTTGCGGCCTGGCGGTTTGGCAGGGGCCGCGCATGACCCGCCCTCCCCTTCGTCCAGGCGCGGGCGCCGGCGCAGCCCGGCTCGCGGAAATCCTGCGGGTGGACCACGCTGGAGAGCTGGGGGCCGTCCACATCTACCGTGGCCAGAGGGCTGTGCTTGGCCAGGCGCCCGGCAGGGAGAGGATCGCCGGCCAGCTTGAGGAGATGGAGGGGCACGAGGCGCGCCACCTCGCCCGCTTTGAAAGCCTACTAGCCGAGCGCCGCGTGCGGCCGACCCTGATGACTCCCTTCTGGCGCCTTGCCGGCTTCACCCTCGGCGCGGGCACCGCCCTGATGGGCGAGAAGGCAGTTCACGCCTGCACCGTGGCCGTGGAGACTGTGATTGGCGAGCATTACGCCGCCCAGGTAGAGGAGCTGTCGATCCGCGAGCCGGAGCTTGCGAAGGAGCTTTCGGGCTTTCGGGACGAGGAACTGGCGCATCGCGAGATCGCCATCGAGGAGGGCGCCCGGGAAGCCACGGCCTATCCCATCCTTGCCGCAGTGATCCGGATGGGATGCCGGACAGCGATCCGAATCAGCGAGAAGCTCTAGGTCCCCTTTTGGCCGTCTTCGCCGACCGAACGCATTCCCCGTCCGGAGCTCAGGGCTCCAGTTCCGCGTCCCAGTACAGATAGTCCATCCAGGACTGGTGTAGGTAGTTGGGCGGAAACCGGCGCCCGCCCTCCTGGAGCTCCCAGGCCTTGGGCGGGGCGGGACGCCGCATGAGGACCATCCTGGCTTCGGCGGGCGTCCGTCCGCCCTTGGCAAGGTTGCATCGCGAACAGGCCGTGGCGATGTTGGTCCAGCTCGTCCGGCCGCCCTGGGACCGGGGGATCACGTGGTCAAAGGTCAGGTCCTCTCGGCGTCCGCAGTACAGACAGGCGAAACCGTCCCGAAGAAAGACGTTGAAGCGGGTGAAGGCGGGGGTTCGATCCTGGGGAACATAGTCCCTGAGGGACACGACCGACGGCAGCTTCATGGCGAAACTAGGGGACCGGACCTCCTGGTCATAGGTGGAGAGCACGTCGACGCGGTCGAGGAACACAGCCTTGACGACATCCTGCCAGGCCCAAAGCGAAAGGGGGTAGTAGCTGAGGGGCCTGAAATCCGCGTTCAGGACGAGGGCTGGACAACCCGACGGAGGATGCTCAAGCACCTTCACGGCCAGACACTCCCTTGACTGGAGCCCATCAGGGTCTCGCTTCAGGCCTGTTGAAGTCCTGCCTCCATCAGCTCGAGCGGCGCTTTCTTCTCATCTGGACGCGATTCTTCCCTCAATAACCAGTGACAGTTTGGCGAAAAACGGGGCCCCAAACGGGGCCCCAAGGGGGATGAGTCTAGGAAGATCCCGGGATCAGGGAAGGAAGAGCATGGCGTTTCCCACCGCAGCCACCAGGCCCAGGGTGAGCAGGAAGGCGGGCGCGATGCGGTCGGCGAGGGTCTCGAAAAGAGCAGCGAAACGGAGAGGGGAGAACATTTGGACACACCTTGAGTTGGAGACCCCGGGGGAGCGGGGAAATCAATTTGAACACCGATAAGATACGGCGTATCTAAACAATGTAAAGTTATAATTTGGATAGGTTCTGCCTCGCCTCAAACGCGGGGTAGCAAGACAAAAAAGGGGGCCCGCAGGCCCCCCCCTCTTAGGTCACCGAAGCGATCCGGCTCAGCCGATCAGGAGACCCACGGAAGCCACCGTGACGGCCAGGCCAAGCGCCAGGAGGAAGGCCGGGGTCAACCGGTCAATGAGACGTTCGAAATCAACAAGAGACATGACACACACCTTGAAGTTAGCGCCCCTGAAGCTTGGGGCTGTTTTATGCAGCTTGGAGCTATTTTATGCTGCACCTGCGAGATGGTGCTTATCTGATCGTTGTCAAGATTGGCTTGCTCCGCTTTTTGATCCCCATTACTGATATTTCATGAAACCCGCCCGCGTTGCCGAGCCTCGCCCCTACCATCACGGCGACCTGCGCCGAGCCCTTGTTGAGGCCGGGCGGCGTCTGCTGGAGGCCGAGAGCGGCTCCGACATCTCCCTGAGGGCCGTCGCCAGGGAAGCGGGCGTCAGTCCAGCCGCGCCCTATCACCACTTCCGGGATAAGAGCGAACTCCTCGACGCCCTCGCCATGGAGGGCTGGGACCAGCTCGCGGACCAGATGCGTGCGGACCTGGCCCCGACGGAACCGGGGCAGGACCGGCTCGTAGCCCTGGGCATAGCCTATGTCCGGTTTTCGCGTGAGAACCCGGCCATCTACCGTGTCATGTTCGACTGCAGCCAGAACCACGAGGCCATGCCCTCCAAGCTTCGCGAGGAAGGCGCCTATCGCCTGGTCCGCGACGCCCTGATCGAGTCCGGGCTCGACCCCTCCGACGAGATGGGACTGGAACTCGCCAGCACCGCCGTCTGGTGCGCTGCCCACGGGGTGGCGGAAATGGTCGGGTTCCGGGAGTTTTCACCGCTGAAGGCCCACCTGGGCGGCGAGGAGGCCTTCCTGCGGGCCCTGCTGAGCCGGCTCACCCTGTTCACTGCGGAGCGGGAGCGCCCTGCGGGGTGAGCCCGCCAGTCTTCAGGTTTGCCCCGTCGCCAACCGGCCACCTTCACAGGGGGCATGCCTATTCCGCCCTGACGACATGGCGGGCGGCGCAGGCTGCGGACGGGCGGTTTCGTCTCAGGATCGAGGACATCGACCGAACCCGGAGCCGTCCGGAATTCGAGCGCGCCATCCTTGAGGACCTGGCCTGGCTGGGGATCGACTGGGAGCCGCCCCGCCTCCTTCAGTCGAACCGCGGGCCAGCCTACGGCGAAGCCCTGGACCGTCTCGAAGCGCAGGGTCTCATCTACCGGTGCTTCCGAACGCGCAGGGAGGTGGCGGAGGCCATGACCCAGGCGCCCCATGGGCCCGAACCCGCCTATTTCGGCGAACGCCTTGCCGGGGCCGAGGAAAGCCGACGCCTCGGCGACAGCCAACCCTTCGCCTGGCGACTGGACATCCGGGAGGCCAGTCGGCTCGCGGGTCAGCTCGCCTTTACCGAGTCCGGGTCCGGGCCCGGAGGTGAGCAGGGCCGCATCCCGGTGGACCCTGCCTTGACGGGGGACATCGTCCTGGCGCGCAAGGACATCGGTGTCGCCTACCACCTGGCCGTCGTCGTGGACGACGCCTTCCAGGAAGTGACCCACGTCGTGAGGGGCTGCGGCCTGTTCGCGGCCACGTCGGTCCAGAGGCTCCTCCAGGCCCAGCTCGGCCTTCCCGAGCCAATTTACCGGCATCATCGCCTGCTGGTCGGGCCCGATGGAAAGCGCTACGCCAAGCGGAATCGGTCGGAGACCCTCCAGGCCATCCGGGAACGGGGCGTCTCGGCCCAGCAACTGATTGCGGAGCTGGAACTTGACTGACGTCGCCGAGGCCGGAGCCGCCGAACGCCGGACTGCGCTGATCGTGCTGCTGGCCGGCGCCTGCATCATCGGCCTTGCCCCGATCCTCGTGCGTCTGGCGGACTCAGGACCGGCGGCGATCGGCTTTTGGCGGATGGTCTTCGCCCTCCCCCTGCTGTTTCTGTTGGCCCAGCGGGAGAGCGGCGGCGTCGGTCGCGCCGGGCCCGTCCTGCTCCTGGCGGGGGGAGCCTTCGCCCTGGACCTGGCCTTCTGGCACTACGGCATCGCCCTGACTTCCGTGGCCAAGGCCACCATCCTGTCCAACCTCACCCCCGTAATCGTGACCGGCGTCGCCTGGCTGGTCTTCCGCGAGCGGATCCGGCCCTTGTTCCTGGCGGCGGTGGTGCTGGCGGTCGGCGGCGCCTGCATTATGACCCTGGCCCGTGACCCCGGCCTTCCCGGAGCCAACCCTGCCCTGGGCGACGCCTATTCCGCCATGACAGCAGTCTGGTACGCCCTGTATTTCCTGGCGGTGCAGAGGGCGCGACGGACACGGGGAGCGGCCCAGGTCATGTTCTGGTCCAGCCTCACGGCAGCCCCCCTCCTGGCTGCCGCCTCGGGGCTGCTGGGCGAACGCTTCATGCCGGCGACGCCCGGGGGCTGGGCGGCCTGCATTGCCCTTGGCGTCATGCACGTGACAGGACAGGGATCCATCGCCTGGGCTCTCGGCCGCCTGCCCGCCTCGGTCACGTCAGTGGTGGTGCTTGTCCAGCCGGTAGTGGCGGCGATCCTGGGCTGGGTCCTGTTCGGCGAGGTCTTCGGCCCCGGCCAGATGCTGGGCGGCGTCATAGCCCTGGCAGGCGTCATCCTCGCCCAGAGGGCCGCACGACCCACCGATCAGCCGGGCTGAAGGTCCCAGGCCCGCCGGGCGGTCTCGATGTCGGTCAGGAGGCCTTCAAAGGCGGTCCAGTCGTCGTGCTGGGCGATGTCGTCCCAGACCGCCTCGATCTGGTCTACGAGAAGCTCCACAGGCTCGGCGCGGCGGAACAGCGGGTGGCCAAGCCGGTCAGAACGGTCCTGGGTGGACTCCTCGACCTCACGCCGGAAGTCCGCGAACCCCTCGCCGCGATAGAGGTCGCCGCGGACCCCGGAGAGGGCCCGGCCAGCGTCGCCGCAGAACCAGTCGAAGAAGAAGGGCTCCCAACGCAGTTCGGAGCCGGCTGAACCCAGGGCCCGGAAGGCCGCTCCCACAAGCCGGGAATCGGCTTCGGGGTCTCTGGAGGCCAGGCCCAGCCGACAGAGCATGGCCGCGGTCAGGCCCGCCCGGTAGCGATCACCGAACCCGTTCAGGACATCGATCAGGTCGGCTTCCGGCGCTCCAGCCCCGGCGAGAGCCCCAGCCAGTTGCTGGAGGTTCCAGAACACCGCCTCCGGCTGGCGACCGAAGCTGTAGAGCCCGGAGTGGTCAAAGTAGGCGGCGACGAAGTTCGGGTCGTTATGAGGCAGGAACCTGTAGGGGCCGTAGTCGAAGCTCTCACCGGTGACGTTCATGTTGTCGGTGTTCAGGACACCGTGGACGAAGCCGGCAGCCATCCAGGCGCCCGTCAGGCGAGCCGCCCCGGCGCAGGCTTCCTCCAGGAGGGCTACGCCTGGATCGGCCGCACCGACCCTGTGAGGGAAGTAGTGCTCGAGTGTATAAGCGGTGAGCCGCTGGACGAGGTCTGGCCTGCCCAGGGTGGCGGGTCGCTGGAAGGTCCCGAACCGGATGTGGCTATGGCTCAGCCGGACCAGGACAGCGGACCGGGTGGGGCTGGGTTCGTCCTGGCGCAGAAGGGATTCCCCGGTTTCCACCAGGGACAGGGCCCGAGAGGTGGGAACCCCCAGGGCCTCCAGCATGGCCGCGGCGAGGACCTCGCGCACGCCGCCCTTCAGGGTGAGCCTGCCGTCACCGCGCCGGGACCAGGGCGTGACGCCGGACCCCTTGGTCCCGAGATCGAGCAGTCGGCCCGATCCGGCCTCGCGCAACTGGGCGAAGGTGAAGCCCCGACCGTCGCCAAGGTCAGGGTTGTAAACCCGGAACTGGTGGCCATGGTACCTCTGCGCCAGCGGCGGATCCAGGTTATCGGGAAGCGGCGCAAAACGTCCGAAATGGTGGGTCCACTCGTCGTCGGCCAGGCCCGCGAGCCCCACTGTCTCCGCTGCACGGTCGTTCCGGAACCGCAGGCGGGCCATCGGGAAGTCTGCGGCCTGGACCGGATCGACGAAGTCCGCGCCCAGTGTCTGGAGACGGGGATCGGACCGGTAGACTGAAGAGAACGGCATGGGGCGGACATGGCCGCCGGCGTGCGCAGACGCAAGCCCTGATCCTTGCCAATCGCCGCTGGCGTGATATCCGACGGTCATGGCCCGCAAGACAACTCTCGAATTCCTCAGGACCGAAGCTGGCTCCGGCGTCGTCCTGGCCCTGGCCGCCACCCTGGCGATCATTCTCGCCAACTCGCCCTGGGCGGCAGGCTATTTCAGCCTGATCAAGCATCCCCTCACCTTCCAGGCGGGGGACATCGAAGTCACCAAGCCCGTCCTGAAGTGGATCAAGGATGGCCTGATGACGATCTTCTTCTTCGTCGTGGGGCTGGAGATCAAATACGAGGTCCTGCGCGGGGAATTGTCCAATCCCCGGAAGCTCGCCCTTCCTGTCCTGGGTGCCGTGGGCGGCATGGTGGTGCCGGCGTTGATCTACCTGGCCCTCAACGGGGGTCCGGGCGGGGCGGTGGATGGCTGGCCCGTGCCGGTAGCGACCGACATCGCCTTTGCCTTGGCAGCCCTCGCCATTGCCGGCCCCCGCCTCCCGCTCTCGCTCCGGACCTTCCTCCTGACCCTGGCGATTGCCGATGACCTGGGCGCAGTGGTCCTGATCGCGACCCTCTTCACTGACCATATCGATCTTGTGGCCCTGGCAGGTGCAGGCGTGATGCTGGCGCTGATGGTGCTGGCGGCCCGGTGGCAACGGGCACCCTACGCCGTCTTTGCGATCCTGACCTTCGCGGTCTGGGCCTTCACCCTGGAGAGCGGCGTCAATCCCTCCATCGCCGGGGTCGTGGCGGCCATGGCGATTCCGATCGATCCCCGCAGGCCGGGAGAGACGGGCATGCTGAAGACCATGATGCAGTCCCTGCACCCATACGTCGCCTATGGCGTCATGCCGATCTTCGCCTTTGCCGCAGCAGGCTTCTCCTTTTCCGAACTCTCTGCTGAGAACCTGTTCAGCCCCGTGGCCCTGGGCGTCGCGGCCGGGCTCTTCGTTGGCAAGCAGATCGGCGTGCTCGGCGCCTCCGCTGTGGCGATCCGCCTGGGCCTGGCGCGTAGGCCCACGGACGCCTCCTGGCTGGAGCTCTACGGCTGCGCCGTCCTGTGTGGGGTCGGGTTCACCATGAGCCTGTTCATCGGTGCCCTGGCTTTCGACGCAGACAATCCGACCGCCCAGAGCGCGGTGCGCCTGGGCGTAATCGGCGGCTCGATTCTGGCCGCTGCCCTTGGAATGGCGGCGCTCGCCTGGAGCCAGGTCCAGCGGGACCGCTCAGGCACTGCAGTGGATCCGCAGCCAGCGACCCATCACTAATCCAGTCGCCGGGACTGGCCTTGGCCGGGATCAGGCGAAGGCGGCCTTCATGGCTTCGGCCGCCTCACGTGCGGCAGGCTCCACCGCCGGCGAGACATCGCCCATGACGAAGAAGTCGTGCAGCAAGTCCGGATAATGGACATGTCGGACTGGCACGCCCGCCGCCTCCAGCCGCAGGGCGTAGTCCCGGCCCTCATCCTGCAAAGGATCATAGCCGGCCGTGACGACATAGGCGGCAGGCGTCGCCGAGACGTCTACGCTTGAGCCCAGGATCACCCGGTCGATCTGCGGATGGCCGTCGGCGGCCAGGCACTTCACGAACCAGTCGATCGCCGCCCGGGTCAGCAGGGGCCCATCCAGACGGCGACGGGACTCGGTTTCCACCTCAGGGCAGATGTAGGGATAGAGCAGCATCTGGAAGACCAGGTGCCGCTTCGTGTCCGCCTTCAGGTCGATGGCGACGGAAGCGGCGAGATTGCCGCCCGCCGAGCAGCCACCCACACCGATGCGAGCGGGATCGAAGCCGATCGCTGCAGCATGGTCGAAGGCCCACCGGGTTGCAGCCAGGCAATCGTCATGGCTCGCAGGAAAAGGGTTCTCAGGCGTAAGGCGGTAGTCGATGGCCAGCACCCGGCAACCAGAATAGGCGGCGAGGCGCCGGCAGTGGCCGTCATGGGACTCGAGGTTGCCGATGGCGAAGCCGCCGCCGTGGAAATAGACAAGCCCGGGCGTGGTCGCCGCAGCGCCCGCAGGGGTGTAGAGCCGGGCGCCCACGGGGCCTGCACCGCCCTCGACCTGGAGGTCGCGGATCGCCACCTCCTTCGGTGCCTGGGTGTTCTGGCTCGTACGCTGCATTGTGTAGCCGCCGCGGACCAATTCGGGCGGCAGGCTGTCGAGGGGCGGTGCCACCTGGCCAGCGGCGGCCGCGGCCTCGGCGTCGAGCATGGCCTTGAAGTGCGGATCCATTGGGCGAACTCCTGTTGGCGTCTGGTGGGTCAGCCGACCCGGCGCTCGCGGCCCCGCCAATAGGGCTCGCGAAGCTCCCGCCGCAGGACCTTTCCAGAAGGATTGCGCGGCAGGACGTCGATGAAATCGATGGTCTTAGGGGTCTTGTAGCCGGCAATCAGGGTCCGGCTGTGGGCGATGATGCTCTCGGGGTCCGGGTCGGCACCTGGCCGAAGGACGACCATGGCCTTGACCGCCTCGCCCCAGCGGTCGTCCGGCACCCCGATCACGGCGGCGTCGGCGACGGAAGGGTGGGACATCAGGGCGTTTTCGACCTCGGCGGGATAGATGTTCTCGCCGCCGGAAACGATCATGTCCTTCACCCGGTCATGGATGAAGAGATAGCCATCGGCGTCGAAGAACCCGGCGTCGCCCGACCGGAACCAGCCCTCAGCGTCGATGGACTGGGCGGTGGCGTCGGGACGGTTCCAGTAGCCCTTCATCACCCCTTCCGAGCGGATCTCGATCTCGCCGACCTCTCCGACCTCGGCGTTGCGGCCGTCGATCCGGATCCGGATCTCATAGCCCGGCGACGGCACTCCGCAGGATCTGAGCTTGCCCAGCGCCGGATCGTGCGACTCCGGGGTCAGGTAGGCGCCGCCGCCGATGGTCTCGGTCAGGCCATAGAGCTGCATGAAGCGCGAGCCGAACCGGGCCTGGGCCCGGGTCAGCACCTCCTCCGAGATCGGCGAGGCGCCATAGTAGACATAGTCCAGGCGCGACAGGTCGGCCTGGGCCTGTTCTGGATGCTGGAGCACCATGTTGATGATGGCCGGCGCCAGGAAGGCGTGGCGCACGCCATGCTCGCCGAAGAGGCGCAGCATCAGGCCGATATCGACCTCGCGCATGATGATGCAACGGCCGCCCATCAGCAGGCCGAGCATGCCAAGGTTGGCCCCCGCAACATGGAAGAGCGGCATGCAGACCAGGACGGCGTCCCCGGGTTCGATCAGGGCCCAGGCGGAGCTCGCGCTGCGGAAGCAGGCCGCATAGTTGGCCTCGGTCAGCTGCACGCCCTTTGGCAGGCCGGTCGTCCCGGAAGTGTAGAGCTGGATGACGTCATCGTCCCCTTGGGCCGGGCGTTGGGGGTCGGCGGCGGGATGGGCGCCGATCCAGTCACGAAAGCCCGGCCAGCGCGCATGCCCCGGCTCGAACTGGATCCAGGTCTGCAGGCAGGCAAGATCACCGGACAGGTCCTCGATCATGCCGGCGTAGTCGGCTCCGACCACCGCGAGGCGACAACCGGCGTCCTGGAGGATGAAGGCGACCTCTGGAGGCGCCAGGCGCCAGTTGACCGGATTGAGGCAGGCACCCGCCTTCAGGCATCCGAACCAGAGGACGAAGAAGTCTGCATTGCCTCGGGCGAGGGTCCCGATCCTATCGCCCGGCTTCACCCCCGCCGCGATGAGCGCCTGGGCGCACTGCGAGGACAGGGCGTGGAGCTGGGCGTAGGTGATCTGCTCGTCCTGGAAGACCAGGGCGACAGCGTCCGGCCTCAAACGGGCATGATGCCGGACCACATCTGCGGCGCCTGCGAGTTCGGGAAGAACAATGCTGTGCGCTTCAGGCATGGAGCGGCTTTCCGGCTTGATGCGTGGAAAGGACAACCGCCCCGGAGCCCAGCCCCGGGGCGGCGTCAGTCTTACTCGGCGGCCTGGGGCGCGTAGCCCAGGACGGCCTTGGTCTCGAGGAACTCGTGGAAGCCATAGTCGCCCCACTCGCGCCCGTTGCCGCTCATCTTGTAGCCACCGAAGGGGGCCATCATGTCGCCGCCACCGCCGTTGATGGACACCTGGCCCGCCCGCAGCTTGGAAGCGATCTTGCGGGCCTTCTCGAGGTCGCCGGACTGCACATAGGCGGCCAGGCCGTACTCGGTGTCGTTGCCGATATCGATCGCCTGCTCGACGGTGTCATAGCCGAGGATCGACAGGACGGGCCCGAAGATTTCTTCCTTGGCGATGGTCATCTCGCTGGTGACGTTGGCGAAGACCGTGGGCTTCACGTAGTAGCCCTTGTCCAGTCCATCAGGCCGGCCGGTACCGCCGGTGACCAGGGTCGCACCCTCGTCAATGCCGGCCTGGATCAGCTTCTGGATCTTGTTGAACTGGATCTCCGAGACCACCGGACCCAGCTGGGAATTACCGTTGGGATCGCCGACGGTCACCTGGGAAGCGGCTTCCCGCGCCACGGTGATCGCTTCGTCCATGCGGGTCTTCGGCACCAGCATCCGGGTCGGGGCGTTACAGGACTGGCCCGAGTTGGTCATCATGGTCGCCACGCCGCGGGCCACGCCCTTGGCGAAGGCGTCGTCGTCCAGGACGATGTTCGGGCTCTTACCGCCCAGTTCCTGGGCCACGCGCTTGACCGTCGCAGCGGCGTTGCGCGCCACCTCGATGCCCGCCCGGGTCGAGCCGGTGAAGGACACCATGTCGATGTCCGGATGGCTGGACAGGGCCACGCCCACGCTCGGGCCATCGCCATGCACCAGGTTGAACACACCAGCCGGCACGCCGGCGGCGTGCATGATCTCGGCGAAGATGTGCCCGGAGAAGGGCGCAACTTCCGAGGGCTTCAGCACCATGGTGCAGCCAGTCGCGATGGCGGGCGCCACCTTGCAGACGATCTGGTTCAGCGGCCAGTTCCAGGGCGTGATGAACCCGCAGACGCCGATGGGCTCCTTCACCAGGAGGGTCGGGCCGCGCTGTTCTTCGAACTTGAAATCCTTCAGGACGTTGATGGCGGTGGACAGGTGGCCCATGCCGATCGGCACCTGGGCACGCTGGGCGAGGGAGGCGGGGGCGCCCATTTCCTCGGTTACCGCGACGGCCAGGTCGCCGAAGCGCTTCTGGTACTCGGCCAGTATGCGGTTGAGGACGTCGAGGCGCTCCTCGCGGGTGGTCTGCGACCAGGTTTTGAAGGCCTTCTTGGCGGCGGCGACGGCCTTGTCGACGTCCTTGGCTGAGCCCAGGGCGATCTTGCCGCAGACGCCTTCATTGGCGGGGTTGATGACGTCGAGGGTCTTCAGCTCGACCGGATCGACCCACTGGCCGTCGATATAGAATTTCACGTATTCGCGCATGGCGTCCTCCGGGATGTGGCTCTTGCGGGCGCCGGGAACCCCCAGTGCGCCTCCGTTTCCTACAATAATGATCAGGTGCCCGCGTGGAAGGGGGATTCAGACTCTGGATGCCGGGAGTCTGTCCTGATGCACCAGGGCGAGGCCCGCAACCGGGCTGCGGGTCTTCAGCACATAGTCCGCTCGGATGGAGCCGATATAGAGGTCCCTGAGGTCTGCACCGCCCCAGGTGACGTTGGTGGGGTGGTTGACCACCTCTCCGGACGGATCGTGGATGACTGTCACCTTTTCTCCCGCCGGGGTGATGGCGACGACCTTGTTCGCCGCCGGCAGGCAGACCCAGAGGTTTCCCTCCGCGTCCATTCCAACCCCGTCGGTATAGCCCAGGTCCGCCTCAGGGACGGGGGGGCGTCCCGGAACGGCAAGCTCGCCGAGCACCGGCCCATAGCGGACGCCGGGACCCAGGTACGCACCGGGTAGGATTTCGAAGGCGAGGACATCGGCAGCGGAGGTCTGGGCGCAGAACAGCCGCCGGTGATCCGCCGAAAGGGCCAGGCCGTTCGGGAACTTCAGCCCCTCCGCAACGATCGCGCAGGTTCCGTCGGACCGCAGGACGAACAGGAATCCGTCCGCCCGTCCGTCCAGCGCCTGGGGCCAGGTCTCGGCGAGGGTGGAATTGGCGCACCAGATATTCCCGTCCCGGTCCATCACAGGATAGTTGGCGCTGGTCAGCCGCCGGCCTCCGACCTCCGCGATCAGGGTTTCATGGATCCCCGTTTCGGGATCGAACCTCTGGAGGGGGCCCTCCTCGCGGTCGTAGATGCCGAAGTTGGCGATCAGGATCCGGCCCTGCAGGTCCATGTTGATCCCGTTCGGTGCGCCGCCCCTTGGCCCCATCCGCACGAAGCTGCCGTCTGGCAGGATCTCGGCGACGGCGCACTGGTGGTCAGAAGCAAAGACCCGGCCTGCGGCGCTGACCACCACATCCTCGGGCCGGTCGATGCCGACGGCGATCTTCTGGAACGAGGCGGTGTCTATGGGCGATAGCGGCATGGCGGGCTCCTGAGCGGCGTCGAACACTGTGTGCCCAGGCGGGCCGCCTCGACAAGTGCGGCGACCGCAGCTAAAGCCCGTCCGTCTGTCAGGAGAGCCTCATGAGCCCCCTCTTCATCATCATCGCCTTCTTCGTGGTCTTCTTTGTCATGAACAAGATCGACATGGGACGGTTCGACTAGGACCATGCCTCGCTCGGAGCGCGGAACAGCCCTGGTCACCGGCGGGGCCCGCCGGATCGGCCGCGAACTCGTCCGCGCCTGCGCTGCGGCGGGCTACGACGTCGCCATTCACTGCCGACGCGAGGACGAGGACGCCCGGGCGGCCGTTGCTGAGGTTCGGGCCGCCGGGCGCGAGTCCGGCACCTTTCCCTGCGATTTGGCCGACGAGACTGCGGTGTCGGGCCTGATCGGCAGGGTCATCGCCGTGCTCGGGCCTGTCACCCTGCTGGTAAACAGCGCCTCTCTCTTCCGGAACGACACCTTCGACCAGCTGGAGCGGAAGTCCTGGGACGAACACCTCGACATCAACCTTAGGGCACCTCTGGTGCTATCCAGGGACATGGCCGCCCAGGGCTTGGCCGGGCATGTCGTCCACATCCTCGACCAGAGGGTGCTGGCGCCGGGTCCCGACTATTTCGCCTACACGATCTCCAAGGCCGCCCTGTGGTCCGCCACGCGGATGATGGCCATCGATCTTGCGCCCCGCATCCGGGTGAACGCCATCGGCCCAGGCCCGGTCCTCGCCAACCTGGACCAGTCTGCGGCTGACTTCGCCGACGAAGCGGCCTCGACGCCGCTTGGCCGGGCCGTTGATCCGGCCGATATCGGCGGGGCCCTGACCTACCTGATCGGGGCGTCCAGCGTGACCGGCCAGATGATCGCCGTAGACGGCGGTCAGCACCTGGACTGAAACCGTGACCGCCCCGACCTCCCAGCCGCCCCTACTGGAGCAAAGGATCCTTGTCCGGACCCTGAGGCTCGAGGCGCGGATCGGTATCCACCCTCACGAGCAGGATCATCCTCAGGTCCTGATCGTCGATGTGGAGATCGAGACCCAGCCCAGGCGTGTCACGAAGCTCTCCGAGACCCTCAATTACGAGGCGGTCGTTCAGGCAGCGCGCGCCATCGCAGGGTCTGGGCACATCGATCTTGTGGAAACATTCGCCGACCGGCTCGCCTGCGCCTGCCTGGACATGCCGGGTGCCCGGGAGGTCCGGGTCAGGGTGCTTAAGCCTGCTGCGCTGCAGCCCGATGCCGAGGCCGCTGGAGTCGAGATCCGGGTTGGACTCGCCACACCTTAGCTTGCCAAGGGCGGGGGCTCCGGCTTGCCCGCAGGTTCGGACATGGCCACGCTGACCCGTTCAAGGGTCTGCCTGGCGGAGCGGCCCAGGGCGCGCAATCCGTCTTCTGAGAGCGTGTCCACCGCGGAGGATAGCGCCGCGCGGGCACCCGCGCGCTCGCCCCTGTCGCGCCGCGTGATCTCAAGCCGGGCCAGCAGGAGACGGGCGAGGAAGAGCTGTAGCCGGGCCCAGGAGTGCGGGTTGCGTACCGTCCAGGGATTGGCGAGTTCCTGCCTGAGGGCCTTTTCCGCGGAATTGAGCGCGTTTACGTCGCCAGAAATCTCGGCGATCCGAGCCAGGCAGACGGCGCGGCGGGAGCCAATCTCGGCGCGCAGAACCAGTCCCTCGCGCAGGGCGATGACGGCGGCGGCCCGATCGAACGCCGTCAGCGCCCTTTCAAAATAGCGCGTGTCTCCCGAGATATCGCCCAGGGCCTTCAGCCCGCAGCCCGCAATGTACTCTCCCCGGGCGCAGTCCAGCGGGCTGTGTTCAAGGGACAGCTCGGCGAGGATGACATAGATCAGGTCGACGCCGCCGAGGACGGGTTCGGCATTGGCCTCCACATCCCCCAGGGCGATCTGGGCCCGGGCCCGGGCAAATCCGATGCGGGCGATCGTCAACGGCTCGAAGTCCGGTGTAAGGCCCGATGCGGCGGTGTGCGTATCGCGCGCGGCGGCCCGCAGCAGTGGGGCGTCTTCGAGACGTGCGCCCCAATCACAGAGAAGTTCCGCGCGCATGATGTGGCCGTCTACCGAGAGCATCCGCGCGGTGCGGATGCGGGCCGACATCTCCTTCAGGGTGGCGATGGGCTGTGCGAAACGTGCGGCGGCGATCCGCGCGGCCTGGGCGTCGCCCGTGGCGAGGGCGCGTCGACCCCTGAGGGTCAGGAGACCGATCTCGGCATGCGGCAGGGCAAGGCACCGCCGGGGACCCGTAAGAGCGTCACGAAAGGCCGCCTCCGCAGCGGCCATGAGCCCTCCATCCCCGAACAACTCCGCGCCGAGCATGGCAGCGAAGCCCTGCTCGCACCGGGCCCGCGCCCACCCCGCAGACCGCTCACCGTAATGCTCCAGCGCATCCTCCGCGCTGGACGCCGCCCGGCTGAGGGCGCGCACCTCGCCACTGCGCCGGGTCGCCTCTCGCCAGAGTATGGCGGCATCCAACCGAAGCTGCGAACGCGCCCGCCCGCTGGCGCGACCGGCAACATCATCAGCATCGATCGCCTCCTTCAGCAGCATGCCGAGCGGAAGGACTTCGACCAGGGACATGTCGTCGGCGCTCAGGCCGTCGCGGGGTGCCGCGCCGCCCTGTTCCTCCAGCAGTTTCCTGACTTGCCGGTTGAAGCCGAACATTCCTTATCTCTTAGCGGGATTCCTTGGCGGGGGTGCGCGCAAACGCGATGCAATTGCTATGCCAGACCGGGGGTGTCTTCGGCCTCAAGAAGAACAGCCGCGCACTGGACGGGCGACAGCCGCCGCCAGGCTCCGGGCGTCAGATCCGGCGGAAGGTCCAGGGCACCGATCCGGTCCCGGTGAAGCGCCGTCACATGGTTTCCAACGGCCGCGAACATCCTCTTGACCTGATGGTAGCGCCCTTCGGTGAGGGTAAGCCGAGCCGTGAATGGATCCAGCACTTCCAGTCGCGCAGGAGCAAGGGGCCGGTCCTCGCCCTCCAGTACGAGATCCCCCCGGGCGAAGACCTCCGACTCCGTCCCAACGAGGGGTTCCGCCAGTCGCGTAATGTATCGTTTTGGGGCATGTGATTTCGGCGAAATCACCCTGTGCAGGAAATCGCCATCGTCCGTGATCAGCAGAAGCCCCGTGGTGTCCAGGTCGAGGCGGCCGACAGAGGACAGGGCCGGAATCCGGCTGCGCCAGCGCGATGGCAGGAGTTCATACACGCTGCGGCCGGGCTCCCTGTGGGAGCAGACGACGCCAGCAGGCTTGTGCATCATCAACACCAGCGGGGCGGGAGGATCGACAGGAACACCCTGGATGGTCATCCGCTCGGTCATGTCCGCCGTCAGGCCGATCCGGGCCCCGGCGTCAGATACGGATCGGCCGTCGAGGACCACCTCACCCTTCCGGACCAGGGCGTGGATCTCGCGGCGCGACCCATAGCCCAAATTGGCGAGGAGCCGGTCCAGGCGCACAGCGGGGGGCCTGGGCGCAGGGCTCACCGGATCGCCTCATAGAGCTTGTATCCCTGGGCCTGCGCCTTCAGCCGGACATCCCTGAAGCTGCGAGCAAGGGCCTGTTCGTAGGGAAGGTGTCGGTTGGCGGTGAGCCAGCACGCCCCGCCCGGCTTGAGTGCCCGGGCCGCCGCCTCGATGAAGGCCACCCCCAGCGCCTTGTCCTCCCGGCCGCCATCGTGGAAGGGCGGGTTCATCACTACGAAATCGAGATCGGCAGCCGCCCCAAGCCGGCGGACATCGGCGTGCCGGAAGCGCGCGCGGGGATCAGCGACATTTCGGCGGGCGCAGGCGACGGCCCGGCGGTCGAGATCGACGAGCTCCAGGTCTGTGACCTCGCCAGACTTGAGGACGCCCAGGGCCAGATGGCCGATCCCGCAGCCGAAGTCGGCCCCCCGCCCACCGAGGTCGGGAAGGATATCCATCAGCATTGCCGAGCCCGGGTCCAGGCGGTCCCAGCTGAAGACGCCTGGCTGGGTCCACAAGCCCAACCCGGGATCGAGCCGGGGCGCGCCAGCCGCGAGTGCAGCGGCGAGGTTTACCGGGCTTGCGGGGCGGCGGGTGCGGCAGATGCGGTGACGGCGTTTCGGTTCCTCGGAGACGTCGCAGCCGAAACCCCGAAGTGTCGGGGCAATGCGGGCCCCGCCCCGGTCCTTCGGCCCCAGGGCGATAATCTCGGCGCCCGGCGGAAGCCGTTCAAGGACGCGGGCGAGGACCCAGTCCCGTTCCAGGGCACCGGGAGGGGTCAGGACCAGCGCCGAGGCGAAATGCGCATCCTGCACTTGCAGTGGGTCTTCGGCGCCCGGCTCCAGGGGTGACGCCTGCACGGCGCCTGTCGGGGCCCGGAAGAGCTCGGGGGGCGGATGCCCATAAAGCAAGACAGGAGGCTCCATCGCCTGCGTCAGCCCCTTTCCCGGGTGCGGGCAAAGCTGACCGCCGGGTAGCGCTCGGCGACATAGCCGGTCTCCCAACCTGACTTCGAGAGAAAGACCGGCCGGGCGTCGATGTCATCGGCCATGGCAGAGCGGTAAGCGGCCGTGAAGGCGGAGAGGTCGGCCTCCAGTCCGGAGATCCAACGGGCCTCGGCATAGGGGCTGGCCTCGAAGATCACGTCCAGCTGGTACTCGCTGGCCAGGCGATCGGCCATGACCTCGAACTGCAGCTGTCCAACCGCGCCGACAACGAAGTCCGATCCGATAAGGGGCCGGAACAGCTGGGTCACCCCCTCTTCCGCCAGTCCCTCCAGGGCCCGGCGCAGGTGTTTGGCCTTGAGGGGGTCCTTCACCCGCACCCTTTGCAGGATATCCGGAGCGAAATTGGGGAGGCCGGCGAACCGCAGGGTTCCGCCTTCCGAGAGGCTGTCGCCCACCCGCAGGACACCGTGGTTCGGGATGCCGATCACGTCGCCAGCGAACGCCTCCTCAGCCAGTTCCCGGTCGGAAGCGAAGAACATGATCGGGGCATTGACCGAAAGTTGGCGGCCGGTGTTCTGGACCTTCAGCTTCATGCCCCTGTGGAACCGGCCAGAGCACAACCTGAGGAAGGCGATCCGGTCGCGGTGGTTGGGATCCATGTTGGCCTGGACCTTGAAGACGAAACCACTGACCTCGGGATCGCCGGGAGCCACCTCGGTCTCCTCGCCAGACCTTGCGGCTACCACGGACCTGGGCGGCGGGGCATAGGCGCCCAGGCCTTCCAGCAGCTGTTCGACCCCGAACCGCCGCAGGGCGGAACCGAAGAAGACCGGGGTCATGTGTCCCTCCAGGAAGGACTGGACTTCGAAGGGCGGGGCGGCACCCTGCACGAGTTCGGCGCTTTCCTTCAGCTCCTCCAGGAACTGGGGGTCGAGGTAGGCCTCGATTGCGGCGTCGTCGACGGGCACGGGCGAGGGGTGACCCGACAGGTCCCGCTCGGCAGACGAGCGTTCGAAAGGGAGGAATTGGCGGGTCCTGAGGTCCAGCATCCCCCGGAACCGGCCGCCAGATCCCGCAGGCCAGTAGAGGGGCGCAGGGTCGAGGGCGAGCTTGGAGGCGATCTCGTCGAGCAATTCAAGGGGGTCCTGGGCCTCACGATCCATCTTGTTGATGAAGGTGACGATGGGGATGTCCCGGAGGCGACAGACCTCGAACAGCTTCAGGGTCTGGGGCTCGATGCCCTTGGCCGCGTCCAGAACCATCACCGCCGCATCGGCGGCGGTCAGGGTGCGGTAGGTATCCTCCGAAAAGTCCTCGTGACCCGGCGTATCCAGCAGGTTGAACATGAGGCCGTCATGGTCGAATGTCATGACGCTCGCTGAGACGGAGATGCCGCGCTCGCGTTCAATCTTCATCCAGTCCGAACGGGTGCGGCGGTTCTCACCCCGGGCACGGACCTGTCCTGCGGCCCGAATGGCGCCGCCTGCAAGAAGCAGGGTCTCGGTCAGGGTCGTCTTGCCGGCGTCAGGGTGCGAGATGATCGCGAAGGTGCGGCGGCGTGCAGCCTCGGCGGCGGGGAACTGGCTCATGGCGCGGAGGTAGCCTGCGGGCCGGTCCGGCGCAATTCGCGCGTCAGGCCTGGGTGCGGTTTCCCAGCTTGTTCCAGACTTCCTTGTTGGCCCACCCACCAGATCGCTGGGACTCCTGCAGAGCTAACAGCTGAGCGAGCATGTCGAAGCCCACGGCGCAGTAGCGGACCGTAACGTCGCGGGGGTTGCAGCCCTGATGGGGCGGTCTGAAGAGCAGGGCGTTGATCTCGGCCTCCTTGGTCATGGCGAGGGCGGCGAGTCTCCGGGCCTGCAGGGGCTGGCGGAGGTGAAGCTCGGGGTCCTCGGCATAGAGTTCCTGGCCAAGCACCAGGACCTGGGAAAGGCTGATCTCGCGGGTATTGAGGCCAACCAGGTCGCCGACCAGGGCCTGGGTCTCAAACTGCATCACCCAGTCGTTCATCAGGAAAAGCAAGTCTGCATCTCCTACGGGCTCGGGACCCCCGACAGTCGGGGATGCAAGGTGAAGGCGCACAAATTATGATCTCCGGCGAGAAGAATCCAGAGGCTGTTCAGTCCTCTTCGACAGGCTCGGTGAGAAAGTGCCGCCCCTGGGGGTCATCAAGCTCAACCACCCAGAGATCCGGGTCGATACGACGCGCACGGGAGATGTAGGCGTCGATTTCCGGCTCCAACTCAGACGCGGCTGGCCGCATCCAGACCGTCTCACCGTCCGCCCGGGTGGCTTCCGCATAGAGACGGGCGCGATCTTCTCGGCGATTGAGCACCTTGACGAGCACGGATCCCGCCCGGGCGTCGCCCTTGTGGACAACCACCGCGCTTCCGCCCCCGAGATCGACCCGGCGGATGAGGGCGGCGACCCAGATGTCCGTGGAGAATTTCAAGCATGCCCTCGCTGGGCTAGGGTGGGTTGCGCCGCCCGGGTCCAGGACCCGATCCCGCGAAAACCTTGGAGTGGACGGTTCCATGCCCCATCCCGGATCGCTCTTCAATCCTAGCGCCCTGATTCTGGCGGCCCTGGTCGGGCTTTCCCCGACCGCCGCCGGATCCGCACCCGCTGATGTCTACTACGAGCGCAGCCTCATGGCGGAGGCCGGAACCCGGTGCGGCCTGTTCGCGCCCCCGGTTCAGTCCGCCCTGGTTTCGGCGCGCGAGCAGGCAAGGGGCGCTGCCCTGAGGGCCGGAAGCCCGCCAAGGGACCTGCAGGCAACCTTTGAACGCGCCCGCGCCCGCGCCCGCTCGGTCGCCTGTGACTCCCCGGACATTGTCCTAGCGGCCCAAAGGGTCCGAACCGCCTTCGAGGGCTATGCCCGGCTGATCCGGCTCGACTTTCCGGGCGACCTCTACAGCTGGAAGGCCGACCGTTCCGTCAGCGCCCAGAAGGTCTTCTGGAGGCTGACCCAGGATGTCCAGCAGGGCGGAGACCAGATGCGCTTCGGCCTTGCGGGGCGCGGTGGCGCCGACAGCCTGATGGCGGTCGCACAGTTCTCCTCCGCCGAAGCGCCCTATGCCGCACGGATCGTCATGCGGAATCGCAGCCAGACCACAGGCGCCTACCTGGACTCCCGGGGCGAGAGCCTGCGGACCCTTCCGCTACCGCGGCGGTTGCCAAAGTCAGGACCCTACGAAGGCTACGTCGCCGAAGCCCGCTCTCCGGCGGGAACGGACCTGTTGCCGCAGGGTGCCCGGGCGGGCTGGGCCTTTCGGTTTCCGGCCCAGGCGGCGGCGGCGATGGCCGACCTTGATCCCCGCGAGTCGATTCAGGTGGAATTCCAGTTCGGGTCCGGATCGACACGGAAGATCTATGTCGAGGTGGGCGACTTTGCCGCCGGCCGGGCCTTTCTCGCCGCCCGTCCGGGCTGACGCCATTCGGGTCAGGTCAGGTCAGGTCAGGTCAGGTCAGGTCAGGTCAGGTCGAGTTCGGGCTGGACCTGGTCGCGGACAACAACGGGAAGCCGAAGGCATACCCGGGTTCCCTGGCCCTGACGGCTGCGTAGGGTCATCTCCCCCCCGTGGAGATCGCACAGGGCCTTGACCAGGCTAAGGCCAAGCCCCGCCCCTGCCGCCTTCTGGTCGGGAGAGCCGGCCTGTTCGAAGGGCCGTCCGAGCCGGGCAAGATCGACTTCGGACACGCCACAACCCGTGTCTTCAACGACCAGCACCAGGTCCTCGCCCTCCCTCGCCAGCCCAAAGACCACGCGGCCCCCCGGCGGCGTCGCCTTGATGGCGTTGGAGATGAGGTTGAGCGACATCTGCTTGAGGGCCCGCCGGTCGGCGCGCACCTCGATACGCTCGCGCAGGTCAGGGGCGACAAACTCCAGGCCGGCGCGTTCCACCTGCCCGCGGACCAGCCGGATAACGGCCGACGCTGCCTCGCGCACATCGAAGACCTCGAGGTTCAGGTCGAACCGTTCGGCTTCAACACGGGCCATGTCGAGGACATCGCTGATCAGCTCCAGCAGGAGTTCGCCAGATTCGTGGATGAGGTCCGCATAGCCCCGGTACCGGTCCGGCAGGGGCCCGAAAACGCCCTGGCGCATGGTGTCCGCGAACCCCATTATCGCGTTCAGCGGCGTCCGTAGTTCATGCGAAAGATTGGCCAGAAAGCGGGACTTGCCGGCGCTGCGGGCCTCGGCGTCCTGCAACGCCTTCACCAGCGCCTGCTCGCGTTCCAGCCCGGCGCGCAGGTCGGAAAGCCGGCCGGCCACGCCCTGTCCGGGCAGGGCCGCGAGATCGCACTGCAGCCAGGGCGAGCTCCCTGCGCCCGCCGACAGGCAAAGGCTTGCAGCGCCGTTTCGACGGGCCATGTCGCAGGCCGCTTCCAGGGCGATGGCTTGCGACTGGGCGAAGCCAGAGGTCAGCGGGCACCCCGGCCGCAGGTCCGGCGCGTCGGCGAAGCCTGCGCCCCAGATCCGGTCGACCCGACCCTCGGCGTCCAGACGGAAGAGGAGCCCGGGGAGTTGGTCACACAGGTCGCCAGCCTCGTCGGCACCTTGATGGCCCGCTTGGGAGAGATGACGCGCGTCAACCTCCACAGATATGGGTCCAGGATCGCGAATCGCTCGCCGGATTGCAGACATGGGGAGAGGCTAGACCCGCCGTCGACCAGCCGGGAGTCAAAGCCCCGGATTGCTGGTGGATAACCTTCCGGTCCCGGGGCCCCGTCGGCCTTGCGCCAAGCGCCGCCGCGACCTAGAGCCTGTTCGGCGTCCCTGCCCTTCCCGGGGTGCCCCGAGGAGCCCTCCCTGTGCCGAATTCGGCTTTGATCGATGCGCGTCTCGGCGAGATGGCCGAGACCTTCGAACTCCTGGGCGACTGGGAGGAACGCTATCGGCATGTCATCGACCTGGGCCGGGGCCTCGCACCCCTCGGCGATTCAGAGCGCTGCGAGGACAACCGGGTGCGGGGCTGCGCAAGCCAGGTCTGGCTGGTGACGGAGTCGGCCCCGGAAGGGGCCCTGACCTTCCGGGGGGACTCCGACGCCCATATTGTCAGGGGACTCATCGCCATCCTGCTCCACCTCGTCTCCGGGCTCTCGGCAGTGGAGATTGCGGGGTTCGACGCCGCCGCGGCACTCAACCGTCTCGGCCTTGCGGGGAACCTGTCCTCGCAGAGGACGAATGGCCTCGCCGCCATGGCGGAGCGGATGCGCAAGGACGCCCGGTCCCGGATTTCCCCGGCCTGAGACCGCGCACCCTTCAGGCGGCGCGAATTCCGGAAAAGCGGTTGGCCGCCCTGTCGCCGCCCAGCAGGGCGTCGTAGCCGAGGATCATGTCCACATCCTGGCCATTGGACGCCAGGGGCAGACGCATCCAGAGGACGGAGAGATGGGCCGCGCCGCGCCAGCCCAGGGAGTGGACCCCGATGGCGGGTCGTCGGTCGACCACGATCCCAGAAAGCTCCCGACGCCAGTATTCCGCTGCAGAGCCGACATAGACCTCGCCGAGGCTGCGTCCAGTCACCTCGGTTCCGAACACGCGATAGAGGCCCGTCCCGGCCAGGCGGAAGCTGAACCGATCGTCAGTGCGCACGTCGGTGAGGCTGAGCATGGGCAGGAAAGACTTCATTTCCGAAGGGCGCAGATCCGCCCGGGCCGGCAGCTTTCCCTGCATTCCCAGTCCCGCCCAGTAGGCGTAAAGCGCTTCTTGTGCGCCCTCCGCCTGGGCGGTTGCGCCGAGTTCCGACACCATCTTCAGAGTCCCCAACAACCCCTTGGATTCATAACAAATCGTTTATCGCCTGATGCGCGAATCGCGGGCAAGCGAATTTTGGTTAACGGGGCGTATTGAATGGGGACCGAACATGAAAACGCCCGACCGCACAGGCGGCCGGGCGTCTCGGTAATCTCGGTGGTCTGAGTGTCTTCGGCTCAGACTTTTGTGCGCCGGCGGGGCGCCTGACGGCCGCCCTGGCCCAGACCCATCTGCTTGGCGAGGTCGGACCGCGCCTTGGCGTAGTTCGGAGCCACCATCGGATAGTCCTTAGGCAGACCCCACTTGGCCCGGTAATCCTCGGGGCTCATGTTGTACTTGGTCCGCAGGTGGCGCTTCAGCGACTTGAACTTGCGACCATCCTCAAGACAGATGATGAAATCGGGAGTAATGGAGCGCCGGATCGGTACAGCAGGATCCCGCGGGGCCGCCTCAACGACCTCAGCGCTACTGCTCGCGCCCGACAGGGCCCGATGCACGCTCTGGATTAGGGCGGGGAGTTCAGCGGCTGAAATCGTGTTGTTCCCGACATAAGCCGAGACAATATCCGCTGTCCTCTCGATGACTTCGTTCTTATCGTCCATATCTGGCATCCGCTTAAAAAACTGAAACATGCGTCGCTAAGATCAACGCGTGGTTTGGAGATAGCGACCTATCCTCGGCTCTACAAGAATTAAGCGACTAGAATTGTCGGGAATTTGTCGATGGCCAATTGAACTTGACTGATTTCACCCGCCAACGGGCCGCTGAAGGCGGCACCGTCCAAACAACCACAGAGCCGCTCCCTCATCGAAACTTGGGGGCACTCCAGTGTTCCCAGATGTTCGGCAGGTCCGTAGAAACCCTGTCAGGATAGCGGGGAAGGCGTTTTTCGAGGAAGGATGTCACCCCCTCCTTGGCGTCCGGCATGGCGCCCCGGGCCTGGATACCGCGGCTATCGGCCATGTGCGCCTCTATCGGATGGCTGGCCCCGGCCATGCGCCAGATCAGCTGGCGGGTCAGGGCGATCGAGACGGGCGCCGTGTTGTCGGCGATCTCGCGCGCCAGGGCTCGGGCGGCGGGCAGCAGATCCTCCGGGGCGTGAAGGGAGCGGACCAGTCCCTTATCGAGGGCTTCCTGTGCCGGGAAGACGCGGCCGGAATAGCACCACTCCAGAGCGGTCTGGATACCCACGAGCCGGGGCAGGAACCAGGACGAACAGGCCTCGGGATTGATCCCCCGGCGGGAGAAGACAAAGCCATAGCGGGCATCGGTGGACGCCATCCGGATGTCCATGGCCAGCTGCATGGTCACGCCGACGCCGACGGCGGGGCCGTTCACGGCGGCGATCACGGGCTTCAGGCTGTCGTAAATGCGAAGGGTCAGGAGGCCTCCGCCGTCCCTCTGGACGCCGTCGAGGGTGCGGGCTTCCTTGTCCTCGCCGCCACGCGTCGAATAGTCGAAGGTCGCCGCGCCAGCGGAGAGGTCTGCACCGGCGCAGAAGGCCCGGCCCGCGCCCGTGACAATCACCACCCGGACACTGTCGTCAGCGTCGGTCTGGTCGAAGGCCGCGATCATCTCCTGCATCATCAGGGTGTTGAAGGCGTTCAGCTTGTCTGGCCGGTTGAGGGTCAGGGTGGCGATTCCGTCCTCGACTTCCAGGCGGATCGTCTCGAAGTTTGACATGGCGGTGCGTCTCCGTGGCGTTTCAGCTGCATCGGTCGGCCTTGACGGACCTTCCGTCAAGACCTGCATATGCACGCGGAAAGCCGGAGAGCCGGCAGCCCGCAGCCGGGCGACGACCGAGGAGGATGACCATGCACCCCGCAACCCACGCCCGGACCCAGCCGGACCGCGCCGCCTACATCATGGGCGCCACCGGGGAGACCGTCACCTATGGAGAGCTCAACGACCGCTCGAACCAGGGCGCCCAGCTCTTCAGGTCCCTTGGCCTGAAGACCGGCGATGTCATCGCCCTGATGCTCGACAACCATCCCCGCTATTTCGAGATCGCCTGGGCGGCCCAGCGCTCCGGCCTCTACTTCACCTGTATCTCGTCCAAGCTGTCCGCCAGCGAGATCGAGTACATCATGCAGGACTGCGAGGCGAAGGTGCTGATCACCTCCGCCGGCGTGGGCCCGGTGATCGACGAACTGCCGCCCCTCATGCCCGGCGTGCGGCTCTACATGGTGGGCGAGTCCAGGCCGCCCTACGAGAGCTTCGAGGCCGCCCGGGCCGCTATGCCCGCGACCCCCATCGCCGATGAGACCGCGGGCGCGGACATGCTCTATTCCTCGGGTACGACAGGGCGGCCCAAGGGCATCAAGCCGCCCCTCACCGGCGCGGCCATCGATGAGCAGAATTCCCTGGCCATGATGGCCCAGGGCCTGTTCGGCTTCCGTCCAGACAGCATCTACATCTCGCCGGCCCCGCTCTATCACGCCGCGCCCCTGCGCTGGTGCATGGCCATCCAGAGGATGGGCGGCACCGTCGTGGTCATGGAGAAGTTTGATCCCGAGACCGCCCTGTCCCTGATCGAGCGCTACCGGATCGACGTCGGCCAGTGGGTGCCGACCCACTTCGTGCGCATGCTCAAGCTTCCGGCAGAGGTGCGGGCGAAATACGATGTCTCCTCTATCCGCTCGGCGGTCCACGCCGCCGCCCCCTGCCCCATCCCGGTCAAGGAACAGATGATCGACTGGTGGGGCAAGGTGGTCCACGAGTACTATGCCGGCTCCGAGGGCAACGGCTTTTGCTATGTCGGACCGGAGGATTGGCTGGCCCACAAGGGCACGGTGGGCCGTGCGGTCATGGGCGAGGTCAGGATCGTCGGCGACGACGGCGAGGAGGTCCCGCCGCGCACCGAGGGCTCTGTCTACTTCGCCGGCGGCGCGCCCCTCGCCTACCACAACGCCCCCGACAAGGTGGCCGAGAACACCAACAAGCACGGCTGGACCACCCTGGGCGACGTGGGCTGGGTGGACGAGGAGGGCTTCCTCTATCTCACCGACCGCAAGAGCTTCATGATCATCTCTGGCGGCGTGAACATCTATCCGCAGGAACTCGAGAACCTGTTGATCACCCACCCGAAGATCACCGACGCCGCCGTCGTGGGCGCCCCGCACGAGGAAATGGGCGAGCAGGTGGCGGCGATGATCCAGCCGGCAGACTGGGCCGACGCCAATGATGCCTTCCGCGCCGAGATCGCTGAATTCTGCCGGGCCAATATCAGCCACGTGAAGTGCCCACGGATCATCGACTTCATGCCGGAACTGCCCCGCCACCCCACGGGCAAGCTCTACAAGCGCCTGATCCGCGACGCCTACTGGGGCAAGGAAGGCTCCAA
>Ga0114973_10000544_pt1 | contig 28593 bp, 30 predicted proteins | sample M_140807_MF_Meta_FD_87025 | JGI IMG/M metagenome (GOLD analysis project Ga0114973, IMG submission 87025) | Freshwater microbial communities from Lake Montjoie, Canada to study carbon cycling - M_140807_MF_MetaG | ecosystem: Environmental > Aquatic > Freshwater > Lake | place: Lake Montjoie...
CCGCAACATCGTGTTGACCTCCGGCACCAAGGCGGCGGTGCGCTACCTCAACCTCGTCGGTGATCGCTATCTGGAACTCCTCGACAGCCCGGGGTCGACGAAAGTTCAGCCGCCCGGATCGGTGATCCCAGCTGACCGTACCGAGGCTGCGCTGGATCTCGACCTGCTGCTGGGCGGTCTGAAACCCCTTGTGCAAGGGCTCAATCCGCAGGCGGTCAACGCGCTGACGAATTCCCTGATTCAGGTGCTGCAGGGCCAGGACGGCAACCTGGAGTCGTTGTTCGCCAAGACATCGTCATTCTCCAACTCGCTGGCCGATAATAGTCAGACCGTGCAGCAGTTGGTCGACAACCTCAACGTTGTGCTGGCGACGATCAGCAAGGACGGCGAGAAGTTCTCCGGCACCGTTGACGGCCTGGAAAAACTCATCACCGGGCTGGCCCAGGACCGCAAACCGATCGGTGATGCCATCGCCGCTCTGGACAGCGGAACCGCATCGCTGACCGACCTGCTCAATCAAGCCCGCACCCCACTGGCCGGCACCGTGGACCAACTCGCCCGGTTGGCCCCGTTGCTGGACCAGGACAAGGAGACCTTGGATATCGCCCTGCAGAAGGCGCCGGCGAACTACCGCAAGCTGGTTCGCCTCGGCTCCTATGGCAGCTGGATCAATCAGTACCTGTGCGGGATGTCGGCACGGGTCACCGATCTGCAGGGGCGAACGGCGTACTTCCCCTGGATCGTGCAGCACACGGCAAGGTGTTCCGAGCCGTGATCATGAGATACCGCGGTTCCAACCTCATCCGCTCCGGCTTGATCGGCCTGGCGCTGATCGTGCTTGTCATCATCATCGGGTTGCAGCCGGAGCGGCTGTTGTCGCTGGCGACCTCCGTCCGTCACCAGGCGCTGTTCACCGAGGCCGGCGGCATTGCGCCCGGCAACGACGTCAAGGTCTCCGGAGTCAAGGTCGGGACCGTCTCCGACGTCGCGTTGCGAGAGGGCAAGGCACTGGTGACGTTCATGGTGAACGGGAAGGTGCGACTGGGTTCGGACACCACCGCCCACATCCGCACCGGAACGCTGCTGGGACAGCGGTTGCTGACGCTGGAATCGGACGGTACGGGCACGCTCCGATCCGCCGACGTCATCCCGGTATCGCGCACCGGCGCGCCGTATTCGCTGACCGACGCTGTCAGCGAGTTCACGGCCAACACCAGGGACACCGACACCGGCGCGCTCAATAAATCCCTGGACACCCTGTCGGTGACGATCGACCGGCTGGCCCCGCAACTGGCGCCGACCTTCGACGGTTTGAGCCGGATCTCCCGGGCGCTCAACGAGCGCAACGAGTCACTGAGCGGTCTGCTCAAAAGTGCTTCCGAGGTGACCGCGGTGCTCGGCCAGCGCAGCCAACAGGTCAATACCCTGATCCTCAACGCCAACGAGTTGCTCGGGGTTCTCGAGCAGCGGCGGTACGCGATCGTCAGCCTGCTGGCCAACACCTCGGCGCTGTCTCAGCAGCTGACCGGTCTGGTCAACGACAACGAGCAGGAACTCGCACCCGCCCTGGAGCAACTGAACTCGGTGACTGCGATGTTGCAGCGCAACAACGACAACCTCGGCAAGGCGCTGGCAGGCCTGGCGAAGTTCCAGGTGACCCAGTCCGAAGCGGTCAATAACGGATACTTTTACAACGCGTTCGTCGCCAACCTAAACCCGGCGCAGACGATTCAGCCCTTCATCGACTACATCTTCGGATTCCGCCGGGGCGTCAACGCCGGCCAACCGCCGGACAATGCCGGCCCGCGGGCGGAGTTCCCGTTCCCGAATAACAGCGATCCGGAACCGTGGCGTCGTGCAGGGCAGGTGCCCGGATGACCGGTAAACGACTCAACGCTGCCATCGCCGCGGTACTCGCCGTGCTCATCGCCGCAGGCGTCACGCTTCTGGTCCGCAACACCGTGCTGAAGCCGACCACCATCACAGCCTATTTTTCCAGTGCCACAGCGATTTATCCCGGTGATGAGGTTCGGGTCTCCGGTGTGAAGGTCGGCAACGTCACGGCGATCGAACCGCAGGGCACCAAAGCGAAAATGACGTTGGCCGTCAAACGGGATGTGCCCATTCCGGTCGACGCCAAAGCCGTGATCGTTGCCCAGAACCTGGTCGGCGCGCGATACGTCCAATTGGCGCCGGCCTATGAGACCACTGGTCCGACGATGCGCGATGGCGCGGTGATCGACCTGGACCGGACCGCGGTGCCCATCGAGTGGGATGAGGTCAAAGCCCAACTGACCCGCCTGGCAACAGATCTCGGTCCGAGCAGTGGCGTGTCGACCTCGTCGGTGGGCCGGTTCATCGACAGTACGGCCAACGCGTTGGACGGCAACGGAGACAGGTTGCGCGAGACCATCAGGCAACTGTCCGGGCTGAGCCGCATCCTCGCCGACGGCAGCGGAAACGTCGTCGACGTCATCGCGAACCTGCAAACGTTCGTTACCGCACTGCGGGACAGCAACGTCCAGATCGTCCAGTTCCAGAATCGCCTCGCCACCGTCAGCAGCGTGCTCAACGACAGCAGATCGGATCTGGACGGCGCGCTGACGAATCTGTCTAGCGCCGTGGTGGACGTGAAGCGGTTCGTCGCGGGCAGTCGCAATCAGACAGCCGAACAGATCGAACGACTCGGTGACGTGGTGCGGAACCTCAGCGAAAACCAGATGGCGTTGAAGAATCTTTTGCATGTGGCACCCAACGCGATCGGCAACAGCTACAACATCTACGACCCCGATACCGGCAGCGGCCTCGGCGGTTTCGCATTGGGGAACTTCGCCAATCCGCTGCAGGTGATCTGTGCGGCGATCGGTGCGATCCAGAACGCGACCGCATCGGAGACTGGCAAGCTGTGCTCGCAGTACCTGGGCCCGGCACTGCGCCTGCTGAACTTCAACTACCTGCCGGTCCCGTTTAACGCCTACCTGGCCAAGTCGCCGAGCCCCGAGAACCTGATCTACTCCGATCCGGCGCTGGCCCCGGGAGGCGCCGGAGGAAGTCCGCCGCCGCCGCTGAACCCTCCGGCAATCTCCGCCTACACCGGCCTCAACGGCGATGTGCCACCGCCTGCGGGGTGGGGTGACCCGCCGAACACGACTCCCGGTAGCTACACCCCGACCGGACTGCCCGCCTATCCGCAGCCCGCGCTGTACCCCAATGCCCCGATTCCGGGTGTCCCCAATCCGACCGGCGTGCCCAACGGACTCGGTGCCCCCCCGGGAACAGGTGCTCCCGGTGGGCAGGCCGGTCAGGCGCCGTCGACGCTGCAGGATCTGTTGCTGCCCGCTGAAGGGATGCCGCCGTCATGAGGTCTCGGGTGCGCCGCCTGGCGGTCACGGCCGCGTGTGTGTCGATCAGCGCGACCGGATGCTCGTTCGGTGGCCTTAATTCACTGCCGCTTCCCGGCACTGTCGGCCACGAGTCCGGGTCGACCCAGTATCACGTCGAAGTCGCCAATGTGAGCACGCTGGAACCGAATTCACCGGTGTTTGTCGGTGATGTGGTGGTGGGCAGTGTGAACGCGTTGACAGTGCGTGATTGGCACGCCGATGTTGAAGTCACGGTGAAACCGGGCATCGTAATACCGGCCAACGCGGTGGCCACCGTGGGCCAGACGAGCCTGCTGGGCTCCATGCACCTGGCGCTTAACCCGCCACTCGGGCAGGCTCCGGCCGGTCGACTTCAACCCGGTGCGACCCTGGGCCTCAATAAGTCCTCGACCTACCCGTCCACCGAGCAGACCCTGTCGGCGTTGTCAGTGGTGATCAATGGCGGGGGAGTGGGACAACTCGGTGAGATCGTCACCGAACTCAACGCGGCCCTGAATGGTCGTGAAGGCCAGGTCCGTGATTTGCTGGCCCGCCTCAATGACTTCGTCGGAGTTCTGGCCACCCAGCGCGACAGCATCAATGCGACGGTGGAGTCGTTGAATCGTCTGGCTGGAACCTTTGCCGGTCAGCGCGATGTGTTGACCCGGGCATTGAACCGGATCCCGCCCGCGCTGGATGTGCTGGTACGCGAGCGTCCACAGTTGACGGCCGCACTGGTGAAGCTGGGCGATTTCAGCACGGTGGCCGCCGGTTTGGTCAACGACACCCAGGCCGATCTGGTGCGCAATCTGCGCAACCTGGAACCGACCCTGCGGTCACTGGCTGACGTCGGGCCCAAACTCGATAAGGCTCTTGCCTACTTCACCGCGTTTCCGTACGGCCAGGAATTCATCAATCGGGGCATCCGGGGTGACTACCTGAACCAGTACATCATCTTCGACCTGACCATCCCGCGGCTCAAGAAGACATTGATGCTGGGCACCGCGTGGGGACAGGAAGGCGCGAAACTCGTTCCCGCGCCAGGTGATCCGTGGTACGCCAGCTATACCTACGATCCGCTGAACGCGCCGTTTAGTCCGCCGCCGACCGCTGTTGCGAGCATTCCGCCGTTGATCGACCCGGCTACCATGTCGATGGCTACCCAGACAGGTGCGGTCACCCAGGTGTCGCCGGCGGTTCCGCACGCTGAGGCGCCGGGCCCGGGCCCCGGCAGTGCCGTCTCGCCGGGCCCCGGCAATGCCGTCTCGCCGGACACCGGCAATGCCCTCGTCCCGTTCCCGTTGCCGGCGCCGGATCCCCAGTCGACTGCACAGGATGGGGGAGGTAGCTGATGCTGACACGCTTCGTTCGCACCCAGTTGGTCATCTTCACGATCGCGTCGATCGTCGGGATCTTGGCGATGGTGCTGGTCTATATGCAGGCGCCCACCCTGCTGGGTATCGGCCGGATGACGGTGAAGCTGGAAATGCCGAGAACCGGTGGGCTGTACCGGTTCTCGAACGTCACCTATCGCGGCGTGCAGATCGGCAAGGTCACCGAGGTGCACGCGACTCGCGCCGGTGCCGAGGCGACACTGTCATTGGCCACCTCGCCGAAGATTCCCGCCGACCTGCAGGCGAACGTGCTGAGCGTCTCGGCGGTGGGTGAACAGTACGTCGACCTGCAGCCCAAGACGGACTCCGGTCCCTATCTGCGGGACGGCTCGGTCATCACGGCCGAGAACACCGGGGTTCCGCAGGCGGTCGGTCCGATGCTCGATCAGGTGAGCGCCCTGCTGGACACCATCCCGAAGGAGAAACTGGGCAAGCTGCTCGACGAATCGTTCACGGGCCTCAACGGTGCCGGTGACGATCTGGGCATGCTGTTCGAATCGACATCGACTGTGGCCCGCGACCTCGATGGCGTCGCAGACAAGGCGCGGGTGCTGTTCGACGACAGCAAGCCACTGTTGGACGCGGGTGCGGTGTCCGGCGATGCCCTGCGCACCTGGGCGCGCGGTCTGGCCGGTTTCACCGGCCAACTCGCCACCAATGATCCACAGGTTCGTGGGCTGTTGCAGAACGGCCCGGGCGCACTCGACGAGGCGTCGCAACTGCTCAACCAGGTGAAGCCGACATTGCCGGTGCTGCTGGCCAATCTCACCACCGTCGGCCAGATCGGCATCACCTACCACGCATCGTTGGAGCAGCTGCTGGTGCTGCTTCCGCCTTTCATCGCGTCCCTGCATACCGTCGGCCTGCCGCGTAACAACCCGACCGGATTCACCCAGGGCGATTTCACGCTGACTCTCAACGACCCGCCCGCCTGCACTGTCGGCTTCCTACCGCCGTCGTCGTGGCGTTCGCCGTCGGATCTCTCCGATATCGACACCCCCGACGGGTTGTACTGCAAGCTGCCGCAGGATTCTCCGATCGCGGTGCGCGGAGCCCGAAACTATCCCTGCATGGGCCAGCCGGGTAAGCGCGCGCCCACCGTGGAGATCTGCGAGAGCGACAAGAATTTTGAGCCGCTGGCCATGCGTCAGCATGTGATCGGCCCGTATCCGTTCGACCCGAACCTGCTGGCTCAGGGCATCCCGCCCGACGATCGAGTCACGTTCCAGGAGAACATCTACGGACCGCTGGAGGGCACCCCGCTGCCGCAGGGTCCGGCGCCGGCGCCGGGCGCTCCGCCACCGGCACCCGCCGAAGCTGTTCCGCCGGCCGCAGTGGCTCCGACGGTTCCGCCGGTCGCACCCCCCGGACCGGTTGTCGCCCCCAGTGCATTCAGTCCCGGCAATATCGGCGGACCATCGGTCGCCATCGCCACCTACGACCCGAAGACGGGTCAGTACGCCACTCCGGACGGTGGTGTGTACCGGCAAACCAATCTGGTGACGCCATCCGGAGAACGTTCCTGGGAAGACCTGCTCCCAACCACCTGAGTCAGACGGTACGGGTGAGACAGTCGGTTTCTGCTCAGCCCTGCTTGATCAGCTTGAACGGCATGGTGATGTACAGCGATGGGCTGCGTCCACAGGATCCGCTGGCGCCGGTCGTGATGTCCTCACCCACCAGTGTGTTGGAATCAGGGTCGGCTGAGGCGCCGTCGGGCGTCGCCGCAATGAACCGGAAGACTTGAAATCCGGAGACGGTTGTGGTGCCGTCCGGGCAGGTAATCCAGTTCGGCACGATGTGTTTGACGTACCAGGTCCCGCCGGTGGCATAGATCGGTGCGGTCCAGCCCAGGTCGCTGGTCACCGTTCCGGTGCATTCGCCGGGATAGCTGCACTGCGACGAGATGTTCCAGATGCTGCGAATACTCACTTCATTGCGGAACACATCGTTGGTGCGGGCCCATTCGCCGTTCGAGGTTGCGGTGTACGGCCCGTTGAGGGACCACCGGTCGGCGGCGTGGGCCGTCGGAGCCACGGCGACGGTCGCGATCAACGCGGCCGCGGATACTGCGGCGGTCACGGTCCCACGCATCAACGACTCCTCATCACGACAGTCCGGTTGCGGTCATTATCGCTGGTTCGCCATGTCCAGCGCCGCAATATGGCTGAACAACATTGACGCCCCGATGGGGCTACCACCGCCCGGGTACGTCGCCCCACTGACCGCAGCCATGGTATTTCCGGCGGCGTAGAGGCCGGGGATCGGCTTTCCCGCCTCGTCGAGTACGCGTGCCCGGGTGTCGGTGCGCAGTCCGCCCTTGGTCCCGAGGTCAGACAGCCCGAAGGCGGCCGCGTGAAACGGTGCGGTGTCGATGGGCACCAGGGGCGACTTGCCTCGGGAGAAGGCGCGGTCGTAGGCCTCGTCGCCGCGACCGAAATCGGTATCCACATCTGCGGTCGCCATGTCGTTGTAGCGGGTAATGGTGTCGGCCAGTGCGGCGGCGGGCACCCCGATGCTCTCGGCTAGTTCGGCCACCGTATCGGCGGTGCGCCACAAGCCGGCCGCGCGATAGCAATCGGTGTCGACCAGCGTCAGGTTGGTCGCTTTGATCGGGGGTACCTCGCCGCGACGGTCGTCGTAGATCATCCAGAACGGTTGGCTCACGCGTCCGGCCGACATCTCGGCGATGATCTCCCGGCCGACGCGGTCATACGGGGCTGATTCGTTGACGAAGCGCCGGCCTGCATCGTTGACGAAGATGCCGCCGGCGAACCACAGCGCGAACACCGCGCCGCCGTCCGGATGGATCAATCCGGGCGACCACCACGCCTGGTCCATCAGATCGGTGGCCGCGCCGGCCCGCATTGCCGCCTCGTGCGCGGCGCCGGCGTTATCCGGAGCGCCCAGGCTGTCCTCGATACGACCCGGTACCCCGAACACGGCCCGCATCGTCGGATTACGCTCGAAACCGCCGGCCGCGAGCAACACGCCTCGGCGGGCGCGGATACGGACTGTTTCACCGCCGCGCCGGGCCACTGCTCCGACCACCGCACCACCGGCGACGATGAGGTCGACAAGTTCGGCATTGCGGTGCAGGGCGACGTCCGGGAATCGGCGCAGGGCGGTGAGGAACCGGCCGATCAGGGCGCGGCCACCCGTCAGCTGATCGGGCGCGGGCGTACCGAATCGTTCGTTATCCAGGGGTCCGCGAATCAGGTCGGCGTCGAGCCCGAGTGCCGCGGCCGACACGGGGGTCGCGACGATATGGCGCATGCCGTCGAGTCGAGCCTGCGGCGCCGCGCCGTAGTAATCCGGCCAGGGCAGCACGCTGAATGCGAAGTTGTCGTCGGCTTCGAGGTAGTCGATCAGATCCGCGCCGCCGCGGACGTAGGTGTCCTGGAGTTCGCGGGGGGTGCGGTCGCCGACGACCGCATGGAAGTAGGTCAGCGCCGCCTCAATGGTGTCGTCGCTGCCGGCTCGGCGCAGAACGGCGTTGCAGGGGAACCACATTCCGCCGCCGCCGGAGTAGGCGGTCGTTCCGCCGAACTTGTCGCCAGCCTCCAGCAGCACAACCGACAGGCCTTCGCGGGCGGCGGTATAGGCGCCTGTGATTCCGCCGCCGGACCCGGCGACGATGACGTCGACGGTCTCGTCGTAGTCGTTCATCGGATTTTCCACGGTCAGATCATCGCACGCATCCTGATGGCGCCTGACTAGCCCCATTCGTGGTTCATTGCCTTGGAATCGGTGAGTTCCTCCACCGTCTCGATCGCTCGTAGGCGCGGCCGGCTGGCGGCGATCAGGATTAGTGCAATGAGTCCCGTCACCGCACCCAGGCCGAAGATGATGGTGTAACTGCTCTCGGGCGGATAGCCGGAACCGTTGCGGCTCAGCAATACGGCGACGATCGCCGCGGCGGCCGAGGCGCCCACGGTGCGGGCGATGGCATTCATGGATGTCGCCACGCCGGTTTCGCCGATATCGACCTCACGAACCACCAGCGAGGGCAGCGCGCCGTACGCCAGGCTGATGTAGACGTTGACCAGCAGGCTGGCAGCGATGACCTGCCAGGGTTCGGAGTGGGCGATCGCCAGCAGGCTGAATCCGACGATACCGACGGCAATACCCGCCACGAGCACCACGCGGGCACCGTAGCGGTCGATATAACGGCCGCTGGCCAGTGCGGTGAGGAATCCGGCGAGAGCGCCGGGCAAAAGGAACAGCACGCTGGCGATCAGCACCGGTGCGGCGAATCCGTACCCGCTGCCGGTCGGAGCCTGAACGAAGCCGGTCAGTCCGAGGAACCCGAAGTAGAGGCCCATCCCGACCGATACGGTCGCAATGTTGGTGAGCAGAATCGGTCGTCGACTGAGCATGCTTGTCGATACCAGTGGTTGACTGCACCGCTTCTCCCACCACCACCACAGGGCAAGTGTGGCAGTCGTCAGCAACGCGCCACCAAGGGTGCGCGCCGAGGTCCACCCCCACGAGTTGCCCTCGGTGATGGTCAGTAACAGCAGGGACAGGCCCGCTGCCAGACCGGCCGCGCCGAGCCAGTCCACCGAACCCGTCGCAGTGTGTGGCCGCTCCGGAATGAAGATCACCACCGCAACGATGACCAGTGCCACAAAGGCGGTGGTAAACCAAAAGGCGTGGTGGTAATCAGCATCGCCGCGCATCAGTACGCCGACGATCACCAGTCCCATCCCGCCGCCGAAGCCGAGCACCGCTGAGAGCACCGCGAGGGCGCTCATCAGACGCTCGGGTGAAAGTTCCTCGCGCAGGATCGACACCCCGATCGGATACAGCGCGAACGACGCTCCCTGCAGAACGCGTCCAACGATCAGCAGTGGCAACGAACTGGTCACCGAGGTCAGTATTGATCCGGCCAGCACGACGGCCAGCACCGCCAACAGCACATGTTTTTTGGTGTGCAGATCCGCCAACCGGCCCAACAGCGGAGTGCTGGCTGCGGCCGCCAGCAGGTTGGCCGTGACCGTCCAACTGACCGCGGCCAGGGAGACATGAAGTTGGTGGGACATCACGCCCAGGATCGGGACGACGCCGGTCTGCAGGACGGCCACCGTCAGCACCACCGTGCTCATGGTGGCGATCAATCGGGGATTGGCGGTAGATACCTCGCTGCCCGCCACGGCCTTGATTATGCGTGCTAAGAATTTTCATCGGCTGCCGGGTCCCGGTGCCGCCTGTGCGAGGATTCCCAGGTGGTTATGGCTCCGGCGCATTTCGTGGCTGACGGCAAGGGCGCCTTCGAGCCGACGCAATTCGCGCTCAGTCGGTGGGGGGAGAACACCCTCAACGGCCCGGCCATCGTGGGACTGGCGGCATCGGTTCTCGAACGCGAATACGGTGGGGCGGGCTTTCTGCCTACCCGGTTGACCACAGATCTCTTCAGAGCGGCCCGGCGGGTCCCGACCGTCGTGCGAACCCGACTCGTCCGCGACGGCCGGCGCATCCGTAACACCGAATGCGACATCGTGCAGGGCGAGGTCCTCGTCGCCCGGGCCACGATGGTGCAGTACCGCCAGTCTGGCCCGCCGCCCGGTGAGGAGTGGGTGGGCCGGGCCGATTTCACACCACCGACCGGTGTCGACGGTGCGGTCTACTTTGTCGGCAGCGACGACGTCGGGTGGGATGCGTCTGGAGCGCTTCATCAGAACACCTCGCGCAAGCGCGTCTACCACCGGACCATCGACGTGATCTCCGGTGAGGTGCCGAGTGCATTTGTTCGCACCGTCGTCGCCGCCGAAGCGACCAGTCTGGTGACCAACCTGGGCACCCGGGGAATCGGCTACATCAACGGTGATCTGACGGTCGCGCTGTCGCGGCTGCCAAGCGGGGATTACGTTGGCGTACAGGCCGATTCGCACTGGTGTGCCGAGGGAATTGCTCACGGCACCGCCACGCTTTTCGACGATTCGGGCCCGTTCGGCACTGGAATGGTCACCGCGATCGCCAATCCGGCGGCGCAGATCGACTTCGGCAGGATATGAGTTCGCGCGGCGAGGTGCTGATCAGCGCCGAAGAATTGGTGCGGATGGTGGCCGACGGTGATCAGCCCGCGGTTCTTGACGTGCGCTGGCGACTCGACCGGCCCGACGGTCGGGCCGACTATCTGGCGAGCCACATTCCCGGTGCGGTGTACGTCTCGCTGGACGATGAACTTTGCGATCATGGCCGCACCGGCGCTGGCCGCCACCCGCTGCCGTCCGGCGCCGATCTTCAGGCTGCCGCGCGGCGATGGGGTCTGCGCAACAACCAGACCGTCGTCGTCTACGACGATTGGAACCGGGCCGGATCGTCGCGCGCCTGGTGGGTGCTGACCGCGGCCGGGATTGCCGACGTGCGCATCCTCGATGGTGGCCTGGCTGCGTGGACGGCGGCCGGGGGAGAGGTGCCCAACGGCGAGGTGACGCCGACGCCGGGTGATGTGAGCATCGGCCACGACAACCTCTATGCCGGAATGCGCGCGACGCTGACTGCCCAACAGGTATCCGACGAGCAGGTGAATGTCGTGCTTGATGCGCGTGCGCCGGAACGATTCCGCGGTGACGTCGAACCGGTGGACCCCGTCGCCGGCCATATTCCCGGCGCCCGCAACCTACCGAGCACCACAGTGCTGTCCGCCGACGGCACGTTCCTGCCCGACGGCCGGCTCACGGAGTTGTTCCGGGCGGCCGGAATCGGCGGGTCCGCCGAGGTTGGTGTCTACTGCGGTTCCGGCATTACCGCGTCGGTGCTGCTGGCCGCTCTGAGTGCTGCCGGTATCGACGCGGCGCTGTTCCCCGGATCCTGGTCGCAATGGAGTTCGGAACCCGACCGTCCAGTGGCACTGGGGCCGGAGTAGCAGCAAAGCCGCGGACCATCGCTATGCTGCCAGGAAGGGTTCTACGGGGAACGGTCGAGGGGAGAGCTATGACGAGAACGTCGGCCGCGTGGGTGGGGCGCGTGGGCGCTCTGGCGGCCGCACTCGGAGTCGGAGTCGTGATCGGATTCTCGACCTGCGGCCCGGCCACTGCCGCACCGGCGAATTCGGATTCATCCGCTCGGGCCGATGCCGCCGATCCTGCCGATCACACGTCAACGCCTGCGCGTCGGGCGTCGGATCACACATCGACGCCCGCGCGTCGGCCGTCGGTGGCCAACCGTGACGACGCCGTGGCCCGCAACGGGCCGCGTCCGGTAGCCGCGTCGAGAGTCGCCGCCGCGGCCCTCCGTCCGGTCGCCGCACCGAAGGCTGTCGCCGTACCCGCGGCAGCAGTGGCACCCGACCCGGCGGTCACACCGTCGACTGAACCGACGATTCGGACCACGTCGGCCGCTGTGCCGTGGCGGGCGAGTCGCCGGACTGCGGTTGCCAGAACGCGGGCAGTTCGGGCCGCCGGGACTACATTGCCCTGGTGCGACCCCCGTGGCCGACAGATCACGATCTACAAGGGGACGCACTTCGCCATCCCGAACAGTTTCGGCTACTTCATTACGGAGACGGTCGGCACCGGTACCTTCACCAGCAATACCGTCTACGACCTCACCGACGTCGACCAGTACGACTGGAACAAGTTCACCGGAATCGCCTTCACGCCACTGGAACCCGACCGCAACTCGGCCATGGTCGGCTGGCGATACAACCTGAGGACTCAGGAATTCGAGATCGCGCCGTTCTACAACGTCGACAAAGTACGGATCCTGCCGAATGAAGCCACCGAGGTCATCTCGGTACCGGCGGGTGAGACGTTCACCTTCGACGTCAACTACACCGGTATTACCCTCGGCTACGACGGCAAAACGGTGACGAAGCCCTACCCGGTGGGCTTGACCCCCAACGTCTGGACCGCCGCGCGGGTCAGCGGATGGTTCGGCGGCAATGAGGTTGCGCCCCGGACGGTCTCGTATTACCTACGTCTGAACTGAGTGTCAGCGCGCCCGCGCGCCACTGCTCCGACGTCGAGAGGTACCCGACCCATTGCGGCCCGACTGATTTGCGGCCGGGGCATTGCTACGACCACGCCGGAAACCGCCGTTATCCGGTCGACGAGGCCGGCTGTTTTGCGAATTGCTCTGTGCCGGAACAGCTTCAGGCGCCACAATCCGGTGCGGAGCGGCCTCGCCGACGAGGGTGTGCACAGCTTCGGAGTCGGCCACCACCCGTTGTGGGGTGACGGTGATTCCCGCTTTGCGCATCAGCAACTGAGTCTCTTTGCGTTGTTCGGGCAGAACGACGGTGACGACGTCACCGGCGCCGCCCGCTCGCGCCGTACGTCCGGAACGATGCAGATAAGCCTTGTGCTCGGCCGGGGGATCGATGTGCACGACAAGTTCGACATCGTCGACGTGAACACCGCGTGCCGCGATATCGGTGGCGACCAGAACCAGGACATCGCCGGAGGCGAACTTGGCGAGGTTGCGGTCACGCGCCGGCTGGGAGAGATTGCCGTGCAGATCGACTGACGGCACCCCCGCCTCGGTCAGTTGCTTGGCAAGCTTGCGCGCCTGGTGTTTGGTGCGCATAAACAGAATTCGGCGACCGCTGCCCGAGGCGAGTCGATGCACGAGGGCCTTCTTCGCGTCCGCCCCGTCGACGTGGAACACATGGTGGGTCATGGTGGAGACCGGTGAGTTGACCTCGTCGACCGAGTGCATGACCGGATTGCGCAGGAATCGGGTGACCAGTTTGTCGACACCGTTGTCCAGGGTCGCCGAGAACAGCATCCGCTGACCGCCGGCGGGTGTGGCGGCCAGGATCCGGGTGACCCCGGGCAGGAACCCGAGGTCGGCCATATGATCGGCCTCGTCCAACACGGTGATCTCGACACGATCGAGGTTGACCAGACGTTGCTTCATCAGATCTTCAAGCCGGCCTGGGCAGGCCACCACGATGTCGACGCCGGCCTTGAGTGCGGTGACCTGACGACCCTGTGGCACACCACCGAAGATGGTGGTGACTTTCAGGCCGTAGCACTGTGCCAGCGGTTGTAATGCGGCAGCGATCTGGGTCGCCAGTTCTCGGGTGGGCGCCAGGATCAATCCCGACGGTTGGCTGGGTCGGCGCTGACCGCTGTTGAGCCGGCTCACCATGGGGATCGCGAAGGCAAGGGTCTTGCCGCTGCCGGTCTTACCGCGACCCAGAACATCGTGGCCCGTCAATGTGTCCGGAAGTGTCTCAACCTGGATTGGAAAGGGTGCTGTGATGCCGAGCGTGGTCAATTCGTTGACCAAGGCATTCGGCACGCCGAGTTCGGCGAAGGATGGAGTGATAGTCATGGGTGATGCCTTTCAGGCATGTGGTGTGCGGGAACGGCGACCACGGGGCCGCGCGCCTGAGCACGTTTGTGGCGAGATTGCCGGAGGGCAAAATCGATCGCCGCGAGACGTATGTGCTTGGCTGCACGGGACATCCGAGCCGACACTCAATAGTGAAATCACGAGGAGTGAGATCAGAACTGGCGCAGATGAGATGAACATTCATTTCACGACGTAGGCCGGGATCGCATATTTGCCATGCCGACGCATGCTTAGTGTAACTCATAATCGGTGTAACTACTGCGACGGTGTAACGTAGAGCACAAAGCCCCCAACGACCGCGTCAGGTTGTCGGTTGAAGTTCGCCTTAAGGATCTGATGATCAAAGACCTTGATGACCGTCGTTCTGCGACCCGACTGCGCTTAACGCTGGCGCCGGAACTCGGTCGTGACATAGACGGCGCGTGGTGGTTGCGGACAGCGCGGACGGCACGGGAATTGCCGGAGTTGATCGCGACACTCAAAGGCCGACTGGGTGAGATCGTCGACATCAACGTTAACTGGTCGCTGGACGGCCCGCCGCGGATGACCTTTTACGGCGGTGAGTGCAAACGCCAACCGGTGATGACGCTTACCGGATCCGTTGCGCAAATCAGCCTGCTCGTCGTTCCCTGCACCACCAGTGCCGCACTCGCGGTGATGATCCTGCGTCAGGCCGCCCGGCTACGTATCGAACCGTTCCATCTGGATTCCGACGCGTTCAAGACCGCCGAGGGAATCGTTCTCGCCGCGCGTGCTCAGCGCGTAGCGCCGCTCACGCCGCTGTGACCTGAGCGCCGCCGACTGGCTATGAAGAGAGCAGTACTCGTCGTCGGGACAGTTCTATTTGTCGTGATCGCAGCCGTCGCAATCGCCGGTTTCATCCGGTTCAACTTCACTGACGGCGGCGACATTTTGCCGGCGAATCCTCATGCTCCGGTCGGAAGCACTGTCGACACGAGCACGGGCGTCATCTCCGCTTCGTGATAACGCCGGCCGCTTACGGCCGTGACGCATCGGGCTACGATTCGGCCGTGACGCCGAAGATTGCCGAACTCATCATTGTTGGGGTGGTCGTACTCCTTGTGTTGGGTGCGAGCGCCTATCTGTTCGGCTCGTACTACGTGATGTCGCGCCATGTCAGCCCTCGTCCTGCTGTGCGCCATGCGGCCGCGATGGTGCGGGAGTTCCTCTACGTGATTATCACCCAGCCGCTCGTACCGATCTACTACGTCGCGGGGCGAAAAATGGGCCCCGGCGATGGAGTTCCAGTGGTCTTCATCCACGGATATTCGCAGAACCGATCCAATTTCTGGTGGCTTGCGCGTCAATTTCAAAAGGCTTCGCTGGGGCCGCTTTTCGGGTTCAACTATCCGTGGAGCGCATCCATTGATGACAGCAGCCAACGGTTAAGCAAGTTCGTCGAATCCGTCTGCATCGAGACGGGGGAGGCCAGAGTGATACTGGTCGCGCATTCCCTCGGCGGGCTGATCGCGTTGGAATACGCGCATTCGCCGACGGGTACGGAACGCGTTGCGGAGTGCATCACCGTGGGCACACCGCATGGCGGGGTCAAGTGGCGCGGTCCGATCCCGGGAAGAGTGGGCCGCGAACTACGTGAGGAAGCGCCTTTCGTCCGAGAACGGCAATCACGTCAGGTACCCGCACCCACACTCAGCGTCTACTCGACTCACGACAACATCGTGCATCCGCCGTCAACTAGTGAACTCGCGTCGCGGGGCGGACAGGACCTAGCGGTCGATGGTCATGGGCACCTGTCGCTGCTGTATTCGCGCGACGTCGCTAATGCGCTGATCAGCTTCATTCGTCACTGTGACGAATGAAGCTGGGTCGGCGCTGGGTCGGCATTGTGCTCGCCGAGAGTGGGGCCGGCCGGGGCCGGGTCCAACCCCTGGCCGGCTCGAGACTCAGCGTTGCTACGCACCTGGATCGACGGTGCGACCGGGACTCTCAACCGTTGGATTCGTCACAGTGACGAAATCTAGCAAGGAAACTGGATCAGCGAGAGGGGCTGGTTTCGGGCCGCAGTGTCAAAATTGGTGACGCCGGCCGGTTGCCGGCGTTTGCGAGCGCGCCTGGGCGCGCGGTTGGTGGCCTTTGGGCGCTGCGCCGAGGGGGACGGTCGACGGGCGCTCAGGCGGGCGTTTCCGGTCGCCAGTGAATCCGAAGCAACCCTGACGTCTGATCCGCCCAGTTCAATGTTTTGCCGATAAGCCACATTATGTCAAGTCAAAGATCCAATGGTCAGGGAATGAATCGGAGCTTCCGCAGTACCCTGCCCCCTCATGGCCGGACTGACACGCCACGTTTCGCCGCCTCCGCTGCCAGGTGCGTATCGAAGGTTGCGAGACTTGCCCTGTGGCGCAGTGCGACGTCCAGAACGCAACAGTCCGGTAGCTTCAGTCCGCTGCCGGCGCGGAGTTCGGCAAGCCGCAGCGATTCGTCCTCGTCGGATGGCGCGACCGTAATGCCGGCGGCCCGAAGGTCGTCACGCATCGATGCCCCCTGTCCGATGCGGACCCCGCCGATCAGAACCTCGGCGAGAGTAATCGTGTGAACCAGGATCCGCCCGGGCTCTCCGGACAGCAGAATCTCGGTAGCCGATCGATGATGCGGATCTGCGGGATTCAAATGCGCAATAAGGACGCTTGCATCCATGGCTATCACGCGGGCCAGTCCGCTCTCACATTAGCCAGATAGTCAGGACTGAAGGCGTCCGCGTAACGGCCTGCGCAGGCCAGCACGGCGGACTGGTGTGACGACTCATCGACATGCTCATCGTCGGCAAGGACATCACCTGCTACCTCCACCAGCAGTACCAACAGTCTCGAACGCGGCTCCCCAGGCCACCGCTTGGCAGCCCGGTCCAATGCACGGGCGACTTCGGGCGTCTCGGTCACCTGATAGCGGGGACGCGATGTCGGCATGACGAAAGTGTATCACCGACAGATCGGTGGTACACCGGCGTGTTGGGGCGGCAACCGCACGAGCTGCCCGGGGTCGGCTTGTAGCGTGGCCAACCGTGAACTCATCTCGCGTGTCCTCGCCCGTCGCCCTGGTCGCCTGTGCCGCGTCGCTCACCATGCTGATGGTCGGCTGTGGGTCGAAGACCGACTCGTCATCGGCAAGCTCCGTCGACAAAGTGTCATCGACGATCAGCACACCGGCAGCCCCGGCCAGCCCCTGCCCCGTCGCGCTTCCGGTCAGCGGCGGCACACCCGAATGGGCTCTGACTGGCGCCACCGGGAGCGTCGCGGTCACCGGGTCGACCGCAACCGCCGCTCCGCTGGTCGAGGTTGAGGCGCCATTTAGCGTGACGCAGACCCAGGTGCAGACGCTGCAGGCCGGCTCCGGCCCCGTCGTGGCACCTACGGCCACGGTGTCGGTCTGCTACATGGGCGTCAACGGGCGCGACGGTTCGGTGTTCGACAGCAGCTACGAACGGGGTGCCCCGGTCGAATTCCCACTCACCGGTGTGGTGCCGGGCTTCCAGAAGGCCATTGCGGGCCAGAAGGTCGGATCAACGGTTGCCGTCGCGATGGTCTCCGCCGACGGCTACCCCGACGGTCAGCCCGCAGCCGGAATCGAACCCGGCGACTCGCTCATCTTCGCGATCAAGATCCTCGGCGTCACTGGCTGAGCCGAGCCCCGTCAGAGGTTGAGGACCAGACGCAGCGCAGCATCGACGCGATGCAGTTCTTCGCGGCTGAGGTATCCCACACTCGCCCCGAGGCGTTCGGGATCCACCGCTGCTGTCTGTTCGGCGAGGACTCGGGTGGTCTGGCCAGCTATGTCGATTTCGGGTCGGAAGCTGGCTGGGCGTGCAGATGTTGAGGTCGGTGCCACGAGCCATGTCGACAACGGCAACTGGTCGGACTGGACCACTACCGCATAGCGCGAACCGGATTGTTCGTGGCCACTGCTGCGCCGCGGAGCGTTGAGCTGGTAGATCTCACCACGCACGCAATGTCTCCATATCGCGCAGCACCTGCGTCGCCTCGACTCGGTCGGACTCGTCCGCGGCAATCTCCTCCGCTTCGGCTCGGACGGCCGCGACCGCCTTCTGGCGCGCTGCGTCAATGAGCGCTGCCCTGACGGCGGCCGAGACTGGCGTTCCGTCCCGGGTAAGAACGGCCAATGCTCGTGTGGTGTCCTCATCGGGCCTAAACGTGATTGTGTCAGCCATGCATAGGATCGTACTACATTTTGTAAGACAACCACATGCGTCGTGTCGGCAATGCGCCGGATGAATAGTGTTGCGCCATGAGCCTTGTCACCTATGAACTGCGCGATCACATCGCCACCATCACGCTTAACCGGCCTGAATCGCGCAACGCGATCAATGGCGCACTCCGCGAGGATTTGAATGCGGCCTGGGACCGGTTTCGTGATGACGAGGACGCCTGGGTCGGTATCCTGACCGCCAACGGCGACGTCTACTGCGCCGGCGCCGACCTGAAAGACGGCGCGGGTTCGGTCGGTACGTTCGCCGGCACGTTCTGGGAGAAGCCCACCATCAACTCCTTCGAGAGCGGGATGGAGTTGTTCAAGCCGACCATTGCCGCCGTGCACGGACCGTGCATCGGCTACGGGCTGACTGGAGTGCTGTTCTGCGACTTCGTGATCGCCAGCACCGAGGCCACCTTCTGTTTCCCGGAGGTGTCGATCGGGATCCCCACCATCGTCGGCGCCATCCGACTCCCCCGGCGCATCGGCTGGGCCAACGCGATGGAACTACTGCTCACCGGAAAACCCATCGACGCGCAGCGCGCCAAAGAGACCGGGCTGGTGTGGAAGTTGGTCGCGCCTGACGAGTTGCAGCAACAGGCCCTCGCATGGGCGCGGGTCCTCACCGAGGCAGCGCCGCTGGCTCAGCGAGCGACCAAAGAGGTGGCGTGGCGTACCGCCGATATGGGCTGGATCGAGTCGGTTCGCTTCGGCGAGGTCATGCGCAAGATCGTCGGCGCGACCGATGACGTCGCCGAGGGCATGGCGGCCCGGCGGGACAAGCGCAAACCGGACTGGCGCGCCCACTGAGGGCTTGCCTAGCGCGTGCGCAATCGGATGATGGGCAGTTCGCGGTCAGTCTTCTCCTGATACTGGGCAAAACGCTGCGACGAGCCTGAGATCTTCCGCCACTCAGCTTCCCGCTCTGCGCCGTGAAGTTGTTCAGCGACAACGGATTCGGTGCGTCCGGCGAAGTCGATGGAAACCTGATCGGGGTGGGCCGCGAGGTTGTAGTACCAGCTCGGGTTCTTCACCGCCCCGGCGAACGAGGCCACGATCAACCAGCCGCCGCCGTCGGCCGGGAAGTAGGCCAGTGGGGTCTTGCGTTCCAGGCCGCTCTTGCTGCCCACCGTCGTCAGCACCAGGGACGGCAGTTCACCGAATTTTCCGGTCTTGCGGATCCGGCCGGCAGAGAACTTGTTGAACAGTTTCAGGAACTGCTTGGCAATGCCCGATTGGGAAACGCCGCGGCTGCCACCGGGAGTGTTGAACGTCATCTGGTGCCTCCGTGTTGGTGCTGAGCGGGCCCTGTTATTTCGGCCGGGTCCCGACCTCCAGGGCGGCCAGTTCGGAGGTTCCCTCGAACAGCAGGCGCCCGGACTCGCGCACCGTGCAGTGCAGTCTGCCGCCGAGGTGTTCGAAGTCGGTGTCGATATTGCGACGCTGCGCCGGCAACGGGACCGGCAGCACGTGCGGCGGCAGATGACGGCCGTCCCCCACAAGTTCGATCTCGTAGCGTCGCGACTTTCCGCGAATGAGCCACTGGTTGTCGCCCACCTCGGAGCGCACCAGCACCGGCGGGGTCATCCGGATGACCTTTTTGCCCACCCGGACTACGATCCCGTTGACATCTCGGGCGATCGGCCCCAGCGACAGCAATCCCCCGGAAAATGCCACACAGACGTCGTCGCCGCCGAAGTCGTGCGCCTGTCCCCACCACCACCTCAGCGGGAAGCCCTTGCCCCAGTTGCGTTCGGCGTAGACCTTTGCGCCGTCGAACGTCCAACTCTGGTCACCGTATTCGACTGTGCCGCTGGCTCTTCCACCAAGACAGTAGGGATGCCAGTACTGGTTGAGAAATGGGATCGCCGAAAACACCCCGCCGCCGCCGAAGGCCTTGGGCCAGGCAAACCGATCGGTGATCTCCATGTTGAGTCGCAGGTCGCCGAGTTCGAATCGAACCCGGTCGGTGCTGACCGTGAAGTTGCCCGAGTCGTCACCGGCACTCACCGAGAACGGCGACTGCAGAGCCCGCGCATTGCCCAGCGCCCCGGACCGCACCACCAGGCCCGGATGCACCCCAACCGCTGCGGTGGACCAGTCCCCCGTCGGCTGCCGGTTGACGCTGCACAACGCGATCAAAGCCCGGCCCGCAGCCTCATCGGTGACCCGCCAGAACCAGCCCTCCATCTCGGTGCCATGCGACGGCAGGGGGTTTCCGTACGGAATGTCAGCACCGGTCCGGCGGTAGAGATCGGTCAGGCGGTTCAGCATCTTTCCAACATATCCAATCGCTCATCGCCGGGCGCCTGCGGCCGGGCACCGAAGGTACTCGGCTCAGCATGGCGTGTGGGGCGGCTATCGTGAGCCGGTCTCGACGATCGCTGGAGGAGCATGCCGAGCTGGATTGCCGAACTGGTTCGCCTCGACGGCGGCGGTGGCTCATTTCGGACGTCGATGGCTCTGGGCGCGGGCCCTCGCCTGTTCGGCGGGCTGATCGCCGCGCAGGCGCTGGCCGCAGCCGGGGCGACCGTCGCCCCCGACCGGTTGCCGCAGTCGCTGCATGCCTATTTCATCAAGGGCGGCCAGGTCGGGGTGGATGTCGAGTACGTCGTAGAGGCCACCCGTGACGGACGCTCATTCAACACCCGCCGGGTCACGGCCAGCCAGGACGACGGTCCGATCTTCGAGATGCTGGCCTCGTTCCACTGCCCGGAGCAGACCGTCGACTGGCAGCGCCCCGCGACACCGCGACTGCTCCTTGAACACGCCACCACGGTCGTGACTCCCCCGGAACGTTGGGCTGATTACTTCGAGGCCCGGGTCGCGGCCGGTGCGGACACCACATGGCCGCAGCAGCCGTTCTGGTTCCGATCCCGCGAAGCGATCGAGGACGATCCGATTCTGCGGGCGTGCGCGTTGACCTTCGTCTCGGATCTCGGCATGGTCTCCACCGCGCGACCGCCGGGTCAACACGAGCCCGGACCGGGTGGGGCGGCCAGCCTCGACCACGCGCTATGGCTGCACCGCCCGATCGACCCGAACCAGTGGCACTGCTACGACGCCCTGGCGATCAGCCACAGCGATGCGCGCGGCCTGGCATTCGGATCCATCCACGACAGCCTGGGCACGCTGGTGGCCAGCGTTGCCCAGGAGTCGCTGTGGCGGTGTTGAATCGTCCGGGCCGAGTGGTAGTGGCCGAGTGAGCCTCGCTATGAGGCGATGATCCGGACCAGATATGGCGCCATATCGGTGGTGCGCACGGGTGAGACGACGACACCCGCATCAGTGACTTCCAGCATCTGGCTATTACCCAGGAACAACGTCACTGTTGTGGTGCCGTCCGGGCCGTAGAAGATCAGATCGGCGGGCAGTGCCTGATCGGGGGTTACTTTCTGTCCGACGTTGTACATCGCGCCCGACGAACGCGGGAGTTTCGCATTCACGCCGGCGAAAACATACGACATCAGGCCCGAGGAGTCGAAGCCCACAGTGCTAGCGCCGGGGCCGTTACCCAGACTGGGCCCGTTGATATCGCCGCCTCCCCACGAGTAAGGCACGCCGCTTTGGGCGAGCCCTCGGGTGATCACCAGGTTAACGGCCTGGTCCCGCGACACCGGGGCCGCGGAGGCCTCGACCGATACCAGGGCAGGCGCAAGGATCAGCAACAAGACGCCGATCAGAGCGACACGGATGCGTTTCATATTCTCCGATCCTCTCTTTAGGGGTGCGACCGGCCTCCCGGCCGGAAATAAGCCCCTGCTGATTGCCGATGCAAACCTGCCGGGAGGCTTGCCCGAGCATTTTCACACCAGTCACTACAACCACTTGTACAACACACAACGGCGCAGCACTACCCGCCGTTGGATCCGTGCAGGGCACTTTGTCGAACCGTGATCCAACGGTGTTGTTGCCGGTTGCAACCGTGTCCGAATAGTGGCCGTCAACCGGTGGGCTGCGACCGAAGTAATTCGTAGGTGACGCCGAGGGCGCGGTACGTCGACTCGGCCCGCCTGTCGCAGGTGATGAGCAGCAACTGATGTTCGCGGGCCGCGGCGCCGACCAGCCCGTCGTAAATCGCCCCGCCGGCGAACCCGGCGTCGGCGAATTCCTGAAGGAGATCGGCGGTGCCCGATGCCGACAGAAAACGAGAATCCGGGAAATTCGTCAGTTCAAGTCGCAACGCCGTAGCCGGCGTCAGCCGCTGTGGCGCCGGCAACCGGGTGAGGACCGACAGCAACTCCACCGCGGCGTGTCCGGACATCCCCCGCCGGCATGGCCGGAGTCGGCTGATTGCCGCGCGGTGGAACGGGTTCTCAGGCGCAACCAGCGCCAGTGCTGCGCTGGTATCGAGCAGGACGTGCTCAGGCTTGGTCGGCAAGTCGTAGCTCCCGGACTGCGTCCTCGCCGAGTACCGGCCCGCCGCCCGGCAACAGGAGGAGGCCGTCCGCGTCGACGAGTTCGTCCGCGGCCACGCTCTCGATCCGAATGCCCGCGCCGTCGACGGAGATCTCGACCTCGCCGGCGGTGATTCCCGACTGCTCGCGCAGTGCCTTCGGAACTACCACGCGTCCGGCCTTGTCAATGGTAGTACGCATACCAATAACCTACCATTACAGTGGTAATTGGGGCGAGCACCGATCGCTCAGCCGAGATCCGGCTCCCCCGGAACCGTTAAACTGAACGCGCCTTGGTGTGGCCCACGCACCTCGTGTGATGTGAGAGGCGACGACAATGACGACCACCGAGACCGTCCTGCCCAACGGACAGGACTTCGATGCTGCGATCGCCGAGGGGCGGCGCGCCTACGAACTCGACCGCCGGCACGTCTTCCATTCATGGTCGGCACAGGCCCAGATCAAGCCGATGACGGTGCTGGCCGCGGAGGGCTCCTATGTATGGGACGGCGAAGGCAACAGAATGCTGGACTTCTCCTCGCAATTGGTGTTCACCAATATCGGTCACCAGCATCCGAAAGTTGTTGCGGCCATTGCCGAACAGGCCGCGAAACTCTGCACGATCGCACCGCAGCACGCCAACGCGGCCCGTTCCGAGGCGGCCCGCCTCATCGCCGAACGTGCACCCGGGGATCTCAACCGGGTGTTCTTCACCAATGCCGGAGCCGATGCCGTCGAGCATGCGGTGCGGATGGCGCGCCTGCACACCGGCCGCTACAAGGTGCTGTCGCGATATCGCTCGTATCACGGCGGCACCGACACCGCGGTCAACCTGACCGGCGACCCCCGCCGCTACCCCAACGACTACGCCAGCAGTGGCGTCGTGCATTTCAATGGCCCGTTCCTGTATCGCTCCTCGTTCTACGCCGAAACCGATGAGCAGGAGTCGCAGCGCGCTCTGGAATACCTCGATCGCCTGATCGCGCACGAGGGCCCGGCATCGTTCGCGGCGTTGATCCTGGAGTCGGTGCCGGGCACCGCAGGCATCATGGTTCCTCCTCCCGGGTACATGGCCGGGGTCCGGGAGATCTGCGACCGCTACGGCATCGTCTTCATCGCCGATGAGGTGATGGCCGGATTCGGGCGGACCGGAAAATGGTTCGGTATCGACAACTTCGACGTCGTGCCGGATCTGATGACCTTCGCCAAAGGGGTTACCTCCGGCTACGTCCCACTGGGCGGAGTGGCAATCAACGATGCCATCTATTCGACCTTCGCCGACCGCTCCTACCCCGGCGGGCTGACCTACTCCGGGCATCCACTGGCGACGGCCGCCGCGGTGGCGACCATCAACACGATGGAGGATGAGGCCATGGTGGCCAATGCCGCCCGGATCGGCGAGAAGGTGCTCGGCCCCGGTCTGCGGGAGTTGGCCAAACGCCACCCATCCGTCGGCGAGGTGCGCGGCCTCGGGGTTTTCTGGGCTATCGAGTTGGTCGCCAACCAGCAGACCCGCGAACCGTTGGCGCCGTACGGCGGTTCCAGTCCGGCGATGAATGCCGTTCTGGCGGCCTGCAAATCAGGCGGGCTGCTACCGTTCGCCAACTTCAACCGCATCCACGCGTGCCCGCCGTGCAATGTCAGCGATGCCGAGATCGCCGAAGGTCTGGCAATTCTGGATGCGGCCCTGGATGTGGCCGACGAGCACGTGATCGCCTGATCGTGACCGCCTGATCAGGGGGGATCAGTACCCGGTCGGATGCTGGGCCAGCAGGAACAGTACGAACCCCAGGCAGGCCAGCAGGTTCAGTGCCACCAGGATCGCGCCCGCCACCATGAGCCAGTGCAGCAGGCGTCGACGCATGCGGCCTCGTGTGGCACGACGGTCCGCATCGACGGTGGCAGTCGCGACGAGTGCGAAACTCACGTCGACGAGCTCGTCATCGGTGGCCGCTTGGCCGTCGGCAATTTCGCGAAGCCGCGACGCCGGAATCTCGACGCCGACCGTGCTGAACCGCCGGCTGAGACGGCGAAGGCTGACCGGTTCGGTGGTCAGCCGTACGGGACTCGGCCGGGCTGTCATAGTTCTCGGACTCTAGTTCGCATCCACCGGTTCTGTCCGGGAAATCGCATCTATGCTGACGGTGTTCTGTCAGGCAAAGGAGCCATTCATGACACGCACTATCGAACACGGTAAGCGGACGGGCTACGCCTCCCTCGGTGCCGGCGGACTGAGCCAGGAATCCTTCCCGATGCGGCTGTTTCTCAAGGGTGCCGGCAAGCACTGGAACCCGGCCGACATCGACTTCCGTCAGGACGCGGCGGACTTCGCGGCGATGACCGACCGCGAGCGCGAGTACACCACCATGCTGGCCGCGCAGTTCCTGGCCGGCGAGGAGTCGGTGACTCAGGATCTGCAGCCGTTCGTGGCGGCGATGGCCGCCGAGGGCCGCTTCGCCGACGAGATGTACCTGACCCAGTTCGTCTACGAGGAGGCCAAGCACGCGCTGGCCTTTCGGCTGTGGTTCGACGCGGTGGGTGTGACGTCGGACCTGCACGAGTTCGTCGAGTCCAATGAGCCGCTGTCGGAGATCTTCACCCGCGAACTCCCGGAGAGTCTCTACGCACTGCAACTCGACCCCGGACCGGTCAACCAGATTCGCGCCTCCGTCACCTACAACCATGTGGTCGAGGGGTGCCTGGCACTGACCGGCTACTACGGCTGGAACAAGGTGTGCAACAGCCGGGGCATCCTGCCCGGCATGCAGAAGGTCATCAAGCACATCGGCGACGACGAGCGCCGCCATATGGCCTGGGGCACCTTCACCTGCCGCCGTCACGTCGCGGCCGATGACGCCAACTGGCAGGCGGTCACCGACCGGATGGGCGAGTTGATGGGACTGGCGGTGGGCAGCGTGTCGTCCGGTACCGAGAGGTTCGGGGACGACCCGCCGTTCGGCCTTGACGCCGACGAACTGGCTGCCTATGCCGCCGATAAGCTCACTCGCCGCCTTGGCGCCATTGAGTCCGCCCGCGGAGCCGACCTATTCATGATCGACCGCGACGCCTCCCCGGAGGCCCTCGAGGAGCAGTTCCACACCGAGGATCAGCTGACGCTGGCGGGTTAATTGCGCACCGGGGCGCGGCGTCAGAAGAGGCCGCTGATGTTGCCGTGGGCATCGACGTTGATGTGCTCCGCGGCCGGTACCTTCGGCAGCCCCGGCATGGTCATCAGGCCACCGGCAACGACGACGACGAAACCTGCTCCCGCCGCGAGTCGGACTTCGTCAAGTTCGACCGTGTGGCCGCTGGGTGCACCCAACGCCCGCGGGTCGGTGGAAAACGACATCTGAGTTTTCGCAATGCACACCGGTAGATGTCCCCACTGGGCATTGAGTTCATCGATCTGGGCACGGACTCCTGCGCTTGCGGTGATGTCTGCCGCGCCGTAGATACCGGTGGCGACCGCCTTGATTTTGTCCCACAGCGCCATCTCGTTGGGGTACACGTAGCGATGCTCACCATGATTGTTTTCTACCGCCGCAACCACGGCTTCGGCCAGTGCCTCCGCGCCGGCGCCGCCCTGCGCCCAGTGTCGGGCCACCACCGCCCGACCGCCAAGGCTGGCCACTTTGGCTTCAATCAGTTCCAGTTCCGCCGGGGTATCGGCGGTGAAGTGATTGATGCACACCACGGCGGGCAGGCCGTACTGCGTGGTGATGTTCTGATAGTGCCGCTCAAGATTGACCAGACCGCGTTCGAGGGCACCGAGGTCTTCCTGATTCAGGGCATCTAATGCCGCGCCGCCGTGATACTTCAGGCCCCGGGCAGTGGCGACCAGGACAGCGGCGCGGGGCTTCAGGCCCGCTTTGCGGCATTTGATATCGATGAATTTCTCGGCACCGAGGTCGGCGCCGAATCCCGCCTCGGTGATCACGTAATCAGCGAGTTTCAGCGCCGCACGTGTCGCTGAAACGCTATTGCAGCCGTGCGCGATATTCGCGAACGGCCCACCGTGAACGAAGGCCAGATTGTTCTCCAAGGTCTGGACGATGTTGGGCTTGATGGCGTCTTTCAACAGGGCTGCCATCGCGCCGTCGGCCTTCAGATCGCGTGCCCGTACCGGTTCGCGTTTGTTGTTGAAGCCGATCACGATCTCGCCGATACGCTTCTTGAGGTCGGTGATTGACGTGGCAAGACAAAATATCGCCATCACCTCGGATGCCACGGTGATGTCAAAACCGCTTTCCCGCGGGTAACCGTTCGCCGTGCCGCCCAGCCCGACAACGATCTCGCGGAGCGCGCGGTCGTTCATGTCCAGCACGCGCTTCCAGGTGACGCGCCGCGGGTCGATGCACAGGGAGTTGCCGTGCTTGATGTGATTGTCGACCATTGCCGCGAGTAGGTTGTGGGCTGCGCTGATGGCGTGGAAGTCGCCGGTGAAATGCAGGTTGATGTCTTCCATCGGGACTACCTGGGCATAGCCGCCGCCGGCTGCGCCGCCCTTGACACCGAAGCAGGGCCCGAGCGAGGGCTCCCGCAGACAGATGATGGTGCGCCTACCCAATCGATTCAGCGCATCGCCAAGCCCAACGGTGGTGGTGGTTTTACCCTCACCGGCCGGCGTCGGGCTGATGGCTGTCACCAGAATGAGGTCGCCATCGGCGCGGTCCTGCAGGCTCTCGATGTACTCAAGAGACAGCTTGGCCTTGAAGTGGCCGTAGGGTTCCAGGTGTTCGGCAGCAATACCGTACTGGTGCTCAGCAAGGTCGAGTACGGGCCGCTTGAGCGCCGCCTGCGCGATTTCGATGTCGGACATCGCTCGTTACTCCTGTTGGCTGTTCCCTCACCACGGCGTGCGGCGGGCTCGTCTGACGGGGCGAACTCTAACATCGGCCGCACTCCCGCCCCGGCCGGTCACACCACAGCCAGCTAGGGCTCCAGCACCACCTTGATCGCACCGCTAGCGCGGTCGGCGGCCACCCGGAACGCCTCCGCTGCATCGGCCAGTGGGAAGCGGTGGGTGATGACGGTGGCGGCGATCTCAGGATTGGCGGCCAGCGCCGCGGCGGCGAGGGCGAACTCGTGGCCGCCTGCGCCGTTGTCGTAGCAACTGCAGCCGACCATGGTCAGTTCGTTCATCAGGAACGCCATGCCCGGCACTTTGCGATCACCCTGGGCGAATCCGGCCATCGCGATCCGTGCTCCCGGCGCAGCGTGCCGCACCGACTCCGCCAGTGCGGAGTCGGTGCCGGCTGCTTCGACCACCACCTCGTACTCCCCGCGGGCAGTGCCGGCGCCGAGACGCTCCCCGGCCTCGCGCTGGTGATTGTGGCGCGCCTGTAGATCGACGTCGAGGCCGAGTGCGCGCGCCGCCGCCACCGCCATCAGGCCGATGCTGCCACCGCCGACCACTAGCACCCGCTCCCCCGGTGCAGCCGAAACCTTGTGCAGCGCATGCCAACTCACCGCTAACGGCTCGACAAGCGAGGCATCAGAGACCCCCAGTCCGTCCGGCAGCGGCACCAGACAGTCCTGCGGCACCGCAACACGCTCGGCCAGCCCACCGTTGAATGCCGCGCCGATGATCCCGTGCCGAGCTGATCCCCGGCAGCGCTGCGGCTGGCCGATGCGACACTGGTCGCAGTCCCCGCACCGCACCGTCGGCTCCACGCAGTAGGCCCGGCCGTTGAGGGTTCCGGCGATCTCGTGTCCCAGGGTGGTCGGCAGGTTCCACCGCAGCAGCGTCAGGTCGCTGCCGCAGATACCGACCGCGCCCACCTCGAGTAGCGGCCAGTCGCCGTCCGGTTCGTCGGCCTCGACCACGGTGGGCTCACCACCGATAGCCCGCACTGCGCGCATGGCACTTCCTTCTGTCGGTTGGATCCC
>Ga0114973_10000545_pt1 | contig 28563 bp, 28 predicted proteins | sample M_140807_MF_Meta_FD_87025 | JGI IMG/M metagenome (GOLD analysis project Ga0114973, IMG submission 87025) | Freshwater microbial communities from Lake Montjoie, Canada to study carbon cycling - M_140807_MF_MetaG | ecosystem: Environmental > Aquatic > Freshwater > Lake | place: Lake Montjoie...
AAAAAGAAAAAGAAGAAGAAGAAGAAGAAGAAGAAGAAGAAGAAGAAGAAGAAGAAGAAGAAGAAGAAGAAGAAGAAGAAGAAGAAGAAGAAGAAGAAGAAGAAGAAGAAGAAGAAGAAGAAGTAAAAGTTAAAGATAAAGAAGAAGAAGAAGAAGAAGAAGAAGAAGAAGAAGAGGAAGTAAAAGTTAAAGATAAAGAAGAAGAGAAAGAGGAAGAAGTAGAAACAGAAGAAGAAGAAGAAGAGGAAGAAGAATTTTTTGAAATTGAAATAGATGATGTCGCTTATTGTACAAATGACGAAGAAAATGGTTTTATTTATAAATTTGATAACGGAGATATCGGAGAAAAAATTGGGGTTTTAAAAGATGGCGAACCTCATTTTTTCAATGAATAATATTATTATATTATATAATGAATTTACAATTATGTACACCATCAATTATTTATTTATTTTTTTCTTTAACACAAATAATTATTGATACATATAAAGGATTATATAACACAGCAATAATAAAAACAATGGTAATGATAGTAGTTACAATACTATTAAACATTATGTGCGAGAGAGGTTTAAGTGTTATTTCATGGTTTATTGTATTCATTCCATTTATTTTAATGACAGTTATTGTTAGTATTTTACTATATGTTTTTGGATTAGACGTAGCAACAGGAAAAATAAAATACAATAGTAAAAATGAGAACATAAATAAAAATAACATTGAAAATGTAACAAAAGATAATTTAGGAAACACAATTATTTATGATCCTCAATATAATCCTGTAACACACCCTATATATTATCAGGCACCAAATATTATTATACCTAATAATAGTACGGAAATATCTGTAAGTACAAATAGTAATTCAAATACTTATTCTACTTCTAATGAGTTGTCTAATTTTTATCAAAATAATAAATTATCAAGTGATCCAGCTTATCAAAGTTAGATATCAAAGTTAGATATCAAAGTTAGATATCAAAGTTAGATATCAAAGTTGAAAAAAAATTTGTTTATAATATTTTTTATAAACAATTTAAACATTTTATAAATATATATACATTATGCCTTTACATAACCCTTTTAATATGTTTTGTTCTAGTATTTTTTACGCAGTTTCACTTTTAAATTTAAAAAATTATCCAGAAATCCAACAATGGTTAATAAATACATCTCATTCTTTTATATATATATTTAGTAAGTGTCAAATAAAATTTACGAAGGTATATAATTCTTGTGTAAAAATGATTTGTAATCACCCTTGGTTATCAGAATATATGAAAAAATTTGAAAAAACAAAAAAAATAAATTATGATATTGAGTTTGTTTATAAAGGACATATATGTCATTTAAGTAATAAAGTAGACATTCACAGTGGAAATAATGAAGATTTTTATAAGACATTTCCTTATGATTTTGTGGTATATTCAGAATATGATGAAATATTAAAAACAATTAATAAAATTATTATTCCATATTTTCCTAGTGAAAAAGATTTAGAATATCAAAAATCTGAAATCAAATTTTTATTATCAGAAATATGTGTAGATGATAATAATGTTAAGGTAGATTTCCAAACAAATGAATATAATTTTTACATAGACAAAAATATATTTAATAACGAATTTTTAAGTTTTTTCATGCATCATTATTATCCTGATGCATTATCAAAGGATAAAGATTATTCTTCATATGATTTTCAATTAAAAATAATTGACCATAATGTAGTAAATGAATTTTTTGATTCTAAAAATATATTAAAAATAAATAAAATAGATTATGAAAAAATTCAAATAGCGGATACAAATACAAATACAGAAATCATTACAGAAATGGTGTCAGGAATGATTACAGAAATAAAAAAAAATCAAATAAAATCTATTGATTCAGATGATTATCAGTTATTAGAAGAAAAAGATTCTATTGAAAAAAATAAAGAACAATAAATATAAAAAACACAAAATATAATTGTATAAAATATAAATATATAAGAAAAACAATATAAAAAAAATGAAATATTATTTTTATAAATGGAATCCTCGCAATACACAATGACAACAGAAACACAAACAGAAATACAAATGAAAACTGAATATAATAATTTATCAGATAAATGGGTACTATGGGCTCATTTACCTCATAACACTGATTGGAGTATTAATAGCTATATTAAAGTATTTACATTTACAACAGTAGAAGATACAATAGCTTTAATTGAAACACTACCTAGTATTTTGGTAGAAAATTGTATGTTATTTATAATGCGTGAAGGCATTAAACCTGCATGGGAAGATCCTCAAAATAGAAACGGAGGATGCTTTTCATATAAAGTTTTAAATAAGCATGTATATTCAGTTTGGAAAGACCTTACTTATGTTGTCGTTGGTGGTACAGTTAGTAACAAAAACGATTTTGTTAAAAGTGTATCTGGGATTACCATTTCTCCTAAAAAAAATTTCTGTATTGTTAAAATTTGGATGTCCAATTGTTCCTTTCAAAATCCTAGTGATGTAACATCTACCATTAAAGAGATTAATACATATGGATGTTTATTTAAAAAGCATTCACCAGAATATTAAAATAATAAAATAATAAAATAATAAAATAATAAAATAATAAAATAATAAAATAATAAAATAATAAAATATTATATCATTCAAATCAATTCGGAACAGGAAATGGACGTTGATCTGGGTCTATCCATAATGGTATAGGCATAATAGTTGCATCCTTTTTAAAAATATTTATAGTTTGTAATTCTTTTAATTCAGGTTTCAAACAAGGAGCAGGATTTACTAGATTAGTAGAGTTTATTCCAAATAAAAAAGATTCAATATCAGCAGTATTATGTGATAACTTATTCCCTGGAATTTGTGCTGGATTTAAACCATTTCCAGGAAGCCTAGTATCATAAGCTGCACCATATTGTGAATTTGGATATAATGTATAACCTTCCGTTTTTTTATCTTGTCTTTGTTCTAAACAATAATTTCCTGGTGTATTTCTATTACGTGTAGAAGCCATTTATAATATATATGTAGAGTATATATTATAAACAATTATAACTTATTTTTACATTTTATAACTTGACTATAACTTTATTATATATTTTTAATAAATTGCGTTATTTTTTCTTTTGAAACATTACCTGTTTCTAAATATTCGCTTATGCAACTATGAGATAAGTATAAATAATCAAATGAAAACATAATTGTGAATCCTATTTCTTCATCTGATGATAATACTTTTGCCGATAATAATTGCATAATATTTCTTAAATCATCATTCATTTTGACTTTTTCGTATACTTCATGTATAGCAATATTTATTTTTTCATCATCAAATTCTTCTACGTCAAAAATTTCCAATATGTCCTCTCTATACATTGTATTTTGTATATATGCTTTTTCATCTTCTGTAATATCCATTATTTTTTCAGTAATATCTACTACATTTTTAAAAACTTCTTCTGACAAATATAAACATTCATGTTTGGTATTATACATTAAAATATTTAATTAGTAATGTTTAAATATTTTATTTATTAAATACTTATTTCAATGCGATTTATTCATTAACCATATTTAAACAAATTCCCCTTCGCGGTAATTATTAAAATAACTATAATAATGATGCCAGTTCTGTCCTGAATGATCATGATTTTTTTTCCCATCTTCAATAGCTAACAAAGGATATAACAACATACGATTACCATCTTTTGTAATCGTCCAGTCACATGAAAAAGGAGTAAGTGTATCATCTTGTAGTTTTTTCTCCAAATAACCAACATAATATTTATCTAATATTTTTTTAGCATTTACTCTTGACAACATATACATTTGTGCTCCCCAAACATCATCTGGATACTGATAGTATTGATAAGGAAAATCTTCACTATATAACTCATCAAACTTTTTTAAATCAAAACCATTATAATAATTTTCACGAATATTAATAGTTATTAAATATCCTAATAACAATACATCCCATTGCACAATCAGGAAATCTTTGATAATTTGAGTCAAATATTTTTTAAAGTCTTTATGAATCAGTATATCATCTTCGCAAAAAATACCAAATGGTTTATTCGTTTGATAATAAAAATGATGAATCATATCTAAATGACCATACATAGAAGAGTATGAACCTTGAAAAGGAATAATATCTTTTAATCTTATGTCGTCTGAACATACGCCATCATAAAAATTACATGAAATATCCAAAGTTTGAAATCTCTGTAACATAGAATCTTTTCTCTCTTGATTTTGGTAATTCAAACAATAAAATTCAACTTCGTTGGAAATATCCATTTGTTATTTATAATAAAAAATTTTATTTAGTTACACGAATTATTATCTCTTGTAAGTTCACGCGACGGAACACCACCACGTATCCAACCTTCGGATGCTATACCTTCTACACTATGCACAGGATTTGTAACACGGTCCTTTACACTAGGTAAAAGAGGTGTTTGATGATATTTAATATAACTTTTTTCACTCAAATTTGTAACACTACGTTTATTAATACTCATCTCTCCTTGTTGAATTTGAGCTTCTACCACAGGATTCACCGATCCACGACCTAAATATGGAATTGTCGCAAATGGTCTTTGAAATAAATCAATACGACATCTTGGGTGTGTTTGTATAGTACCAATTTGAAGATTAGATGATTCATTTATATTACATCCTCCTGCACCTACATTATAACCACCATTATACATTATACCAGGCTGTGTAGTAGCAAGTGCAATAGGTTTTTTCATAGTGCAATCACTCTCAAAATAATTTTGAAGTGAATAATTACATGAAGCCACATTTTGCAAGTCTTCTTGTGATTTACAACATTCATCTAATCCAATTCGTGACATATTATCAAAAGTGTAATTAAAGACATTTGACATTTATATATATTATACATTATTTTTTACTATTTTGATTTTTATTATTTTTGATGTTTTTTGTTGTTTTATTTTTTTTGCTTTTTGCTCTTTTATTATGTATTATATAGTTTCTAAATATAGTAGAAACTATATAACTTTATATTTCATTTATATTTCATTTATATTGTTTTTCTTCTTCTCATTATTCTTTTTCTATTTCTTTTTGTTCTACTCCTTGTTTTACCTCCAATAGTTAATCCTTCAAGTTTTGCTTCCTCATAACCCATGTTGCCCTCAAAATTACGTTGTAAATTCAATAACTCTGGACTTTGTATTACATGTAGTCCATCTTCTTTGTTTAAAGGTGCTAAATATGTTCCGTTTGCAATATTTTCATCACGTTTAGCCATGTTCTTTTTGTATTTTTCTTGATTTATTAATAGTTGTTCTTGTTTATATTTTTGAGCATCTGTTAAAGGATCACCACCTTTTCGCATCTTTTTACTTCTTATTTTATTTTTTCTATTCCTCTTACTTTTTGTTCTTTTACCTATTTTGAAGAAATTCATATATTATAATAATATTATTCTGAGAAACATTTCATAAAAAAATTAATAAAGGGTATATCTATAATTATCCTTTTCTCTCTGTAAGTTATCCTCCATACTACTTCCTTTGGCAGAAGGCATTGTACCATATAAAAATTTAGCATAAGCAGTTTGGTCATTAGTTACTCGTGTATTTGCAGTACTAAAAAAAACACGATTAGAGTTATCTAGTTCAAAATTTTCCCATAAATCTCCATATAACTGTTTATTCGTATTTTTTATTCCTGGATTCATAAATTGAACTGCATTTTTTACATTTTTTGTTATATCTTCCTCAATATCAGGATTAAAAGCAGGTGGAGCTGCTTTTCTATTGGGATCATCCTCAATCTGTGTTAATAAAACATTACTAAATGGATTTTTTTTATTTCCTTCTTTAAAGTCGGTTTTTAAAATACTCTCTAATGTAATAGGATTTGTAGTTGTATTACTAATATTACCATTTGTGTTATCACTTGGACTATCTACATTTGCTAAAAATCCTTCTTTTAACTTCTTTTTTGAAGATGAATTGTTATCTTTATTCATCTGTGATAAACCAAAAATAATACCTAATGAAAATATTCCTATAATTAATATTTTAATAGACATAGTTAGAATATATCCTAAAAATGTAATTAAAAAAATAATCCTACTAATGGCGTTTATTTTTTGAGGATAAGACATATTATTGTTAGGCCATAAATCAAAAACATAATCTTTATTTAATAATATAGATGGGTCATTAAACCAAAATGGAATTGTCATTATATATATATAAATCTTTTAAAAAGTTACTATTTTGTTTTTTATTTTACTGTTATCTTATTTTTTAACTTTACCTTATTTTTTAACTTTACCTTATTTTTTACCTTTATTCTTCTTTCCATTTTTTTTATTAGATTCAGGTGTAGGATTTGCACCTTTGGTAGGATTTGCACCTTTGGTAGGATTCGCACCTTTGGTAGGATTTGCACCTTTGGGTGTTTTTTCTGCTTTCTCTCCTGAACTAAATATTTTAATTATTTCTTCTTCTGAAATGGCTGGTTGTAAAGTAACATTTGTTTCTTTATTCAAATTAGCTGCCATTTCTTTCTCTTTGGCTAATCTTGATGCTTCTACTTTTGCTCTCATTCTTTCTTTTGTTTGTGCCATTTTCATATTTCTGTTTAATTGTGCTTCCATTGCATTAGTATCTACTTTTCCATTCATTCCAGCCATTCCTCCTAAGCCCATTTTACTTAACATAGACTGAATATCACCCATGCCCTGCATATTTTTCATTTTATTCATTATATCGGATGCCTCTGCCATTAGTTCACTTTCTTTAATATCACCTGACTTAATCTTAGAATCCAATTTATCGCCTACATTTTTAACTAGTCCCATTAACTTCGTAGGATTTTTAATCAAATTATTTAATACATCTTTCATATCCGTAACATTTTCCATATCCATATTAATACTTTGAGCAGTTTCTTCTGCAATTTCTTGTGCCAATTTACCTAATTTTCCATCCAACATACCACTAATATGTTCGTGTATATCATTTGCCTTAGGTATATCCTCTGTATTTAAATTAGATGCAAACCCTTCTCCTGATGCTGAGTCGCCTGTACTAGAATTATCATCATTAGATTTATCACCACAAGATTTACTACTAGATTCAAACAATTGTTGTATATTAGAAAGGGTTTCTTCCAATTTTGTTTTAAAATCGTCTTTATTAATAGATTCAAATAAACTGGCAGTATCACCAAAAGCACTTTTATTATCAAGTGTACCAATAATGGAGAAAGTAATTAATTGAATATATTTCCAAATAGTATCACGCGTCTTTTGTGAAATATCAAATTGCCATAAATCTTTGAAATAAATATGAGGCAAAAATTCGGTGTCCACTTCTGAACCTTCTTTAAATATTTCTTCACTTTGATATAAAATATCAAAAAAACATAAAGGTAGTTTTTTTTTACAATAATTAAATAAGAAACGAGTACTATCCTTTTCAGACTTTTCCATAGCAGCTATTCTCTCTTCTTCATTCTCAATAGATGAAAAATGTTCAGGTTTTTTCCACCACTTATTGATAAGTGCATCATATTCAGGAAAGGTATTTCTAATATCTATGACAAAATCTTTTATTACTTTCGCAAACTCCTCTGGAACAATTTCTTCTGGCATATTTATTATAAAATTATATTTGTTTAAATCAAAGTATTTGAAATTTATATAATAAAAATCATTTAATATTTTAAAATTATTAAAAATTTATTATAAATTCAAAAATATTATATTATTGAAACGACGTAAATATAATTATTTTTAATATAAATAATTATATTAATGATTAATCATTATGAATATATTGGTTATACTGGAAGTTTTCTAATAAGCATTAACTTGGTTCCCCAAATTATACATATTTATAAAATAAAAAACGCAGATTCTATATCTACGTTATGTATATTTCTCAATATATTATCTTCGGTTGTTATGTTAACATATGGTGTATTTATAACACAGTTTCCTATTGTTATTTCTAATGGTATGATTTTTTTATTTTATTGTATTATTGGATATTTCAAATATATATTTTATCATATGTCTGTTATAAATAATGAAAAACAAATAGAACAACTAGAACAACTAGAACAACTAGAACAACTAGAACAACTAGAAGACATAGAAAAACAAATAAAACAACTAAAAGACATAGAAAAAGAAATAGAAGACATAGTCATAGTCCAATTATAAATTATGCGTTTGCCTCACATAAAGTAGCCAATTTGGTCAAATTTTGAATATATTTCATAACTTTATTCTGGTCTTCTGGATTCATATTTTTCACTGGAATGCGTAATCTATCAATAGATTCCATAATTTTATCTGAGTTACTATTTGTTACTAAATCATTTCCATAGTCTTTATTTACAAAGAAATCAATATCTCCCGATTCAATTTGGTTTTTATATTTTCCAACAACAAATGTATTCCATATTTTAACAATAATTTTAGGATTCGCTTTTCTAATGGCAAGTAATGAATTTTTTGCAGTTAAAACGTCTACATCATCTGGAAAAACACGATGTACATCTGTGACAAATTCAACGAAATGATCATTAAATGCAGATAATATGTTTGTTGTCATATTATTATTTTTACTAATATTATTTTTAAATCTTTTTTACATATTTAATATTTGTTTAAATTTTTTTACTTCTTCTAAAAAATACTTCTTATAAAAAAATACTTCTTCTAAATAAAAAGTAAACTATTATGGCATACATTATGGTATTGGGCGTCTATTTCCTGTCAATTGTTGTAGTTCCGAAGCACGTTGTTCTTGTAATTTTTCAATAGTTACACCTGAGGCTATTTTATTTGTTTTATAATCAGTTTCATCATTTGGAGTATTCATACTCATATTATCTGAGTAATTTAAATCCACATAATTATGCATTTGTCTTGTTCCACCATTACCCTTAGCACTTAATGATTCATGATCTTGATCTAAAAAACTATAATGATCTGAAACAATATCGCTAAAATTGCCACTACCAAATGAAAAAGCCATCGGTTCCATATTATTTCTAGTTGCCTGTTTTATTTCTACTTGTTGTTTTGGTTTTAAAAAGTTTAATATTTCTTCTCCATATAATACATTATATCCTTGATTTAATAAAAGTAATGCAGGAACTCTATTTATATTTTCAGGCATAATTATTTTTTGTCCATTTTCTAAAATAATATATATTTTATTATTTGCATCTTTTTCTCTCTTATCAATACAAATAAAATGCATTTCTTTTTGTAAATTACTTTTTGATATGTTTTGTAATAATTTTTTTGAATGTTCACAATAATTACTATAATATAATATAGAACTCATTTTATATTTTATAATTAGGTATTTGAAATAAATATTTAACTCATTTTAAAAAAATTGATTATAATTTATTATTTAAATATTAATGTATTATAATATTATGGATCCGCATATTCAATTTAATTCTGACGATAATGATACACTATCATTTACTTTATATGGTGTAAATGTAAGCTTAGCGAATGCTATTCGTAGAACTATATTATCAGATATAAATCAAATAGTATTTAAAACAACTCCTTATGAAGAAAATAAATCCAATTTTATTATAAATACGACTAGACAAAATAATGAAGTGCTAAAACAACGTCTCAGTTGTATTCCTATTCATATAAAAGATTATGAGAATTTTCCTATTAAAAATTATATTGTAGAAGTAAACGTAGAAAACATAACAGACGTCCCCATATATGTAACTACCAAGAATTTTATAATCAAGGATATAGTATCAGGGAAACCGCTAAGTGAAACAGCTATTAGAGAAGTATTTCCACCAAATGATTATACTGGTCAGTATATTGACTTTGTAAGATTGCGACCACGTGTATCAGATGAAATTCCAGGTGATAAAATACATTTTACTTGTGAATTATCAGTTGGAAATGCGTCCAATGATAGTATGTTTAATGTGGTTTCTACATGTGCGTATGGATATACTGTGGACGATATAGCAAGAGACGCCTTGTTAGAAAAGAAAAAACAAGAATGGAAAAATGAAAATAGAAGTAAAGAAGATATTGAATTTGAATCTCAAAATTGGAAACTACTAGATGGAATGCGTGTTACTAAGCCAAATAGTTTTGATTTTATGATACAAACTGTTGGAGTTTATTCAAACAATGAAATATTGGATATGTCGTGTCAAATTCTAATAGATAAATTAGACCAAATTGATACACTTATTGAAAAAGATGAATTGAAAATAAATAATTCTGTCAATACAATGCAAAATAGTTATGATATTATTCTTGAAAATGAAGATTATACAATTGGAAAAGTAATTGAATATTTCTTATATATTAAATTTTATGAAACGAAAATCTTGACCTTTTGTGGATTCAAAAAAGAACATCCACATGATAATTTTAGTATTATAAGAGTTGCCTATTTGGACGCAGTTGAAAAATCTAGTATAAAAGGGCATTTGAAAGAATGTATAGAATTAGCAAAACAAGTATTTGGTAGAATTAAAAAGGATTTCTTGAAACTTTTGAAAAAGTAAATTTATAAAAATAATATGAAACCATTATTATAAATTAAAGCATTGTATATTCACGTTCGGTTGATTATCTTTTGTTTAATTATCTTTTACTTGATTAATTTTATTAAACAAAACTTTTCCAACAATTTCTTCTCCTTCACTTGTATAATGTGCTAAAACTTCTTCATTAATTAGTATATTTGTTCCAAACTCTTTTATTATATCACTTTGATTTAAAAAAGGGATGTTGTGTTTTTTACAAATATTTTTTAAAAGTTGAGTCAATTCATATCTTTTTCCTTTTTCATATGTAGCAAAATGTGATATAATTATAAATGGTTTTGGGTACAACTCATTTTTTATTTGTATTATTTCATTTTCAATTTCTTCATCTGTTAAGTCTTCAACTATGATTTTGTCTCTATCAAAAAAATTATATTGTTCTTCTACACTAATGTGGTGTAAATATAAATTATTCCATTTGTATTTTATTCTACTAGCTATTTCAATTAAAAAAAAGGTTGTTTCATCATATTCTTTTTTTAAAATATTATAAGATTCATCTGAAATTTCTTTACTACATTTACTTAACAACCCATCACGAAAACAATATTTTGTAAACTCGTTTTGTATATTTTTATATTTTAAATACCGTATTTGTTGTAATATTTCAGAAGTATAATGAGGATAATTTAATGTTTTTTGAATGTTTGTTACATTAAAATAATTAGATATGCATTGTTGTCGGCAACTTCCTAAAATTGTAATACAAACCATTATATTTATTATATTTATTATAAACTTCAACAGTTTAAATTTCCTGAAAAACACCCATACTTCTCTAAATATAAATTTATTCCAATAATATTTAAACAAATGTTTTTAAATTTCCAATAATTACTATGTAGCCATTCATGTTGATAGTGAGGAAGACCAGCATACAATTCATCAACACTTTCAGGATCAAATATTTCAAATCCTCCAAGATTTATAACATTTTTATGAAAAATATAAATTTGATCATCAAGTATTATTTCTTTTTCATATTCATCATAAAAACAATCACCTACATTTCTCCAACATCCTTCTCCGTTTACAGAAATACCATATTTAATTTTTTGTGGTCCTCTATATACTCTTGCTCTTGCATTAATTGCTATATTAGATAATATGTCAAAATTTATTGGCTCTAATAACTTTACATCTGTTCTCATTTTTATATACCAATCATAATCTAAATCATTTTTATATTGGTTTATAAAATCACACATTTTGCTTAGTTGTTGTTTAGAATTAATTATTTTGTATTTAAATTTCACGATGGTTTCATAATTATAAAAGTCGTCATTAGATGTTATTCCACAATAATCAACTATATTCTCATCTTTTTTTAAATAATCATCAATAATCTTTAAATTGTCTATATAATTAATATTCATTTCATTTGAAACTATAATAACCAATATTTTCATTTTATATAATATTAATATAATATTATATAAAATGAACATAATAATACCATTAGGTGGAAAAGGAGAAAGATTTTCTAAAAATGGTTATATAAATCCAAAACCATTAATACCAATTTTTGAAAAATGTATGATTGAATATGTATTAGATAATTTAACAATTAAAGATAACGACAAAATATTTATTATTTATAATTTAAATTTAGATAACTTTGGTTTTTCTCAATATATTTTGAATAAATATCCTTTTGTTCATTTAATTAAAATTAATGACACAAAAGGTGCAGTAGAAACATTATCATTGGGAATTGAATATATATTAAACAATCATACTTATCATGATAAATGTTTAATCATAGATTGTGATACCTTTTATACAGAAGATATCATAAATATATTTAATAATTCACATGATAATATGGTATTTTACACAAAAAACTATGATAAAAATGCTATATACTCATATATTGAATTAAATGACGAATTTATTATAACAAATATAAAAGAAAAAAATAAAATTTCAGATAATGCAAATACTGGTGCTTATGCTTTTACAGATATAAAAGTTTTATATGATTATTGTAAATATATACTAATCAATAATATTACATTTAATAATGAACCTTATACATCTTGTGTAATATCAGAAATGATAAAAGCAAATATAATATTTAAAGGTCATGAGTTAAAAGATAAAAATGTTTTTTCATTGGGAACTCCAATGGCCGTTGAAAAATATATAAATGATACATATGCATTTTTATTTGATTTAGACGGAACATTAGTGATTACGGATGATATTTATTTTGATGTATGGTTTCAAATATTATCAAAATATAATATTGTATTAAACAAAGAAATATTTACAAAAAATATACAAGGAAATAATGATAAATATGTATTAAGTACATTATTACCAAACATAGATATATCATTATCTGAGCTATCCAAATTAAAAGATGATTTGTTTATTAAAAATATTCATAAAACAAAAACAATTGACGGGATTTATGATATAATAAAACAAATAAAATTATTAGGTCATAAATTATGTATAGTAACAAATTGTAATAAAAAGGTTGCAAATGAAATAGTTAAACATATTAATATTAATAAATCAATTGATTTTATAATATCAAGTTCTGACTGTATAAACGGGAAACCTCATTCTGAGCCATATGCAAATGCTGTTTTGAAGTATAATATAAGTAATAATAAATGTATTGTTTTGGAAGATTCAAAAACAGGTATATTAAGTGGAAAGGGAATAAGTCCCAAATTATTGATTGGAATTGAAACTATTTATGATAAAACTGAACTTTTAAATTACGGCGTTCATTTTTCTATTAAAAATTATTGTAATTTAGTTGTTGAAGATTTATTGAACAATAAAGGAAATGATTTGAATATTAATTATTTTAAAAATATAATTGCAAATAGTTTTGATGAACAAATAAAAGATATAATAATAGATGATAATAAATTAAAAGGTGGATTTATAGCAGATGTAATAAGTTTTAAAACGATTACCAAAAATAATGAAATATATTCACAAATTTTGAAGTATGAGAATACAGAAAAAAATAATTTATCTAATATGGCAAATAAATTACAATTATATAATCGTGAATATTATTTTTATACAAACATTTCTAGTAAAATAAACGTACAAATTCCAAAATTTTATGGATTAGTTGAAAATAACGATGGTACAAATATTGGTATTATATTAGAAAATTTGATAGACAAAAAATATAAAATCAATTTGAATTTGAATTTGGAAAGCATAGATGTAACTTTAAAAATTATAGATAAAATGGCAAAGATGCATAGTAAATTTTGGAATAAAAATCTAAACAAAATGTTTCCTGAATTAAAAAATAGTACATGTGATACTTTTTCCCCATTCTTTACTGAGTTTATCGGAGAACGATATGAATTATTCAAAAGTAATTGGTTTAAAACTTTGAACAAATTACAAATTGAAAAATGTAATGAGATTTTTATTAATTTTTCAAATATTCAAAAACGATTTTCTAGTGGCGCTCATCTTACCTTTATCCATGGAGATATTAAATCCCCAAATATTTTTTATGATATAGAAAATTGCTATGAACCTTATTTTATAGATTGGCAACACTGTGCAATAGGTAAAGGTGTACAAGATTTAATTTTTTTTATTATAGAAAGTTTTAATATAGAAAATATTAAACAAATGTTTTATCTAACAAAATATTATTATTACAAAAAAATATTTGAATATGGAGTTACTAATTATTCATTAGAAGAATATGAAAAAGATATATATGATGCCATATGTTATATTCCTTTTTTTACAAGTATATGGTTTGGAACAACTCCACAAGATGAATTAATTGATAAAAACTTTCCATATTTTTTAATTAGTAAAATGTTTTATTTAATTGAATTATTAAACTTATAAAAATAAGAAATTAAAATATAATAAATTAAGAATAAATTAAGATTTAAAAATATAATTACATATATTAGTTTTAAATCCATTAAAAGAAGAACTGGATGCAGCCGTATATGCACCAAAATCTTCTACATATATCCATTCACCTATGGCTAACTCAGGTAACATGACGTTTTCCGAAATTAAATCAATACTATCACAAGTAGGACCAAAAATGGTTGTTTTATATAATTTTTCTTTACGTTCATTAAATGGTAATATAATTGGATCATGATGATCAAAAAAGATACAATTAAAAGACCCATATACCCCATCATTCAAATAATAAATAATTTTTTTATCATTTGCAACGCTATCTGTATCACCATTAGTCACAAGGGATGGATTATTATTATTACTATCTTCATATATAATTTTTTTACCTATAACATTAAGAACTAATATATGTGAACGTTGAGCAAAATATCTACCTGGTTCAGATATGAATTGAATTGTTTTATCTCGTACATCAGTTAGAAAAAAATCACGAATTCCATCATTTACCCGTGTAGCAATATCTTCAAAAGAAATTGTTTTATTTACACCTGGAAATCCACCACCAATATCAATCGTAGTAATATTAATATTCATTGTTTTTGCTATATCTGTCGCTATTTTACAATCATTAATAGCTTTATAATAATTATCTGCGGATGAACAACCACTACCAACGTGAAAACTAAATCCTATAATATCTAATTTTAAGGTTTTTGCAATTGTTAATATTTTTTCTACTTCTGTTAATTTACATCCAAATTTACAATTAAACTTACAAACACTTTTACTATCATCTACGGCTAATCGTAAAATAAGTTTTGCATAAGGATGATATAATTTAATTTTATATAATTCTTCTTCACAATCAAATGTCATCAAATCTACATCATTTGCCCTAGCATAACGTATTTGTGAAGACATTTTACAAGGATTTGCAAAAATAATACGACTTGAATCATCCGTTATCTCAATAATTGTTTTAATTTCATTTTCACTTGCACAATCAAAATTACAACCTAGATTTGCAAGTGTTTCTAATAATACTACATTCGGATTACATTTTACAGCATAATACGGTTTTACATCAGGTAAACACTTAATCCAGTTATTATATGCTTTGGTAATCTCTCCCAGGTCCACTATAAAAAAGGCTTGATCACTTTGATTGTTTTCCAAATAATCATTAATAATATCATATGTGGGTTTATCACCACCATATAATCTCACTTTATTTTTCTGAAAAAAAACATTATCAAAGGGTGAAAATACTTCCATAATAACAATGTATAATTATATTTCTAAGTTGTTATTATGCTTTTTATAAAGTATCGTTTTTTATAAAGTCTATATTTCGTTTTCTCAAATGAAAATTCAAGCAATACATAAGTAACGAAGATGCCATTTGATTTACATAATTTATAACTACTGTATTTGTTACAAATAGTTTTTTCTCTCTAAGTTCATTCATATATAATTGGTGAATATGATACATATGTGTTTTATATTGTTGTGAAAAATCTGCGAGGGGTCGTTCTTTTTTAATATAACAAGATACATAATTCATATAAAGAGTATTCGTAAAAACATGTATTTGGTCTCTATATTGTGAAAAATCCTTTTTATTTTCAGGATAATAATCTAGAAAGGCTTTTACTTTCCCCTCTTTTCGTAAACTTATATATTGATATTGAAGTTTGGGTTGGTTACCTCTTAAACTTTTTACTTGTTCATAAACAGGATTACGAATCTTCGTTCTTTCACCTGTTTCACTATTATAAATAACTACTCCTAATAAATCATATGAGCTATTCATAGATGCATAACTATTTATTAAATCACTATATTCATTCCATGAATATATTTGTGGAAATTGTATAGATGTATATTTAAAAAGGTCTTTTTCAAAAGTTCCTATATTATATTTTTGAACTAATATATTATTTATATCCATTTGATTGATATGAAATATACCGACCAAATATAATTGTGGTTTTTTAAAAGGAACAACAATACGATTTTCAGGATGTTGTAGTACAAAACTAAAACAATAATTCCGATTCAAATTTTCTAATATTAAATTATTTTCTTTTGCTGCCTCTTGAAACATTGATCTAAATGTCTTTGAATTTTTTGTTTTATAGAACCCTGATAAAGCACCCACTGTTTTTTTTGTTGCTATTTCCCAACCTCCGGTTAGCCCAATCTTATCATTCCAAAATACGTTTATCATAGTACCTTCAATAAATTCCTCTGCTACAATTTTATCCGTTTTTTCTGGATATTTTTTCATAAATTCGTCTGATGAAATTGATTTAGGTGGTGCAAAACAAATGACTTTATTATCTGTGTTTATAATTACTGACCTATATAAACCATATTTTGCATATAAATCTACATTTAATATATTCTTATCATAAGTAATTATCTTATACATTTGATTATCCGAAGTTTTACATTCAGTTTTGATCAGTTTTAGTATATTTTTTATATTGTTATCAGAATTATTATTATTTACATTATTATCATATAATAAAGCATTAAATTCTGGTATTAAAGACAAATTTATAACAGAAAATGTATTTGTTGCCATTTATAAAATATAACAAGCTCTCTTTAACTATATTTATTAATGTTTTTTTATTTATGTTTTTATAATGAATTCTATTTAAGTATAAAAATTTCTACTATAAATATAGAAACAAATGTCATCAAAATTAATAGAAAATGAAAAATATGAAAAATATGAAAAAATAGAGTTACAATTAGGAGATGTTATTCATATTACAGATCCATTAAATGAAAAACTTAATAATCAAACTTTTCTTATTGATTATATTGATTCGTCCAAAATGTATCTATTAAATACAGAAACATTAGATATTATTAAATTAAAAATATCTGATGAGGGAGTTATTGGAAATGGAAGTATTACAAAAATAGCTATATGGAGTAAAAGTGATAAAGAAGGATATGCTAGACAAAATGGTCTTTTACCAGGTAAATGGATAAATATTCATTTTGGTGGAGAATATCCTGCCATTATTACGGGTGAAATTACTAATTTAGAAAATGATATGATTGAAGTAAAAACAATTGATAATGATAGCATATATATTAATTTTGATTATAAAGGAATACCTGAGGATTTACCTATTTCATTTATTGAAATTAGAGAGAAACCACAAACACCTATTGTTGAAAATTATCAGGAAGATGAATATATAGATCAAGAACCAGTAGAAAAAGAACAAGAACAACCAGTAGAAAAAGAACAAGAACAACCAGTAGAAAAAGAACAAGAACAAGAACAAGAAAAAGAAGAAATAGAAGAAGGTGAGATAATAGAAAAGGAGCAAATGATGGCAACTGATAAATTACAGATAAATATTCCTGTTAAAAATATACAAAATCAAATTAGAGAATTCGTATTAAGAGCCGACCAAATAAAATTTGGCAATGAAGTTTTAGGACCCATAGTGCAATATGTAGATGTATCCTCAAAATCACAAAGATATAGTATAGAAACTCAAATTTCTGATTTAATGGATGATTTATTAAGTAATATTCCTGATTCACAACGCACAAGAAAGGTACTTAATAATATTCATACGATCATTGAAAGATTCAAACAATTGCGTGAACGTTTTTCCATTAATGATGAATATGGAAATGTGAAAAGTGCATTAATCAATGAAGCTGATTATAAACCATTATGGAATTATTTTAATAAATTTAACATAAATTTATATTGGTTACTTCCTGTTGTTAAAAATATGAAAAAAGTATATGATGTTGAAAATAACGAGGATGATACAAATGTGATTATTGATTTATCACTTAATGATGACCTTACAGATATTCGTGATATTATTAATAATTATAAATCAAATAATTATCCCATAGAACAAAATAAATACTCAGATCTTTATTCAGAATTAAATCCTTATTTTACACCTTTTGATTCAATAAATGATGAAAAAAATAATGATATTTTAATTGATAAAAATGTAGAATGTGATTTAAATACTATTGTGGATAATTTAGAAGATTTATATTCAGCAGTAGTTAGTAATGATAAAGTAAAAACACGACGATTTGTTATACAAAAATATAATTTAGGATTAACCAAATTGGATACAACAGAATCAACAGGAACACGTATAGTAACTACACGTGTAAAGATGACAAATCCAGACATGATGTCTATTAAATCATTTATTACTTTACCAGAATCTGTTATTCGGTTTTCTAGAATTAATTTACCTGGTTCTAATTTATTGGACAAAGCCAATTTAAATATGATATTTTTGAATTATTGGCAATTCTTGAACAGAAGAACGAATGTTAATAACTTAATCATTGACGATTTAAACGGTAATTTAGATTATAATGAAACAAACTTTGCAAATGATATTAAAAATTATATTTTGAATTTATCAGACCAAGATAAAAATCTATCAAATGAAGAAATCTATTATCAATTTATTAAAAAAATTATTCCCAAAACTAAAATTGTTTTCAAATTAATGGAAAAATATATGAATGGGAAACTTTCTATTGTAGATGTAGTGAATTATCTAGAACCTTTTCTCATTTATACTGATAATTTGACATATATGCAATATGTTGAAATTGTTCGTTTTATAGATAATGAAATTTCACAATATAATAAAAAATTCCTTGAAAGGGCAAACATTATGAATGCCTTAAAAAAAATGAAAACTGGGCAGCAAATTATTATTTCAGCTGCTTATCCAATAATAGCCTCACTAGATAATAAAAATAATGAAGGTATGGATGTTTTTAAAGAATATGATATTAATGTAACAGAAATAAAACAGAATAATAAATTCACTAATTCAGAGATATTACGTATGTTAATGATAAAAGATTCTAATAATCTTTATACATCAGCCATTTCTTTACAAAATATGCCTTTAATGTTTCCTAGTGAGTTTATCGGTTTGTTTGAAAAAGAAAAAAATAATATTACTGGACAAATAAATGATGAAGACAGCGAAAAATGTAAAAAAATAATTATAGCAAAACGGTATAATAGTATAGAAGAATTAGAAAAGGATAATAATAAAACTATTTATTTTGATAAAAAATATGATAAAACGAATTATGGAGTATTAGACCGGTATGAAAATGATATTGTAAAAATGACGCCTGATAATTTTATTACGCATCTAATAAATGAATTAAAAAAGACCCAAAAATTAAATGATGAAGAAGCAGAGTATTTGGCAAACACATTAATTGATGGTTATAAAAAAGTATTAAATGGTGATTATGCTGTATTATATAATAGTAGTACAAATTCGGGTGGCAATGCAGATGTTACTGATTATTACAAAAGAACGGGTGATAAATGGGTGTTAGACGATAATGTAACATTCAAAGATGTAAATACAGATGATCCTAATTTGCTATGTAATTTTCAAGAAAGTTGCATAAGTGTTCCCAATAAAAATGATGATAAATGTGAAACTATTCCTTTGGATAAATTAACTATGCAAAATCAATTGTTGCAAAATATAATGGGGGAATTTGATGAAAAATATGCACGTACAAAGGATGAACTAAAAAAAATGATAGAGGAAAGATATAAATATTCTATGATGATAATGGGACCCTTAACTAGGGTTGAAAATATAAATACCTTGAAATATAATAAAGAAAAATATATCTTAGGTATAAAAATAGAAGAAGAAATGAATAATCAGGGGTTACATATGGTATCACCATATACACCACTATTGAATCTAATATTGAGTCAAGGTGATTTTATTAAAAAACAGACAGATATTATTCGTTTTGTAAATAATTATACAAGACAAGCTATTACAGAAGGGTTTGGTCCATTAGGTGAAAAAGAAAGTATCCATTGGTTATATTGTATAAAAACAAATATCCCAATATTACCTATATTTAAATATAATTTGGCATCTGCGTATATTACAAATCCAGAAAGTTATAATAATTATATGGATTTACTTATTAGTAGAATAGGAAAGCTAAGTGATGATGGTAATTTATGGACAGATGAGCATAGTGGTTGGACTATTAAAAAAATAGATGAAGATTATGAAGAAGGATATGAAGATGGTTTTAGAATTACAACACGTGCTGTATTAGAAGATGATGCAGGTAATAATATAATATCTAATAAATATAATCCAAATAATCCAAATAATACAAATAAAAATAATCCAAATAACACAAATAATCCAAATAAAAATAACACAAATAATCCAAATAATCCAAATAAAAATAAAATAAATTATACTACCCCTGAAACAAAAACAATATATAATATTATTCAAGCACTTTCCGTTGCTATGGGTATTAATATTGAAGTTCAAAATGAATTTATTATAAACGTTGTAACCAATAGTATAAGAGAAACAGTAGAAACAGAAGAAGATTATAAAATAAAAATAAAAGAAATGGCAGAAAAAAATAAAAAAATGCCATCCTATAAAGATTTTTATAATACTTTTGTTTTATATTATACATTGGCTACGTTTTTAATTGCAGTTCAAACGTCTATACCTTCTGTTAAAACAAGAAAAACGCATCCTGGTTGTATTCGTTCATTTAGCGGTTTTCCATTTGAAGGCAATGGTGATTTTTCTTCTTTAAATTATTTGGCATGTGTAACTTATGATATACGTAATTCAACTGAACCATGGAATGTTTTGAAGGGTAGAAAACAAGATTTTATTACAAATAAAGTAAAATCTGTTATTGAATCTAGTTTGTTAAATAATGTGGATGTGAAAAGAAAAATGGATGAAAAATCAGAATATTTACTTACTAATCCAAATCAAGAAATCCCCCAAGAACATAATATAATGAACTGGATACATTTTTTGCCTCCATTAATACCATTCAAAATAACTAAATTATCAAATATTTCCAATGATTTTCAGAAATCACTTATGAACGATTTAAAATCAGGATCTAGTACACAAAGAGAAAAAATCCTGATTGTTCAGTCAAAAATTATACAATTTTCTTTAAGTATTCAAGAAAAAATACAAGAAGTTGTGAAAAAAGAAAATCTATTATTAAATAAAAATAATAATGAACCTTTTCTTGAAAACGCCTGTTGTGAATCAAAAGAACACGAAACAACCATATCTTATTTTATCAATAAAAACAATGATATTTCACAATATAATGAAATAGTAAGAAAATTAACTTATATATTGGAAGATATTACTGCATTTACAAAATCTAATTTATTTTATAGTAATATAAATACAAAGAATATTTATCCTTCCATTAATGATCATTTTGACGAAAAAACGGTTTATTTGGCGTTCATTCATTACTGTAAATTTAATTCACTTATGCCTATTCCTGAAAATATGGTATCTTTATGTGGTAACAAACCTGATATATCTTTGATGAATGAAAATACACCCATTGATGAAATGATACAAAAATTAAAAAGTGATGGAAGAGATTTTAACTATGAAACGTGTTTAAGATTATTACAACTTGTAGGAAGAGAAAATATAATTAATATAAAATTAGATAATCGTTTGATTTCACCTATTACTAAATTAACAGGATTATTAGAAGTAATAGATGATGAAAATGATGATTTTATAGAGGGTTCATTAAGAAAGCTAATAAACGAGTTATTAGATACATATGAAGTTGCAACTACTACTACTACCCAACCCATGAAAGATTTAAATAATTTTTTAATTAAAAATAATGAAATTATGAAATCAAATATCATTGATTTTGTAAGCAAAAACAAAGGTAAAAATGTAACACAGAGTTCTTTTATTAAAACCGCCAAAACTATAAGTGATTTATCTGAATGGGTGTCAGACTTTTCTACACATAATCAAGATAATGGCATTTCTGATGATAAAATGTATAATATTATCCAGTTTTTCAAAACATTTATTTATAATCTAACCTCTGTATTTCCAAACATAATATTTAATAAAGTAGAATATAATACAGTTATCCCAAATTATTTGGGATTATCTACTAGACATTCAAAACAAATTAAAGATTTTATTAGCGATTATTATAAAAGACTTTATCCTTTTTATGGTGTAATAGAAATAAATAATATATTAACAACTATTCAAACTTTATGTAGAAATATTATAAAATTATGTCAAATCATACCATCTTTCACAACTATTAAATATAAAGATACTGAAATACATCCAATATTCAATGAAAGAACCAGTAAATTTTTATTTGAATATTGTTTATTAAAAGTGTTTATTGCTTATATTGATTTGACAGATGATAATGAAATGATTGTAACAGAAATAACAAAAGATTATACTGAAACAGATTTATTTACAGAAGAATTTCTAGATGATCAAGCTACAAGAATTGATTTTACTTCTAATAGACAGGTTTCTGATACACAATTATTATCTGGAAATAAAAAAGGATTGAAACAAAATATTGCACAATTATTAGTAGCATTTATTGGTATTATGGAAGAACAAAAAAGTATTATTAACATATCCTATGAAACTATTATGGAAAAAGTAGCCAAGTTAAAAGAACGCGAAAAGGATATTGTAACTGATAGATTGAAATTTTTAACAGATGAAGAGAGAAATGCAGATACTATTTTGAAAATTAATAAATTAGGCGTATGGAGTAAGGGACTTCAAAAGGGACTGAGGGAATATGTGAAAGAAACATATGATGAAGAACGTGAATTAAGAGATGAAATGGATAAAGTAGAGCGAAAAGTTCGTAATGCGAATAAAGATGCTACGAACGAAAATGTGGACTTATATGTAGAAGATTATATAGCGGAAAGAGATACTGATATGGAAATAGAAAATGAAGAATATAATATGAATAGATATATTGATGATTATGGGGATGGAAATTTTGATGGTGACGAAGTAGAAAATTTTGAAGAATTTGATTCTTAATTATTTGTATAAAATATCAAACTTTTTATTCAAACTTTTTATTCAAACTTTTTATTCAAACTTTTATTCAAAAAATATAAAAGTTAAATATATATATGTATATACGATTTATAAGACAAAATATTAATTTAGTAGCCATAGTTTTGTTTATTATTATTTTTACATTGATTCAATGGATAAAACCAAGTTTTTTATATAATAAAGATGGTAGTTTAAGAGAATTTGGTATTGGATATAGAAATAAAACAATTTTTCCTCTTTGGTTATTATCATTAGTTTTAGGAATATTTTGTTATTTGTTTGTCATCTTTTATATTACAAAATTTCAGTTTTGATAGTTTTTTCATATAAATATTTTTAAATACTCATAATATGGATATTCATGGTTTTGATAAACCTATTTTGACAGAACCAGGAACGAAATTTTTTTTAAGCCGAATATTAAAACAATGTCATACTATTAAAAACACTTTTCATAATAGTGTTGTTAATATAGGATTATTAATAGGATTTATCATTGTTTTAGGATTAATTCTTTTTTTTAAATATAAAGGAAAACTTACACCTGGTGAAAAACAAAAAAAAGATCGTGAAAAACAAGAATATATATTATCCAAAATTACACAATTGCAACAAGCAAAACGGATTGCTCATCAAGAATTAATTACAGGATTGCCTAATTGGGAAAATGAATATAATACAATAAATAGACAAAATAATTATTGAAAATGCAAAAATTATTAAAAATAAAATGAAAATATATTGAAAATATAACAATAGTTTATATAGATGTCAGAATCTAATTTTAATAATGATTCAGAACCAGATAGTCCTATATTTAACGTTCATTCACAATTGGATGACAAAGAAAAAAGGGATGAAACAAATCATATAACAGACGTTACTAATGAATATTATAAACTAAAAGCAAAATATGAAGGAGAAAATATGAAGCAAAAAAAAAAAATATTAAATAATAAAAATCTTAGTTGGATTGAAAAACAACGTGAATTTCAACAATTAAAACCTAAATGTATAAACTGTAAAAGGCCTGGTGGCTCTATTTTTTCTAATAAATTTAATGTAAATACACAATCAAGAGAGCTTCAAGTGATATGTGGTGTAACATCATCTCCATGTAAACTAAATATTTTAATTTCACTAGGTAAATATCAGCTATTGCCTGATACAATAAAGTATCTTAGTGAAGAAATACATGATGATAAAAATAAGGTTATTGATAATAAAAATAAAAATGTATTTGGTTTCATTTCACCCGAAGAAGTATTGACAGTATTTAGTAAATTAAAAGAAATAATCAAGGATGATGTAGACTTATATGAATTGTATCTAAGCGAATATTTAGATATTATTGATAATCCAAACAAATTAATATCAATAGAACGAAAAACGACACTTTTTTATGAATACATAAGTAAAATAAAAGAGTCTATTAAAAATTTCAATTTATCCGATAACAATCAATATATTCGTGATGTAGTTGAAATATATAAAAATAAATTAGTACCTATCATGAATGATATAATGAATTTAAAATATAAAGAAAAGAATGTTTGGTATAATGAAAATGATGGAACATATCATTTAATTCAAAAAAAATATACTATTCAAGATATAGAAATAGTTACAGGTGAAGAAAAAATTGTAAAATATGAATTAGGAGTAAAATGATAAAATATTATAAAATATTGTTTTTATATAACATAAGATATTGATTCGCTATATCTGTATTTTTAATTAATATATTTTCTTTATCATCTTTATTATAGTTTATTTGTTTGAGTGACTTATTTATGCATTTAATAATATCATTATGTTCTTCTGTTGATTCAATTACATTTTTTGGTTCAAAATTAAAATGTTCTATATTTAATTGTTCTGAAATAAATTTTAAAAAATCATTTTTTTCTGTTGTAACTATTATCAATTTATATGACTTGTCTTTAAAATATTCTAATAAATCTAAATGATGTTTTTCTCTATCATTTACCCATTTAAATACTAATTCTTTTGTAAAAGGCCATGCCCAATTATTAGAGCAATTATTTTTTTCACTTTGATGTTTACCATATTTAAAACGACTTAAAATCCATTTATCTAATTTTCTAGTATTTAATAAAAAAATAGAATTTTCATATTTTTCATTTAACTCTTTAAAATTTCTTAAATCGCCATTATCTGAAAAACATTGATAAGAATCTAGTTCCCATATAAATCCATTGTGTTGAGATAATAAATTATTTTTAACAAATAATTTATGAATACTTGTTGTAGCCGTTTTATTAAAACCAATTACAAAAATTTTATCATACATATTATATATTATTCTATTATATATTATTCTATTATATATTATTATAATATATAATATATATAATAATTATGATAATAGATTATATATCATTTCCTGTTTTTATAATTAGTTTTTTACTAGGATTGTTATTTTTGTACATTTTAGGTCCTAAAAAGAAAACAATTTATGTCTATCCAACACCTGAGAATGTTGATAAGATTTTATTTAAAGACAAAGCTAATAATTGCTTTCATTTTAACGAAATGAATGTTGAATGTCCAATGGATATATCAAATATATTTAGTGTTCCTATTCAAAGTTAATTATATTAATTATATTAATAATATTATAATAATATAAATGAAACTTTATCTAGAAAAATTTCTACGTACGACAACTGGAAGATATTTAATGTCATTAATTTTAGGTATTGGTCTCGCTTCTTTTTTTAGAATGGCGTGTAAAGGAAAAGATTGTATTGAATTTCGTGCACCACCACTAGACCAAATAAAAGATAAAATTTATAAAAATGGTAACAAATGTTATAAATATGTGGCATCAGCTACAAAGTGTAACAAAGGTAAAAAAATTATCAATTTTGCAGAATCAATGGAAATAGTATAAGGAAAATAATTATTTGCGTAATTCTCATAATCAATCATTCTTTACATTGATTATGAGCGGCACTACAAATATTTTAGAACTACCTAGTGAAATTAGAGAAAATAATAATATTAAAGAAATAGAAAACAGAAACCAGATGGGTACAATAAATGCAGCTCAACAATTGACACAAGGTGTAGGTACAGGAACACAAGGAATAAATTTAGACGAAAATACTATTAATCAAATTGTGAACGGACTTCAACGTGCAAGCATTGCAGGTGCTACACAATTACAATCAAGAGATATTCCTATAACAACATCTAGCATTAGTAATGATGCACAAGTGCAGCCTAATTATGTTCCTACCCAACCATTACAAGAAAATAATGATTATATTAAAGATTACGAAGAAACAGGTGATATAATAAATAATTATAATAAAAAAAACCAAAATAATAATTCAGTTGATGATATGTATAATGAATTACAAACACCTTTATTATTAGCAGTGCTTTATTTTTTGTTTCAATTACCTTTTTTAAGAAAACTTTTATTTAAATACTTACCTATTCTTTTTTCAAAAGATGGAAATATGAATATAAATGGGTTTTTATTTAATAGCTTATTATTTGGAACTAGTTATTATATTTTACATAAAAGCACAGAGTTATTTAGTAGATTTTAACAGGTTAACTGATTTTACTAGTTACTTCTATTTTTATTTTTTCTTTGTATCTTAAAATGATACATGAGTGTGTTGAAAAATTAATAGAAAATATTCCAACTACTATAAAAAATGAAAAACCTATTCAATTAGATGTGGTACTAGATGGAGGTCTTTTTAATGGGAGTTATCTTGTAGGTGCATTATATTTTCTTAAAAAAATGGAAAAAAAAAAATATGTTAATGTTGAGAGAATTTCAGGTGTTAGCATTGGAGCATTTGTTGCGTTTTTATATATTATAGATGAGTTAGATATGTTTGTCAAGTTATATGATATTGTATCTAATGACCTAAAAAAAAAATATAATTTAAAAATAATTAAAAAATTAAAAATATTATTGGCTGGAAAGATTTCCACTGATATTTGTAATAAAGTTGAAAATAAATTATATATTTCTTATTATGATATTAGCAAATGTAAAAAAATAGTAAAAAATAAGTATAAATCCATAGATGATATTTTAAATACAATTATATGTTCATGTTTTTTGCCAGGATTAATAGATGGAAATATGTTATACAAAAATAAATATGTAGATGGAATCAACCCGTATTTTTTTAAAGAATTAAAAAATAAAAAAATTTTATACTTGGATTTATGTGGATATGACAAATTTTTTAATATATTTAGTATTAAAAATGAAAAATCAAATCATCATCGTATACTAAGCGGATTATTAGATATTCATAACTTTTATATTAAACAAACTACTACACATATGTGTAGTTATGTAAAAGAATGGAGTGTTATAAATAAAACATCTCATTATATCAAATGTATTTTTGAAAAATTAATTATTTATATTTTATATATAATTTTGAATGTTAAAAAATATATACCCAAAAATCTTAAATTTGATATTATTTATAAAATAATTTCTAAGATATCAATTGATGTGTATATCATTCTTTTAGAAACTTATTGTATATAAGTTTTTTGCGCTTTTCAAGTTGTCAATATTAAATATATAGAATATATAAATGCAAAATGAAGAATTTGATATTAATAATTTAGTCAAAAAGGCAAATGACATATTTTCTTCGTACAAATCTGTTGAAAAAAAATTCATGTAACATGGAAAAATAAGGAAATTATAAATAAAAATTATAATATAATTCAAAATGGAATTTTACAATTAAAAAATTTGAATCCAGATTATGATTTTAAAATATACGATGATAATGATGTTGAAATGTATTTACACCTTTTAACATTTCAAACGCCGATTTTTACGGCATTAAAAAAATAAAAAGCATAAAATCAATAGTAGGAATTTCACCTACGATGGTCTTACTTTTTCATCTTCCTTGTTTTTACTTGAAGATGTGAAAGACGAAATTTGGAAACATAATGGTCGTTCTTGTTTTTCTATCCAACAACTTGTTAATTTCATTATGTTTATTGAGGAATTAGCATCTCTTGTTCTAAATACGATTTTTTTGTTTTCGCAACTCACGCAGTTAGAACAAACCAAT